>OJJJ01000313.1_pt1 | contig 27865 bp, 22 predicted proteins | sample 1596311 | NCBI WGS metagenome assembly OJJJ01 (sample SAMEA4350140, study PRJEB24818) | metagenome | biome: human; feature: gut; material: faeces | place: Denmark | collected 2013-09 | reverse complement strand
TAAGGGTTTACCAGAGAAAGAGGTGCGGTTGAGGCCTTTACTTTCGAAGGACCTTTGAGGTCCATGCCGGCAATAGTCCCTTACAGGGACAGAGCAAACCACCAGTTCACACTGGTGGTCCTGATTGTTTTTGAAACATAATGCTTATTAATCAATATAATTTATGCGCATATGAATATTTTACGCCAGACGGTGATGAGCATTACATTGTTAGTATTCCTTTCATAGAGAACGACTACTACAGTATATATATTACTTCAAGCTCGTTAGGATTTTTTTATATCATATGAATTTGCTTTGCATTTCCTATGATATAAAAGTATCTTTACATACAATGGTAAAGCTAAATGAAGCTGATTTTTTATTAGTTTTGAGGTATTTTAATAAAATCACTCTATATTATAGATTGCAACAGTTTTCTAAATAAATTATTGGTTTTCTATTTATATGATTATGTAGTAATCATATAATAAATAATTGGTCCTAAAAGTGCAGGAAGATAATTCGCTACCTTCAACTTTATCACACCTAGTAGATCAAGGGACATGCCAAAAATAAGTAAAGATCCAATTGCAGAAATCTCATTAATGACATCAGATGTTAGTATTGGTTGCAGGATACCTGCTAAAAGGAAAATTACTGTTTCATATAGAAAAACAAAGGGACCACTCAACATAACACTTCTACCATAAATAGCTCCATATATTAATGTACTGCATATATCTAAAATAATTTTAATTAAAAGTATGGTCGAATCATTTTTAAGCCCAATATTCAAAGGACCTACAATTGCCATAGAACCTACACACTGCATCATAAATACAGTGATAAATCCCTTAACAAAGTTCTCATCCGCTGTCTTAAACATAGATTTTATAAACAATCCTAGTTGATTAAATTTACCATCTAGATCCATCTTTACTCCGATCATAGCCCCTAGTACACAACTGATAATCATTAATATATTGTTTTTCGTAGTAATAGCTCCCTGTATACCAACAACAGCGATACAAAGGTTAGCAATGATAAGTACTGCCTGTAGCTGAGCTTTTGAAATAATTTTTTTTGCATAGCTACTTACAAACCCGGCAATTTCAATTCCAATCATATTCCATAAGATATATAACACGTTAACTCCCTCTTAGTTCTCAATATTACTTTAAGAAATTCAACACTGTTTGTACTTCTGTTTTTACGCCGTTAATCATAGATTCTTCCATAATCATAAATTTAGGGTGATGATTTGCAAAGCCACATCCTTCTGCAGCAGTACCTCCTCCAAGCAGTACAAAACAAATTGGTGCAATTTGACGATAGTTTGCAAAGTCTTCACTTGCACTTGTTAATGGTGCTTCTTTTACCATGGATTCTCCCAATACTTCTCGTGCACTATCCATTACTAATTCAGATACTATTTTGTCATTGATAACAGCTGGGTATGCAAGTTGATAATCTAAATCATAGGAAGCACCATATGTCTTACATGTATTATCTATAATTTCTTTTACTCTTAATTCAACCTTTTTTCTAGTTTCATCGCTAATTGTGCGTATTGATGCACTCATATATGCCTTATCTGGAATAATATTTGGAGCATCTCCTGCCTTAAATTCGCCAACAGTTATTACAGCTAGTTCTCCTGGTGTAGTATACCTAGAAATTACAGTCTGTAATTGGTTTATAATTTGGGTTCCAACAATAATAGGATCAATTCCATTCTGAGGCATAGAACCGTGACTTCCTTTTCCTTGAATGTTTAAGAAGAATCCATCAGCAGCTGTTGTTGCAGCTCCTACTGAATGTACATGTATGCTACCACATTCAAGATTTGGAATAATATGTAATCCTACTACTGCATCTATATCATTAAGCATACCGCTATCTATAATTCCTTGTGATCCACCTGGATTAAGTTCTTCTGCATGTTGGAATATGAACTTAACAGTTCCATGTAATGAATCCTTTAACTCTGAAAGAACTTTTGCTGTAGCCAATAGCATAGCAGTATGTGTATCATGTCCACAGGTATGAGCTACTCCTTTTACAGTTGATTTGAAAGGAAGATCGCCTTCTTCTTGCATAGGTAAAGCATCCATATCTGCACGAAGGAGTATAGTTTTTCCTTCCTTAGCACCACGTAAAATACCAAGAACACTAGTTTCTGTTGGTTTTACAATTTCAATGTTTCCAAAACTTCTTAGCTTTTCCTCAACAAAAGCTGCTGTGTTATATTCCTTAAATGATAATTCTGGATTTTGATGAATATGACGTCTCCAAGAAATCATATCCTCTACTGGGATTTTATTGAACCATTCTTTCATAATATACTCCATTCTTGCGCACGTTATTTGCGTATAACAAGTTTGCGGTGCGCAAGCACAAACTTGTTTGTGAAAATAGATTTCAAATTTTCACATGATACATCCTATACAAGTATGACAGTATCTAAAATTCTGGCATACGCTATTTGAAATTTTCTAATAAATTATCTTTTACGCAATCTCTTTCGGCTTCTTTACTAATAAAGTTGCTGCTCCTGAAATCACCATACATACAGCAAGTACGATAAAAGAGAAGAAGTAGCTGTTAGATTGTGCAAATGTGCTGACTAATTGTGGTGAAATAATTCCACCAACAAAAGCTCCTATATTTAATACAGCAAAAGCTGAACCTATTATCTTTCTTGGCACAATTTGATATGGTATAGATAATAGTGCTGAGAAAGCTAACATCATAGTAAAATCAGAAATATATAATGCTGCAATAGCTACTTGGTAAATAGGTGCTGCTATAAATACAACGATACATATTGCAGTAATTATAGATAACCAGAAGATAAACTTTTGTTCTTTTCCTTTAAAATACTTAGTAATTACAGATCCACTTATAGCTGTTGCAATAGTCATGATGATATAGAATCCAACCATAATAGTACTTAGCATTGAAGGATTTTGAATATCAAAGTTTACATGGAATACATTTGGTAGCCAGAACATCATTGCTACACCAACTAAATTACTGAATAATACAGCGATTGCTAATAATAATGTATTTTTATTTTTCCATGCATCAAAGAAACCTACTTTTTCTATCGGCTGTGACTTTTGCTTAACCTCTGTAGTTTCTGCTTTCTTGTCTTTTAAGAAAAGAGCAACAAGAACAAGAGCTAATAAATAACCTGCTGCTAACATGTAGTAAGCATAATGCCAATTTACATTGATAATACTTTGACCAACGGTACTAGCAAGAATACCACCAATACCAGCGGTTGCAATTACAATAGACTGTACTTTAGCACATTGATCTGCTTGAAAGTTATCGCTGATAATCTTAGGTGCACCATTTGTATATCCTGCTTGTCCGAAACCGACTAAGAAACGTAAAAACAAAATTGCAAATAATCCACTAACATTTCCAAATAAGAAAGAGAATATCATTAATATACTTAATGAAACTACAACAAATTTTTTATATCCAAAACGGTCAACTAACCATCCACCAGGAATAGTAACTAAAATAAAACTTACATAGAATACGGAAGATAAATTTCCCATCTCTGCTTTTGTGAAACCATATGTGCTGATTAACTTATCTGCAGTAAATCCAATCATACTTTTATCGAGATTTGCAAAAATACCGATTAAGCATATAATCCCAAACACGATCCATTCTTTTTTTGTAAATTTCATAAAATCCTCCTAATAAATATTGAAAATTTCAATTTCACATCACATTTTCTTTTCCTAGGATAAAAGATATTTATTTCTCATGAGTTTACGAATGGGATTAATAAGATCTCATTCACTTTCTTTTGTACCTTAAATAGAAAATTAGTAGTTGAGCTCAAATTTATATAATCTACAAATTTTTATTATTTCTAGTGGTAGGAGTCTGATGAATAATCACTTTACAAATTAATTATAGATGCTATGAATCTTAGATCCGCACTGAATTTAATAATGACATAAAAAGATAAAATATAACTAAAACATATATCCTTCCATACTGAATATATAATTCCTGAATTTTTTACCTTTTTATATCATAATTATTTCAAATTACAATAATTCGTCCGACTAATACATTAGAACTGGCTACGTGCTAGCTATTTTTTAGTACAAAAGGATTATAAACCTTAAATGTAATTTAGAGTCAATCCATTATTTAAATTAATTTTTATATGAAACTTTCTTTATTTACTGATACTCATGCTTACAATTTATCTATCATTCATATAGAAACTAATATCGCATATGTGAAAATTGTATTTAAACAAGTGCTATTATTAATATAATTTATTAAAAGAGACTTAAAAAAAAATAAAAAAGCAGAAACCCCCTTTAGAGTTCTGCTTAAATAGATGTTATTAATGCTTAAGATTCTATTTTTTCATAAGGTATCCAAACTAAATGTGAGATATGATATTCCTCTTCATCTCTCAATCGTGCAAAAATAACACGAGATATACTTTCTCCAACAATTCGTAGTTGATGTTCATTTGCATATTCCAATATCATTTTAGAAATACCTTCGATATCATTTTTTGGAGTTGCCTCATAATAAAATACAATAGCTGGGCAACTATCATAATATTGAACAATATCATTTTCATGGATACCAAGAAATTCTGCTGTTCTCTTATCTAAGCAGAATCCAAAATCAAAATCTTTACCTAAATTCATCATAGCATTCAACTGTATAGATCCTGACATAAAAGTAAGATCTGCATATTTCAACCACTTGACCACCTCTTCTTGAACTCGTTCATCTTTCACCAATTCATGGTTTTTCTGATAGTTTAAGCGATATAGTGGTGGACGCTCACCAAGGAAACATTCTTGCTTTGCATTCTGTGCCTGCATCATAAAGTTAATTGTTGCATTAACGCTATTTATCTTAAGATTTAAGTAAAAAGCTTCATTGAGTAATTCCTTTTCTTTATTAATTAGAGAATGTTCTGCTTCTTTCAGTGTGCTGTCATTCATTAATTCCTTAATTTCGTGTAAATTATAACCATACTTTTGGAATTTCTGAATGTTAAACAAATGATTAACCTGTATAATATCAAAATAACGATAATTGGAATCTTCCTTATATGGCTCAATTAAACCTTTCTTTTCATAGTTTCGGATAGTTTCAGCACTAATACCAAGTAGTTTAGCAATTTCACCGATTTTATATGTTTTCATGATGAATCCCTCCCTCAGACTTCTATAAGCTATTATACTAAAATTTATCTCTATCTTCACTTTTTTTATTATTCATCTTTGATTTTCCTTTTTAAATAATAATGGATTAAACCTTGAGTTTAAGTCGTTATACAAATCAATATGATAATCAAAATAAGAATCGTAACTGTATCTGTCCTTAGATACTGGCAGAATCGAATTTGGGCACATAAACGAATGGAAAAAACGTAGGATGGACTTGAAATCTATGATAGGAAATAGTTTGATGTACTACAAGAAGTATGATAAAGTTGAAAGTAGAAAAAGACTAATTTAAATGTAGGTGAAAGCAGGTGGAATACACATTCAATTATAAGGAGGATTTAAATGTTTGATTTAAAGTATACATATACCAAAAGGGAATGGATAAGAGCTATTCGAAGATATCTGTTTTTGTCAAAGATGATATCGGTGCCCATGATATTTACGATTCTATTTTTGTATGTAGTAATGATTGATTTAGTGATACTTAATAGGTTCATATGGATAGCAATTATAATTGGTTCAATTAACTTTTTTTTTACGGTTGTCTATGTATTTCTTTATTTCATTCAGCCGGGATATTCTTATAAAATGAGTGGACTAGAGCTAAAAGAGATACGCTTTGTATTCTCAGAAGATAAAATAATGAATGAGAATATCCTTGGATCGTCTGAAGTACTATGGGAGTATTACCATTCCTATCTAGAGTCCCCGGGGTCCTTCTTTCTTGAGATAGCAAAAAACCAATACAATATCATCCCCAAAAGAGTGTTAGGAACGAAGGAACGGGTGGATGCATTCCGAGTACTAGTGAAAAAACATCTGATGGAATCATCGGAACTAGAACGTGAGAAAAGAATGAAGCGAAAAGACAAAGATATATAAAGGGAAATATATAAGTGAGAAAGGTTAACATGAGAAAAAGAAAAGAAATAATAGCTATTGTGACAATTATTAGTGTATGTTGTGCGATTATGGCAGTTGTGGATGGAATTATACAACCAGACTATGCTGTAAAATCAGCAATCAAGATTTTAGTGTTTTTAATCGCGCCAGTGATATATTCACTATGTGACAAAGAGCTAAACTTGAGAAAAATTTTTAGGTGGAACAAAAAAGGTGTTGGATTAACATTTGGGCTAGCAATAGCAGTATACCTTATTATTTTAGGAGCATATTACGTAGGAAAAGATATATTTGACTTTTCGGGGATAACGAAATCTTTAACTGCAAATATTGGAGTAACAGGGAAAAGCTTTGTATGGGTAGCGCTATACATATCTTTTGTAAACTCATTTTTAGAAGAGTTTTTCTTTCGTGGTTTTGCATTTTTAACAATAAAGAAACTTATGTCAAGAAAGTTTGCGTATATATTTAGTTCATTTATGTTTGCTTTATACCATGTTGCAATGATGATTGGGTGGTTCTCTATAGGAGTGTATTTTATTACTATGGCAGGACTATTTGTAGGGGGCTTGCTTTTTAACTATTTGAATGAAAAAAACGAGACAATTTATAACTCATGGATGGTGCATATGTTTGCTAATTTTGCAATTAATACGATAGGATTTATTCTGTTTGGTATTCTATAATCATGAGTAATAGACTCAAGCCTTAGAACTTGGTTTTTCTTTCAATAATTCAGGTTTTTCTATAATATTTTATGATATAACTCCGATATGAAATGTAAAGGATTTACAAGGAGGGGTTATATGATCGGAAAAGTGGGAAGTGACAATAGCAACCTGCAAAATAGATTGATGCATACTGATAAGAAACAAGAGAATAGAACTAAAATTGAGAAGAAGAGTGTGGATGCAAGAGAACTGAATTTACAACAGGATACCGTATTATCTAAGCAGATTCAAGCCCAGAAGAAGGCTTTAAAACATATTATAAATGCCTTTGGTGTAGAACAGGGCATTAGTGACAGCATCAATGAACATATTAAGAAGGCAGAAGAATTGACAGAAGAGGCCAATATGAACTTATCTGAATCCAAGAGACTAGAGAGACTAAAATCAGATTTAAAGAAATCTTATGATATTGCGGACGATAGCATGGAGCAAAAGGATTTGGAGCTTTTGGAAAAGCAGGAGAGAATTGAGAGAAGAGAAAGCAATGAGGAGCTGTCTGTCGAAGAAAAGAAACGGTTGTCAGAAATGGGGCCACTTACAGAGTATCAAACCGCTGCTTTTGAATATGAAAAAGCTATACTTGAATTTAATTCCAGGGCAAAGGATGCTATAGATAGTGCTATCAATAAAAACAGAGTTGCTGAAAAATTAAAAATAGAACAGGGCAAACTTTATGTCCAAGTGGATGCGCAAAAAGCAGCAGATGACATTATGGAACAGGCTTCAAAAGAGATCTTAGGTATGATATTGGATGAGGGAAAAGACCTCGTGGATGATAAAATAGAGGAAAATAAAGAAGAGGTAGAAAAGCGTGCAGAGAAGGAAGCAGAAAAAGAAAAGCTGAAAGAAAAGAATGAGCCGACTAAGGAGGCAGTTATAGGACAGAATGTCAGCCAATTAGGTAATATAGCAGAAGCAGACGGTGTCATAAATAAAGTCCAGGAAGAACTACGAAATATGGTCGCTAAGCAAAAAATGCTAGAGGAAGATGTAAAAGGGTTGGAGGTAGATCAGCAGATTTAGAGAGCATATAAATTTATATAATAACATAAGTGAGAAATTGAATGGTACGTAACGATTCAAATTCCCACTTTTTGTATTTGTATTCAAAATAAGAAGGATTCAACAAAGGAATTCTACTGAATTGAGCACTTGGATTCGATGTATTGACATAATTATGAAATCATATTATATTAATAACGATAATCCTTATTGGAATATAGGAGGAATTATGAGTAAACACTTATCAAAAGAAATTCGAGTTCCAATAGAACTAGATAATCCATCCATAGAGCGCAATGAAGCTCTATGCATAAAGTGTGGACAATGTAAGCAAGTCTGTACAGATTACATTGGTGTACATAATACTTATGCATTAGAACAAACCAATGATACTGCAGTTTGCATTCACTGCGGACAATGTGCTAATGCCTGTCCGGTTGCTAGTATAACGGAGAAAATGGAATATCAGCAAGTAAAAGCTGCAATCCAAAATCCAGAGAAGATTGTAATTTTTAATACATCTCCATCGGTCCGTGTAGCACTTGGTGAAGAATTTGGATTGGAAAAAGGAAGTTTTGTTCAAGGAAAGATGGTAGCATTGCTACGTAAATTGGGTGCGGATTATGTACTGGATACGAATTTTTCCGCTGACCTAACTATTATGGAAGAGGCAAGTGAATTAATTGAGAGAATCACCAAAGGGTCTAAACCATTGCCACAATTTACAAGTTGTTGTCCATCCTGGGTAAAATATGCGGAAATGTACCACCCAGATATGTTAGAACACATATCAACTGCAAAAAGTCCAATCGGAATGCAGGGACCAACAGTTAAAACTTATTTTGCGAAGAAAATGAATATTGATCCAGAAATGATTGTCAATGTGGCGGTAACCCCTTGTACAGCTAAGAAGTATGAAATTCGAAGAGAAGAGATGCATGGGGCAGGTGATTATCTTGGCATTGAAAATCTTAAAGATATGGATTATGTTGTTACTACAAGAGAACTAGCAAAATGGGCTAAGGAAGAAAATATCGATTTCCTTGGGCTAGCAGAGTCAGATTATGATCCGCTTATGGGAAATGCCTCTGGCGCAGGAGTTATCTTCGGTAACACAGGTGGTGTAATGGAAGCTGCATTAAGAACTGCCTATGAATTTATTATGGGGCAGGAAGCACCAGCTAGTTTATTTGAACTAAAACCAGTGAGAGGTATGGAAGATATCCGTGAGGCGACAGTGGATATTGGAGAATTACACCTCAATGTTGCAGTTGTGTTTGGAACAGCAAATGCATCAAAATTAATTGAAAAATTGAAAAATAGCGACAAACAGTACCATTTCATCGAAGTGATGACCTGTCCAGGTGGATGTATCGGTGGTGGTGGTCAACCAAAGCCAGCCTATGGTGAGGAACAAAATGCTAGAGAGGAACGTGTAAAAGGATTGTATCAAAAGGATCAATCGATGCAGGTTCGTTCTAGTCATAAAAATGAGGAAATTAAACAATTATATAAAGAATTTTATAAAAAACCGCTATCAGAATTAGCGGAAAATATGTTACATACTTATTATCAAGATAAAAGTGAATTATTAGGAGGAAAATTTAAGATGAGTGAAACTGTAAAATACCGTTGTACTGTATGTGGATATATTCATGAAGGAGAGTTACCAGAAGGTTTTACATGTCCTGTGTGTAAGCAACCAGCTTCTAAATTTGAGAAAGTAGAACAAAAGGAATCCAACGGAAATATCTATGCTGGAACAAAGACTGAGAAAAATTTAATGGAAGCATTTGCTGGGGAAAGCCAAGCAAGAAATAAATATACATATTTTGCAAATATTGCACAACAAGAAGGATATGATCAATTGTCCGAAATTTTCTTAAAGACAGCAAGAAATGAGCAAGAACATGCAAGAATCTGGTATCAAGAACTTGGTAACCTTGGAAATACTGCACAAAATCTATTACATGCAGCAGAAGGTGAGAATTACGAATGGACAGATATGTATGATCGTTTTGCGAAAGATGCAGAAGAAGAGGGCTTCGCTGAACTAGCAGAACGTTTCCGTAGAGTCGCTGCAATAGAGAAATCCCATGAAGAAAGATATCGTGCATTATTAAATAATGTTGAGATGCAAAAGGTATTCGAAAAAGGTGAAGAAACAATGTGGGAATGTCGTGTTTGTGGACATCTTGTGATGGGTAAAAAAGCACCTGAAGTATGTCCAGTGTGCAAATATTCTCAAAGTTACTTTGAAGTGAGAAAAGAGAACTATTAATTAATAATTTATGTATAAGTTCAGGAATGGTTGATTCGCTATTAACATTTATATAATTAGACTCAAGTCTTAGGACTTGGGTCTTTTTTTATTCCGACGGGCGTCAAGCGGTTGGGTAGCTGAAAACTAGTAATTCGGCCACTTGCCTTAAGTAGAATGAGTTGTTTCTGATAAGTGAGTCTGATACAATGAATCTAATTGATAGACAAAATCTACATATACTCTACCAATTCTACCTGTGGTGGGTTTTTATTTAGTGAATTGGGATTTATTATGCTAGTAAAGGAGGTTTAAACATGGATGCAAAAAAAATTGGATTATTTATAGCGGATGCTAGAAAAAAGAAAAAAATCACACAGGCAGAGCTTGGAGAGTATCTAAATGTAACGGATAAAGCGGTGTCAAAATGGGAGTGTGGTAAGTGCCTACCAGATAGCTCATTATTTGAAGAGCTAAGTAAAGTATTGGAGGTCTCAATGAGTGAATTATTAAAGGGTGAATACATTGAACCAGAAAGTTTAGAGGTAGAAAGTAATAAAACTATAAACTTATTGCTTACTGAAATTCAAAAATTGAAAAGAAATGAATCATTGGTTGGGGCGATATGTGCTTTATTAATATCCTTCATTACAGCATTTTATTCTGTTATATGGCAACCCGGTGAAAAGGCATATGAACAATTTTTTTCAGGCTTTATTGGAGCTGTCAGTGCTGGTTGCCTTGTTATAGGAATAATCCTTATATTCTATACATGGGTAAAGTACTCTGAAAATAACTCCAAAAATAATTAGAATATCAATTCATGTTATTTAACTCAAATATAAAATAAAAAAATCAGGACCGTTTCCTTGATTAAGTGAAACAATCCTGATTTTTTATGTCAAATTATAACTAGTGATTGAATAAGCATGCCGGAAAAAATATTTTTTCAAAATTTAAAACTATTTTGTAGTTTATTTCGAATATATATATGGTCAAGCATAGTTGGAGGTGAATCATAATTAATGAGGAGAAGTTAATAAAACTTGTTAAAAAGAAGGGAAATAAATCTGCTGCCTGTGAGTTGGTACAGTTCTATTATAAGGATATTTTTACTTATGCATATAAGCAGACTCAGAATGAAGAGCTTTCAAAGGATTTAACCCAGGAAATATTTATTTCTATGTTAAAGTCGATTGATAGATTCGATGAAAGAAAAGCATCCTTTCGAACTTGGCTATATAAAATAGCAAACAATAAAATCATAGATAGCTATCGGTCAACCTATTATAAATATGTCACTGTGGTCGAAGAAATAGAGGATGAATTTGAAAGTTATCCTAGTATGGAAGATTTGTTTGTTTTAAAAGAAGAGGTGAATGATATCTTAGATATCATTGGCACATTTCAAACAAGTATTCAGCAGATCCTTCGACTGAAAATCTTTGGTGAAATGACATTTGCTGAGATTGGTTTATTGCTTGAACTTCCAGAATCTACGATAAAAACAAAATACTATGCTACAGTAAAAAAAATAAAGAAACTGATGGAGGTGAAACATTATGAATAAAAATAAAGAGGACATGGCGATAGAGATTCCACAGATGGATTTTGGGGAGATTGAAACGATTGTAAATACTGGGGTTAGGAGTAAAGTCAGCTTTTTACGTTATTTGAAACGATGTTATAGGGAATTAGGGTTTAAAAATATATTTCATGATAAATATGAGCTAATTGTCATTGGGATTATAGGAATTATTATGATGGTGATTTCTATGGTTAATTTTACCCATACGGACATACCGTCACTGTATAAACTTACGTTCATTATATCTCCAATCTTATATCTATGTGTTGTTTTGTTTTCATTCTATAACTCAAAGGAAAAAGGTGCCTTTGAGATAGAAATGACATGTAAGTATAACTTATATCAGTTAGCATCACTAAGAATGTTTAGTTTTAGTATCGTTAGTATTCTAATTAATACAGCTTCTATTGTAGTGGTTGAAGTTGTATTCAAACAAGTTGATATGATAAGGATGATCGTAATATCCATTACAGGGCTATTCCTATTTTCCACGGTGTTTCTATATTCTTTGATGAAGTTTACAGGGTATTATTCTAAATATTTTGTTATTGCAGCTTGGTTTGTTATCAATCTGGTTTTAAGTAGTGTTGATAGTGCTGTGTATCTACAGTTTTTAATGAAAGCACCATTAGTCATTCATTTCTTGATTACAATCCTATGTACATTTTTATATGTTCACAATCTGAAAAAACTAATAAATTATAGACGTAAAAAGGGAGAGATTTAGATGTTAGTAGTTAATAATGTTAGTAAAAAATATGGAGACTTCGTTGCTCTTGAAAACATTGATTTAGAATTTACCAATGGAGTATATGCTCTTTTAGCTCCAAACGGTGCTGGTAAGACAACTTTAATTAAGATGATCACAACATTAATATTTCCTACAAGTGGAGAGATACTTTACGATGGAACGGATATCGTGACGTTAGATGATGAGTATAGAAATCTGATAGGATATTTACCTCAAGAGTTTGGCTATTACAAAAATTATAGTCCGAATAAGTTCTTGCTTTATCTTTCAGCACTAAAAGGAATGGAAGAAAAAGCTGCCAAGAAAAGAATTAAAGAACTTTTAAAATTGGTTGCATTAGAAGATGTAGCAGATAAAAAGATGAAGCAATTCTCTGGTGGTATGATTCAGAGGGTTGGAATTGCTCAGGCTTTGTTAAATGATCCGAAAATACTTGTCTTGGATGAACCGACAGCAGGATTAGATCCAAAAGAGAGAGTTAGATTCCGAAATCTATTAAGTGATCTATCAAGAGAAAGAATCATCATTGTATCAACTCATATTGTATCGGATATTGAGTTTATAGCGAATGAAGTAATAATGATAAAAGACCATAAGGTACTCTATAAAGATAGTATAAAAAATATATGCAACAAGATGAAAGGAAAAGTATATGAAACGGTAATAGAGTTTGAAGATGCAAGGGAATTTAGAAAGAATCATATTGCACTTTCTGAAAAACAAGAGGAAGGCAGAATGCAGATAAGATTCATAAGTGAGGGTGAGAAGAACCCTACATGGACGCAAGTGACTCCAAACTTAGAAGATATATTCTTATATGAATATAATGAAAGCACAACGTGAGGGGGAGCGCATGAATATAAAGAAGTACGAATTTAAAAAAATTATATCCTCTCCTATATTTATCATCCTTACGCTCTTGTTTTTAGGATATAACGCCATGCTCATTCGTGAAAAATCTTATATAAGAGATGATTTAAAGGTATTAAATGAAATCGTTAGCCAGGTTGGATATGCAATAACGGACGATATGATGATAGACTTCCAACGTTATTATGAAAATGAATTAAACGATGCATTTGAGCTTTTAAGAAAAAAAGGATTTTCGGCCTTTGAAACCATAGGAGAATTTTATGAAAACAATTATATTTATGAAGGCGGAGATTCAAAATTTACGTCTGATGAAATTCAGTTCTTAGAGAAAGTTTCAACCATAGAGGCCTACTATTTCTTATCAAGTGATTTGGAGATGAGATACGATAGCATAGATATTGATAAAATGGCGGATAGAGATATATCAATGAGCTCATATAATGAAAAGGTAAATCGTATTATTAAGAAAAATTATGATGAGTTTGCAGTTAGGTTTAAAGAGTTAAAAGAGAATGGTGAACATAAAAATTTATTCTTTTATGGTAGGTCATACAAGATGCACTCATTTCTTTTTAAGGAACTTATTACAGTGATACTTTATGAAGTTATGATTTTAATTGTGTTAGCAACGGCATTTCTACTAAATTATGAATTTGAAAGTAAGACAGCCTCTGTTGTTTACACTACGAAGAGAGGAAGAAATTTGATTAAGGACAAGTTAGTAATTGCTGTTGGTGTTACTATTTTAACCACAACCATTATGATAGCTAGCACACTCCTTATATATTTTTGTGTATTTGATTACTCTGGACTTTGGAAAACTTCAATAAGTAATTACTTTGCACAAGAGTACAATTTGCCGTATATGTCATGGTGGAATATGTCTGTTCTTAAGTATTTATTAGCCGTTATTTTAGTTGTTTATATACTTGAAATCATATTCTGCGGGATTGCATTTATGTTGAGTACATTGATAAAAAATACATATATTGTATTTGGGAGCTTTGCAATCATGGTTGGAGGCGGTATTTTATTACCAATATTAATACCTGTTAATTTGGATATTATAATTGCTACCGTGTATACCCCATTTACTTTACTCCTTAATTCATCCTGGTGGTTTATGTTGAAAAGTGGTTTAAATACGAACAAGTACTATGAAATTGTAACATTAGTAGCATGGTTCATTGGTGTAACGTTCATTGGACTATTATGCATAAAGAAATTTAAAAGAGAGAGCATTAAATAAGGTGGATAAATTGAAGATTATTATTAATGAAATGAAGAAGATATTTAGTTTAAAAATGGTATGTTTATTGCTGCTTGGAAGTGCCATTATATATGAAATTTTCATATCCTTTGAGATTGATTATTTTCCAAATGGTAGACCAGTATTAGATGAGTATAATATAGGAACCCAAATGATTTATGATTATGGTCATGGAATGGATGAGAGAGAATTTGAGGATTTTAAGAATATATATGAAGAAAAATTAAAAGAAGTAGATCAATTTTTAAGTAGCAACCAGGATTTTAATGAGGTTGGAGTATATTCTTATAAAGACTATAAAGAGGTACAGGAAAGGTCATTTTTTGAAGAAACGAATCATGCATTTGAAGAGGTGAAGTGGGATTATCTTGGAAGAGACGAAGGAACTATATTTTGGGAACTACAGACGATTCCTAACATGATTGAGTTATATGAGGAGAGGAACAATGTCGACTTAATTGGCCTTGAAGGACAAAAGTATGAAAAGAGAATAAATGAAATCATAGAACATAACGAAAATCAATCAATTTTGCCTTACATGGTTTTTAACAATTACAATAATATTATCAAGTATTTTGGAGCTTGTATTGTTATAGGAATTGCATTTATGCTGACACCCCTATTCTTAAGAGATCGAAAAGATAAGGTCGAGTATCTACAATATTCAAGTGAGCATGGGAGAGTACTATATAAAAGTAAGTTAATTGCTGGACTTATATCTGCACTTATCATAGCTACCGTCGAACTTGTTATTTGTTTTATGCTATACCGAAGCAATAATACAAGCATGTTCTTTGGAAGCAATATTAACTCTGCATTTAATACAAGTTTTTGGTTTAATTTAACGTTTCTTCAATATATAATCCTAACTGTGGTATCTATCTATATTATAAGTATAATTACTGCGTTTATTAGTATGTTTGTGTCAGGCAAAGTACATAGTTATATAACAGGAATTGGAGTGCAGGTACCAACTTTATTTATCCTATGTGGATTAACAGAGGGAGTTTTACTAAATTATATGTTCTCCATGTCGATGCCAAAATATTTAGTGTTCGCTATTTATGTTGTTTTAATAATAATTACAGTCGCAATTATGGTAGGTGCAATTAAAAAAGAAAGAATTGCGGATGTAGCAAACTAATATAAGAGAATAATATAAAAGTTTTAACATAAAAGTAAAAAACACACTGTGTTATGTAAAAGATTTAAATAGATAATTTGGATGTGACATTTTTAAATTGAATCAGTGGAATTATGCTTGGAAATACTTTATAATGGATAAAAAAATAGTAGGAGGTTTGAATTGAAAAAAGGCATTTATTTAAACGATTCCATTCATGGATTGATTTCATTAACTGAATATGAAAGAAGAATTGTATCAACCATTGGTTTTAATCGTCTCCATGATGTATATCAAAATTCTACGGTATATCTTACATTTCCAACCAATCGAATCAAACGATTTGAACACTCCATTGGTACGATGAAACTATGCTCTGATATGTTTTTTCAATCGTTACTCAATACAACAGATTCTATGTTGAATGAATTCTTTGAAATTTTTGATAGAGAATATGTTAAGATTTTAGATAAACTAAGAAAACAAACGGAGGTCTGTGATGAAAAATTAGGTGACAGACAACCGGAGGCGATGCCGCAAATTGAACTAGATAAGTTGAGACATTCCCTTATACCCAACAATATCCCAGATCAGTATAAAGTTGTACATCTTATCCTCATTCAATCCATCCGGGCAGCAGCATTGTTACATGATATTGGCCATCCTCCATTTAGTCATATCGTCGAATTTGCCCTGAAAGCCGTTTACCTTGAATATAAAGACAAAGCAGTTAGTGATAAGGAAAATGCAAAAGAATTTCTTGATATCATGTCGAAATACTTTGAGGGTGATAAGAAATTACACGAACAAATGGGAGATGAAATCAGCGAGGGTATTTTAAGCAAAATTATTGAACCAATTGCAGAGGGTGATGATAAATACGATGAGAATTTATTTGAACTGCTTGTATTAGAAAGTGTAAAAAGAATTTTTGCAGATGATGGGGCATTTGGGTATCTTCATAGGATTATTGATTCAAGCTTAGACGGAGACCGCTTGGACTATGTGACAAGAGATGTACTTAGTTCGGGAATGAATTCTGGGAAGGTAGAGTATAGCAGAATTATAAATGATATGCAGTTGATTGTGAAGAATGGAGAGATTTTTTTCTGTGTTCCATTAAAAGCAGTAGGTTCCGTTGAGGATTTTGTAAAGCGAAGATATAATAGCTATAAGGATATTATTTATCATCATAGAGTTATCAAAACTGACTATATTCTGGAAGGCATCGTAAAAGATCTGGTGAAGAAATATTTGAATGAAACGGTATCGGAGACACAGCGTCACGAAGTCTTGATACCATTTGATGTATCAGGACTTTGGTTTCCATTGGGGGATAAAAAGTCGGCAATCAAAGCTAATGCACTTTCTCAATGGAATGATTCATGGCTAATGACAGTACTTAGGCAGATTTATTATACGGAATATTATCATAATGAAGAAATTGAAGAAGGCACTGTGGAATTTGTATTAGCACAGCGTTTGGCGGAATTGTTACGTAATAGCAAGCGGTATCATTCCCTAATCAAGCGGAGTGAAAACTTTAAAATAATTGACGATGCTGTAAAGCTCGAACTAATGAAACATAAAGATGAAATTGAAACATCTCTAGGGGAAGAAAATGCACTATCTTATGGAAATATAGAGTTGATTCATCAAATGTTAGAGCGGGTTATGAGAAGTTCTTCTGGCTTTATATTATCTTTTATTTCAAGATATAGTAAGGAAATGAAAATAGAAGCTTTTGAACAGATGGTGAGTGAAATTGTTGAAGTGGAAACAAACCGTATCGTCACCGATCTTAAGACTTATGATACGGTTACTTTATTTAAAAGAATTTCAATTGGATTAGATTCTCCAATTTATTTCTATAATCATAAGGGGACGATATCTACCTTAAAGGATATCAGCGGAATTTCTGAAATTTTACAGCTTGATTCTGATTATCTGCCTGTCTTTTATATTTATATTTTAGCAAAAGACGGGGAAGGGGTTCTAAAGGAGAAAAGAGAAGAACTCTTAGGCAGTATTGGTAAACGGATTGGTGCGATGATTATAGAAAGATTACAGATAAAAGAGATTTTACCTTAGGGGTAGAATCTCTTTTTTAAATGAGAGATTTTCATTTTAAAATACCGCAACCAAGGATGTGCACTAGCTTAAACTGAAATATTAGAATTGCGATAGGAATATCCAATATGCGTCTATTTATGCGCAGATTATTAAAGAAAATAGTGAAACGATGTGGTAATCTATACCACATTTATAGTTATGACAGTTAAAAATATTTTTTAGCATGTAACTTTTTTATATATTCAACGAATAAGTATTAAGTTGTAGTTAAGTATAAAAAACTATAAAACAAATGAAGGAATGAGGAATTTTACATGGTTTTTAGCAGTATCACTTTTTTGTTTTATTTCCTACCAGCATTGATCATAATTTACTATTTGGCACCAAGTAAATTGAAAAATTTAGTAATGATAATTGCTAGTTTTGTATTCTATGCATGGGGAGAAATACGGTTTATACCAATAATGTTATTTCTATCCATAGAAGATTTTGTGTGTGCAAAGTTAATGGAAAAGCATCGTGACAATAAAAAGCGTCGTCGTATCTATATGTTAATATCTGTATGTAGCAATTTAGGTGTACTAATATTTTTTAAATATACGAACTTTTTATTCGATAATTTATTTGGATTGTTTGGGATGAATTCTCCATTTGTAGAGATAATCCTTCCTATCGGAGTATCTTTTAACTCTTTCCAATCCATATCTTATGCCATTGATGTGTATAGAGGAACAACAAGGTGTGAAAAAAAATATTACAATTACCTTGCTTATACAACATTGTTCCCTCAAATTATAGCGGGACCTATCGTTCGATATGTGACAGTAGAAAATGACTTAGATGATCATATGCTTACTCAGGATAGTTTTTCCATGGGGATGCGTCGTTTTATTATAGGCCTGGGAAAAAAAGTATTGATTGCTAATAATGTTGGGTTATTATGGAGCCAAATATCAAGTGGTGCTGCGGGAGATCCCTCTGTACTATTATATTGGATTGGTATCCTAGCTTATACGTTTCAAATATATTATGATTTTTCCGGTTACTCTGATATGGCAATTGGCCTCGCCAGAATATTTGGACTTAGTTTCGATGAAAACTTCAACTACCCCTATATATCAAAAAGTATCACTGAATTCTGGCGTCGTTGGCATATAACACTTGGTTCATGGTTTCGTGATTATGTATATATTCCCCTTGGTGGCAATCGATGCTCTAAGTTAAAACATCTTAGAAATTTACTTATTGTATGGGCTTTAACAGGATTTTGGCACGGCGCATCGTGGAATTTTATCTTTTGGGGATTGTATTTTGCGATTATATTAATTATGGAGAAGTATTTCTTATTAAAGGTACTTGATAAAATTCCATCGTTTCTTCGTCATGTATATACCATTTTTCTTGTTATGATCAGCTGGGCAATCTTTTACTTTGAGAATCTTAATGAACTTAAGAATTACCTCATGGGAATGTTTGGTTTAAATGGAATGCCGTTAATTAATCATGAGGCCCTATATTACCTGTTAAGTTATGGAGTGATATTTGCCATCGCAGCATATTGTTCGACTCCACATTTGAAAAAAGTGATTAACTTTACTGAGAAAACAACTAAGAAATATGTGTTTGTTCCTGCCACTTTCGTATATGTTTTCGTGTTTATAGGTTGTGTAGCATATCTTGTTGATAGCACCTATAACCCATTTTTGTATTTTAGATTCTAAGGAGGTTGCATATGAAACTTACATATAACAAAATATTTTTTTGTATATTTGCCTTATTGTGGTCAGGACTCATCATATGTAATCTCGCAAAACCAGAGAAAAGATTTTCTGAAAATGAAAATAGATTTTTAGCAGAATTGCCGAAATACACCAATGAAAAATTACTGAATGGTGAATTTATGAATGGGCTAGATGAATACATCAATGATCAGTTCGTTTTTAGAGATCATTGGATTAGTTTAAAAACCATGGCGGAGAGGGCTATGCTTAAGCCTGATATTAATTCGGTATATTTTGCAAAAGATGATTATTTGATTGAAAAACATGATAAGAGTGATGTATCAGAAGAGCAAGCGGAAAAAAATAAGGAACGTTTAATAGAATTTGTAAAGAAATATGTAGAGAAGCTTGGGGAGGATCATGTAAATGTTATGTTGGTGCCTACAGCATCGGAGATATTAAAAGATAAATTACCGCCATTTGCTACTGGATATGATCAGGATGCTTACATTAATGAAGTGATAGAAGCCCTACCAGAAGGTACATTTATTGATATAAGGAATAACTTTAATCAACATAAAGATGAGTACATCTATTATCGCACGGATCATCACTGGACTGCACTCGGTGCATTCTATGCATATGAGCAGTGGGCAAGGGAGGCAGGATTTACTCCACTTAGTAAAGAACAATTTGACATCACCTTAGGGTCTGACCAGTTTTACGGAACTTTGCATTCAAAAGTCAATGTAAATGTAAAACCAGATGAGATCTACTTATATCAAATAAAAAAAGATATGAATTATCAATTACTTTATAATTTAAAGGATCAAACGGATAGTTTATATGATCTAAGCAAATTAGAGGGAAAAGATAAATATTCAGTATATATGGGTGGAAATAATGCCTTGGTAGAAATTAAAACGAATAATATGAATGGAAGAAGGCTTTTGGTAATTAAAGATTCCTATGCACATTCCTTTGTTCCTTTTGCAGTAAACCATTATGAAGAGACCTACATGATAGATTTTCGTTACTTTAACGTAGGAGTAGAACAGTTTGTAGAAGAGAATAAGATTACAGATATATTAGTACTATATAATACAATGAATTTTGTTCAAGATAAGAATTCAATAAATTTTCTAAAATAAATAGTGGTCCCTTTGTCCGATACGATGAGATGGACCATAAATAAGTGGAGAATTTACTTGTAAATAAAATATCGATATTGGATTAGCGCTCTTACTTGTAAGAAACATGCAAGTAAGAGTCAGCCAGTTAAAATATAAATATTGATTGAATGGTTGATGTAGGTAATGGCGAAGCATTAAATCCTTATCTTTATCATACGGTTTATGAATAGATTTGAGGATGATAAAAATTTTTTGGCATTTGTAATACCTTAATACCAGTTAATCTCGCCATTCGTTAGTGCTTCTTCAAAGTTAGTAATAGTAGGTGGCGTTCCACCATAATGTTGATACCAACTATCTGGATAAAGTGGTGTTCTATTTTTAGTTATGGATTCTATTGAAAGGTCTACGGATTCTCCTGGCCTTAATTTTCTAGCAACAACAACCGTTCGATAATTTGGAAGTTCATAGGAACAAGTGGATAGTATTAGCAGTTGATCATCCTCGGATATATTCAAAGGAATATTAAAAATCGAACGAACTTTTATCTGATAAACATAATTTAAAAAATCTGAGGAATCTAAAAAACTTCCACGTTGATAATTAAAGAGTTTTTCTGTTGCTGAAGAACCGTTTGTTTTAAAAACAGCAAATATTTTCCATAAGCCTTCTTCGTAAAGAGTATCAAATTTTATTATGGAATGTTCTTTTAAAAAGTCTAAATCGTTATAATTCATTAATTCATGAAACATATTTCCAGAGCTTGTCATGTTATGACCATGTATTAATAGGCTCTGGGTAGGTGTTTCAATATTGGTATTTGTATCAAGAAAAATACTTCCGAATCGATCCTCCTCTTTTTTTATATTCCTAGTTAAGTAATATTCAGGGTCATCCAAACTAGATTGAAGCACAGGATAGTTAATATTTGTGCCGTCTATTTGAATCCAGCCTTTTACATCTGGATTAAGTTCGAGTAAAGGGTCAAATTTTTCTAAAGGTGCATCTTTTGCAGAATCTGTGTATGGTACTTGGTTATCTGTTTCAACTGAAGTAGAAGGGAAAGTATCCTCTATAGTTACTGAATTATTACTTCCGTAAAGATTCTGAATTTCTTTCAATGCCTTGTTTGATTTGGAAGGGCTGATCCATAAGATATCTAGGAGTAAGAAGATACCTATAATGACGACAACCATGGAAAAAATATGGATAACTTTATAAAGTTGCCTTTTTTTATTATTAAGTAATTTAACTTCCTTTTTGTCTTTTTCTTGTCGTGATGCATTTATGAAAAACATAGGTACCTCCTTTAGTTTAGTTATATAGAGGATATCACAAGTAATAAGAGATAATATAAAGCCTTTGATATTTCATTTACATTTTTATAGTTAGATATATTAATATTTATTGATATTCTTTGTATGATTTTTAAAGCAAATAACCTTATCGCTATAGCATTTTTATAAAAAGAACTGTCAGTCATCTAAAAATATTGATAACTTAACAGTTCTTTTATTCGTATTGATTCGATTACAAATTACAATACATTTTTTAATTTACGTCCAGAGATTAAGAAAAATACTCCTGCAACAATTACACAGATGCCTATAATAGAGACAGTAACTAAACTGTTATCACCTGTTTTAGGAATTTCATGGGTGTTTTCAGTTGAGTTTCCATTCTCTTTTGAGATATTAGAATTCTTATCGGTATTCGTGCTATTGTTAGTTTCAGAACTAGCATTACCGTTAGTATCTGTACTAGTATTTCCATTCGTATTTGTATCAGGAAGTTCTTCTGTATCTAAGGAAAGAATGTCATTAATACCATCCCAGGATATGGACATATTATGAAGCATTGTGATATTACCAACACCGCTAGAACCAGTCGTTCCGGTATGAAGTACACCGCTACCACCAAATTCATTTGTCTCAATCGTAGCAGTTAAGTCAACAACATGAGGTAAACCATCGGCTATATGTTCTGGTAATTGTGGAGTAGAAGTTTCTACATGTGCAGAAAGTTTGTTTCCTTCTACCTTCAGGGTAATATTACAATCAGTCAAATAACAAGATGCAGTAATTGGCTCTGTGATTCTAGTTGTTTCATCGTTTTCATATTTCACAAGTAAGAAGTCAACCGCTCTTGAAGATTTGCTTGTTCTTTCGATACGAAGTGCGTATCCAGTAAGGGTTTTGGTATCAAATTTGATGTAAACATCTAGATACTGTGCTTTTGCACTACCAAATCCTTGGCCTTGTGTTTTACTTGGATCAAGAGTAAGTGTAACTGTCATATCTTTGTAATTACCATCAAGAGGTGTGTAAAGTAATCTTGCACCTTGCGTGGTTTGATAAAGTCCGGTACCTTTTGCACCATCAATAGCACTTCCATAAATCCAGGAGGTAGTGGTATCTGGTTCCCATTCAAATTCCTTTGTATCGGATGGCTTTATAGAGTCTACAGTCCAAAAACCTGGTGCAATTGTAGCGTTATACTCCACTGGGAAGTTTTGAAAATCTGTTGCAATTGAATGTTGTTTTACATCAGAGATTTGTATCTTATCAGAAGTTATAACGGTAACTGCTTTTCCTGCATGGCTTCTTACATGTTTAGGTTCAATCGTTGCCATCAAATAATATCCAACATCACCAAGAGTCAATTCATAGGTATACTCTGGCATATTTAAGTTTGTCACAGAAACAGGTATTTTGTTAGAACCCTTCTTATCTGTACAACGATACCAAGTAATAACGGATTGATCTGCTCTTTTCCCAAGATCAAGGGTATAAGATAGTGAAACTTTGCCATTCACAGGTATTTTAATCTCTGGTTTTTTGATAAAATCAGGAGATGCAAGTACGGATGGAGACACTTTAATCTCACATGCTGCCTCTAGGCCAGTTTTAGATTTCGCATATACGATTACTGTTTTTGCTTCATCGTAATCGTTGATTCCTTTTACTGTGCAAGAGCCATCTTTATTCTCGATAAGTTTTACAAGAGCTTCACTTTCTTCATCAATAGACCAGCTTATGTTAGGAAGTTTTGTATCGATGTTACCAAAACGTTTTACGGAATAAGTTAATGTTGCTTCTGTATTGCCAGATTCAATTTCTGTATTGGATGTTTCAATGGATAACAAGGTAGGAATAGAAGTATAGTCCTTTCCATCTTCTTTGCTTGCAGCGAGGATGAGTTCTTTTACTCCCATTGGATCCCAATCATCATTACCACGAAGTAAGTTATAAGTGTTATAAATGGTTTCTCCATTAAGCACTACTTTATATGCGCCAAGTACCTCTTTCTTTGTCATATCAATGGTAGACCATGGATTGTCAGTACTTAGTGTGACAGGCTTTCCATTATGAAGTACGTTGGATTGATAGCAACGTAGACTACTCTTTGGATACTTTGTCCAGCCGATATTTATTGGTACAGAGTAATTACTTTTAAACTCGCTATCTACGATGGTAACTGCTCCACCTTCTTTTGTTAAGAATTGATTTGGTTCTGCTTCGATACCAAAGATTTTGGAGTTAAATATACAATTTAGAAAAACAGAACCAGTTCCTTGCGTGGAATAAAATGGACGGTTTCCATAGAAATCAAAATCACATTCTAGATGGACAGTAGTTCCATTTAATGCATCATCTGTACTTTCTACATGACAACGATATAATAAAACTCTCTGGCTAGAAATAATAGGGTTAGCATTCAATCTACTAATAAAATTACAGTTCATAGCTACAACCTTATCACCATTACAGTGTACTAACTGTGCTTGCGTAATTGCATCAGAGCGCTTTTCACGGTTTAATTCTGATTTTAATGGAAATTTCAAATCAACATTACAGTAATTACCTACCGTTAGATTTTCCATTCTAGTACCATTACCATCGATGTAAAGATTCGTGAAGTTACCGTCTGCGCCTTGAGTTTGACCACGATTTGCTGCGATTACTACGTTTTCTGGGTTATCAGTTAAGCCATAGAAAGTTAACCATTCACAATCGATAATTAAACCATAAGGAACGGACAGTGTATCTGGTTTACGTATTTCAGTATCATCTGGATCATCCACCCAATAGACATAAGGTGCGATATATAACATCATAGGCTCTTTTTCTGTTCCATCCGTAAGATGTTTCGCTGCTTCATTAATACTTGTAAATACATAGGGATATTTTGCAGCAGTTGCTTCGTCTAATGAGCCATCAATGTAAAAAGCTTTTTCATTCAACTCAATGGTTTTTCCTTTATAAATAATTGAATTGCCTTGAAAGTCAATAGGATCTTTGCTGTCTAGAGCAACATAGTTTTCGGCAGCAGATGCAGTTTTTGATCCAAGGCCTACGATAAATGAACATGCAAATAGGAAAAGAATAATTTTTTTCAGTACTTTCATTTCTCTCCATCCTCTCTTTTCATAACTGATCTAGTTTGCCGGCAAAACTAAATCTATCTTTATAATAGCGATAATAAACAGTAATTAATACGAATAAAGTGACCATTTTGATAAAAAATACTGATTTTTTTGTTTTTTAATCTTGGTTATGGTATATTGGTTTTAATTAATTTTATGATTGAATTAACTGTATTGGAGTCGGCGGATGAAAAAAACAAATGATGATATTATATGGGTACAAAAAAGAAATCTAGTTGCTTCTTATAGTATGAGTAGCTCTCATTTACATAAGTATAATGAAATATTTTATTTAAAATCAGGTGAGTGTAGCTTATTTATGCAAAATACCATCTATAAATTAAAGTCTGGTGATATGGCAATAATCCCAGAAGGTACAACGCACAAAACCACGTATCTATCGAATTGTGAGCATGAAAGAATAGTATTAGATTTTAAAGATAAGCACATTAAGGATCTAAGCAAGCAATTTGGGGATGAATTTTTGAATAGATTTCTGGGTAGAAGAGTACTTTCTTTCACAACGAAACAAAAAAAATATTTGGAAGAGCTTTTTGATAAAATGATTCATGAATTAGAACAACCAGATTGTATATCAGATGCCTATTTAAATACGTTTCTCATTGAGATAATTTTACTATTAATTCGGTCACAGAATAGTGATGTAGGGGCGTATAAAGCATTAGATTTAGAAAATGAAATCATACAAAATGCTGCTGATTATATATTTAACAACTATGATAAACCAATCACTCTATCAGGGCTTGCAAATATGATGCATTTAAATCGTTCCTATTTTTCTAAAAAATTCAAGCAAACGACCGGTATTGGATTTAAAGAATACTTAACTAGTATTCGAATTGAACATGCAGAAACACTATTATTGGAAAGTGATATGTCAATAACAGAAATTGCTTTGACCTGTGGATTTACAGACAGTAACTATTTTGGAGATGCATTTCGCCGTGTGAATGGTATTTCGCCACTTGCTTATCGAAAAAACAAACATATTCTTTAGGCTGTTTGACTTTTAATAGTAAAGCCGTCAGGTGAGACCGAATCTCGCCTTGACAGCTTTGCCTTATAGTGTTTCAAATTACTCAGGGGAACAGTACCTTTTTCAGAAATGTCACACGCTTTGCCATCAGATTTTTTACTATGTTGCTATCCACAGCGATGTCGTAGCCGTGCATGGTGGCCCTAGTTTCATGGAGTTCAACTTGCACACCTGCCTCCTTTAGAAGCCGCGCATAGAGCAACCCGCCGTCCCGCAGACAATCAAATTCTGCTATCTCTACATAGGCAGGGGGCAGGCCCTCAAGTGAGGGAGCTTCCACTTGAGAAAAGTACTCCACATGTTCGTGGTCTTTATAGGGAAAATAGAGCTCTTGGAACTTTTTAACTGCTCTTTTATTGCACATGGGTGTGTCGATAAATTCTTTCATACTCTCAGCTTTCATGTTTCTATCAACATATGGATAGATAAGTACCTGAGTGCAAGGTAGCTGTACACCTCTGTCTCTGGCCATTAGGCACAAAGCAGCAGATAGGTTAGCTCCAGCACTGTCACCAATCAGGGCGATTCGCTGTTTGTCAACATCAAGTTTATCCACGTTATTCAGCAACCATGTATAGGCATCATAGGCATCTTCCGGTGCAGTAGGAAATTTATATTTGGGTGACATGCGGTAATCCACAAACAATGTTCTGACATTCAGGGCTTTTGCCAGCTTTCTTGCTAACACAAAATGGTGGGGGGCTGCCTGATATACAAAACCGCCTCCATGAAAAAACACCAGGCAAGGGCTGTTTTTTATTACATTTACTGGTGTATATATAAGTGCACGGATAGACTGCCCGTCTCCTACTGGAATTTTGATTTGTTCTATATTTACTTCACTATCAGACTTTTCAAGGCGATAAAGTACACCCATCAGTTTTTGCATGAGTGGAAGCATAAAAGTAATAATCGGCGGATTTAAATTTTCGTATTTTTTTAACTCAGGGTCAAAGTTATATTTTGTTTTTCTCATGAAGTGAACCTCCAAATCTATTCATAATCCATTAGAATAAAGTATATCATAAAAACCGTTGTTCATATACAAGATGAGAATTTTCTATTTGTATTATTTACCAAATTATCAAAATGATATATAATTATATATGTTAGGTACCAATCGTATAATTTGAAGGTTAAATTGCATGTGCATATACTAGCATAAAGCAATTATTAAGGAGAGTTTATGAAAAGAGATTCAATTAATGCATAGCAAAGGCTATTGCATGAAGTATTAATTATATTACATAGCCTTTGCTTCCTAGATTCTATAGTAAGATTTAGGAGGAGCATTATGTGCTATATAAAAGCAAAAGAGATACTACCAAAAGAAATGATTGAGCTTATTCAGCAATATGTTGAGGGAGAATATATTTATATTCCTATAAGGGATGGAAAACGAACAACATGGGGCTCAAAAAATAATACAAAAAAAGAATTGGAGATACGAAACCTTAGTATTTACAAGGATTATATCTCTGGTGTTGGTAGAAATGTCTTAGCAGAAAAATATTTCTTATCGAAAAAGAGTATAGATAGGATAATATTACAAGAAAAATCAAGAATATAAAATTTTAATGGGCCATAATAGTAGGAATTATGGCTCATTTTTAATTGTAGGGCTGTCTTTAAAAAACCACCGGCTATGCCGGTGGACCACAATGGCTTCTAGCGTTTTCAAACAAAAACTCCTTTGCTATAATGAGTGTGGGTCTCAAACCGCACTATATAACAAAGGAGG
>OJJJ01000310.1_pt1 | contig 28023 bp, 29 predicted proteins | sample 1596311 | NCBI WGS metagenome assembly OJJJ01 (sample SAMEA4350140, study PRJEB24818) | metagenome | biome: human; feature: gut; material: faeces | place: Denmark | collected 2013-09 | reverse complement strand
ATGTAGGGGAATGGCAAATCGCATCCCATTTGGAATATATTGCAATAACTGTTGTAAAAATTTCTTATCACTGGCCGATCTTCCATTCGTTAAAAGTTGATAACCTGAATGTTGATATTTTTGCTTCAATAACGACAAAATCGAGAATAGATCTTCTTTTGCCAACGTTGGTTCTCCCCCCGTAACATTAATATAACCAATCTCTTCTGGTAACGCTCTAATGTAACTTTTAATCCAACTACTTTGTTGTAATTGTTTTTTCCTTCTCACATTCTCTGGCAAAGGACACATCACACAATTGGAATTACACTTATTCGTAATAAAAATATCCACCTCTTGATTTTTACTAGAATAAACTTTTGTGATTTCTCCTTTTCCCGAGATTTGAAATACATCGTTTTTATAATATTCCTTTTCTTCTATATTTTTCACTGGGTAAATAAAAGTTTCATTTCCAATTTTTATCTTCAATTGATCGGGATAAACAATCTGCATCGTATCACTTTGATTTATAATTGTATCATTAGAAGTATAACGTACTAACCGTTCCCCTTGTTTCCATCCTACTATTTTTCCTAACATCATTTTATAATCCTTATTCCTAAAAATATCACTGTCCCTAAAACGATAAAAATCGCAAATGGGATTTTTCTTACAATAATAACTGTGTCTTCTCCATATTTGCTCTTCTCCCATCTTTTAATAGCATCTACTTGCTCTTCCTTCAATCGACTACTCATATCCTCATTGGTATGGTGTGGTAAATTTTTCACTTTTGATGAAAGAAATTTAGCAACTGTTCCATAGGAAAGAACCATACCTTTTTTTATCTCACTCGTTGGGATTTCTTCGTAATTATACCAACTTAAAAAATATCGAACTACCAAAACTCCCAGTAATAGAATATAACTTTTTATGGAAATACCTTGAAATCCAAATCTATAATTATAAACTATGTTCCATACTCCGATACCAACTAAGCTATACCACTTTTTTAAAAACTGGCATTTTTGAATAAGCAACGCAATAAAAATATTTAAAAATGTAAAAAATAATTGATTTTGTTTATAAATCTCTTGTAACACGACTAAAAATATTTTTGTTAGTCCTCCGAGATATAACATACTTATCACATAATTTTTTAATAACTGCAACACTACTTTATGAGAAAACATAACATTACTGTATTTTTTCTTCTTTTTAAAAATATGTACGATCGTATCGCCAATTACATGAAAATATGCCAGTAAAAAAATAAAAATCAACATTGTTAATGCTGGTACATTCGTCTTATTCCCAATATCATAAAATCTAGCTGGTAAAAGAGTAGTCAAACAGATTAATAGTTTGCTATCTCCAGCAGCCCAAAAATGAAATCGGTAAAGTAAAATAGAAATAAGACACATAGCAAATAAATTGATAAAATAAAGAGCCCTAAATTCCTTTGCATAAAAACAATAATAAATTCCATTTATTACAAGACCACTAACAAAACCTTTTATCAACACTTTATTTTGAATAATACCTTTACGAATATCTGTAGTTGTCACATAGAAACCCATAATCAGTATGATACTAATTAATATTGATTCACATAATATCATACTTCTTCTCCTATACGATTGGACAATGCGATAATATAATTTTCAAATTCCCAAATAGTTGTTTGAAGGTCATAACGGCTATCTATAATCTCACAGATAAAATATTGTTCTTTCTGTTCTGTTTTTATTGTAGCAATTTCCTCATAAGCCTTGATTGCTCTTTTTATATTTCTTTCTCTATATATTTCTTTATTCAAAAATAACTTATTCTTCATTTTCCTCAAACCAATCTTTTAATATCTCTTTTGAATCAAACATTTCTTCTTGTTCTTCTATCATGGAATCATCAACTACTATTGTAGACGCTAATGCTCTTGCTACTATCATTTCTCGAATATTTTTTGTTTTTTCTGCTATCATTCGGCGTGTCTCTTCTGCTATTAAATTGTCTTCCAATTTCTGAAATAATATTTGAATATCTTGTTCTTCTTTTGGAGTTATGGATATCATATAATATTGATTATCCAAATCTAAATGAAAGTACGCCTCATCAAGTAGTGCATATACTGCTTTAAAGACAACTTCCTTATCATATAATTCTCTTGAAAATTTTCTTGTATTTAACATTTGTTTCTCCATTTTATATAGATATTATTACATTTATAGACTAATTTTAACATATTATATTCTATAAATCATAAATTCTCTATTTCTTTATATAATCTTAACAATAAACATAACTCATAACAATTTTCCTATAAAATGTATATATTAAAAAATCAAAATTATATATTCAGATAAAATACAAATATAAAACATAATTCTCATGGTTTTATCATAATACTTTAAAACTATAAGAAATGGGAATCTCTCATTTGATTTTTACTTTTAACAAAAATAAAGTGTATAAGTTCTGAATTTTATTTTTCGTAACCTACACACTTTATTTTAGATTTTATGCAAAGCAACGAGCCATACCGAAGCACTTATGGTCTCATATAGCGACTGCCTGTGAACGTGAGAAGTTAGCAAAGCGCACTTCTCATCGCTTCTTTCATGATTTATTTTTTCTTCCTCAACAATGTTTGTAATTCTTACCACTTCCACATGGACATAGAGCATTTGGATATATTTTCTTTACTTTTTCAAAAGGAATCACGTTATCTAGTTTCATCGTCTCTTCATATGATTGACTTCCTTGTATTGTTATTTTGAATTAGTATCGTTTCATATCGTCACCTTACTTCTTTCGTTTATTATTCATCACCTCTATGCTTCTGATTGCTTTCTCAAATTTCTAATAATAACTACGAATTCAACAATCAAATCAAAAAATATTGTTAATAGTGCAATAATGAAAGGAATTTGTGCTTCTTTCCTATCACGATGTTTCAATGCCAAGTGCGTTGATAAAATAAGAGTAAATAAATGGCTTATCTTATTTTCATGAAAACGTACGATTGTTTCTAACTTTTTCACTCTAGCTTCTAATTGCTTTTCCATTTCACTCAATATAGGAAAAAGCTCTATCACTGTATTTTCACCACATATTTTTTATTCTACTATATTTTTCATAAATCATTAAGATATGACATTTTTCTTAAAATTTTTTTATTTTAATTCACTCATATAGCCTATTATTGTATCGTTTTTTTAATTCTTAGCAATGAATCCCTTTTCTTATACATTCCATTAGCGTCATGTAACAAATAGCTCCTGTCATTTTATTCCTTTCTTTGCTATACTATTGCTATGATAAAATGCTGACAAAGGAGATACCTACCATGGAGAAAAAAATTTTAGTCGTAGACGACGAACATTCCATTGCTGATTTAGTTGAATTATATTTGACGGCGGAAGGCTGGAATGTTCTCAAATTCGACAACGGCACCGATGCCCTTACTTGCATCCAACAGGAAGAACTTTCTATGGCCATTTTAGATGTTATGCTCCCTGATATCGATGGATTTAAACTGTGCCAAAAAATACGTGAAAAACACTTTTATCCAGTTATTATGCTGACCGCTAAAATAGAAGACATTGATAAAATTACTGGCCTCACCATCGGGGCTGATGACTATATTACAAAACCTTTTAATCCACTAGAACTTGTGGCTAGAGTAAAAACGCAATTTCGGCGTTATGAAAAATACAACCACCCAGAAGTTATGACAGAGAAATCCACGGAGGAAACCATCGATATCCGAGGTCTATCTATTAGCCTAACTTCCCATTCTTGCACATTAAATGGAAAGGAACTCATACTGACACCGAGAGAATTTTCGATTTTGTGGTATTTATGTAAAAATCGCAGACGAGTTGTTTCCTCAGAAGAAATCTTTGAGCAAGTCTGGGGCGAAGAATTTTTTAATAGCAACAATACGGTGATGACTCATATCGGTCGCATTCGTGAAAAAATGAATGATTCTAGAAAAAATCCAAAATATATTAAAACAGTATGGGGAGTGGGGTATCAAATTGAATAGAATATTAAGTAAAAAAGAAATTTATCATCTTTCTCAAAGACTAAAATATACGTTAGTACAACGTTTTATCCTATGTTATCTTCTCTATCTTTTTATAGGAGCACTGGCAATTCTTATGGCATATCTTCATTATAAAAGCCGAATTTGGTATGGAACGGAAGACTTTTATCTCTTCATACACTCTGCTTGGAAGTTTATAACTCCCATACTATTGTTTTATGTGATAGTCGGAGCTCTTGGACTAGGCATTTATTTTCTTAGAAGAGCTTGTCGCTATTTAGACGAATTTCTGATTGCCTCTGAAAGTTTATTTCTTGACACCGAAAAAGACTTTGCCTTTTCAAAGGAATTACAACCTGTGGCACTTTATCTTAACTCTGTTCGAGATAATTTAAAAAACAGCCAGCGATTGGCTATGGAAGCGGAACAGCGCAAAAATGATTTAGTCGTCTATCTCGCCCACGATCTAAAAACCCCTCTCACTTCGGTCATCGGGTATTTGACACTCTTAAATGATGAGGAAGAAATTTCTCCGAAACTGCAAAAAAAATATTTAGGTGTAGCTTTAGAAAAAGCGGAACGATTGGAAGATTTAATCAATGAATTTTTTGAAATCACTCGCTTTAGCCTTACTCATCTTACACTAGAGCTCTCAGATATCAATCTAACGAGAATGCTAGAACAGATCATTTTTGAATTTCAACCGATGTTTTCAGACAAGGAGCTAACTTGTGAACTGGATGCACCCAAAGACTATTTCTATCGATGTGATCCAGATAAACTTCAAAGAGTTTTTGATAACTTATTGAGAAATGCCGTAAACTACAGCTATCCAAATAGTACGATTTTCATTGCTTTAAAAATAGAATCCACACATCTTTTATTAACAGTGCAAAATACTGGAAATACAATACCAGAAGAAAAACTGAATCGAATCTTTGAACAGTTCTTTCGCCTAGATACTTCTCGTAGCACAAAAAGCGGCGGTGCGGGCCTTGGACTGGCCATTGCAAAAGAGATTGTAAAACTCCATGGTGGAGAAATTTCTGCCCAAAGTATAGAAAATCAGGTGACATTTTCCGTAAGGCTACCGCTACCTAAAACAACAGAAAATACTTCCCAAAACATTGACAATCAAAACAATACAAATGGTGAACCGTTGCATTCTACACAAATTAAAACAGCTCAAAAATAATGTTAGAAAATCGTAAGAATTTCTAGAGAAAAAGTAGTGAATTTTGTTTGAAAATATGAGAGAACAAAGTTGTCCTTTTCTGTATGATAAATATAGAAATACAAAGAAAACAAGAAAGGATAACTTTTTATGAAAATAATAGATACAACAGCAAAACCTCAAACTCATGAAACGAGAACGTATACAAAAAAGACAAATCACGCCTCCAAAAGAAAATCAAAAAGGAGAAAACGTCATCCAAAACTTCTATGGACTATGGCAATCTTCTGCATTATTTTTGCTCTAACAACAGGAAAAAGTGGAAATTTATTGGACAGTATTATGAATCACATACCAATTTCACAAGGAACACCCAAACTAAAGCGATATGCCAAAGAACATGGACTTCTTCTCTCTGATTATCCACAGAAACTCATTGAACTTTATGAAAGAAATCCAGAAACAAAGCAGTTTGTGTTTGAATATCCATTAAAAAAAGACAATGCTCCTGCTGCCACATTAGACTCTATTAACACTTCTTCTGTTCCACTTTTTCTCCAATGGGATCAGAGATGGGGTTACGAGCAGTATTCTGGCGATCTCTTTGGACTCACTGGTTGTGGCCCTACTTGCCTTTCCATGGTATCCGTATATTTGACAGGTGACACTACCATGACGCCAATCTCCATGGCAAAATTTTCCGAATCTCACGGCTATGTATCAACTGGCAATGGTTCTTCTTGGACTCTATTTTCAGAAGGCGGTGTAAAACTTGGCTTTGATGTCACAGAAATTCCTTTAGATGAAAAACGCATTGTTGATAATTTAAATGTAGGAAATCCTATTGTGGCCGTTATGGGCCCTGGGGATTTTACAACAACGGGACATTTCATTGTATTGACTGGATACGAAAACGGCAAGATAAAAGTAAATGATCCAAACAGTAGAAAAAACTCAGAAAAACTTTGGGATTTCTCTAAGATTAAAGGACAAATTCGAAATCTTTGGGTATTTCGAACTGCTTCTTAAAGGAGGGTTTCTATTTTATAACACTCCACTTTTGTGAATGATAACATAAGGGGTTTCTTTTTGACTGAAAGAATGAAGAATTCCTCTTTCTTTCAGATATATTTCAAATGCATGGCTTGTATATTGGATTCCAAGATCACTATACCATAGAATTTCTTCGGTATCCTTTACATTCAAACAAACATTTTTTATGGCTTTGATTGCTAATTCTGCTGTCATGGATCTATCATAAGCATATCCAAGGATTTTTTTACTGTGTAAATCCATGACCGAAGCTAGATACGTCCATCCATCTTTTTTCGTGTAAATATGAGTGATATCTGTACACCACTTTTGATGAATGGCGGTTGTTGTAAAATCGCGATTTAAAAGGTTTTCTTTTTTATCAGAAGTTACTTTTTCACAGTTTGGTGTTTTGAAAGTACACGAAAAAAAGCCTTATAATAGGTACTTCTAGAGAAGTTTAAGACTTTACATATCCATTTTACTGAATAGATTTTTTTATGCTTTTCGATGAAGGTAACGATTTTTTCTATCGTTCTCTTGCGAATATGGCGGTAGCTTTTTTTAAGATTTCATTTTCCATTTCGAGTTCTGCAATTCGTTTTTTCATTTTTTCATACTCTTTTACAGGCATTGCTTCTGTATCAGATACTTGTACATTTGAAAACTCCTTAATCCATTTATAGATCATTACATTTGCTACATCATACTCACGACTTAGATAGCTTACAGAGCTACCTGCTTGATATAAATCTATGATTTGTTATTTGAATTCTTCTGAATATCGAATTCCATTTTTGGACATATTTAAGACTTACCTTTCTTACTTGTATTGTGCTGTGTTAAACTCTCTAAACATTTTTTAATATTTTTACTTCTCAAAAATCCCCATTCCATAACACATAATACAGCGTTCCGTATTCTGCTACATTTCTCACAAAATATTCTACGAATTCAACTCAATCTTCCTCTCTATAGCCTTTTAGTATTTTTCTCAATAGGTTCTCTAACTTTTCGTTTAACTGTTCTCTAGAAATATATTTAAAAACTCTGATATATAATAAGCTTCCCAATTGTAAACCAACTCCAAAAACAGGTTTACAATAAAGCTAATCTTTGCTATACTAAAAAAAACATTAAGAAATGAGGTATTTATTATCATGGAACGTACAATAACAAAAATAACAACTCAAGATATCGTTCATATTAGCATTTTTGCAGTTCTTATTGCACTTTGTTCCTGGATCTCAATTCCTACAGTAGTCCCATTTACACTACAAACAATGGGAGTATTTACTACTGTTGGCGTATTAGGAGGAAAAAAAGGCACCCTATCTGTTCTAATCTATATTCTTCTTGGTACAATTGGAGTTCCAGTTTTTGCTGGATTCACAGGAGGAATTCATAGTATCCTTGGCTTATCCGGTGGATATATTATAGGATTTTTATTTTCTGCTCTGCTTATGTGGGGAATGGAAAAGATCTTTGGAAGAAGTAGAATCGTATTAATCCTTTCAATGTTACTAGGTCTTCTCGTATGCTATGGATTTGGAACTCTATGGTTTCTGTTTATCTACACAGCGAAGAATGGCGCGATTGGAATTATGACAATTTTAGGATGGTGCGTGATTCCTTTTATAATACCAGATCTACTTAAAATCTTTGTATCTATATTTCTAACAGAACAATTGAAAAAAGCAATAAGGGAATAAAAATAAAGTTCTGAATCTTTCGGTTTCTCTAAATAATTCTTCCGCATCAATACAAATATGGACAGAAACCTACAAACTGGTCTCTGTCCATGGTAACAAATAAATTTTTCTATCTCTCTTCCATTCTTCTTATAGTTTTCTCAATTCATCCATCATTGCTGGTCTATTTCAATATTGAACCTTCCATTCTGTAACCATTTCTTCATCCCAGCTTTCAAATGTATTCGTTCCCTTTTTTAATAAAGAAACAGAATGTCGTATTTCATAAAATTTAAGCCAGTGGCTTATCAGATAATGCCCATCCTTCAATTACTCTTGCACCAATATCTCCGCCGTTATCCTTAAAATGCACAAACTCCATTGTTTTTTGTTCGATCTTCTCCCCTGTGTCCAGATTTGTAATGAAAACTGTATAACGGATTGCTGCCCATTCATCCTGAATAAGCATGTTATCAAAATCACCCAACTCCATTGTGAAATGCCCGAACAGCATTTTCATCATATCTTTGTATTCTTGTAAAGTGAGCCTTTTACCATATACATTATAATGTGCGTCCGGCTCATATAAGATATCACACCATTCAATCCATGCTTCGTATCCATCATTCCAATTACCAAACCCATTTTCCAATCTATCTGCAATCTGCTCTTTAAAATTCATTTTCATTTCCACCTTTCATGTAATTATTAAGATCCTGATTTTGAATGTCCTTGATTCATAAATTATTTTTTATTAGTTACGTTTCTTTGAAATAATAACCCCCACAATAATCACTACTACTGCAATCAATACAACTACAATCCTTTTTCCATCTCTTTGTCCTCCTTGAATTTTTTGACTATGCACATATATTAGCATTAAATTTTTTGCTTTTTGTTTCCATATTGTTTAAGTATTATTAACTGCAAAACCCTATAAAAAAAGCCATCCAACACAATCGTGTTGAATGACTTTTTTCCTCTAACTCAATACAACAATTTATTTCCTTTTTCACATATTTCATAAATCTCATCATATTTTTCTTCTATGAGCGGTGTAAGTTTTTGTGTCTGCTTTCCCACAATTCCCTTAAGGATAACTCATTGCCGGATATCCAGTTGTAAAGCAATCCACAGTCATACATTTCTATTAATACCTCCTGATAGTAATATTACAGATCTGCTTTAAAGTCCAAAACATTAAAAATAGCTGTTTTCTTCTTTCGCCATTTTCATTTTAAGCTGTATTTCCATTCACCATTTTCTTTCACATAGTGAAATTCATTGATATCATCTTCTAGGAAAACTCTCAACATATCTGCCATGCCATCTGCTAGATTTCCTCTTTTCATTTCTTCCAATGACATCCATTTGACTTCCCCTTCCTCTGAAGACTTTAAATCTCCACCAAATCGATTTGTTTTATAAAATACTACCAAATATCTCGATCCATCTTCTCTCTCCCAGTCTTTCGTACCGCAAATTCTTGGTTTCTCTATCGTAAGTCCAGTTTCCTCATATACCTCACGAATTACGGAATCTACAAAGGATTCCCCTTTTTCAATATGTCCACCAGGAAAGGTAAGACCTCCCCACTTTTCATCTACCTTATCCTGCACTAAAACATTTCCTTTATCATCATATATCATACACATATTGGTCAGCGTTACCACTTCGGCTCGCATTATAGAACACCTCTTTTCTTTGCTTCTTCCATTAACTTTGGCTGTATTTCTGGATACGTCCATTCCTTTGGTAGCTTGTCTGTAATAACAATCTTTTCTATTTCACTATGTAATTCTGTTTCAAATGAGTTAATATCTGCATAATACAACATTCCGAAAGTTTCCTGCCCATTAAAATTGTCCTTTGCAATAACAGAATATACACAGACCGGTCGAATCTCAAAATCAACCGCTCCTGTTTCCTCGTATAATTCTCTTTTCGCCGTATCTAAAATAATCTCCCCAAGTTCTCTATGACCTCCTGGAACTTCCCATGTATTTCTATCTTTGTGCTGACAGAAAACATATTTATCTTCTGTTCTCCCAATGATTACTGCAAATTTTAATAATTTATCATCTACTTCATCATAAGAATTCACAACTGCCATGATATTTCCTCCATTCGTATCTGCAATTTTTTTATGCATTGCTATCTATCTACCTTCTCCAATATATATTAGCTCTAAAATTGCAAGCATTTTTCAAATATAGAAAACGGGAAGCCTTAATTTCACTGGCTTCCCGCTATTTTTAGTCTATTCAAATTCAATTGTTGCTGGTGGTTTTCCAGTGCAATCATAAAGCACTCGATTTACCCCTTTTACTTCATTGACAATTCTTCTTGTCACAACATTTAACACTTCCCAAGGAAGTTCTGCTGATTCCGCTGTCATGAAGTCTGATGTTGTAACTGCTCTTAATACAACTGCATAGTCGTATGTTCTTTCATCACCCATAGCACCTACGGATCTCATATTTGTTAATGCTGCAAAGTATTGTCCAAGTTCTTTGTCAACACCTGCTTTTGCAACTTCTTCACGATAGATGAAGTCTGCATCTTGTACGATACGTACTTTTTCTGGTGTTACTGCTCCGATAATACGGATTCCAAGTCCTGGTCCTGGGAATGGTTGACGATATACTAAGTATTCTGGAATTCCAAGTTCAAGACCTGCTCTTCTTACTTCGTCTTTGAATAAGTCACGAAGTGGTTCAATAATTTCTTTAAAATCTACATAGTCAGGAAGTCCTCCAACGTTGTGGTGGGATTTGATAACTGCAGATTTTCCAAGTCCAGATTCAATAACGTCTGGGTAAATGGTTCCTTGTACTAAGAAATCAACTGCTCCGATTTTCTTCGCTTCTTCTTCGAATACGCGAATGAATTCTTCACCAATAATTTTTCTCTTTGTTTCAGGATCTTCTACTCCTGCTAATTTCTCATAAAATCTATCTTGTGCATTTACACGAATAAAGTTTAAGTCATATGGTCCTTCTGGTCCAAATACAGCTTCTACTTCATCACCTTCATTTTTACGAAGTAAACCATGATCTACGAATACACAAGTAAGCTGTTTTCCTACTGCTTTTGCAAGCATAACAGCTGCAACAGAAGAGTCAACTCCACCGGATAATGCGCATAACACTTTACCGTTACCAACTTTTTCGCGAATCGCTTCAATCGTTCTTTCCACGAAAGAGTCCATCTGCCAATCTCCAGTACACTCACATACATTATATAAGAAGTTACGAATCATTTTTGTTCCTTCTTGTGTATGCATAACTTCTGGATGATATTGCACTGCATAAAATTTCTTTTCTGGAAGTTCCATTGCTGCTACTGGACAAACTGGTGTATGTCCTGTAATTGTAAAGCCTTCTGGTGCTTTTGCAATATAATCTGTATGGCTCATCCAGCAGATTGTATTTTCAGACACACCATCAAATAATTTTGATGTTGTATCAACAGCAACTTCTGTTTTTCCATATTCACTTACTGGAGCTGTTTCTACAGTTCCTCCAAGCATATAAGCCATTAACTGAGAACCATAGCAGATTCCAAGGATTGGAATTCCAAGTTCAAAAATTTCTTTTTCACATCTTGGAGAATCTTCTCCATACACACTATTTGGTCCGCCAGTAAAAATAATTCCTTTTGGATTCATCTCTTTGATTTTATCTAAGCTCAATGTATGTGGGTGAACTTCACAGTATACATTGCACTCTCTAACACGTCTAGCGATTAATTGATTATACTGACCACCAAAGTCAAGAACAATAATGTTTTCTTTCTCCACGAGTCTTCCTCCTAAATATATTTTAATGCAAATCAAAAGCACATTTCACGTTCTTCTCACACGGATAGATAAGTGTCAAATAACGATACTATAATCTTTATTCTACCTATATCTTTCATGAAAAAGAAAAATTTTATACTTCCCTCAGCTAAGAACATAAAAAGTGTAAAAATTCCTATTCTCATAATAATATAGATTCAAAGTTTATACAAGCAGAATCTATGTTTATCCTTCATTTTTTCCCATATTTACATAGGATTTGGGTTTTCCTTACAAAATTTTATGCTATTTTTTTATACTTTCCTTAAAATGGAAGCCTCTTTATCTCCATAGACTTCCTTCAATTCCATAAATATCAATTTCTATATTTTCAGGGTATTTTATAAGAATCACTTCTCTACTATCCATAAATAAAGTTTTATCTTGCATTTTTAATGGATCTACTACTATCTTGTAAAGTTTCGTAGCACTTTTTGGTAACACTATCTGAAAACATTTTTTTATCACTTTATTAAATTTTGATGAATTATTGTGAATGACAAATCTCATTCCATCTCTCTCAATACTGATAACTCCCATTAATTTTCCTTTTTCAAAATAGAATCCATCATCACTAAATCCTAACTTTATCATTTTTTTATGAAATTCTTTCACAGAGATCTGCTCTTTTTTATGGATTTTTCCATATTGAGCTTCATTTTTACTCTCATTTTTATTTTTCTTTTGATTCTTATCTTTTGTTTGATTTCTATCTCGATTTCCACTGTTATCTTTATTTCGATTTTTATTTTGATTTTTATATTTATCTTTATTTTGATTTTTATTTCTGTCTTCTTGTTTTTGAATCGTACTGTACTTTGCTGCAACAGACGTCGGATCATTTATAATACTTCCAGAAAGTAATAAAAAACCTACAATCAAAAATATATTATTTTTTTTCCACATCTTAAAATCCTCATATATTTTTTCTTCTATGATACTATAAAAATAATATCAACGATGAAAAACAATACACCTCATTGTTAAAATACTTTTGTTTCCTCTTCTAACCCTCTTCTTATCAAATGCTCCTTTTCTATCATTTTAAAGGTAATTTCATCAGATAATCCGTTTGTTCATCATTACCGAGTACAAAAACATGAGAACCAAACTTTTGAAATCCCATTTTCTCATAAAATCCAATTGCTTTTGTATTATTCTCCCATACTCCTAGCCATATATAATCTAAGTCTAAATCTTTTCCAAAGGCAATTGCCCTCTTTATTAACTGGCTTCCTAGATGCATATTTTTATACTCTTTACTAACATAGATTCGCTCAACTTCTAGCGAATTATTGTAATCTTGCTCTGTCTGTGCTGTTCCAACATTTAGCTTCATATAGGCTAGCTCTTGATCTTTTGCTTCCACAATAAAAAATTTAGATTCTGGATTTTGCAACTCTTCTTTTATTTTTGAAACGCTAAAATTTTTCTCTAAATAATTTTTCATATCTTCTTCTGTATTATCACCAGCAAACGTCTCTTCAAATGTCTTCTGGCCGATACTTCTTATCTTATCAATATCATTGAAATCACACTCTCGGATTATAACATTCTCATTCATATACCATTCCTCTTTCTTTCGTTCTCTCTTATAAAATTTTATCTTAAATCTTATCTTTTAAATAGATAATAAAATTTAACAATAGAATATTACAATAGATATTTCTTACACTTCGTCACACTTTATGGAAAATACCAAATGTGGCATATCCATTCCATAATAATGCTTTACAAATTGATCCACCACTTTCATGCCATTTCTTTTTGCTACCTTTTGTGATGGTATATTATTATCTCGAATAATAGAAAATACTTCTTTTGCCTTTAACGTTTCAAATGCATATTTTTTACAAGCAACTGCTGCTTCTGTCGCATAACCTTTATGCCAATATGCCTTTTGAAAAAGATAACCGATTTCAAGCACTTGCTTTCCGTTACACTCTTGCATTGTAAGACCACATTGCCCAATCACTTCATGGGTATCTTTCAATACGACTAACCATAGACCAAATCCATAATCTTCATATCGTTTTCTTTGTCTATCTAACCACTCTTGCACTTCCTCATCAGAAAAAGCGTGTTCATAAGCATACATTACTTCTTCATCCTGTAAAATTTTACATAACACAGAATAGTCAGACTGTTCCATTTTACGCAAATATAATCTTTTTGTCTCTAAAATCATATATTTTTTCTCCTGTTGTATCTTTTTTTGAAATGTTAGAACTTAAAATAGTTTTGCCATATAAAATTCATCTACATATTGTCCATCCATTATCATAGAATTTTTCTTAATTCCTTCTACTACAAAACCATTTTTTTCATACAGTTTTTTTGCGATGATATTATTACAGATTACAGTCAGTTCTAACCTTGTTACATCATTTTCTTTCGCCCAAGAATCTAATCTTTGAAACAGTTCCTTTCCAATCCCACACCCTCTATATTTCTCTCTTACTCCTGTCACTACATATGCAGTATGTTTAATACGATTTGGCACTCCACGCTCCGCCGACAAATATCCGACTATCTCACCTTCTACTTCTGCTATTAATAAAAAATCGTTATCCTCAATTGAATTTTGAATCTGACACTCTAACGCTTGCAAGTTCACCGTCTTTTCTTCTCGTTCGCCTACTTCATACATCATAAACTTCGTCTCTTTGTCAAGTTCATTCATCATGTCCCAAAATTTTTGAGCTTCCTCTACTCGTAATTTTCTATAAATAATCTGTTTCAAACCAAAACCTCCTCAAATCTTTGCTTATCGATTTTTAATTATTTTATATTTTAACACAATATACTTATTTTAACATAAGATTAAATCTATTCCTATCATAAAACAAAGTGTGCATCGTTCCCACGTAGTGCTTTTTCCTTTCATAGGAAATTGGTACTTTCATAAATTAATATAACAAGTTCTTTCCTATGAAACGATGAGAAACACGCTATGCGAGTTTCTCACGTTCGCAGACAGTCGCCATATGTGAGCATAAATGCTCTCGCATGGCTCGTTGTCTTCGCGTAAATAAAAATAGCATATGGCATAACCAAATAGCTACACCATATGCTATAAAAATATTTATTTTTAGATGCCTATCTTGGCACCTTCCTACTCTATTTTTTAATCTACATAAGAAATCAATATGTATTGTTTTCTTATTTTTCTGTCATATCATGATATTTCTGTGAATCAAAAGTTCCCAGTTTTTTATCAACAATAACTGCATTGATCATAGAACCACATACATTTAACATCGTTCTCGGCATATCAATAATTGGATCAATTGCAAGAATCGGACTGATAAGAGGGAACTTCGCTCCCATACCCATTCCAGAAAGAGAAACAGATGCTGCCATTGTAGCAGTTCCTGGAATTCCTGCAATTCCAAGAGAACCAATGGATACTACAATCACAGTCATCACTGCCATTGTAAAGTCAAATGGTGTTCCTGTTAAATGACACACATATACAATTAATAAAGATGGAAAGATACCAGCACATCCTTGCATCCCTGCTGTTGTTCCAAAGCTAGAAACAAACGTTGCTGTGCTCTTATCCACTCCCATTTCATCGGTAAGTGTCCCAATTGTGGAAGAAAGACATCCTACACTTGAACGGGAAGTAAAGGCTAATAACATAGTGGAACTTGCCTTCTTCAAATAGCAAACTGGATTGCATCCATTCAACACTAAAATAATTAAATGAAGTATAAATTGAACCGCTGCAGCTACATAGATTGCTATAATAAATTTACCTACATCAATAATAGAAGACAATCCTCGATTTGCAATTGTATTTGATAGCATACAAATAACAGCCCATGGCATATAGTCTAAAATTAAATCTGCCATATTTACCATAGCTTTATGAAATGCATCAATTCCATTATAGAGTGGTTTTGCCAACTCTTTATCTTCTTGATTAATCCACCACACTGCGGTTCCAAAGATTCCTGCAAAAATAACAACGCCTAAAATATTGCTATCCACCATAGCGGATACGATATTATCTGGAACTAAGTTGAGAAGTGTTGTGGCTACGGACGAAATTTCTTTCGCTTCTGCACTTGCTTCTGTAACAGTATCTGCTCCGACTCCTACTTGGAATATAAGACCTACAACAATTCCTACCACACTAGCAAGAGCAACCATAAGTAATGTGACTATTATCGTATATTTCACAAGTTTCCCCATCATTTTTCCTTGTTGTAAATGAATAATCACATGGCAAATAGATACTAATACAAGTGGAACTACAATCATTCGAATCAAATGGAGAAAGCCACTTCCAAATAATTGATACCAATTACTTACTTCTTGAATCCATACGACTTCTGCTGGATCTTTTGGAAAACCTGCAACCATTTGAATCGCTAATCCAAGCAATAACCCAAGAAACGTTCCAATTAACACTACTTTCGAAAAACTCATTTTCTTCTTACGATATAACACATGAATCACATAAAATAATCCTGCTAAAACTGCAAGAAAAATAATCGTTCTAATATCACTAATTTTTAAAAATTTTGCAAAAAATTCCTGTTGCACGGATTCCCCTCCTACTCGGTTTTCAATATTTTTTCTTATTTATTTTGTCCTTTTTTCTACTATCTTTCTTTTACATTAGGATCACCTCCAAAATTTTTATTTCCCATATTTATTTCGCATGTTGTCTCCGAATCTATTTTTTAGCATAGGAAAGCATGCCTTGTAAGTCTATCTTTTTATCTGATCTTTTACTTACAAAGCATGCCCTATCCAATTTTATTCCTATATCGCTATATAATATAGAGTGGATCATCATGTTCTCGCTGTCTCATTCCCATATTCGGAATCTACAACTATAGTACATGCCCATCATACACTCCCCCTGTTTTCTTGCCTTTTATTTTCTGCTCACTTATCATAACACTTCTTGCTTATATAGAATAACTCTAAAAAAATATTACCTGCTATAGCCTATTCCTATTCCAAATAGGTTCTTATATTATTATAGCTGTTATTCTATTATGATTTTTCTGTTTTTTAGGCAAATAAAACTTGCGTTACTTATTATCATAACATATTTTTCTCTTCATTACTCTAAATATTTTTTTAAATATTTTCCTGTATAAGATTGTTCCACTTTGCAGATTTCTTCTGGTGTACCACTAGCTACAACAGTTCCACCTTTTGCTCCGCCTTCTGGTCCAATATCAATAATATAATCCGCGGTTTTTATGACTTCTAAGTTATGCTCAATGACAACAATGGTATTTCCACCTTCTTTTAGTTTTCCTAAAATATCAACTAATTTGTGAACGTCCGCAAAATGAAGTCCTGTTGTTGGTTCATCTAAAATATAAATTGTTTTTCCTGTACTTCGTTTGCTAAGCTCTGTTGCTAACTTAATACGCTGAGCTTCTCCTCCTGATAAGGTAGTGGAAGGTTGTCCAAGTTTAATATATCCAAGTCCTACCTCTTTTAACGTTTCAATCTTTCTACTAATCGATGGCACATTAGAGAAGAAATCACAAGCTTCTTCTACTGTCATTTCAAGAACATCATAAATACTTTTATCTTTATATTTTACTTCTAATGTCTCTCGATTATAGCGATGACCATGACACACTTCACAAGGAACATAAACATCTGGTAAGAAATGCATTTCAATTTTAATAATTCCATCACCACCACAGGCTTCACAACGACCACCTTTTTTATTAAAACTAAACCTTCCTTTATCATACCCTCTTGCCTTTGCATCTTTTGTCATAGCAAAAAGATCGCGAATCTGATCAAACACACCTGTATAAGTAGCCGGATTCGAACGAGGCGTTCTTCCAATTGGAGATTGATCGATATTAATAACTTTATCCAGTTTTTCAATACCAACAATTTTTTTATGAGCTCCTGGTTTACATTTTGCACGATTTAATTCTTTTGCCAATCGTTTATATAAAATTTCATTGACAAGAGAACTCTTTCCCGAACCAGATACTCCTGTTACACAAGTAAAGACCCCCAGTGGAAATTTCACATCGATCTGTTTTAAATTATTTTCCGATGCCCCTATGACTTTTAAGTATCCTTCTGGTTTTCTTCTTTCTGTTGGCACTGGAATCTTAATTCTTCCACTTAAATAAGCCCCTGTAATGGATTCTGGAACTTGCATAATCTCTTGAGCCGTTCCCTGAGCTACAACAACACCGCCTCGAGAACCTGCCCCTGGACCAATATCTACAATATGATCCGCTGCCCACATGGTATCTTCATCATGTTCTACGACAAGAAGGCTATTTCCAAGATCTTTTAAGTTTTTCAACGTGCGGATTAATTTATCATTATCTCTTTGGTGAAGTCCAATACTTGGCTCATCTAAAATATAAGCAACTCCTACAAGTCCAGAACCTATTTGTGTCGCCAATCGAATTCTCTGTGCTTCCCCACCGGATAACGTTCCTGTTGCTCTTGATAAAGAAAGGTAATCAAGGCCTACATCGATTAAAAATCCAATTCTTGCTTGAATCTCTTTTAAAATTCCCTTTCCAATAAATTGTTGTCGCTCTGTCAATGCCATCGTTTCTAAAAATTCATTCACATGATCCACAGACATTTCTGTCACTTCTGCAATATTTTTATCTCCAACCGTTACCGCTAGAGATTCCGCCTTTAAACGTTGTCCATGACAAGTTTCACATGGAGTTACTGTCATATATGTTTCGTATTCTTGTTTCATACTTTCAGAGGATTCTCGATAACGACGCTGTACATTTTTAATTAAACCTTCAAATGCTACATCGTATACGCCTTCTCCTCTTTGCCCTTTATAAAATACTTTGACAGACTGCCCATCCGTTCCATATAAAATAATCTTTTTCGCTTGTTCTGTCAACTCTTCAAATGGTGTTTCTAAGCTAAAGTGATATTCTTTTGCCAATGCATCTAAAATCGCTCTTGTATAACTTTTTTTATCGGTACAAGACTGCCATCCAAGAACTGCAATCGCACCTTCGGCAATGCTAAGTTTTGGATCGGGAATCATTAATTCTAAGTCAAACTCCATTTTATTTCCTAATCCATGACAAGTTGGACACGCTCCAAACGGATTATTAAAGGAAAAACTTCTAGGCTCTACTTCATCAATGCTAATATTACAATCTGGACAAGAGAAACTTTGACTCATCTGAACTTCCTCTCCTCCAATTATATCGACAATCATCAAACCTTCTGCCAACTCCATAACGGTTTCAATGGAATCTGCAAGACGTTTTTCAATGCCTTCTCTTCTTACAAGGCGATCCACAATAATTTCTATATTATGCTTTTTATTTTTCTCTAATTTAATTTCTTCGGATAGATCATATAAGTTTCCATCTACACGAACACGGACATATCCGCTTCTCTTTGCATTTTGGAATACTTTCACATGCTCCCCTTTTCTTCCTCTTACAATTGGTGCAAGAAGTTGAAACTTCGTTCCTTCTTCCAAACGCATGATTTCATCGACCATCTGATCCACCGTCTGCTTTTTAATCTCTTTCCCACACTTTGGGCAATGAGGAATTCCGATTCTCGCATAAAGAAGACGGAAATAATCATAAATTTCTGTCACAGTCCCAACAGTAGAACGAGGGTTTCGATTGGTTGATTTTTGATCAATGGAAATGGCTGGTGATAATCCATCGATTTTATCCACATCAGGCTTTTCCATCTGACCTAAAAACTGTCTTGCATAGGAAGATAACGATTCCATATAACGTCTTTGTCCTTCTGCATAAATCGTATCAAATGCAAGAGAAGATTTTCCTGAACCACTAAGCCCTGTTAACACCACAAACTCATTTCTTGGAATGTTTAAACTGACATCTTTTAAATTGTGTTCTCTTGCTCCTTTAATTTTTATATATTCTTTCTTTTCGCTCATAGTTTCCTCTTTCTAATCTTTTCCCATGTATCATGTCTATTGTGAAATTCTTTTTCATGTTTCTTAAAAAATTCATAATATATTTTTATACTTTCCAATTCTGTCCAATGCTTAATATTTTCTCTTCTGTTCTAGAAAAAAATCAAACAATTACTATAAAATTACTACTTATGATAATCTCTTAAAACAACTTTCAACTCCATAAGTTCATCACGAAGTTCTGCTGCTAATTCAAAGTTTAAGTCCGCTGCCGCTTGGTTCATTTTCTTTGTTATTTTCGCGATTTCTGCCTTTAATTCTTTTTCTGTCATGGATTCTACATCTTTTTCTCTTGTATCTTTTTCCACCACTTCTTCATTTGTCACCTTAATCAGATCACGAACCGCTTTTACGATTGTTTTTGGTGTGATTCCATGTTCTTTGTTATATTGCTCCTGAATGGAACGTCTTCTCTCTGTTTCACTAATGGCAAATTTCATAGAACGTGTTATCGTATCCGCATACATAATTACATGCCCTTCACTATTTCTTGCAGCACGTCCAATGGTCTGAACAAGAGAGGTTTCCGAACGCAAAAATCCTTCCTTATCCGCATCTAAAATAGCAACTAATGTAATTTCTGGAATATCAAGCCCTTCTCTTAAAAGGTTGATTCCAACAAGCACATCAAAAACTCCCATACGAAGATCTCTTACAATTTCCATTCGTTCCATCGTATCAATATCCGAATGTAAATATTTTACCTTCACCCCTGCATCTCGCATATAATCGGTTAAATCTTCTGCCATGCGCTTTGTAAGAGTTGTTACAAGCACTTTATTGCCTTTTGCCACTTCTTTATTGACTTCGGATAATAAGTCATCGATCTGTCCTTCGACTGGACGAACTTCAATGTTTGGATCTAAAAGCCCTGTTGGACGAATAATCTGCTCTGCTCGTAATAATTCATGTTCCTCTTCATATACATTTGGAGTGGCAGATACAAAAAGCATTTGATCAATCTTACTTTCAAACTCACTAAAATTCAAAGGTCGATTATCTTTCGCTGATGGGAGACGAAATCCATAATCTACAAGGGTTGTCTTTCTTGCCTGATCCCCAGCATACATTCCTCGAATCTGTGGAATCGTAATATGGGATTCATCTACAATAATTAAAAAATCATCCCCGAAGAAATCAATGAGAGTATTTGGCGGTTCTCCTGCCTTTCCACCTGTTAAATGTCTTGAATAGTTCTCAATTCCCGAACAAAATCCTGTTTCTTTTAACATTTCCATATCAAAGTTCGTACGCTCTGCAATTCTTTGTGCCTCTAAAAGCTTATCATTTTCTTTAAAATAAAGCACCTGCTCTTCCATCTCTTTTTTAATCTCTTTTACTGCTTGTTCAATTTTCTCCTGTGGAACAACGTAATGAGAAGCTGGAAAAATAGCCACAAAATTTAAAGTTGCCTTCATTTCCCCTGTCAATACATCGACTTGTACAATGCGATCAATTTCATCCCCAAAGAATTCTACACGAACCACATCTTCAAACGTAGAAACAGGAAGAATTTCAAGCACATCTCCTTTTACACGGAAACTTCCTCTCTTAAAATCCATTTCATTTCTTGTATATTGAATATCAATTAATTCTTTTATGACATCATCTCGATCTTTTTGCATACCAGGGCGTAAAGAAATCATCATCTCCGTATAATCTTCTTTACTACCGATTCCATAAATACAAGAAACAGAGGAAACAACAATAACATCTTTTCGTTCAATTAAAGCGGCTGTTGCACTATGACGTAGTTTATCAATTTCATCATTGACAGCAGAATCTTTTTCAATATAAGTGTCTGTTGATGGCACATATGCCTCTGGCTGGTAATAATCGTAGTAGGAGACAAAATACTCCACCGCATTATTCGGAAAAAATGCTTTAAATTCACTATAAAGCTGTGCCGCTAGCGTTTTATTATGAGCAATAATTAATGTAGGTTTATTCAATTTTTGAATAATATTTGCCATTGTAAACGTCTTTCCAGATCCAGTCACGCCTAATAATGTTTGAAACTGATTGCCTTCTTGAAACCCCTTTACCAGTTCATCGATTGCTTGTGGCTGATCCCCTGTGGGCTGATATTCCGATACCAATTCAAATTCCTGCATAACCTAAAACCTCCTTATCATTATGTTTATTATTCTCTTATTTTTTATCAAATCGATTTCTGTTTATTTTATATCGTTCCTTAATATACTATACTATCATATGGCATGAGAGAAATCAATATTTTTACAAACATATGTTCTTAAATTGGCATTTATATCTTATGCACAACTATTATATAAACAGTGAACTTCACACTTTATAAACTTCCCATAATTTATGTGATATTAAACAATATAAATTTTCATGTATTTATCATGTTCATAATCCTTGTTTATGACTATAACGGATAATATTTATATAATAGAAAAGAGCAGTAAGTCTACTCATTATTTCTTTAGACTTACTGCCCTTTGTTACCTATATTTACTTTTTTCGGTTTCGGATAAATTCCATTTTAAGTATCATTTCTCTATATCATATTTTATACATTATCAAGTAACAAGGAAATATTTAAAAACATAGTTGCCACCGAACGGAATCTTTATAATAATCTTTGTTCTCTATATTTTCTTTCGTGCTAATTTTATAATAGATAATTCCTTAAAATTCATCATTCTCTTATTTTTTCGATTAGAAAAACTAGTCTTTTTAAGTCTTCTACTTCTGTTTCTCCCTCACACAAAAGTTCAATTTCCATCCCCTTTTTAATTGTAGCTTCTATAATATTCAAAGCACTTTTGGCATTGATTATTTTTTCTCCCACAATAATTGTTACTCTAGAATTACATTTTTTAGCTTCCTGAGCTAGTACAAAGGCAGGTCGTGCATGAAATACAGATAAATTCTTCACAATTATTTTTGTTGATACCATAACTTTATCCTTTCCAATACCTTCTACTTTTGTAGATTTCTTTTTAAACATTTTGCAACTTTTTTTTTAATATATTCATTTATAATGCAAATATTATTTACTTTCCAAATACTTTATTATAATCTGCTTGAAATTTTTCAATCCCCGCATCTGTTAATGGATGATGCACCATTTGTTCTAATACTTTATATGGTACTGTTGCAATATCCGCTCCTACCAAAGCACACTGAATAATATGAATTGGATGTCTTACACTGGCCGCAATAATTTCTGTTTCAATTTCTGCCACTTCAAACATTTCTGCAATTGTTCGAATGAGTTCCACACCATCTGTAGAAATATCATCGAGGCGTCCTAAAAATGGAGACACATAAGTTGCCCCTGCTCTGGCTGCTAGTAAGGCTTGTGTTGCTGTAAAAATTAAAGTGACATTTGTTTTAATTCCTTCTGCTGAAAGCACTTTTACTGCTTTTAATCCTTCCACTGTCATAGGAATTTTTACAACCATGTTTGGATGAATTTTTGCAATTTCTCTTCCCTCTGCGATGATTCCCTCTGCATCAACGGTTGTCGCCTTTACTTCTCCACTGATCGGACCATCTACAATAGAGGTAATCTCTTTAATGACCTCATTGAATTCTCTCCCTTCCTTTGCAATTAAAGATGGATTTGTAGTTACTCCGCAAATGACACCCATATCATTTGCTTTTTTTATATCTTCTACTTTTGCCGTGTCAATAAAAAATTTCATTTTTTTCCCTCCATTTCTATTTAAAATATCTGAATTTCATCAATGTCTGGTTCTTCCTCTTCTTGCATTCCATTTGTAACAATTTCTTCTTTATTTTTTGCAAGAACTGCATATAAAGTACCTGTCACAACAACGGTTACAAGAATCGCTACTAATCCCGTCCATGGACGAGTCATCGTTGGAAGCATTAAAAATCCACCAAATGGAACTGTAGAATCAGCACCTAACACCATTGTGACAGCTCCACCACAAGCTCCACCAACTGCTGCTGCAATTAAACCACGTACTAAGTCACTCATAACAATTGGAATAACACCTTCTACGATATTTAATACCCCCATTGGAACGGCTGATTTTAAATTTTCAATCTGTTCTCTCTCATAAATATTTTTATGCAATCCTTTTGCTACAAAGTAAGCGAAGCCAAATCCAATTGGAGTTGCTGTATTTACAAGTTGCAGTGCTGTTACAGGTTCTTTAATTCCTGATGCAAGAAGTGTCAATGTAAACGCATACACTGTCTTATTAATTGGACCTCCAAAATCCACAATACACAAACTACCAATAACAAGACCAAGAACTAATTTTGATGATGTACCAAGCCCTAATAATACATTGGTCAACCAATTTGTAAATGCTGCAATTGGTACACCAAATACATAAATCATAACTAATCCTGCAATAAAAGATGCAATTAAAGGTACAATAACTGTTGGCATCAAGCCTTTTGCCCAATCAGGAAGTTTTAGCTTTTTAATAATAAGCACTGCAAGATAACCAGCAATATATCCACCTAAAATACCTCCAATAAATCCTGCACTAATCGCAATGGCTGATAGACCAACAACGAAGCCAGGTGCAATTCCGGGTTTTCCTGCGATAGAAAAAGAAATTCCTACTGCAATAATCAATGGAAGTAATCCTAATGCAGCTCCCCCCATGGTGGCAAGAGCATCCCAAAATGTAAACTCTCCTTGTATAAGACCATTAGCATATAAATTCGTTCCGCCTAAAGCCATTCCAATGGCTACTAAAAAACCTCCTCCACATACAATTGGGAGCATATAGGAAATGGCTGTTAACAAATGACTTTTTAAATTTAAACTTTTTAATTTGTCCATTCTGTGTACACCTCCATTAAACCTTTTCATTTAACATACACTGTTCAAACTCCATATTCATTTTCTTGCATGCAATATCTAAATCCTGATCCAGTCCAAACAATCCTGCATTACCAACTACTAATACATCTGCACCTGCCTCAACAAGTTGTCTATAGTTTTCTTTGTTACAATGTCCATCAATTTGAATTTTATAATGATATCCCTTGGCTTCACGAATTTCTTTTGCTTGTATAATCTTTTCATACATCTGATCAATAAATTTTTGTCCAGCAAATCCAATATCAACTGTCATAATTGTCAATATATCAATATATTCTAAATAAGATTCTACATAGCTAAGTGGTGTAGCTGGATTTAAAACAACCCCACATTTACAACCAAGTGATTGAATCAATTGCATGGTCCGAAAAGCATCTGTATTAATTGTCTCTGCATGAGGACTAATATAAGTTGCTCCTGATTTTGCACACATTTCAATCCAATCAGATGGATTGGTAGTCATCAAATGTACATCCATATCTTTTTTTGTATTTTCACGAAAACTTTTAATTAACCCCGGTGTAAGAGCCATATTTTTACAAAAATGTCCATCCATAATATCCACATGATAAAGATCAATATAGTTGTCCATAATTGTAAACTGCTCTTTCATCTTTCCTAAATTCATACACATAAGTGATGGTGAAAATGTTACCATAATTTTTTACCTCCACAATCCTTTTTACAGAATGGCAATCTCATCTAAATTCAATTCTGCTTCTTCCTCTATTTCTTGTTCTGATGTGTCGTTTTCTTCTACAAAGGCACGTATAACATCTTCTACGTCATATGCCTTTATTAACCTACTAACAACCTTTGGATCTCCCAACCGTTTTGAAAACATTGCTAAAAGTTTTAAATGTTCTTGCGCCGCCTCATTATCTGCTCCTACTGCAAAAAGTATAATTACTTTAGCCCCTGTACCATCTAAACTTTCCCATTCAATTTCATGTTCAAGCACTGCTATAGCAACTCCTGGTGTTAAAACAGATTCACTTTTTCCGTGTGGAATCGCCACATAATTTCCAATTCCAGTTTCTCCAAATTCTTCTCTCACATAAACATCTTTGATAAATTCTGCTTTATTATTTATAACGTTGGCCTCAACAAACATCTCGGCCATTATATCAAGTGCTTCCGCTTTATTAGTGACATTTAAGTGTGTCATAATGGTTTTTGGATTCAATATCTGTGTAAACTCCATCTTCTTTCCTCCTTATTTTGCTGATTCCACCACTTGCTTTGCCTTTTCCATTAATTTATTTGGTGACTTAATTGCCACATCTGTAGAAACTTGAATAACTCTCTTTCCTTCAAATCTATCACGATCTGCAATCTTTACGTCAATTGCCAATATAACAATATCTGCTGCTTCAATTTCTTCTGCTGTTAAGGCATTTTCTTTACCAATACTTCCCTGTGTTTCAAACTTTGCTTCAAAACCTGCCTTTTTTGCTGCATTTTCTAATTTTTCCTGTGCAATATAGGTATGGGCAATTCCCACTGTACATGCGCAAACTCCTACAATCTTCATATATATTTCCTCCTGTATTATTCAATAAATTGTTGTTCTTTTCTTTGATTTCACTATATCATTTTAGATATAAAAACAGAAGTCCAGAAGCTTTCAATTTCATTTGCAAGGTACTGTACTGATATTATTTAAAAGGACAAAAAGGACAAAAAGCTAACAAATATCTATCAAGATATTTGTTAGCTTTTTGTCCTTTTTATTATTTTTTGTATTTCTTTATTTGTTCCCAAAAAATAGGAATTATAAAACTAAAGACGCATAAGAGAAATATGCCATTTGAAGGTAAAAAAGTAGCTAAATTTCCGAATAAAATACCTGCTATACAAAAATCCGTATCTGAAAAAGAAGTTCCTGAAACATTTAAAACTCCAAGCACTGGCATTACCATCAAAGCTAATACAGAAATCAAAATTCCATGTACAAATGCTCCAAATATACAGCCTTTTATTCCACCTTCTGCATTTGCAAAAACTCCAGCTGATCCCCCACAAAAAAAATGTGCAACAACTCCTGGTACAATAACAGGAATAAAAATAGAACCATGCAACGCATTTATTCCAATCAATACAAGCATCGTTACAATTCCACCTAAAAATGACATTAAAAAACCAATCATGGTAGCATTAGGCGCATAAGAATAAAGAATAGGACAATCCACTGCTGGTTTCGCATTTGGTGCTATCTTCTTTGCAATTCCCTTAAATGCTGGAACAACTTCAGCAACAGTCAATCGTACACCGGCTAATATGATATAAATAGAAGCCGAAAACTTAGCTCCTTGTATTACTGCATAGATAACCCAATTTTGGTAACCATCTGTTTTATAAGAAATATCTAAGGTTGCTAAATCTATTCGTGTTACTGCAATTCCTGTAAGAATGAAAAATATACTTGTCATTACAATAAAAATTCCAACTGTAGAATCACGCATAAATGATAATTTTGAAGAAAATGGAATATCTTCTGTGGACTTAATTTTTTCTACCTTATCATCTATTTCAACATTTTCATTCCCTTTTTGTGTTAAAAAGCCGGCTACCTTTGCAGCTACAAGATAACCAATTGTAGAAAAATGACCTAATGCAATTGCATCTCCACCAGTTATTTTTTTTATTTCTTTTTGTGCAAAAGCAGGTATTATGGCCATAAAAAGTCCTAATATAAGAGAACTACATACAATAACTTCCCATTTTTTCATTCCACTCTGATTTAACACAACTGTCAAGAGACAAGCCATATAAAGTGTATGATGTCCTGTCAAGAAAATATAGTGAAATGGACCAAAACGAGCCATAATAATATTAGTAACCATTCCCCAAAACATTACCATAGGTACTTCTACTGCATACTGTGCAATTCCTAACGATGCAATCGCTTCCATATTCGGAATGACACCTTGAATATTGAAATCATAATTGAATAATACCCCAAAGTCTTTTAATGCACCATTTTGTAGAAAATCTGTTCCTGCCGACAAAAGAACAAATCCTACAATTGCTGTAACCGTACCTTTAATCACATGATCGATTGTTTTGCGTTGTAAAAGAAGACCCAGTAATGTTACACCACCTACAAGAAGTGCAGGACTAGATAGCACTTCTCGAATCAATATCAGTATTTGCATATACCTTCTCCCTTCTTAAAGAGCTGACAATTTGGAACGAAGAATTTCACATACTGCATGAGCATTTCTTGCATTAACAACTTCATCAATTTGTTCAGGCTTTGCCAGTACCTTTCGAATGTCTTTTAAAATACCTATATGTTTTTGTTGATCTTCCACCACTAAAAAGAAAATAATTCTCGCCCTTTTTTCACCTTCAAATAAAATCCCATCTGGTGCAATTCCAATAGAGATATCCAAATGCTTTACTCCAGTTTCTGGACGAGCATGTGCTAGGATCAGATCTTTTGTAACAAACATATAAGG
>OJJJ01000306.1_pt1 | contig 28202 bp, 26 predicted proteins | sample 1596311 | NCBI WGS metagenome assembly OJJJ01 (sample SAMEA4350140, study PRJEB24818) | metagenome | biome: human; feature: gut; material: faeces | place: Denmark | collected 2013-09 | reverse complement strand
TATGGGTGGCGTGAGCGAAGTGGTCGATCTTAGCCAGGTAAGCCAGCAGATGCTGGCGAAAATCAGTGCCGGACAGGCAATACGTATTTGACTCAGGAGTATTATTTTATGGCGGATAAAGAGCTTAAGTTTTTGGTTGTGGATGACTTTTCCACCATGCGTCGCATCGTGCGCAACCTGCTGAAAGAGCTGGGCTTCAACAATGTTGAAGAAGCAGAAGACGGCGTGGATGCGCTGAATAAACTGCAGGCTGGCGGATTTGGTTTTGTTATCTCCGACTGGAACATGCCAAACATGGATGGTCTGGAACTGCTGAAAACCATTCGTGCAGATGCCGGTATGGCCTCTCTGCCGGTACTGATGGTGACTGCGGAAGCGAAGAAAGAGAACATCATCGCCGCTGCACAGGCGGGCGCAAGCGGCTATGTGGTGAAGCCATTCACCGCAGCGACCCTGGAAGAGAAGCTCGGCAAGATCTTCGAGAAACTCGGCATGTGAGGTGTTGGTTATGATGCAACCTGCTATGAAACCCGTTGAAGAACATTCGCCCAGCGATATTATTGCCCGCATTGGTAGCCTGACGCGCATGCTGCGCGACAGCCTGCGTGAACTGGGGCTGGATCAGGCTATTGCCGAAGCGGCAGAAGCCATTCCCGATGCCCGTGACCGTCTTGACTACGTTGTCCAGATGACCGCGCAGGCGGCGGAACGTGCGCTGAACAGCGTTGAAGCATCACAGCCACACCAGGATGCGATGGAGAAGGGGGCGAAGGCGCTGACTAAACGCTGGGACGAGTGGTTTGAAAACCCCATCGAGCTGGCAGATGCCCGCGAGCTGGTGACCGATACCCGCCAGTTCCTGGGGGATGTGCCGGGTCACACCAGTTTCACCAACGCTCAGCTGCTGGACATCATGATGGCGCAGGATTTCCAGGACCTGACCGGTCAGGTGATCAAGCGCATGATGGACGTGATTCAGGAAATTGAACGTCAGCTGCTGATGGTGCTGCTGGAGAACATCCCGGAACCGGCTGCCCGTCCAAAACGCGAGAACGAAAGCCTGCTCAATGGCCCACAGCTCGACGCGACCAAAGCAGGCGTCGTGGCAAGCCAGGACCAGGTGGACGACCTGCTGGACAGCCTCGGCTTTTAAGTCTGCATTGAAACCCTGCTCAGGCTGCGTGACAGCCTGAGCAGGGTGTATTAACGCAAATCCATTTTTATTGTGACGTTGCCTTCAAAACTGCCCGGTTCGGGTGTCGCATTCGTGGTACTCACCGGTACGGCCTGAATTTTAACCACGCCATTTCCCTGTTCATCCAACGTAACCGGAAACTCATAGCTCCCGTCCAGAGCGACGTCATGGTTGTTTTCATCGTATACCCGCACGCCAAGGTCGTTTCGTTCAAGCAGCCTGGCGATGTACGGTGTACTGCTGTCCGCAACGCCCTGATCGGCGGTGAGCGTGAACTTAATCCTGTCGGTATTGCCGATGGCATTGTCATCACAGTGATACGTAATATCGACATTTTTGAGCGCATAGCCCTGTGGCGGCTGGCCCTTGCTGGTGAACTGCTTGCTGACGATGCTGCCAAACTCGACTTCAATGGTACTGCCTTCGTTAATGGTGCAGCTCAGCGGGGCTGACAAGGTGCCGCCGAACCAGATACTGGAGACCTGTTGCGCCAGTGAGGGATCGCAGCTACCGGAACTAAAATAGAGGCAGGCATAGTTCTGGACGATAATTGTCGGTGGAATCACCTCTTCACCCAGAATGGGTTTTTTAACGTGCAGCATAACGCCCACCACGTTCCAGCGAAATTTACGCTTCACGGAGGTGGAATCTGCGGGGCGCGTCTCGTTGCTACACACGCTGGCTTCGCCCTCCGTTATCCTCGCCGTCTCAAACGTGACAGGCATATTTCCCCGTGACGTAGGGTATTCGTTGATTCTCAGGGGATTAAGATAGCTGCCATCAGGAGAATGGATCGCATCGGCGTAGCCGGTCACGTCGATGTCGATTTTATCGGTGAGATAGCCGTAACCATTTGTTCCCGGATTAAGCGGGCTGCCCGCCAGCGTATCTTCATAAACGATTGTGGAAGCATACAGATTGCCAGGACAACTGCAGTTTGCCTCCATTTCAGGACCAGCTCCCACAAGATGTCCCGGAATATCGTAGTCTTTATTGGCGACGTTATCGCTGGCTGCAAATTCATGATCGTATGAGATCGTGTAGGTTTGCGGCGCGTCAAAACAGTTATGCAGTACCGTTACCGCCCATACCGGCGTGGTGGACAGAAGGTTGAGTGCGAAAGCCAGTGAAGCTGCGGTGAGCCGTCTCTTCAGTTTATTTTCCATGCGAGTGTTCCTGCTGGCAAAGCGCGCTAACCGAACGGATTCCGTTAGGGCTTACGTTTTGCCGTTCTGACTGTTGTGAAATTCGGGCGCTGCACTGCTGATCGGGGGCGTTGCCCCATTTCACCGTAAGCTGCGCGGTTTCTGCTACGCCTGCCAGGTAAACGGTGCCGGTATCGTCAACGATACCGCTCAGCGCCGGAGAGGTGAGGGTGGCGATAGCGCCGAAGGGTACATGCTGGCCGTCAGGACGCGTCAACGTAATCAACAGGCGGTAGCCTACGTGGGCGTCAAAATTCGCCATCACCGCCGCGTTGCGGGAAGGGATAACGGTGGCCGTGGTGTCACCGCTGTCCACATCTTCCGGCAGGCTGGATGTGTCGATGCGTATGCGGTTTTCCTGATAAGGCGTCAGCGACGGGATGATGGCATTGCCTTGCCAGTCTGTCTGAATTCCCTGTTGGTTCTGGAAGCGGACCCCGGCGGCGTCGTTAGCGTTAACGATGGCAAACTGGCTGCCCAAAGGCTGAGCCAGGGTGAGGCCGTGGGGATGCGCCACGATACCGCCGCTGATCCCATAGCTGAGCTGCTGTGAATCGTCTGTCGACGTGTAATACCCGGCGTTCAGGTTGGCGTATTGCGAACGATAGCTGCCGTAAACGCTGCTGGTATCTTCCCCGTCGTGGTTGGAATGACTCTGCTGCAGCGAATAGCTTAAGCGTTCATCGTCCAGCAATGTTCCATTGACCCCCAGGTTTTGCCGCGTGTAGCCGCCTCTGGTGTTGCTGATGTTGTAGCTGCTCCAGGCGTGTGGCAGCAATCTGGCGAGCGGTAAGCTAAAGCCAAAGGAGACCATCCGGTCGTCATCTTCACCGTTGGTTTTGCTGTAGGTGTAGGCCAGGTGGTAGCTAATGCCAGCATAGACGGTGTTAAAACCGGCTGACAGGCTGCGTTCTTTTTTGGACGTTCCCCAGTAATCCTGCTGATAACCATTCAGGTAAAGACTTATCCCTGAAATCGTCTGGCTCATGCTGGCCTGAATACGGCTACGTTTGTTGTACTGGAACAGCAGATCGTCTTCATGCCCGTCCATTTTTTGATTGGCGTCGGCAAAGCTGTAGTACCCACGGCTGGAATAGCGATAACTGCCAAGAGTGAAGTTAGTATTGGTGCTGTCGATTTTGCCGGTATAGAGAAAACGCCAGGACTGGCCGGTATGCTCGCTTTCATCGTCAAGTTTTGCGCGGGCCAGGGTAACATCCGCCGACAGCGACCCCAGTAACCCCAGCGCCACGCCGACGCCGGTATTCACGGCATTATAATCTTTTGAAAGCGTCAGCCCGCCAAACCCGGTGAGGCGGTTGTTTAAACCGTAAATCAGGCTTCCCTGCAGAAAATCGGGTTCGTTTTGATCGCTGCCGCTGTCCGCCCGGTAACGCCCGGCCGTAAATTCGTATTTGAAATGCCCTGGACGCTGCATCACCGCGATACTGGAGTATGGTTGCGTAAAGTGATGCTCAGTACCGTCGGCCTCTTTTACCGTGACCTCCAGATCGCCGCTATTGGTGGTGGAGTAAAGATCGTTGATTTCAAACGCGCCCGGTGCGACGTTCTGTTGATAGATAAGATAGCCATTCTGACGAACGGACACTTCGGCATTTGAACTGGCAATACCGCGTATAACAGGCGCGTAGCCGCGCTGGCTGTAAGGCAGCATTTCTTCATCTGAGCTGAGATTCACGCCGCGGTACTGCAGGCTGTCAAATACTTCGCCCCGGCTGTTGCTTTCACCCGCTGTAAACTGCGCTTTCAGTACGTCAATGTCGTGCTGAAGGAACGTATTGATGGTATCCCATTGATTATCGGTGTCGGATTTACTCCACGTCGAGTAATTGCGCAGCCGCCAGCCGCCCAGGTTAGCGCCGGTGCGCAGGTTCAAATACTGGTTCTCAGTGGTGTTGTGCTCGCTGTCTTCATTCTGCGATCCGGAAAAGGCGTAATCGGTGAACAATACGGGCACACCGTCATCCCAGCGAGAAGGGTCAATATAGTCGCGTCCATTGCTGGACATGGCCGCCTGGGGGACGCTTAACTGCAGCGTCATGGTTGAAAAATCAAGCTGTGCCGACGCCAGTGGTATGTAATTGCTGAGGGGCTGCGGCAATATTTCCTCAGCGGGAAGCTCAGCAAGCTGCGGGTAGCGATCGACGTTGATGCCCCATGCCCGCAGCATATTCGGCGTCAGTTGTGGTGCCAGCGCGCCTTCAGACGTACTGATATAGGCGATCTCCGCATCGCTCCTTCGGTTGTTGTTGATCACCACGCGAGATGAATAGGTGCCGGGTAACTGGGCGTTCGATTTCGAGAACAGCGAGAGATCGATATCCTGTTGGGTCAACATATCCCCTTCGAGCGAGGAAGGGGAAAAACGATACTCGCGGGCGTGCGCGGAGCAACTCGCCATAATTAAGATGCTGCTCAGGAAGCGAAGAAACGGATTCAGCTGAAACTGTCGCGGACCTGGCAAGGAATATCGTTCTGCAATCATGAAATGTTTTAATCCTGCGCCAGAATGGAAGAGAATTTTTCGGAAGCGTTGCCGTAGTCCGTGATGCAGCGCCAGCTGACGTGCGTTCCTTGTACTCTGGCGGGCAGCGCGATGTCAGCGCGGGAGTGAGGCGCGACCATGTCGGCTTTTTCCACTTTCTGATTGTCCAGCGTCAGGGAGTCAAAAATGCTGTAATACGCGCCGTCGTTTATGGCCGTAAGCTGCTGACCCTGGCGAATAAAACGCAGTTTCTGGCATGTATCAATGGGTGTGCCGCTCAGTCCTGCCGGACGCCAGAAAAGTTTCAGGCGCGTTTTGTAGATAAGACGCAGAACGTTTTTAGCTTCGTCATCCGCAGCCGTGGCAGGCACCGTGCGCACATTCAGATAAAAAAGCGTCTCTTTATCGGTGGGAAGCGGTGTGCCATTCCAGGTGATACGCAGGCTTTGCTCCTTTTGTGGATCAAGACGAAAAAGGGGCGGCGTAACGATAAAAGGCCCGCGTGTTTTACCGTCGCCCGTATCCGTCCAGGACTGCACCAGCCAGGGAAGTTCTTTATCATTGTTTTGTAGAGGCAGAGCAACTTCCTTTTTATTGGCATCGTAGATTACGCGGGTACGACCAATTTGTACGCCCGTTGCGTGACAAAATGAGCCTGTAATTAATGGAAGGCATAATAAAAGTCGCGTTGCGATGCGCATAGTAGAACCTTTTATAATGGCGATTAAGCGAAAAAGATAATAGTCCGGAAAAATACCGGAACTATTATCGGAGCATGACTCCTTAACGTCATGACGCGTATATAAGCATGCTGGATATAAATTAGCTGATGATTAACGATAAAGAATGTTTACCGTCATATCAGCATCGGCAGGTCCGGGTGTGACTTCATTCGCGAAAGATATGTATCGCGCATTAAAGTCAGCCTGAATGGTATCTGTAGATTTGGTGGCCAGTTCGATATAAACCTGCTCTTCGGCACCATCCATGGTAATAAGACGCGTATTTTCACCTTTAGGGCTGACGGCAATACCGATGCCGGTGGCTGCGGTATCACCTGTCGTGGTGATTGTACTGACGTCGAGCAGCGTGTTGGTGTTGGTCAATGCGGTGGGGCCATTGAAGGTTAACTGAATGGCTGGCAGACCATCGCTTCTTAACGGGCAGTTAGCCAGAACGATGGAGAAGGGGGTGAGGGGGGTTTCTGTCCCAACGCTGGTGAAGAGTGAGGTAGGATAAGTCCCCAGAGGAATGGTACTGTCAGTACCGTCGTTTCCTTGAATGGTACAGCTTGGTTCAATAATTTCACCGGTGAAGTGGATTGTTCCGGCATTCATTTCTGCGGCAAACGTGCTCGTTGAAAGGGCCGCAAGCGCAATGCCTGCAAAAAAATGTTTTTTAAAGTCCATCTGATAAAATTCCTGAATGTGAAAAACATGTGTGGTATGCCATTTGAATTTTTTTAAATCAAATTACACCACGCAGGAGTATAACGCGTTATTTTCTTCAGGTAAGGGTGGGTCATAATTAATCTTAAATAAGATAAAGCATTTTTGATGTGTTGGAAATTAATTTAACTTCGACTTTCAATATGTATGGTCTATTGAATTTACATATTTTTATCTTTTCTGAAAAGATATGAAGATAAAATCGCCGACAATGTTAACGTCTTTTACGTGAAAGGGTATTGAGGCGAGGAATATTGAGTTTTTTTAATTTCATTTTAAAGTAAAAATCACGCCAAAAAACGCTGGAATATTTCTGAATGATCATTATTTGCCCTGCCTGAACCTTCATCAACTGAAGGTGTAGCCCGTAAACTGGCTAAAAAGACCCGGTTATAGGGTTTTTTCAGCCCATTGATGACACGGTGCGATGGCATGATAAGCGTGACGTAATGGGTAGCGAGCGCGCGCTGTGGCAGAAGAAAACGACGACAAAACAGAAGCCCCCACCCCCCACCGACTTGAAAAAGCGCGTGAGGAAGGGCAGATCCCCCGATCCCGAGAATTGACCTCCCTGCTGATCCTGGTTGTAGGCGTGTGCATTATCTGGTTGGGTGGGGAGTCGCTCGCCCGCAGACTGGCGGGGATGCTCTCTGCCGGGTTGCGTTTTGACCACAGTATGGTCAACGATCCCAACCTTATCCTCGGCCAAATCATTATTTTGATTAAAGGCGCGATGATCGCCTTGTTGCCGCTGATCACGGGCGTGGTGCTGGTGGCTATTGTGTCACCGATCATGCTGGGTGGCCTGGTGTTTAGCGGCAAATCGCTGCAGCCCAAGTTTTCCAAACTTAATCCGTTTCCGGGCATTGCGCGTATGTTCTCCGCGCAGACCGGCGCGGAACTGATTAAAGCTATCCTCAAATCTACCCTGATGGGAAGCGCGGCAGGCTTTTTCCTGCTGCACAACTGGCCGGAGATGATGCGCCTGATTAGCGAATCACCGTTAAGCGCCATGAGTAACGCCATGAACCTCATCGGGTTATGCTCGCTGCTGGTGGTACTCAGTATTATTCCCATGGTCGGCTTCGACGTTATCTTCCAGATTTATACCCACATCAAAAAACTGCGCATGTCACGTCAGGATATCCGCGACGAATACAAGCAAATGGAAGGCGACCCGCACGTGAAAGGGCGTATTCGCCAGATGCAGCGTGCCGCCGCGCGTCGCCGCATGATGGATGATGTGCCAAAAGCCGATGTTATCGTGACCAACCCGACGCATTACTCCGTTGCGCTGCAGTACGACGAAAACAAAATGAGCGCGCCGAAAGTGGTGGCGAAAGGGGCGGGGCTGATTGCGCTGCGTATCCGTGAAATCGCGACGGAAAACCGCGTCCCCATTCTTGAAGCACCGCCGCTGGCACGTGCGTTATACCGGCATGCGGAAATCGGACAACAGATCCCTGGGCAACTTTACGCCGCCGTGGCGGAAGTGCTGGCCTGGGTGTGGCAACTGAAACGCTGGCGTTTAGCAGGCGGTCAACGACCTGTGAAACCTGAAAACCTTCCGGTGCCTGACGCGCTGGATTTTTTGAACGAGAAGGACACTGATGGCTAATCTGGTGGCAATGTTGCGCCTGCCCGGCAACCTGAAATCGACCCAATGGCAGATCCTTGCCGGACCGATTCTGATCCTGCTAATTCTGTCGATGATGGTGCTGCCGTTACCTGCATTCATCCTCGACCTGCTTTTCACATTCAACATTGCGCTGTCCATCATGGTGCTGCTGGTGGCGATGTTCACCCAGCGTACCCTGGAATTCGCGGCATTCCCGACCATTCTGCTGTTTACCACCTTATTGCGCCTGGCGCTGAACGTGGCCTCCACGCGTATCATCCTGATGGAAGGGCATACCGGTGCGGCGGCGGCAGGTAAAGTGGTTGAAGCCTTCGGCCACTTCCTTGTCGGCGGTAACTTTGCCATCGGTATCGTGGTGTTCGTGATCCTCGTGATTATCAACTTCATGGTTATCACCAAAGGGGCGGGACGTATCGCGGAAGTGGGCGCGCGCTTCGTGCTGGACGGGATGCCGGGTAAGCAGATGGCGATCGACGCCGACCTGAACGCCGGTTTAATCGCTGAAGATGAAGCGAAAAAGCGCCGTGCGGAAGTGACGCAGGAAGCGGACTTCTACGGTTCGATGGACGGTGCGAGTAAATTTGTGCGCGGTGACGCTATCGCGGGCATCCTGATCATGGTGATTAACGTGGTGGGCGGCCTGCTGGTGGGCGTTCTGCAACACGGTATGGACATGGGTCATGCGGCGGAAAGCTATACGCTGCTGACCATCGGTGACGGTCTGGTTGCCCAGATCCCGGCGCTGGTTATCTCCACTGCGGCGGGTGTTATTGTTACCCGCGTCAGTACCGATCAGGATGTGGGTGAGCAGATGGTGGGGCAGCTGTTCAGCAACCCACGCGTCATGCTGCTGGCGGCGGCGGTGCTGGGCCTGCTCGGGCTGGTGCCGGGGATGCCAAACCTGGTCTTCCTGCTGTTCACTGCTGGTCTGTTGGGGCTTGCATGGTGGATGCGTGGCCGTGAAACCAAACCGGCCGCTGAACCCGCACCGGTTAAAATGCCGGAGAACACCCAGGCCGTTGAAGCGACCTGGAACGACGTTCAGCTGGAAGATACCCTCGGGATGGAAGTGGGGTATCGCCTGATCCCGATGGTGGACTTCCAGCAGGACGGCGAACTGCTCGGCCGCATTCGCAGTATCCGCAAAAAATTCGCTCAGGACATGGGCTTCCTGCCGCCGGTTGTTCATATTCGTGACAACATGGATCTGCCCCCCGCGCGCTATCGCATTTTGATGAAAGGCGTGGAAATCGGCAGCGGCGACGCTTATCCGGGCCGCTGGCTGGCCATTAACCCTGGAACGGCCGCCGGGACGTTGCCGGGGGAACAAACCATCGATCCGGCCTTTGGCCTGGCAGCGATCTGGATTGAGAGTGCGCTGAAAGAGCAGGCGCAGATCCAGGGCTACACCGTGGTAGAAGCCAGTACCGTGGTGGCGACCCATCTAAATCACCTGATTGGGCAGTTCTCGGCCGAGCTGTTTGGACGCCAGGAAGCACAGCAGTTGCTTGACCGCGTGACGCAGGAGATGCCGAAGCTGACGGAAGACCTGGTGCCGGGTGTGCTGACATTAACCACGCTGCACAAGGTGCTGCAAAACCTGCTCGACGAAAAAGTGCCGATTCGCGATATGCGTACCATTCTGGAAACGCTGGCCGAGCATGCGCCGCTGCAGAACGATCCGCACGAGCTGACGGCGGTGGTTCGCGTGGCACTGGGCCGTGCTATTACCCAGCAGTGGTTCCCTGGCACTGGCGAAGTGCAGGTGATTGGGCTTGATACGCCACTTGAGCGCCTGTTGTTACAGGCCCTGCAGGGCGGCGGCGGTCTGGAGCCGGGGCTGGCCGATCGGTTACTGGCACAAACTCAGGAGGCGCTGGCCCGGCAGGAGATGCTCGGTGCGCCGCCGGTACTGCTGGTGAATCATGCCCTGCGTCCGCTGCTGTCGCGCTTCCTGCGTCGTAGCCTGAACCAGCTGGTGGTGCTGTCGAACATGGAACTGTCGGATAACCGTCATATTCGTATGACGGCGACCATCGGAGGAAAATAATGCGTAAGTGGCTATGGATACTCTTTTTCCCGCTGGCGGCGCAGGCTGCTGGCGAGGGGATGTGGCAGGCGAGCAGCATGGGGGTGACGCTCAGCAATCGTGGCGTTTCCATGTCTTCACGCCCGCTGTCCCCGCCTGAACCCGCCTCTGGCCTGATGACCCTGGTGGTCTGGAATTATAAGCTGATTGGGCCAACGCCTGCCGGGTTGCGGGTACGCCTGTGCTCCCAGACCCGGTGTACGGAAATCGACGGTGAAAATGGAACCACACAGGCGTTCAACGGCGTCCCTGCGGTTGAACCTTTACGCTTTATCTGGGAAGTGCCGGGCGGGGGACGTCTGATCCCGGCGCTGAAAGTGCAGAGCAATTCTGTCATCGTCAACTACCGCTAACTGCCTGCCTTTTCACCAGCCATCGGGCAATTCTGATGGCTGGCTCGCAAAAATGACCTCACCTTTTGATGCAATAGAAACGCTGTTTTATAAATCAGTGACACGCGTGACGACACTCTTTGCATTTTTGCCATCCGGCACTTTGTGATGGCAGAAACAGAAAGGTATCGGCAGGTCGATACTTTTACTGTAGCCGTGTAAAAACTCCCGGATGAGGTTTGCTTACAGGGAGTCTCCCAAAACTGATTAGGGTTGACGGCAATGAAAACACGTAAAATTGGACTCGCAAATTATCTTGCTTATGGGTCAGGGGATTTCCTCGGGGCGGGAACGACCGCGCTGACGGCGGCCTGGCTTTTATATTTTTATACGACCTTCTGTGGACTCACACCGATTGAAGCAACCTTTATCTTTGCCGCAGCAAGGGTGCTGGACGCTGTTGTCAGCCCGTTAATGGGCTTTTTGACCGATAACTTTGGCACCACCTGGCTCGGTAAGCGCTTTGGTCGCCGTAAATTCTTTATTCTTCTGGGTATTCCTTGTGTGTTCAGCTACTCACTGATGTGGGTTGGCGACATGAGCTTCTGGTACTACCTGCTGACTTATCTGGTGTTTGATATCGTCTACACCATGATTCTGGTGCCTTATGAAACGCTGGTGCCGGAAATGACAGATGACTTTAAACAGAAAACCAAGTTCTCCGGCGCGCGCATCTCTATGGCGCAGATGTCTGCTATTCTGGCGTCATTCCTGCCGGGGATATTGCTGACCCACTTCGGCAAAGACAACGCCATCTCCTTCTTCTATGCGAGCCTGGTCTTCTCCGTGCTGTGCGCGCTGATGCTGACTTTCGTCTGGTTCTTTACCTGGGAGCGCCCGCGCGAGGAGTGGTCTGAAGCGGCGCTGCGTGCCGAAGAAGAGAAGAAGAAACTGACGCTGGGGCAGAGCCTCAACCGTCTGTTTGTGGAGTTAAGCTCTACGCTGCGCATCAAGATTTTCCGTCAGCATCTGGGGATGTACCTCGGCGGCTATATTGCGCAGGACGTTTTCAATGCGGTCTTTACGTACTACGTGGTCTTTGTCCTGATGCAGGAAGCGTCTATGGCTTCTAACCTGCTGGGTACGATGGCTATCTTCCAGTTCCTTGCCGTCATCGGCATGATCCCGCTCTGTATTCGCTTTGGGCCAGCGCCGTCTTACCGCATGGTGGTGGTACTGTTCGGTCTGGCGTCCCTCTCTTATGCTCTGCTTTATTACGCGGGTCTGAGCGATATCTATTCTCTGTTGTTGCTGGTTTCTGCCGTTGCCGGTCTTGGCCGTGGTGGTATCAACTATGTGCCGTGGAATACCTACACCTATATTGCTGACGTGGATGAAGTGATCACCGGTCAGCGCCGCGAAGGGATCTTTGCCGGCATCATGACCCTGACCCGCAAAGCGTCGCAGGCCGGGGCGGTGATGCTGGTCGGGATTGTGATGCAGATGTCCGGTTTTGTCAGCGGCCAGAAAGTTCAGCCTGCGGAAGTCAGCCACACCATCCTGATGATCCTGAGCGTAGGCACGATTCTGGTCCTGTTCTGTGGTTTCCTGGTCTCCCTGCGCTTCAAACTTAATTTGCAGACCCACAGCACGCTGCGTGAAGAGACGGCCAAAATGCGCGAGTCTGGCCGCGCGATGCCGGAGACGGCGACCCCGCAAGCTCGCGCTACCGTTGAGATGCTGGCCGGTATGCCGTACGAATCGCTGTGGGGCAACAACAATATTGGTTATCTGAATCGCAATAAACCGGCGGCACCTTCCCTGAAGGATCGTGCGGTACTGAATTCGACATACAACAGAGGTTAAGATGATGAAAGTTTGGCCTGTCAAACATAGCCCGTTACTGCGTCAGCCTGAGCGTTTTATCGCCAGGGATGAACTGAAATCGCTGATTCAAAAGGTGACGCATAACCTGGTCAACATCCACGATAAAACGGGTGAATTTTTGCTGCGGCTGGACGACGGACGCGTGATCGACACCAAAGGTTGGGCAGGATGGGAATGGACGCATGGCGTTGGTTTGTACGGTATCTGGCAGTATTACTGCCAGACCGGCGACGAAGCGATGCGCGATATTATTGACCGCTGGTTTGCCGATCGTTTTGAGGAAGGGGCGACCACCAAAAACGTCAACACCATGTCACCGTTCCTGACGCTGGCATATCGCTACGAAGAGACTAAAAACCCGGCCTGGTTGCCATGGCTGGAAAGCTGGGCTGAGTGGGCGATGAACGAGATGCCGCGCACCGAACACGGCGGTATGCAGCACATCACCCTGGCGGAGGAGAACCATCAGCAGATGTGGGATGACACGCTGATGATGACCGTGCTGCCGCTGGCGAAAATTGGCAAATTGCTCAACAAGCCGGAGTACGTTGAAGAGGCGGTGTATCAGTTCCTGCTGCACGTGCAGAACCTGATGGACCGTGAAACCGGGCTGTGGTTCCACGGCTGGAATTATGACGGGAACCATAATTTTGCCCATGCCCGCTGGGCGCGCGGCAACAGTTGGCTCACCATCGTGATACCGGATTTCCTTGAACTGGTGGATCTGCCGGAAAACAACGCCGTGCGCCGCTATCTGGTGCAGGTATTGAATGCGCAGATTGCCGCGCTGGCGAAATGCCAGGACGACAGCGGTCTGTGGCATACGCTGCTCGACGATCCTGACTCTTATCTGGAGGCATCGGCCACGGCAGGGTTTGCCTACGGTATACTGAAAGCAGTGCGTAAGCGTTATGTCGGGGCGGAATATGCTGAGGTCGCTGAGAACGCGATTCGCGGGATTGTGAAAAACATCTCTCCGGAAGGTGAACTGCTGCAAACCTCGTTCGGCACAGGGATGGGAAGTGATTTAGACTTTTACCGCCAGATCCCGCTGACGTCGATGCCGTATGGACAGGCAATGGCGATTTTGTGTTTGACCGAATACTTACGGAAATACTTCTGATAATAAAAAACCCGGCGATTGCCGGGTTTCTTTTTTACATACGCTCTACGGTTTCGATACCCAGGGTATCCAGACCCAGCTTCAGGGTCTTCGCCGTCAGTTGCGCCAGCTTCAGACGGCTGTTGCGAACGGTTTCGCTTTCTGCAGAGAGAATAGGGCAGTGTTCGTAGAAACCGGAGAACAGACCGGCCAGATCGTACAGGTATGAACACATGACGTGCGGCGTACCGTCGCGCGCGACGACCGCGAGGGTCTCTTCAAACTGCAGCAGACGGGCTGCCAGCTGCGCTTCGCGATCTTCCGTAATGGAGACCGTGGCGTTAGCCAGCACGCTCTCGTCAATGTTGGCTTTGCGGAACACGGAGAGCACGCGGGTGTAGGCATACTGCATATACGGCGCGGTGTTACCTTCGAACGCCAGCATGTTATCCCAGTCGAAGATATAGTCGGTGGTACGGTTCTTGGAAAGATCTGCGTATTTCACAGCACCGATACCCACGGCGTTTGCCAGTTTTTCCAGCTCATCGGCAGGCATGTCCGGGTTTTTCTCGGCCACCAGGCGACGGGCACGTTCCAGCGCTTCATCCAGCAGGTCAGAAAGTTTAACGGTGCCACCTGCGCGGGTTTTGAACGGCTTGCCGTCTTTGCCGAGCATCATGCCGAACATGTGGTGTTCCAGCGGCACGGAATCCGGCACGTAACCGGCTTTACGCACGATAGTCCACGCCTGCATCAGGTGCTGGTGCTGACGGGAGTCGATGTAATACAGCACGCGATCGGCATGCAGGGTTTCGTAACGGTACTTCGCACAGGCGATATCGGTGGTGGTGTAGAGGTAGCCGCCATCCTTTTTCTGGATGATGACGCCCATCGGTTCGCCTTCCTTGTTTTTGTACTCATCAAGGAACACGACCGTTGCGCCTTCGCTCTCAACCGCCAGACCTTTGGCTTTCAGATCCGCCACAATGCCAGGCAGCATTGGGTTATACAGGCTTTCACCCATCACGTCGTCACGGGTCAGCGTCACGTTCAGGCGGTTATAGGTGAGCTGGTTCTGAGACATGGTGATATCGACCAGCTTGCGCCACATCTCCAGGAAATACGGATCGCCGCCCTGCAGTTTCACCACGTAGCTGCGCGCACGCTCGGCGAAGGCTTCATCTTCGTCGTAGTGTTTTTTCGCTTCGCGGTAAAAACCTTCCAGGTCCGCCAGCGCCATTTCGCCGGCATTTTCCTGCTGTTGTTGTTCGCGGTAAGCGATCAGCATCCGGAACTGAGTTCCCCAGTCGCCGACGTGGTGCGCTCGGATCACTTTATGTCCGAGGAATTCATTGCTACGCCCCGCCGCATCACCGATAATCGTGGAGCGCAGGTGACCCACATGCATCTCTTTCGCCACGTTAGGTGCAGAGTAGTCAATCACCACGGTCTGCGCTTTCGGCTGTGTGACACCCAGACGGTCAGACTTCAGCGCTGCGTCAACGTGGCTTGCCAGGAAGGCAGGCTCAAGGAAAATGTTGATAAAGCCCGGACCGGCGATTTCGGTTTTGCTGGCAATGCCGGTGAGATCCAGATGCGTCAGTACCTGCTCAGCGAGTTGTCGCGGTGGCATGCCCAGTTTTTTAGCCACTGCCATCACGCCATTAGCCTGATAGTCGCCAAACTGTACTTTTGCTGACTGACGAACCTGTGGTTCGCAATCCGCAGGCGCACCTGCGGCAATCAGTGCCTGACTGACTTTTTCTGAGAGAAGAGCCTGAATATTCACCTGGATACCTTACGTTTTTGATGCGGGTTAATAACCACCCGCGCCAGTTAAAGAATTTAGGGCGGGAGTATACTGCAAATGCCCTCTGGCGTCAGCAATGCAGGGGCCGAAGATTGCTCAGAATCCAGGCTAAGAAGGTGTGCATAATCATGCAGTCAGCAAAACTCTGATTCTGCGGTTGGTCGAAAGGGGCTAACAGAGTAAATTAGCGGCTTTGCGACACGATAAGAGACTGATTTATGGCGAACTGGCAATCCATTGACGAACTGCATGATATTTCCGCAGATTTACCGCGCTTCACCCAGGCGTTCACAGAACTTGCCACCCGCCTCGGTCTGGATATTGCGCCATTAGAAGCCGATCACATTTCGTTGCGCTGCCATCAGAACGCGACCGCAGAACGCTGGCGTCGTGGGTTTGAACAGTGCGGCGCGCTGCTTTCGGAGAACATCATTAATGGTCGCCCTATTTGCCTGTTCAAACTGCATGAGCCGATCTGCGTGGCGCACTGGCAATTCACCGTGGTCGAACTGCCGTGGCCGGGCGAGAAACGCTATCCGCATGAAGGATGGGAACATATTGAAATTGTGCTGCCGGGTGAGCCTGAAACGTTGAATGCCCGCGCGCTGGCGCTGCTATCAGACGAGGGCCTAAGCAAGCCGGGTATTTTTGTGAAGACCAGTTCCCCGAAAGGTGAGCGCGAGCGTCTGCCTAACCCGACGCTGGCCGTCACTGACGGACAGGTCACCGTGAAATTTCATCCCTGGACTATCGAACAGATCGTTGCCAGCGAAGCGTAAGAGTTGTGAGTTTACGCCGGGACCGTAAGTATAAGGCGTGTCATGATGGTGCGTTGAGTGGATTTTAAGGAGGATTACATGGCGCTGCTGGAGATTTGTTGTTACAGCGTGGAGTGTGCCGAAACTGCACAACAGCAGGGAGCCGATCGCATTGAACTGTGCGCGGCTCCGAAAGAGGGGGGCTTAACGCCCTCTTATGGCGTGCTGAAGTCTGCCCGTCAGGTCGTGACGATTCCGGTTCATCCGATTATCCGTCCGCGCGGCGGTGATTTTTGTTACACGGCGGGCGAGTTCAGTGCCATGCTTGAAGATATCGCCCTCGTTCGCGATCTGGGGTTCCCAGGGCTGGTTATCGGCCTGCTTGATGAGGACGGTCATGTTGATTTACCGCGTATGCAACAGGTAATGAGCGCGGCGAAGGGAATGGCTGTCACTTTTCATCGCGCGTTTGATATGTGTAAAGATCCTGTGCAAGCCTTTGATACGCTGGCTGAACTTGGCGTGGCGCGCATCCTGACATCAGGACAGCAGTCGAGTGCTGAAAAAGGACTGCAATTAATTACGGAACTAAAAGCACATTCCGGTGTTCCAATAATCATGGCGGGCGCAGGAGTACGCGCCAGCAATCTGGAACTGTTTTTGAACGCAGGGGTAGAGGAGCTTCACAGCTCGGCGGGGAAATGGACACCGTCACCCATGCGTTATCGCAATACAGGGTTGTCAATGTCGACGGATGCTGAAGCGGATGAGTACTCGCGCTACGGTGTAGATGGAGAGTCGGTTGCGGTAATGAAATCGTTGATTGAACGTCATCACGTGTAGCAACGTACCGATTTTTACCGCGCATCATGTCGCCCAATATGATGCTTGCTTGTACCAGGCCCCTGCAATTTCAACAGGGGCCTTTTTTTATTCGCCCCTCACACTAACCCTCTCCCCACAGTGGAGAGGGGACTGCACGGTGCGGTCTTTTCACCCTCTCCCCAGTGGGGAGAGGGCCGGGGGGGAGGCAATACTACGGCTTCGTCGCAATCAACACCGCACGCATCGGTGCCGGATAGCCTTCGATGGTTTTGCTGTGATCGGTCGGGTCAAGGAACTGCTCCAGCGATTCGGTGATCATCCAGTCGGTGCGGCGCTGCTCTTCAATGGACGTTACGCTTACGTCCGCAATGCGTACATCCACGAATCCGCACTTTTCCAGCCAGTTCTTCAGTGCCAGCGCGGAAGGGATAAAGTAGACGTTGCGCATCTGCGCGTAGCGGTCACCCGGCACCAGCACCGCATTTTCATCGCCTTCAATCACCAGCGTTTCGAGCACCAGCTCGCCACCGCTCACCAGCTGATCTTTCAACTGCCAGAGATGCTCAAGCGGAGAACGACGGTGATACAGCACCCCCATGGAGAACACGGTATCAAACGCTTTCAGGGCCGGAAGTTGTTCGATGCCGAGCGGCAGCAGGTGCGCGCGCTGATCGTTACCCAGCAGTTTACGCACCGCTTCGAACTGGCACAGGAACAGCTGCATCGGATCGATACCGACGGCCAGATGCGCGCCTGCGCCAATCATGCGCCACATGTGATAGCCGCTGCCACAGCCCACGTCCAGAATGGTGCGCCCGGTCAGGTCGGACAGGTGCGGCAGAACGCGATCCCATTTCCAGTCTGAGCGCCATTCGGTGTTGATGTTCACGCCGTAGAGCGAGAACGGCCCTTTGCGCCACGGCATCAGGTTACGCATTAACGTTTCGATGCGGTTTATCTGCCCGGCCGGGAGCGGTTCTTCACTCTCTGCCGTCACGCTGTGCAGCAGATCCAGACGGTGCGGCGTCAGTTCCGGCAAAAACTCAACCGCGTTGGACCACTGCTTTAACAGGCCATGCTGCTGATCGCGCTGCCAGGTGGCGATCTGCGCGGGCAGGGTTTCCAGCCAGTGGGAGAGGTGGTTTTTGGCAATCAGCTGATAGAAGTTACCGAACTCGATCATGCCGCATCCTCAGCTTTCAGCGCCACCAGAGAACCAAAATTGAAGCACTGGAACCACAGTTCGCTGTGCTCAAATCCGGCTTTACGCAAGCGTGCTTTATGCGTTTCAACGGAGTCCGTCAGCATCACGTTTTCAAGCATGCTGCGCTTCTGGCTAATTTCCAGCTCGCTGTAACCGTTCGCCCGTTTGAAATCGTGGTGCATATTGAACAGCAGTTCGCCCACCTGAGCGTCTTCAAAGCTGAATTTCTCGGATAACACCAGCGCACCGCCGGGGTTCAGACCTTTATAAATTTTGTCCAGCAACAGCTGGCGGTCTTCTGGCGCAAGGAACTGCAGGGTAAAATTCAGGACGACCATGGAGGCGTTGTTGATTTCGATATCACGAATGTCGCCTTCCACCACCTCGACCGGTGTTGGCGCTTTCCAGGCGTCAATGTGGCGACGGCAGCGTTCAACCATGGCGGGGGAGTTATCCACGGCAATAATTTTACAGCCTTCGTGGGGAATGTTACGACGTACCGACAACGTTGCCGCGCCAAGCGAGCAGCCCAGGTCATAGACCTGCGTGCCGGGTTGAACGAAGCGCTCAGCCAGCATGCCGATCATGGAGATAATGTTGGAGTAACCGGGAACAGAGCGCTGGATCATATCCGGGAAGACTTCAGCTACCCGTTCATCAAAGGTCCAGTCGCCCAGGCTGGCGATAGGCGCGGAAAAAAGCGTGTCGCGATCTGACATAACGTAAAAATCCGGGAAAAATAAAGTGGCGTATTGTGCGCTAATGGAAGGAGAAAACCAACTCCCACGGCATATACCAAAGGTTAGCCAGCACCATCAGCAAAAGCGAACACCATGTCGCGCTCATGCCGGAACGACGCCAGCGGAATAAGCGATGGTGAAAGCCGTAATAATGCATTAACCGGCCGGCAATCAGGAGCAGACCACAGACGTGAACCATCCACGTTTCTGCGCCATCCATCTCCATAAACAGCAGCAAAATTAATGCAATGGGGATGTACTCGACCGCGTTGCCGTGAATGCGAATAGCGCTCTGCAGTTCTGAAAAACCACCGTCACCGTAGGAGACGCGGTACTGCATTCTCAGGCGCACAACATCAAATGAAAACTTAATCAGCAGTAATGCACCTAACACCGCATACAGCGCGCTGACCATACAAACTCCCTGTTTTTGGCAGATGGCACGTCTCTATGATAGGGGCTGATTTCAGAAAAGAGAAGATTGTTGTGGGATAGAGGGGGCGTTGCCTACCGACGGAACCGCAGCCTGCAAGGCCTGCCAGAGAGCATCGACCAGTTCGGGAGCCTGAGCGATATCCGGCGTATGCAAAAAGAGATACGGCGTGGTGGTTTGCTCCCATTTTGGCAACGTTTGCAGCCAGACGTTAAATAATGCCTGATTTTGCTGCATGTTATCGCTGCCGATAAACCGGACCATCGGGTTTTTTGCCGTCACGACGGCATGCACCGGGACTTTGGGCTTTTTACGCTGGGCATCAATAATCGCTTCGTTATGCGGAATAGCGCTGTGCACGGGGCGGCTGTCGAGGATCACCCGGTTAATGGCGCGCTCATGCAGGCCGCGATTAAGCGCTTTTTCAGCCTCACCTTTGGCAAAGAATGCGGCGTGTCTGACCTCAACCCCGTAAGTAAACTCGCGGGGGAGGGTGTCCAGAAACTGCCACAAAGCAGGAAGATCGCGTGGTGCAAACGCGGCGGGCAGTTGTAACCAGTATTGACCAATCCGGTTTGCCAGCGGCGACATTCTGTGAAAGAACTCGTCGGTTAAATCGCCGCAGTTACGCAGCGCAGCAGTATGAGAGATGGTTGCCGGAAATTTAAAACAGAAGCGGAAATCATCGGTAGTTTGCTCACGCCAGCGCTGGACGATCTCGGCCCGTGGCAATGCATAGAGCGTGGTGTTCCCCTCAACACAGTTAAAGTGGCGGGCATACTCTTCAAGGCTGGTGATGCCCAGGCGCACCCATTTCGGGTGCGACCACTGGGGAAGGCCCACATACATCATAAGGCGTTTACGATCTCATCCGTGCTGCGCACACGGCCGATACGCGGGAAAATATGGCTCATGCTGCCCTGATGCTGCTCCGCAGACGCTGCACTGCAGGCATCTTCGGCAATCACCAGATTAAAGCCCAGTTCCCATGCGTTACGGGCGGTGGATTCCACGCCGATATTGGTGGAGATCCCGCACAGAATAATGGTATCAATGCCGCGACGGCGCAGCTGTAGCTCCAGATCGGTGCCGTAGAATGCGCCCCACTGGCGTTTGGTCACTTCGATATCGCTGTCACGTTTGCCGAGTGAAACCGGGTAGTTCCACCAGTTGGCGGGCAGAGCCTGTGCCGCCGCCTGCGCATCGACTGGTTGTTTCAATGCTTCGGCGAAATCTGCTGACCAGCCGACACGCACCATGACAACAGGCGCACCGCTGGCGCGGCATTTTTCCGCCAGACGCGCGGCACGGCTAACCACCTCGTCAGCGGTGTGCGGGCCGCCAGCAAAGGGGAGGATCCCTTCCTGTAAATCAATCACCACAAGTGCGGTTTTGGTGGCATCAAGTGTCAACATAATAACTCCAGTTAAATAAAGGTGTTGGCTACACCTTACGACGTTCTGACCTGTTATCGGGCGGATAATTTTGTTAATTTTTGTGAGAATGCGCAATAAGAGTGCAGCAAACGTGCGTCAGGCCGCGCTTCTCTCTTATCGTCAGGCGGAATTTCCAGTATAATAGCCGCCTTTTTTCATCCAGTTGTGACATACAGTAAAGCTGCGACAATCAGCCTGCGGCTAATTAAGGGATATCTCATGCGTACAGAATATTGCGGGCAGCTGCGTCAGTCCCACGTGGGACAGCAGGTGACCCTGTGTGGTTGGGTCAACCGTCGTCGTGATCTTGGTAGCCTTATCTTCATCGATATGCGCGACCGCGAAGGTATCGTTCAGGTGTTCTTCGATCCGGATCGTGCGGACGCGTTGAAACTGGCTTCTGAGCTGCGTAATGAGTTCTGCATTCAGGTCACCGGCACCGTTCGTGCGCGTGACGAGAAAAACGTAAACGCAGACATGGCGACCGGCGCAATTGAAGTGCTGGCGTCTGACCTGGTGATCATCAACCGTGCTGAAGCGCTGCCGCTGGACTCTAACCACGTCAACACCGAAGAAGCGCGTCTGAAATATCGCTACCTGGATCTGCGTCGCCCGGAGATGGCCCAGCGCCTCAAAACCCGTGCGAAAATCACCAGCCTGGTGCGTCGCTTTATGGATGACCACGGTTTCCTCGATATCGAAACCCCGATGCTGACCAAAGCCACGCCGGAAGGCGCGCGCGATTACCTGGTCCCGTCCCGCGTTCATAAAGGCAAATTCTACGCGCTGCCACAGTCTCCTCAGCTGTTCAAACAGCTGCTGATGATGTCCGGCTTCGACCGCTACTATCAGATCGTAAAATGCTTCCGCGACGAAGATCTGCGTGCTGACCGTCAGCCAGAATTTACCCAGATCGATGTGGAAACCTCCTTCATGACGGCCGGTCAGGTGCGTGAAGTGATGGAAGCGCTGGTGCGTAGCCTGTGGAATGACGTGAAAGGCGTGGAGCTGGGCGATTTCCCTATCATGACCTTCGCCGAAGCCGAGCGTCGCTACGGCTCTGACAAACCAGACCTGCGTAACCCGATGGAGCTGGTGGACGTTGCGGACCTGGTTAAATCCGTTGAGTTCGCGGTATTTGCCGGCCCGGCTAACGATGCGAAAGGTCGCGTGGCTGCCCTGCGTGTACCGGGTGGTGCGGCTCTGAGCCGTAAGCAGATTGACGACTACGGCAACTTCATCAAAATCTACGGCGCGAAAGGTCTGGCCTATATTAAAGTGACCGAGCGTGCGAAAGGTCTGGAAGGTATCACCAGCCCGGTAGCGAAGTTCCTGAACGCAGACATCGTGGAAGCGATCCTTGAGCGCACCGGCGCGCAGGACGGCGACATGATCTTCTTCGGTGCAGACAACAAGAAAGTCGTTGCGGATGCGATGGGCGCGCTGCGTCTGAAGCTCGGTAAAGACCTGAACCTGACCGACGAAAGCAAATGGGCACCACTGTGGGTTATCGACTTCCCGATGTTTGAAGACGACGGCGAAGGCGGCCTGACCGCAATGCACCACCCGTTCACCTCGCCAAAAGACATGACGGCGGCAGAGCTGAAAGCGGCACCGGAAGATGCGGTCGCAAACGCCTACGATATGGTGATCAACGGTTACGAAGTGGGCGGCGGTTCCGTGCGTATTCACAGCGGTGACATGCAGCAGACCGTGTTCGGCATTCTGGGCATTAACGAGCAGGAGCAGCGCGAGAAATTCGGCTTCCTGCTGGATGCCCTGAAATACGGTACGCCGCCGCATGCGGGCCTGGCATTCGGTCTTGACCGTCTGACCATGCTGCTGACCGGCACCGATAACATTCGTGATGTTATCGCCTTCCCGAAAACCACTGCCGCGGCGTGTCTGATGACCGAAGCGCCAAGTTTCGCTAACCCGGCAGCTCTGGCTGAACTGGGTATCGATGTGGTGAAAAAGGAAGAGAAAAACTGATATGACATATAAGCGTCCCGTTTCTGTTCTGGTCGTCATTTATGCAGAAGACACGAAGCGGGTGCTGATGTTGCAGCGGCGCGACGATCCTGATTTCTGGCAGTCGGTTACCGGCAGCCTGGAAGAGGGAGAAACCGCGCCGCAGGCCGCCGCGCGCGAAGTAAAGGAAGAGGTCACCATTGATGTTGCTTGCGAGCAACTGACCCTGAAGGACTGTCAGCGTACGGTGGAGTTTGAAATTTTTAGCCATTTACGTCATCGCTATGCGCCGGGTATTGAGCGCAACACGGAATCGTGGTTTTGCCTTGCGCTTCCCCATGAACGGGAGATTGTGTTCACGGAACACCTGACTTACCGCTGGGTGAATGCGGCGGAGGCTGCCGCGCTGACCAAGTCGTGGAGCAACCGGCAGGCGATTGAAGAATTTGTAATTAACGCTGCCTGAAAAGGCGCGCTCTTTGAGGATACTTTTATGGCAGGTCATAGTAAATGGGCCAACACCAAACACCGCAAAGCGGCACAGGATGCCAAGCGCGGTAAAATCTTTACCAAAATCATTCGTGAGCTGGTGACAGCCGCGCGTCTGGGCGGCGGCGATCCGGCGTCTAACCCACGTCTGCGTGCAGCGGTTGATAAAGCGCTGTCGAACAACATGACGCGTGATACCCTGAACCGTGCAATTGCGCGTGGCGTGGGCGGTGACGAAGACGCGAACATGGAAACCATCATTTATGAAGGTTACGGCCCTGGCGGTACTGCGGTGATGGTTGAATGTCTGTCTGACAACCGTAACCGTACCGTTGCGGAAGTGCGTCATGCATTCAGCAAAACCGGTGGTAACCTGGGCACTGACGGCTCCGTCGCTTATCTGTTCAGCAAGAAAGGCGTCATCTCCTTCGAGAAAGGTGATGAAGACGTTATCATGGAAGCGGCGCTGGAAGCGGGTGCAGAAGACGTTGTGACCTACGATGATGGCGCAATCGACGTTTACACCGCATGGGAAGAGATGGGCGCGGTACGTGATGCGCTGGAAGCGGCTGGCCTGAAAGCGGACAACGCTGAAGTGTCCATGATCCCGTCTACCAAAGCGGATATGGATGCAGAAACGGCACCGAAACTGCTGCGTCTGATCGACATGCTCGAAGACTGCGACGACGTGCAGGAAGTGTATCACAACGGTGAAATCTCTGATGAGGTTGCAGCAACTCTCTGATGAGAGCGTGTAAACCGTCTACAGGAGACGCGTGATGTCGATTATCCTCGGGATTGACCCTGGCTCACGCGTCACCGGTTATGGCGTCATCCGTCAGGTTGGACGCCAGTTAACCTACCTCGGCAGTGGCTGTATTCGTACCAAAGTGGACGATCTGCCGTCGCGCCTGAAGCTCATTTACGCGGGCGTGTCGGAGATTATCACCCAGTTTCAGCCCGACTATTTCGCCATCGAGCAGGTCTTTATGGCGAAAAATGCTGATTCGGCGCTGAAGCTCGGCCAGGCGCGCGGCGTAGCGATTGTTGCTGCGGTGAACCAGGATCTTCCGGTGTTCGAATACGCGGCAAGACAGGTTAAGCAGACGGTGGTGGGGATTGGTAGCGCGGAGAAAAGCCAGGTGCAGCACATGGTGCGCACGTTACTGAAGCTCCCTGCTAATCCGCAGGCCGATGCCGCCGATGCGCTGGCGATTGCGATTACCCATTGTCATGTGAGCCAGAACGCGATGCAAATGAGCGAGTCGCGGCTTAATCTGGCGCGAGGCAGGTTACGATAATGACAAATCAGGCTGGATGTTTATCCAGCCTTTTTTTATTATGTCGCATATCAAATTTTCCAGAACGCAGGAGCGTCACGTGATAGGCAGACTCAGAGGCATCATCATTGAAAAACAACCCCCGTTAGTGCTGCTGGAAGTGGGTGGCGTGGGCTATGAAGTCCATATGCCGATGACCTGCTTCTACGAGCTGCCGGATGCGGGCAAAGAGGCGATTGTCTTTACCCAGTTTGTGGTGCGTGAAGATGCTCAACTGCTGTACGGTTTCAACAATAAACAGGAACGCATGCTGTTCCGCGAGCTGATCAAAACCAACGGCGTAGGGCCCAAGCTGGCGCTGGCGATTTTGTCCGGTATGTCTGCACAACAGTTCGTGAATGCTGTTGAGCGCGAAGATCCTGCTGCGCTGATAAAACTGCCGGGTATCGGCAAAAAAACCGCAGAGCGTTTGATTGTCGAAATGAAAGACCGCTTTAAAGGGCTGCATGGCGACCTGTTTACGCCAGCCGCTGACCTGGTGCTGACCTCCCCAGGCGCGCCAACGTCGGATGACGCCGAACAGGAAGCGGTTGCTGCGCTGGTGGCGCTGGGATATAAACCTCAGGAGGCCAGCCGGATGGTGAGCAAAATCGCCACGCCGGATGCCAGCAGTGAAACCCTGATTCGTGAAGCGCTGCGCGCCGCATTGTGAGGTAAAGGATGATTGAAGCAGACCGCCTGGTATCGGCAGGCACCCTTCAGGCAGAAGACGTGGTGGATCGCGCGATCCGCCCGAAACTGCTTGATGAGTACATTGGCCAGCCGCAGGTTCGTTCCCAGATGGAGATCTTCATCCAGGCGGCAAAGCTGCGCGGTGATGCGCTCGATCACCTGCTGATTTTCGGCCCGCCGGGTTTAGGTAAAACCACGCTGGCGAATATCGTTGCCAATGAAATGGGCGTTAACCTGCGTACCACCTCCGGTCCGGTGCTGGAGAAAGCAGGCGATCTGGCGGCGATGCTGACCAACCTTGAACCTCACGACGTGCTGTTTATCGATGAAATCCACCGCCTCTCTCCGGTGGTGGAAGAGGTGCTTTATCCGGCGATGGAAGATTACCAGCTGGATATTATGATTGGCGAAGGGCCGGCAGCGCGCTCTATTAAAATCGATCTGCCGCCGTTTACCCTGATAGGCGCGACGACGCGTGCCGGGTCGCTGACTTCGCCGCTGCGTGATCGCTTTGGTATTGTCCAGCGTCTGGAGTTCTATCAGGTGCCCGATCTCCAGCATATTGTGGGCCGCAGTGCGCGCTATATGGGGCTGGAAATGAGCGAAGAGGGTGCGTTTGAAGTCGCAAAGCGTTCCCGTGGTACGCCGCGTATTGCTAACCGTCTGCTGCGCCGTGTGCGTGACTTTGCCGAAGTGAAGCACGATGGGTCGATTTCAGCCGAAATCGCTGCCCAGGCGCTGGATATGCTGAATGTGGATGCCGAAGGCTTTGATTACATGGATCGCAAGCTGCTGCTGGCGGTGCTGGACAAGTTCTTTGGCGGACCGGTCGGGCTGGATAACCTGGCGGCGGCAATCGGGGAAGAGCGAGAAACCATTGAGGATGTACTGGAGCCGTATCTGATCCAGCAGGGCTTTTTACAGCGCACGCCGCGTGGACGTATGGCGACGGTGCGGGCATGGAATCATTTCGGGATAACGCCGCCAGCGATGCCTTAAATAATGCCGGGGGGTGGCTACGCCTTACCCGGCCTATGGAACGTTTTTGTAGCCCCGGTAAGCGAAGCATCACCGGGGACATGCTGACTACTGCGCGGTCTTTTTCATCATACTGAAAATAAACAGCACTGCCGCGCACAATACCACTGACGGCCCCGCCGGCGTGTCATAGAACGCCGAGAAGGTTAACCCTCCTGTAACCGCAATCATCCCGATTATGACCGCCACGCTTGCCATCTGCTCCGGCGTGCGGGCAAAGCGACGCGCCGTGGCAGCAGGTATGATTAGCAGTGACGTAATAATCAGCGCTCCGACAAACTTCATTGCCACGCCAATGGTCAATGCCGTCACAAGCATCAGCAGCAACTTCACGCGCTGCAACTTCACGCCATCAACAAACGCCAGATCCGGGCTGACGGTCATCGCCAGCAGGTTACGCCACTGCCACAGCAGAATACCCAGTACCACGACGACGCCAATGGCAATGGAAATCAGATCTTCCGGCGTAACAGCCAGCAGGTCGCCGAACAGGTAGGCCATCAGGTCAACGCGAACATTTGACATCAGACTCACCACCACCAGGCCGAGCGAGAGCGCACTGTGGGCCATAATGCCAAGCAGCGTATCAATGGCGAGGTGAGGGCGTTTTTCCAGCCAGACCAGACCGGCGGCCAGCAGCAGTGTAACCACAATCACGGCATAAAACGGGTTGACGTCCAGCAGCAGGCCAAAGGCAACGCCCAGCAGAGAGGCGTGTGCGAGGGTATCGCCGAAATAGGACATTCTGCGCCAGACCACAAACGAGCCAAGTGGACCCGCAGCGCAGGCAAGCATAACCCCGGCCAGCCAGCCGGGCAGTAACAGTTCAATCATGAGTGTCCATTTCCCCGGCGCAGGACAATTCGTCCCTGTAAATCATGGCGGTGATTGTGATGATGGCGATATATTCCGAGCTGTTCGGCACCGCGAGGGCCAAACATAGAGATAAACTCCGGGTGCATCGACACCACTTCCGGCGTACCGGAGCAGCAAATGTGGTGGTTCAGGCACAGCACTTCGTCGGTTTTTGCCATCACCAGATGCAGGTCATGTGAAACCATCAGCACCGCGCAGTTAAGCTCGCGGCGAAGCTGGTCGATCAAATCATAAAGCGCAACCTGGCCATTCACATCGACACCCTGCGTCGGTTCGTCCAGCACCAGCAACTGGGGGCTGCTTAGCAGGGCGCGGGCGAGTAAAACGCGTTGCGTTTCACCACCTGAGAGTTTCTGCAGTGGCGCATCAACCAGATGACCCGCCTGCACGCGTTTCAGCGCCGGAAGGATATCCGCTTTACGGGTGCCAGGACGCAGACGCAGAAACCGGCTGACCGTCAGCGGCAGCGTGGCATCCAGGTGTAATTTTTGTGGCACATAGCCAATACGTAAGGCGTTGTCGCGTTTGATCACACCTTCATCCGGTGCTACCAGCCCTAACACCACGCGGACAAGCGTCGATTTTCCTGCCCCGTTGGGGCCGAGGAGCGTCAGTATTTTACCGGGCTTCAAATCCAGCGACACATCAGAGAGGACGCGGCGCTGACCAAAAGAGACCGAAATATTTTCGAGAGAAACCAAAGTCGTCATGTCAATTTATGCTTGCAGAAGTCATCGAATGTTATAATATCACATTCCACGCATTCATTACGATGATTAGTCGCATTATGTTACATAAAAATACGCTTCTTTTCGCAGCATTATCCGCTGCCCTTTGGGGTACAACAGCACAAGATGTTAACGCTGCCGTTGTCGCTTCGCTTAAACCGCTTGGATTTATCGCGTCTGCCATTGCAGATGGGGTAACGGAGACCGAGGTATTACTGCCTGATGGTGCCTCTGAGCATGATTACTCATTACGGCCTTCTGATGTAAAACGCTTAAAAAACGCGGACTTAGTTGTCTGGATTGGCCCAGAGATGGAAGCGTTTATGCAGAAGTCGGCAAAACAGGTTCCTGAGGAAAAGCAGGTCACCATTGCCGATCTTTCCGGTGTGAAACCGTTGCTCATGAAAGGGGCTGAAGACGACGGCGACGAACACGATCACGATCATGCTCACGGTGAAAAAGGTGACGGTCATCACCAT
>OJJJ01000305.1_pt1 | contig 28326 bp, 23 predicted proteins | sample 1596311 | NCBI WGS metagenome assembly OJJJ01 (sample SAMEA4350140, study PRJEB24818) | metagenome | biome: human; feature: gut; material: faeces | place: Denmark | collected 2013-09 | reverse complement strand
CGCCAGCGTTCAATCTGAGCCATGATCAAACTCTTCAATTTAAGTTTGATGCTCGTGAATTAAACTTCGTAATGAATTACGTATGTTCACTCAGAGACTTGGTATTCATTTTTCGTCTTGCGACGTTAAGAATCCGTATCTTCGAGTGCCCACACAGATTGTCTGATAAATTGTTAAAGAGCAGTGCAACACGGCTTTCGCTCACCGTTGCGAGGTCCCGTATAATACGTTTTCCTCATTCAGAGTCAAGCATTTCTTTCCGCTTTTCTCCGCAAGGTTCTCAGTGGAACCCCGCTGACCCGGCGGCTTGTAATCCGTTGTTCCGTGTCAGTGGAGGCGCATTATAGGGAGTTATTTCAGGCTGACAAGGGGAAATTTAAAATAATTTTCCGAGTGCGTATTTTTTATTCTTTACGTTTATTTTAACGACGCTTTGTTGGTTAATTGGGCTATTTCTCGCGCAAAACTCGCAACCTGTTCCCAATCGGTATAGACCACTTCTTTATTCGTATCCGTTTCGCCACCGGACATCTTCATAATCAGTTGGATCATGACGCGGTCATACCAACGATAGCGAGGATAAAGCAGTGCGCCAGCGATCACCGCGCTACGATCGGGTCGCCACGGCGAGCTCATCAGAAACTTGCGCGCATAGCTGTTGGTTTGCGGGGTACGTTTTTCCGGCTTACGGGCAACCAGATTAACGGAGTAGAACGCACTCGGCATCGCGTTCAGCCGCGTAGCGTGCTTCTTCACAAACGTCTGAAAAGCAGAATGGTAGTGACCGTAGCGAATCGAGGCACCGATCACCACGCTGTCATAGTGCTGCCAGTCAGGCTCTTCGGTGCGGTGCAGATTCATAACATCCGCCCAGATGCCCAACTCTTTGAGCTCAGAAGCCAGATACTCGGCGATTTCGCGCGTTTGTCCATCCCGGGAAGAAAAAAGAATCAGTGTTTTCACGTGTTACTCCATTATTCACGCCAGAAGGTAGGGGTAAAGAGTACCAGCAGAGTAAAGACCTCCAGACGACCAAACAGCATATTGGCAATCAGGATCCATTTCGCCACCGGGTTCATACTGGCAAAGTTGTCGGCAACCACACCCAGCCCTGGCCCCAGGTTATTCAGCGTCGCGACAACAGAAGCAAATGCAGAGAAGTCATCCACGCCGGTCGCGATAATCGCCAGCATACTGATAATAAAGACCAGCGCATAGGCCGAGAAGAATCCCCATACTGCTTCGAGGATACGTTCTGGCAGTGCGCGGTTACCTAGCTTAATACTGTAAACCGCGTTCGGGTGGACCAGGCGCTTCAGCTCACGATTACCCTGCTTGAACAGCAGCAGAATACGAATCACCTTCAAGCCACCGCCCGTTGACCCGGCACAGCCACCAATAAAGGCAGAACACAGCAACAGCACGGGCAGGAACAACGGCCAGCGAGCAATACTGTCCGTGGTGAACCCCGCGGTAGTCGCCATCGACACCACCTGGAAAAAGGCCTGATTGATTGTCGTTAGCGCCGAACCGTAGGTATTGTGGATCCACAATACCAGCGTACAGATAGCCACCAGCGTCAGCTGTACCCCAATGAACATCCGAAATTCCGGGTCGCGCCAATAGACCTTCAGACTACGCCCGCTTAATAAAGAGAAGTGCAGGCCATAGTTACACCCGGAGATCAGCAGGAAGATTGCAATAATTGTGTTGATAGTCGGACTATCGAAATAACCCACGCTGGCGTCATGCGTTGAAAAGCCGCCGATAGCAATGGTCGCAAAGCTGTGACCGATAGCGTCAAACGCAGGCATGCCGGCAAACCACAGCGCCAGCGCACAGGCCACTGTCAGCAATACATAGATAAGCCACAGGGTTTTCGCCGTTTCGGCAATACGCGGACGCATTTTATTGTCTTTCAGCGGCCCTGGCATTTCTGCCCGGTAAAGCTGCATACCGCCGACGCCAAGAATGGGCAGAATAGCCACCGCCAGCACGATGATCCCCATCCCGCCAAACCATTGCAGCATTTGACGATAAAAGAGAATCGCATGTGGTAATGAATCCAACCCCATCAGCGTGGTTGCGCCCGTCGTGGTTAAGCCGGAGAAGGATTCGAAAAACGCATCGGTGATCGTGAGGTTTGGACTTTCAGCAAAGATAAACGGTAGCGCACCCACGCTGCCCAGCACGGTCCAGAACAAGACCACGATAAGAAACCCTTCGCGGGATTTCAGTTCGCCCTTTTCTTTACGGTTCGGCCACCACAGCATGGAGCCAATCGCCAGCGCGACAAAGAAAGTTTGCGTAAATGCACGACCCGCCCCATCACGGTAGATGAGCGCTACCAGTCCGGGGATGATCATTGTCCCCGAGAATAAGATGACCAGTAGTCCAACGATTCGGGTAATGGCGCGAAAATGCATCTCTGCCGCTTCCTTAGTTCTTTAAAATGAGGTGGGGATTATTCTTTAATCGCTAACAATTGCAATGAACCTCGACTAAAATCCGCCAGCCTTGCTGAAAATTCATTCACTTTCGTGTAAGGAAGCGCTACCCGTAGCTGAACGAATGCCTGGTAATCACTGGCTATGATTTTACCGTCGAACTGCCCCAACAGTGCTTCAATACCTGCCAGTTGGCCGTACTCACACTGCAAAGTATATTCGGTAAGCGGCGTCTTGCGCTGCGTTGTTAATTGCCGCAATGCCTGACTCACCCCACCACCGTAGGCTTTGACCAGTCCACCTGTACCGAGAAGAATACCGCCGTAGTAGCGCACCACCACCGCGGTAATCTCGCCGACGCCACTGCCCATTAGCTGCGCAAGCATCGGTTTACCTGCCGTCCCCGCCGGTTCGCCGTCGTCCGAAAAGCCCAGCTGTTGCGAGTCATCCGGTGCACCCGCTACCCACGCCACGCAATGGTGGCGGGCGTCCGGATGCTCTGCTCTGACTGACTCGACAAACGCTTTTGCCGCCTCTACGCCGTCCGTGTGGGCGAGCAACGTAATGAAGCGGCTTTTTTTGATCTCTTCAACGACGCTAACCGGCGCCGCAGGGATTAACCAACTGTCCATTACGCCAGTTTCAAATCCCGGGTCATGTTTTCGATATGATTCTCATGGACGACCACGTTGTCTTCAATACGAATACCACCGAACGGCTTCAGCGCGTCAATCTTCTGCCAGTTGAAGTGTTTGCTGAATTGCCCTTCACGCCACGGCGCTAACAGGGATTCGATAAAGTAAATGCCCGGCTCAATGGTCAGGACCATGCCCGGTTGCAGCACGCGAGTGCAGCGCAGGTACGGATACTTCGACGGTGCGGCAAGATGCGTACCGCTGTCATCCTGCATAAAACCAGCGACATCATGCACCTGTAATCCCAGCGGGTGACCAATACCGTGCGGCATAAACGGCCCGGTAAGATCGTTTTCCACCATCGCCTCTTCACTCATGTCGGTGATGATTTGATGTTTACGCAGCAGCTTCGCGATGCGCTGATGGAACTGAATGTGATAATCCACATAGTTGACACCCGCTTTCATGGTTGCAATCAGCGCCAGTTCTTCTTCATTAACGTCTTTCACCAACTGTGCATAGTCGTTGTCGCTTTTCGCCGACCAGGTCCGCGTCAGGTCTGCCGCATAGCCGTTATATTCCGCCCCGGCGTCCAGCAGGAAGCTGCGGAATTCTGATGGCGGTTGATGATCCAGCTTGGTGTAATGCAGTACAGAGGCATGTTCGTTAAGCGCAACGATGTTGCTGTAAGGCACGTCGGTATCGCGATGCCCCGTGGCCGTCAGGTACGCCAGGTTGATGTCGAACTCGCTCATCCCTGAACGGAACGCTTCTTCGGCTGCACGGTGTCCACTTACCGCCATTTTCTGCGCTTCGCGCATGCAGGCCAGCTCGTAATCGGTTTTATACGCACGGTAATAGTGAAGATAGTCGATCACCCCTTTCGGGTTGATGTTGCTGGCAGCAATGTCCAGCTGCAGCGCACGTTCCGGTACCGGGCCGATGTACCCGATATTGCCGCGGGCAGCAGGCAACTGGCTACCAATACCGTCGGCTTTTGGCAACGCAATGATTTCAACTTCTTCGGTCCAGAAAGAGGTCGGCAGCGGCTCAACGTTGTGCCAGTAATCCACTGGCAGGTAGAACCACAACTTAGGCTTATTAACGCCATCCACCAGCAACCAGCAGTTGGGAACCTGCGTGACGGGTACCCAGGCTTTAAACTGCGGATTGACCTTGAACGGATACGGATGGTCGTCTAGAAAAACGTTAACCAGCTCACCGGAGTGAATAAGTAACGCATCCAGCTTAAAACGCGCCAGCGCATCGCGGGTTCGTTCCTGTAAGGTAACAATATGATTTTTATAGAGTGCGGCCAGTGATTCCATTATTTACCCTTCTGTTTTTTTGACCTCAAGTCTCCGCATCTTAGCACATCGTCCTGTGACTGCGTGATTTCTGCCGAGCGTGATCGGCCCGTCATTTCTTTAATCATTCATTTGCATTTTATTAACATAAAACACACACTTCGATTCATCTGGTATGACCAGATCACCTTGCGGATTCAGGAGACTGACATGCTTTACAAAGGCGACACCCTGTACCTCGACTGGCTGGAAGATGGCATCGCCGAACTGGTGTTCGATGCCCCTGGCTCGGTCAATAAACTCGACACGGCAACCGTAGCCAGCCTTGGCCATGCGCTGGATGTGCTGGAGAAACAACATGATTTAAAAGGGCTGCTGCTGCGTTCTAACAAAGCAGCCTTTATTGTCGGTGCCGATATCACCGAATTCCTTTCACTGTTCCTTGTTCCTGAAGAACAGCTAAGCCAGTGGCTGCACTTTGCCAACAGCGTCTTTAATCGCCTGGAAGATCTGCCTGTCCCAACCCTGTCTGCGGTCAACGGCTATGCGCTGGGTGGCGGCTGCGAGTGCGTCCTGGCGACCGACTACCGTCTGGCAACCCCGGACCTGCGCATCGGTCTACCGGAAACCAAGCTGGGCATCATGCCGGGCTTTGGCGGTTCCGTGCGTATGCCACGCATGCTGGGTGCAGACAGCGCGCTGGAAATCATTGCTGCGGGTAAAGACGTCGGTGCCGAGCAGGCACTGAAAATCGGTCTGGTTGATGGCATTGTGAAGCAGGAAAAACTGCTCGAGGGCGCAATGGCGGTACTGCGTCAGGCAATCAACGGCGACCTCGACTGGCGGGCCAAACGCCAACCAAAACTGGAGCCGCTGAAACTCAGCAAAATTGAAGCGGCCATGAGCTTTACCATCGCCAAAGGCATGGTTGCGCAGACGGCAGGGAAACATTACCCAGCCCCGATCACCGCCGTGAAAACGATTGAAGCTGCCGCCCGCTTTGGTCGTGAAGAAGCGCTGAACCTGGAAAACCAAAGTTTTGTCCCGCTGGCGCACACCAACGAGGCGCGTGCGCTGGTCGGTATTTTCCTCAACGATCAGTACGTCAAAGCGAAAGCGAAAAAACTGACGAAGGATATTGAGACACCGAAGCAAGCCGCAGTTCTGGGCGCAGGCATTATGGGTGGCGGTATAGCCTACCAGTCTGCCTGGAAAGGCGTGCCGGTTATCATGAAAGATATCAACGATAAATCGCTGACGCTGGGCATGACCGAAGCCGCCAAGCTGCTGAATAAGCAACTTGAGCGCGGCAAGATCGACGGTCTGAAGATGGCGGGCGTGATTTCCACCATCCAACCAACCCTCGACTACACCGGCTTTGAGCGCGTGGACGTGGTGGTGGAAGCGGTTGTTGAAAATCCAAAAGTGAAAAAAGCGGTGCTTGCAGAGACCGAAGATAAAGTGCGCCCGGATACCGTGCTGGCGTCAAACACGTCCACCATTCCGATTAGCGAACTGGCCAGTGTTCTGAAGCGCCCGGAAAACTTCTGTGGCATGCACTTCTTTAACCCGGTGCACCGGATGCCGCTGGTTGAGATCATCCGCGGTGAGAAAAGCTCGGATGAAACCATCGCTAAAGTCGTCGCCTGGGCCAGTAAGATGGGCAAAACGCCGATTGTGGTCAATGACTGCCCTGGCTTCTTTGTAAACCGCGTGCTGTTCCCCTACTTCGCCGGTTTCAGCCAGTTACTGCGCGACGGCGCGGACTTCCGCAAAGTCGATAAGGTGATGGAGAAACAGTTCGGTTGGCCAATGGGCCCGGCGTATTTACTGGACGTAGTCGGTATTGATACCGCACATCACGCGCAGGCAGTGATGTCCGCAGGCTTCCCGCAGCGAATGCAGAAAGATTATCGCGACGCGATCGATGCCCTGTTCGATGCCAGCCGCTTTGGACAGAAAAATGGTCTCGGGTTCTGGCGTTATAAAGAAGACAGCAAAGGCAAGCCGAAGAAAGAAGAGGATGCTGCGGTCGATGGCCTGCTGGCAGACGTCAGCCAGCCGAAGCGCGATTTCAGTGATGACGAGATTATCGCCCGCATGATGATCCCGATGGTCAACGAAGTGGTGCGCTGCCTGGAAGAAGGCATCATTGCCAGCCCAGCGGAAGCCGATATGGCACTGGTTTACGGTCTCGGCTTCCCTCCGTTCCACGGCGGCGCGTTCCGCTGGCTGGATACGCTCGGCAGCGCCAAATACCTCGATATGGCGCAGCAATACCAGCACCTCGGCCCACTGTATGAGGTGCCTGAAGGATTGCGTAATAAAGCGCGTCATAACGAACCGTACTATCCCTCGGTTGAGCCTGCCCGCCCGGTTGGCGACCTGAAAACGGCTTAAGGAGTCACAATGGAACAGGTTGTAATTGTTGATGCGATCCGTACCCCGATGGGCCGTTCGAAAGGGGGCGCGTTCCGTCACGTGCGGGCAGAAGATCTCTCCGCACATTTAATGCGTAGCCTGCTGGCGCGGAATCCAGCGCTTGAGCCCGCGGCTCTCGATGACATTTACTGGGGTTGCGTACAACAGACGCTGGAGCAAGGGTTCAATATCGCCCGTAACGCCGCACTGCTGGCGGAAGTCCCACACTCCGTCCCGGCTGTCACCGTCAACCGCTTGTGCGGTTCATCCATGCAGGCCCTGCACGATGCGGCGCGCATGATTATGACCGGCGATGCTCAGGCCTGCCTGATTGGCGGCGTGGAGCATATGGGTCACGTGCCAATGAGCCACGGCGTAGATTTTCATCCAGGAATGAGCCGCAACGTGGCAAAAGCCGCGGGGATGATGGGCCTGACGGCGGAAATGCTCTCTCGTATGCACGGTATCAGCCGTGAAATGCAGGATGCTTTCGCTGCACGTTCACACGCTCGCGCCTGGGCTGCCACCCAGTCTGGCGCATTTAAAAATGAAATCATCCCGACTGGCGGTCACGATGCCGACGGCGTGTTGAAACAGTTTAACTACGACGAAGTGATCCGTCCGGAAACCACCCTCGAAGCGTTGTCTACCCTGCGTCCGGCGTTTGATCCGGTTAGCGGTACGGTCACTGCCGGAACCTCTTCCGCGCTTTCCGACGGTGCCGCTGCTATGTTGGTAATGAGCGAGAGCCGTGCCCGCGAACTGGGCCTGACGCCGCGCGCGCGCATTCGCTCAATGGCGGTGGTCGGTTGCGATCCGTCAATCATGGGTTACGGCCCGGTTCCAGCCTCAAAGTTGGCGCTGAAAAAAGCCGGGCTTTCCGTCAGTGACATCGGTTTGTTTGAAATGAACGAAGCCTTTGCTGCGCAGATCCTGCCATGCATTAAAGATCTGGGCTTGATGGAGCAGATTGACGAGAAGATCAACCTCAACGGCGGTGCGATCGCCCTGGGCCACCCGCTGGGATGTTCCGGTGCGCGTATCAGCACCACCCTGCTGAACCTGATGGAGCGTAAAGACGTGCAGTTTGGTCTGGCGACGATGTGTATTGGGTTGGGTCAGGGTATCGCTACGGTATTTGAGAGAGTGTAATCACAGAGTGCCACATCTTGTAGGCCGGGCAAGCGAAGCGCCCCCGGCAACGATGCCGGATGGCGACGTAAAAAATGTCTTATCCGGCCTACAAAATGTTATCTCAAAGCCATTGGTGCCAATGGCGAAGAGAGAAGGTTTAGTTGCCGTTCTTCCCGCCTGTCAGGGGCGGGTTTTTTATTTTTAAATAAAAGCGAACGCATCACCAAACAGGCGATCTTCACGCGCCTGACGCTCATTACAGAACAGATCGCGCGCGATTTTTGCCATCTCAAAACGCCCGGCAATGTAGATGTCATGCTCAGCCAGCGTGCCGTGATCCTGCAATACTGCCGTTAGTACGGTACCCGTCCGACCACGCCACCCTTCTTCAGGCTGTTCGACCACGGGCTCAACGCGCAGGTTCGGGTGATTAACAGACAACGCTTCCAGTTCACCGAGATCGTAGAGATGCTTCTCTTCACGCCCGCCCCAGTAAATCGTCACGTCACGGTTTGGGTTGCGCGCCAGCGCGGTCAGTAAAATCGAGCGCGCATAAGAGAAGCCGGTGCCGCCAGCAATCAGGATCAGCGGTCGGTCTTCATCGTCACGCAGCCAGGCTTCGCCGTGCGGGATATCCACGTTGATTTCTCGATCCTGGAGAATGCGATCCATGACGGCCATGGCATACAGGTTAAGCTCAGAGGCACCCACGTGCAGCTCAATGAACCCGTGCTCATCCGGCGTTGAGGCCATGGAGAACGGACGCTTATCTCGTTCATCCATCACGACCATTAAATACTGACCAGCACGAAAGGAAAACGCCGCGTCTGGCACTAAACGGACGCGATATACGGTGTCAGTGATAGCTTCTACCGAGGTCACTTTACAGCTTAAGGTTGTCATGCGCTCTCTCTGTCGGATCAATAGGCAAAACGATCGCGCCTCAGGCGCTTTTGCCGTCATTAAAGATGGCCAGTTCATCCCAAATTGCGTCAATGCGCGCAGTCACTTCGGGATCTTTTTTAATCGGACGTCCCCATTCACGTTGGGTCTCACCCGGCCATTTATTGGTGGCATCCAGGCCCATTTTTGAACCCAGGCCGGAGACCGGCGAGGCAAAATCCAGGTAATCTATCGGTGTATTCTCTACCAACACCGTATCCCGGGCCGGGTCCATACGGGTGGTAATCGCCCAAATCACATCATTCCAGTCACGTGCGTTGACATCGTCATCGCAGACAATAACAAATTTGGTGTACATAAACTGTCGTAAAAACGACCAAACGCCCATCATGACGCGTTTGGCATGACCGGCGTACTGTTTTTTGATCGTGACAACCGCCAGTCGATACGAACAACCTTCCGGCGGCAGATAAAAATCGACGATTTCCGGGAACTGCTTTTGCAGAATCGGCACAAACACTTCGTTCAGCGCCACGCCCAGCACGGCAGGTTCATCGGGTGGACGCCCGGTGTAGGTGGAGTGATAAATAGCATCTTCACGCTGGGTAACGTGCGTGACGGTGAAGACCGGGAAGCTATCCACCTCATTGTAGTAACCCGTATGGTCGCCGTACGGACCTTCCGGCGCTAACTCCCCCGGTTCGATGTAGCCTTCCAGCACGATCTCCGCGCTGGCTGGGACTTCGAGATCGTTGGAAATACATTTGACCACTTCGGTCTTGGTACCGCGCAACAGTCCGGCAAACGCGTATTCCGATAACGTGTCAGGTACCGGCGTTACCGCGCCCAAAATCGTTGCCGGATCGGCCCCCAGCGCTACCGCAACTGGAAAACGCTCACCAGGATGGGCTGCACACCACTCCTGATAATCAAGCGCGCCACCACGATGGGAAAGCCAGCGCATAATAAGCTTGTTTTTGCCGATCAGCTGCTGACGGTAGATGCCCAGATTCTGCCGTTCTTTATGCGGGCCACGCGTCACGGTGAGCCCCCAGGTGATCAGCGGGGCGGCATCTTCCGGCCAGCAGGTCATGATGGGAATACGGTTGAGATCGACGTCATCGCCTGACGCGATTTTTTGCTGACAAGGTGCACCGCGCAGCCGTTTGGTCGGCATATTCAAAACCTGCTTGAACTGCGGCAGCTTATCAAACAGATCGCGGAACCCTTTTGGCGGCTCCGGCTCTTTCAAAAACGCCAACAGCTTACCCACTTCCCGCAGCGCAGAGACATCTTCTTGTCCCATCCCCATTGCAACACGCTTTGGCGTGCCAAACAGGTTGCACAGCACCGGCATCGAATAGCCTTTAGGGTTCTCAAACAACAACGCAGGCCCGCCCGCACGCAGCGTGCGATCGGCAATTTCAGTGATTTCCAGATGAGGATCCACTGGAAGCGTAATGCGTTTGAGCTCACCCTGCTGTTCAAGCAGCGTCAGGAAGTCGCGTAAATCGTTATATTTCATGGCGTCCATTGTGGCCTCTTCGTAAGCGCCTCATTATACGGCGTTCATCATTGCGATGCTGTATTTTTGTTAAATTAGCGTGAACTCTGGCGGTACATGCAAGCGCAGGGATTATATACCCAATGCGTTTCGGGTTGCGTTGAGGCGGGTATAATTAACTTAGTGCATGGCTTTTGTTATGCTTACGCTCAGAACAAGCGGATAAGAGTTATTATGCAAGCCTGGTATTTACTGTACTGCAAACGCGGGCAACTTCAGCGTGCCCAGGAACACCTGGAAAGACAGGCCGTGAGCTGCCTGACGCCCATGATCACCCTGGAAAAAATAGTGCGTGGAAAACGTACTACAGTCAGTGAGCCACTTTTCCCTAACTACATGTTTGTCGAATTCGACCCGGAAGTGATCCACACCACCACCATCAATGCTACGCGTGGCGTCAGCCATTTCGTCCGCTTTGGTGCGACACCCGCAACAGTTCCGTCTTCCGTTATTCACCAGCTTTCCATCTACAAACCAGAAGGGATTATTGACCCTGAAACCCCGCATCCAGGAGATAGCGTGATTATCACCGAAGGTGCATTTGAAGGGCTGAAGGCAATTTTCACCGAACCAGATGGCGAGGCACGCTCCATGCTGCTGCTTAACCTGCTGAATAAAGAGGTTAAGCAGAGCGTGAAAAACACCGGTTTTCGCAAAATCTAAATCCGCTTCAGAAGGTGACTTCGAAGAGTGTCCTGACATTGGCGTCGATAGCGGCTGCCAGGCGCTGAGGATCGTCTCCACGCCAGTGCGCAATACGCTCAAGAATGTGCGGCAGGTGCGCAGGTTCATTACGACGTGAAGCCGGTTTCGGAGTTAAATCGCGGGGGAGTAAATAAGGGGCATCGGTTTCGATCAGGAGCCTTTCCACCGGGATAAACGGCAGCAGTTCCCGAAGTCCCATGCCCCGACGCTCATCGCAGACCCATCCGGTGATGCCAATATACAGCCCCCTGTCTACGCAGTCCTGCATCTCCTGGCGTGAGCCGGTAAAGCAGTGCAATACAGCGCCTGGAAGGCTGTCCAGCCAGGGTTCGAGCAGCGTCAGGAAACGGTCATGTGCGTCGCGGCAATGCATGAAAACCGGCATCTGCAACTCAGCGGCGATACGCAGTTGTGCCTCAAACGCCCGCTCCTGCTCCTGCGGCGTGGAGAAATTGCGATTGAAATCCAGCCCACATTCACCAATGGCGACCACTTCAGACTGGTTTGCCAGCGCCACAATCGCCTCTTCCGTTGAGGGTTGCCATTGACTACTGTCATGCGGGTGAACACCCGCAGTGGACCAGCAATGTGGATAACGCTGTGCCAGTTTTAACGCCTGCTGGCTTTCGTGCAGGTTAGTTCCGGTCAAAAGCATGCCATTTACGCCGGCAGCAAAGGCGCGCGCGACAACCTCATCCCTGTCTTTTGCAAATTGCGTACTGGTTAGATTAACGCCAATATCAAACATGCTTCCTCCCATATGACAACCGCCCTTACGGGCGGTTGAATTTATTCTTCGGTTTTATCGGCAGCTTCAGCTTTTTCGTTCTCCGCCTCGTTATCTTCGTCTCGCGTACGTCGCTTACCGACATAGAAACGGGAGAAGAAAACGCCGACTTCAAACAGGCAGTACATCGGTATGGCCAACAGCGTTTGCGAGAAGACATCCGGCGGCGTCAGTAACATCCCCACGACAAAGGCGCCGACGACAACATAAGGACGTTTTTTACGTAATTCGTCAGGCGTCGTAATGCCCATCCAGCACAGCAGCACAATGGCAACGGGAACCTCGAAGGAGACCCCAAAGGCCATGAAAAGTGCCATGACGAAGCTGAGGTAGCTGGCAATATCCGTCGACACCTGTACGCCCTGCGGAGCCGTATTGGCAAGGAAACCAAACGCCAGCGGGAAGACGACAAAGTAGGCAAATGCCATGCCGATATAGAACAGCAGCGAACTTGAAACCAGCAGCGGCACAACAAGGCGGCGTTCATGCTTATATAACGCGGGAGCAATAAATGCCCATACCTGGTACAGGATCACTGGCGCTGACAGGATCAGCGACACCATAAAGGTGAGCTTGATCGGGGTAAAGAACGGCGAGGCCACATCTGTGGCGATCATCGTCGCACCCTGCGGCATTTGCTTGATCAGCGGTGCCGCAACCATATGGTAAATGTCGTTGGCAAAATAAACCAACGCCAGAAAGATCACCAGAACCGCAATAATGCAGTTCAGGAGTCGCTTACGCAGCTCAATCAAATGCGTGATGAGCGGTTGAGTATCTTCTACAGCCATGTTTACGGTTTATCACTCGACGAGGGGGAGGATTCGACAACAGGCGCGGCGGATTTCTTTTCTGCGTCCATCAACGTTACGGAAGCGGCTTCCGTCGGTTCCGGCGTACTAGCACCCGTGGATTGCGGTTTTTGCTCTGGCGAGCTGGCCTGCGCTTCAGCCGTAGCCGGGGTAACCCCCTCATGCTGCGCTTCGCTCCCTTTCACTACCGGATTATGGATAGTGTGGGCTTCATCGCTGGCTTTCTCAGGGTCGTTAGCGCTGTAAGAACGCTTCATCGACTCCGCAGCTTCACGCAATTCATCCATCGAAGCTTTCAGCTCCGGCGTCAGATTTGTCAGGCTCGCTTTCTCAACTTTCTTCAGGCTGTCCTGAAACTCCTGAAGCTTAAGCTCCTGGGTCAGTTCATTCTGAACCGTCGTTGCAAGAGAGCGCAATGCACGAACCCAACCCGCGACCGTTTTTACCGCCACCGGCAGTCGTTGTGGCCCCAGAACAATGAGGCCAATCACGAACACCAATAACAGTTCGCTAAAACCGATATCAAACACGGATTATACCTGCTCTTTATCGTGGCTTTTGGCGTCTTCTTTTTTCACTTCGCCCTGCTTATCGGTGATAGATTTAGCAGTAAAATCAGCGTCCTGGCTGGTTTTATCTTGCTTAGGTTCATCATCACCCATCGCCTTTTTGAAGCCTTTGATTGACGCGCCAAGGTCGGAACCGATGGAGCCGAGTTTCTTGGTGCCGAATAGCAGTACAACGATGACGGCAATGATCAACAACTGCCAGATACTGATACCACCCATACATGTTCCTCTGTTATAGATGATGAATTAATAAGACCGTAGTATACGTTACACGACCTGCCTTGAGCGATGAAAAATTCAGCGCATTTTGCGCCAGCCTATCAGCCAGGCTATGACGCCACCCGCCATTAGCCAGCCAGGCATCAAACCCCACTCAGGACGGCTTACCAGTAGGAATGTCCCACTTAACAGCAGCGTTGCGCCAATACCCAATAAATAACGGGATTGTCCCTGACGAACATGATTCGCCTGAAGCTCGCGCGCAATCTTATCAACACTGTGTTGTAAATATTTGCCCTGGCGCAAACTGTCATACACAAGTTCAGGTATTTCTGGCATTTTTTCGACCCAGAACGGTGCTTTCTCTTTAAAAGCCCTGACAAGCGCAGGAATACCGACCTGATCTTTAATCCACGACTCCAGAAATGGCTTGGCTGTTTTCCATAAATCTAACTGCGGATACAGCTGTCGACCAACGCCCTCAACATACAACAATGTCTTCTGTAACAGCACCAGTTGCGGCTGGACTTCCATATTAAACCGACGTGCGGTGTTAAACAGGTTCAACAGCACGTGACCAAATGAAATCTCCGACAGCGGTTTTTCAAATATCGGTTCACACACGGTACGAATAGCAAATTCAAATTCTTCGACGTTGGTGTCCGGCGGAACCCAGCCAGAATCTACGTGCAACTCGGCAACCTTGCGGTAGTCGCGGTTAAAAAACGCGATAAAGTTTTCCGCCAGGTAGCGCTTATCTTCTTTATTCAACGAACCGACAATCCCGCAGTCAATGCCAATATATTTCGGGTTCTCAGGGTGTTCATAGCTAACAAAAATATTCCCAGGGTGCATGTCCGCATGGAAAAAGCTGTCGCGGAATACCTGAGTAAAGAAGACCTGAACGCCACGCTCAGCCAACAGTTGCATATTGGTGCCGTTCTTCTCAAGCGCGGCAACATCTGAAACCGGGATACCGTAAATACGCTCCATCACCATCATGTTCTGACTGCAATAGTCGGAATACACTTCCGGGATGTACAGCATCGGGCTGTCTTCAAAATTACGCCGCAGCTGAATCGCGTTCGCCGACTCGCGCAGCAGATTCAGCTCATCGATCAGCGTTTTTTCATATTCACGCACCACTTCCGTTGGCCGCAGGCGGCGACCATCCGGCAGCAAGCGAGGCACCCAGCGAGCAAGGCGATAGATCAGTTTTAAATCGGCTCTGATGACCGGCAGAATATCCGGGCGAATGACCTTGATCACGACCTCTTCGCCGTTCGATTTCAGTCGCGCAGTGTGTACCTGTGCAATAGACGCAGATGCCAGTGGGGTGATGTCAAAATCATCAAACCATTCTTCAACAGGGAGTCCGCCCATTGCTTCTTCGATTTGTTGTTTTGCGCGTTGCCCATCGAATGGGGCCACCCGGTCCTGCAGCAGTGCAAGCTGATCGGCGATTTGCGGAGGAAAAAGGTCGCGGCGGGTGGAAAGCATTTGACCAAACTTGATCCACACCGGTCCCAGCTCCTGCAAAGCCAGTCTCAGCCTTTCACCCAGCGGTTTATCTTTATGTCGGTTTGGCATCCAGAACAACGTGTAGCGCCACAACCTAAGCGGCAGCGTAATACGCATTTTGGGGATGAGTTCATCAAGACCGTAGCTTAAGAAAGTGCGAATGATGAAATAAAGGCGCCGTACTTCACCTGGCGTCATTTGGCCTCCAGTTTTTCCAGCCGTTTGGCCAGTGAGTCGACCGCACGCTCAACGGCAGCGGTTTCTTCGGCAAACCATGCAACTTCCAGCGGGCCCGGGGCCATGCGCCACTCTTCGGTGATCGCTTCGGCAACATAACGCTGCTGACGTTGAACGGTACGGCATAAAAACGTAGCCCCACCGCGCAGGGTCTTGCTGATCCCTTCTGCAACGATATCGCCAGTATAAGGGGCAAGCAGTTCTGCGGGATCGAACTCCGCCAGGTCTGCCAGCGCGACAACGTTCTGCACCACTTGAATATCGCCCTGCACTTCCAGCTCGCCGCTGCGGATAAGCGCCGTGAGCTGCTGGCGATCGCGCAATTTTGGTAACACGCTGGCATGCGTGATCACGGTGCAATCAGCTTCGCCTTCCCATGCCCCCAGTACATCAACCTGGCGTTCGCTAAACACCACGACTAGCGGGGTCGAAAATCCTTTGAGATCTACACGCAGCACCTTGCCCTGCAAACGCGTTCTGGCTGATTTCAGTGCCGGTGAACGATACAGAAAGGTGTTGAGCAGATTTTCAACGCCTGCGGTCACTAAGGGTTTAAAAGGCATCCCCGATCTCCTGTCAGAACTTGTAACCACGATGCAGCGCAACAACACCTGCCGTCAGGTTGTAGTAATCAACGCTTTCAAACCCGGCATCTTGCATCATTGCTTTTAACGTGTCCTGATCGGGATGCATACGGATGGACTCCGCCAGATAGCGGTAACTATCGGCATCGCTTGCCACCATTGAACCGATACGCGGCAGAATATGGAAAGAGTATGCGTCATACGCTTTGCTCAGCGGCTCGATAATCGGCTTGGAAAATTCCAACACCAGTAAACGTCCACCAGGCTTCAGCACGCGATACATAGAACGCAGTGCTTTGTCTTTATCCGTGACGTTACGCAGGCCGAACGAAATGGTAATGCAGTCAAAGGTGTTGTCCGGGAACGGCAATGCTTCCGCGTTCGCCTGGACATACTCGACGTTGCCAATCACGCCAATGTTGCGCAGCTTTTCGCGACCCATTTTGAGCATTGAGTCATTGATATCCGCCAGAACCACTTTCCCGGTTTCACCGACCATGCGAGAAAATTTCGCCGTCAGATCGCCCGTACCACCGGCTAAATCCAGGACAGTCTGCCCACGGCGCACGCCACTGCAATCAATGGTGAAGCGCTTCCACAAACGATGAATGCCAAATGACATTAAGTCATTCATAACGTCATATTTAGACGCCACAGAATGAAAAACGTGGGCCACCATGTCAGCTTTCTGCTCTTTAGCGACGGTCTGAAAGCCAAAGTGCGTCGTTTCTTGTGAATTATCCACCATCTCAGTGCCTGCTCATCCAAAAAATGTTCGAGAAGTGTAACAGATTGGGCCAATTTGCCCTACCCTTCTACCGGGTTCAACTAACCCAAACGGGCTAGTTTGATTGCTGATTTACCGCCTCTCCATCGGGGTAAGTCTTGTCTTGTTGCGCCTCGGGGACCGAACGTAAACGAAACTCTTCATCCTGGCTCGTGGCTTGTTCAGCCAGTTCAGGATTAATCTCGCGCTTAATTTCTACACCCAATCCACGAAACGCTTCTGCCTGAGCCAGAACGTTTCCACGCCCTGAAGACAATTTTTTCATCGCCTGCCGATAGTTATCTTGTGCCTTGTCCAGGCTCTGACCAATTGCTGACATATCATCGACAAACAGCCGCATTTTGTCATAAAGCTTGCTGGCCCGGTCCGCGATCTGCTGCGCATTACGACTTTGATGCTCATACCGCCACAGATTAGCAATGGTGCGCAATGCCACCAACAACGTGGTCGGGCTTACCAGCATAATATTATTTCTGAGTGCTTCTGTAATTAGTTCGGGCTGCCTGTCCAGCGCCAGCAGAAAAGCGGGCTCAACCGGGATAAACATCAGCACATAGTCAAGCGTACGCAATCCCGGCAACTGCTGGTAGTCTTTGCGGCCCAGCAGACGAATATGGTTACGCACGGAGGCGATATGTTCCTGTAACGCACTTTCGCGGGTGTAGTCATCCTCTGCATTAAAGTAGCGTTCATAGGCCACCAGCGTCATTTTCGCATCGATCACCACGTCTTTGCCCTGCGGCAATCGGACAATAACATCCGGCTGCATCCGCGATCGTGCGTCATTTTCTATGCTGACCTGAGTTTCATATTCATAGCCTTCGCGCAGACCGGACGCCTCCAGTACCCGCGTGAGTACGACTTCTCCCCAGTTGCCCTGGGTTTTGTTATCGCCTTTCAGCGCCCGTGTCAGGTTAACCGCTTCTTGCGCCATCTGCGCGTTCAGTTGCTGGAGGTTACGAATTTCGTGCGCCAGGGTATGACGCTCTTGCGCCTCTTTGCCAAAGCTATCCTGCACCTGGCGGCGAAAACCGTCCAGCTGTTCACGTAATGGTGTAAGCAAGCTATTCAGGCTTTGGCGATTTTGCTCATCAACGCGACGATTGCTGTGTTCAAAAATACGGTTTGCCAGGTTTTCGAACTGTTCGCTCAGACGCTGTTCGCTGTTGATCATCTGGCGGATTTTATCTTCCGCATGCTGTTGCGTCGCGTCGAGTCGCGTGGTGACTTCCCGGAGATCGGCTTCCAGAGAGGTGTTAATACTCTGCAGGCTGCGAAGTTCGTTGTTGAGTAGCTCGCACTCGTCGCGCCAGTGGGCTTCCTGCGCCAGCTGTTGACGTGCGGCGCTTAGCGCAATATCCAGTTCACGCCGTTCTTCGATAAGATCCGCGCGGATTTGGTCGGCACGCGCTTTGGTCGCCAGCCAGCCCACAAGCAGCCCTGCAGCTAACGCCACGACGGCACTTATCATTATCGAAATATCCACTACGCCCCCCTTACAGCAACGACTTACCCGCACAAAATAGAATTGTGCTGTATAAACGTCCAGTTTAAAAGGAATTTCCTGCGAGGTACTGCGCAAAATAAAAAGGCCGAACATGTCGGCCTTTTCAGAAAGGAGAGAAAATTACAGCAGGCGACGTGCAGCCTCTACCACGATTTTCACCGCGTGGCTTTCCGTTTGCTTCATGGTTTCAGCATTCGGGATTTCTTGCTGAGTACGGTTAACGATAACACCCGCAACCATACCGGCACGCAGACCCTGGCTTGCACACATGGTCAGCAGCGTAGCGGATTCCATTTCGTAGTTCATGACGCCCATGGACTGCCACTCTTCCATCGAGCCTTTGAAACGGCTCACCACGCGACCAGAGAAGGTGTCATAACGCTCCTGGCCTGGGTAGAAGGTATCTGAAGAGGCGGTCACGCCGACGTGGGTAGTCGCGCCAATAGATTTCGCGGCTTCCACCAGCGCGGTGGTGCATTCGAAATCGGCAACAGCCGGAAATTCCATCGGTGCAAAGTGCAGGCTCGCCCCGTCCAGACGGACAGACGCGGTGGTGACCAGCACGTCGCCCACGTTGATATGCGGCTGAATAGCGCCGGTCGTACCGATACGCAGGAAGGTACGAATGCCCAGTTGCGCCAGTTCTTCTACGGCGATAGAGGTCGACGGACCGCCGATACCGGTAGAGCAGACAATCACAGCTTTACCATCCAGCTCAGCACGCCAGGTAGTGAACTCGCGATGAGATGCCAGCTTAACCGGCTTGTCCATCAGCGCGGCGATCTTTTCCACACGCTCAGGGTCGCCAGGGACGATAGCAAGCGTAGCCCCTTGTAAATCGTTCTTGGTGAGGCCGAGATGAAAAACATCAGACTTAGACATAAAAACTCCTCTGTGAATCGGTTTTGTCAGAAGAAGCAAAAACACACTTTACCGAAGGCATAAACATATTTTCGTGACAGCCATCACCTTGATGTAAATCAATTGCATTTCATTACCGTCAAATAGTGATGAGCATCACATTAACTGTTCGATACAGGCAAGCCTTGCACAAAAGATAGACCGTTTAAGGCAATGTGGTTCGTTGCACGCGTCTATAGTTAATGATGCGCTATTTGGCTAAATACTTAAGGGTACGGAGAATACCATGGCAACAACACGACAATCTGGCTTTGCACCTGCAGTATCCCCACCCGCAGCAACGGCGGTTCACACCCCGGATAACGAAATCATCGCGGGAATAACGTCGATTCCGTCTCAAGGCGATGATATGCCTGCGTATCATGCACGCCCGAAGCACAGCGAAGGTCCGCTACCGGTTGTTATCGTCGTGCAGGAAATTTTTGGCGTTCATGAACACATCCGTGATATTTGTCGCCGCCTGGCGCTGGAAGGGTATCTGGCTGTCGCTCCAGAGCTTTACTTTCGCGAGGGCGATCCGAATGATTTTGCCGATATTTCAACGCTGTTAAGCGGCCTGGTGGCCAAGGTCCCGGACTCTCAGGTACTGGCCGATCTGGACCACGTCGCCAGTTGGGCCTCACGCAACGGTGGTGACGCACACCGACTGATGATCACTGGTTTTTGCTGGGGTGGACGCATCACCTGGCTGTATGCCGCACACAACCCACAGTTAAAAGCGGCAGTGGCATGGTATGGCAAACTGGTCGGCGACAAAACGCTGAACTCGCCCAGGCATCCTGTCGACATCGCTACCGATCTTAACGCCCCCGTGTTGGGGCTTTATGGCGCGCAGGACACCAGCATTTCACAAGATAGCGTGGAAACCATGCGTCAGGCATTGCGCGCGGCGAATGCCAAAGCAGAAATCGTGGTGTATCCCGATGCCGGGCATGCTTTTAACGCGGATTATCGCCCGAGCTATCACGAAGAGTCCGCCAATGACGGCTGGCAAAGAATGCTGGCGTGGTTTGCGCAGTATGGTGGGAAGAAATAAATGTTAATCGCCCGGTGGCGGCTACGCCTTACCGGGCTTACAACGACTTGCACGTTCCTGTTGGCCGGGTCAGCGTTAACGCCCCCGGCGATCGGGCACCGAATTAAGCCTGACGCAGGTTCTGCGCCGCTTTCACCATGTTCGCCAGCGCCGCGCGGGTTTCCGGCCAGCCACGAGTCTTCAGACCACAGTCCGGGTTCACCCACAGACGCTCAGCCGGGATACGCTGTTCCGCTTTCTTCAGCAGGGCTTCAATCCATTCCACGCTTGGCACATTTGGCGAGTGAATGTCGTACACGCCCGGCCCGATTTCGTTCGGGTAGTCGAACTCTTCGAACGACTCCAGTAGCTCCATGTCGGAACGCGAGGTTTCAATGGTGATCACGTCGGCATCAAGCGCAGCGATGGAATCCATGATGTCGTTAAATTCGCAGTAGCACATGTGGGTGTGGATCTGCGTGTCGTCCTTTGCGACCGCCGCGTTGATACGGAACGCTTCCACGCCCCACTTCAGGTACGCATCCCAGTCGCTGCGGCGCAGCGGAAGCCCTTCGCGCAGTGCCGGTTCGTCAATCTGGATGATGCCAATGCCTGCTGCTTCCAGATCCGCCACTTCATCACGCAGCGCCAGCGCAATCTGTTTGGCGATGGTTTCACGGGTCACGTCTTCACGCGGGAACGACCAGCAGAGAATCGTCACCGGGCCGGTCAGCATGCCTTTTACCGGCTTGTCGGTCAGAGACTGGGCATACTTCGCCCACTCCACGGTGATCGCTTCCGGGCGGCTGACGTCGCCAATCACTACCGGCGGTTTTACGCAGCGGGAGCCGTAGCTCTGCACCCAACCGTTCTGGGTAAAGACGAAGCCGTCCAGATGTTCGCCAAAGTATTCCACCATGTCGTTACGCTCGGCTTCACCGTGCACCAGCACGTCCAGACCTAAGCGCTCCTGCTCGATAATCGCCTGCTTGATATGTTCGGCAATGCCGGTGCGGTAGTTGGCTGCATCCAGATTGCCTTTTTTGAAGTCCAGACGCAGGCCGCGGATCTCGGTCGTTTGCGGGAAGGAGCCGATGGTGGTGGTCGGCCACGCTGGCAGGTTGAAGCGGGCGCGCTGGGCTTCAGCGCGTACCTCATAGGGGCTTTGACGCTGGCTGTCCTGGGCGGTGATGGCCGCCAGACGTTTTTCGACCGCAGGATTGTGTACGCGAGCCGAGTGACGACGCGCCTGGATCGGTGCGCTCCATCCGGTAATCGCCGCCGTGTCGCCGCTGTTCAGCGCGTCGCGCAGCAGCGCCAGCTCTTCACATTTTTGCAGAGCGAAGGCGAACCAGCTTTTCACTTCCGCATCCAGACGGGTTTCAACGCTCAGATCGATCGGGCTGTGCAGCAAGGAGCAGGACGAGGCCACCCAGAGTTCACGTTTGCCGACGATGTCTTTAATCTGCGCGTATTTCTCTGTCAGATCGGCGCGCCAGACGTTACGGCCGTTGACCAGCCCCGCTGAGAGCAGCCACTCCTCCGGCAGTCGCTTATGCAGTTCAGCGACATTGTCTTTGCCGTGAACCAGATCAACGTGCAGCCCCTGAACCGGCAGCGTGGTGATGGTGCTGAGGTTCGGTGTTACGCCTTCGAAATAGGTGGTCAGCAGCAGCTTCACCTGACCGGTGAGCGCGTCATACGCCGGTTTGAAGGCATCAAGCCACGCCTGCGGCAGCTCCAGTACCAGCGCAGGCTCATCGATTTGCACCCACTGAATGCCACGTTTGCCCAGCTCGATCAGCACCTGTTTGTAGACCGGCAGAATATCGTTCAGCAGGCTGAGACGGTCAAACTGCTCGCCTTTCACTTTACCCAGCCACAGATAGGTTACTGGCCCGAGCAGCACGGGTTTCACCTGGTGGCCCAGCGCCAGCGCTTCGTCCACTTCATCCAGCAGCTGGGTCCAGGTCAGTTTGAACTCCTGACCTTTCACGAACTCCGGCACCATATAGTGATAGTTGGTGTTAAACCACTTGGTCATTTCCGCTGCTGCCGCTGGCTCACCCGTTGGCGCACGGCCACGGCCAATGCGGAACAGGGTATCGATATCCACCGATCCATCTTTGTTCTGATGACGAGCCGGCACGTTGCCAAGCAGCAGGCTGGTGGTCAGAACATGGTCGTACCAGGCGAAATCGCCCACTGGCAGCAGGTCAATGCCCGCCTGTTTTTGCTGATCCCAGTGACGGGCGCGCAGCTCGCGGCCCACCGCCAGCAGTTCTTCACGGGTGGCGTTACCCGCCCAGTAGCTTTCTTGCGCTTTTTTCAGCTCACGACGCAAGCCAACGCGAGGGAAACCGAGGGTGTGATTGCGAATTGTCATGGTATGCCCCTTGAGAAATTTGTTATTTAGACGTCCAGATGTTTACACATCTATAATTGGCAGGTACTGTATATTCCTCAAGCGCAAAATGTTCATGGCGAAGTGAAGGACTTTCATGATCGAGATAAAACACCTGAAAACGCTCCAGGCGTTGCGGAACTGCGGTTCGCTCGCAGCGGCTGCGGCCACGCTGCACCAGACCCAGTCTGCCCTTTCTCACCAGTTCAGCGATCTGGAACAACGCCTCGGCTTTCGTCTTTTTGTCCGTAAAAGTCAGCCTCTGCGGTTTACGCCTCAGGGTGAGATCCTGCTGCAGCTGGCGAACCAGGTGTTGCCGCAGATTGCCAGCGCCCTGCAGTCCTGCAACGAGCCGCAGCAAACTAAACTGCGTATCGCTATTGAGTGCCACAGCTGTATCCAGTGGTTAACTCCCGCGCTTGAAAACTTCCGCCAGAGATGGCCGCAGGTGGAAATGGACTTTAAATCCGGCGTGACGTTCGACCCACAGCCGTCGCTCCAGCAGGGCGAGCTGGATCTGGTGATGACGTCTGACATTCTGCCGCGCAGCGGTCTGCACTACTCGCCGATGTTTGATTTTGAAGTGCGCCTGGTGCTGGCTCCGGATCATCCGCTGGCCGCTAAAACGCGCATTACGCCGGAAGATCTGGCGACAGAAACGCTGCTGATTTACCCGGTACAACGCAGTCGCCTGGATATCTGGCGTCATTTCCTGCAGCCCGCAGGCATCAGCCCACAGCTGAAAAGCGTGGATAACACCCTGCTGTTGATTCAGATGGTTGCCGCCAGAATGGGCATCGCGGCGCTGCCGCACTGGGTGGTGGAGAGTTTTGAACGCCAGGGCCTGGTGGTCACCAAAACCCTGGGAGAAGGACTGTGGAGCCGGCTGTACGCCGCCGTGCGCGATGGCGAGCAGCGTCAGCCGATCACAGAAGCGTTTATTCGCTCAGCGCGGAACCACGCCTGCGATCACCTTCCGTTTGTGCGGAGCGCGGAGCGACCCAACGGCGATGCACCCACAGCGAAGCCAGGATCACCGCTCCCCCAATAAGGAAGCTCGGCCAGTGCGGCTGTTCCTGCCAGATGGCGAGGTTCACCAGTAGCCCGGCAGGCACATGTACGTTATTCATGATCCCCAGCGTACCGGCGTCTACCTGGGTAGCGCCGTAGTTCCACATGAAGTACCCCAGCCCGGAAGCCACCACGCCCAGCCAGACCAGAATGCCCCACTGCACGGAAGTGGTCGGCAGTTTTTGCGGGTTGCCAAGCATAAACCACGCCACCACCGCGACGATCGCCGCGCCCATGTAGAACCAGGCAAACGCGTTATGCTGCGGCATCGGGCGGGTCTCCATCAGACGTTTGTAGCCCACCATCCCGATAGCGAAGCTAATATTGGCGAGCTGGACGAACATCAGCCCGGTCCAGAAGTGATCGCTCACTTTGTCGTAGCGAATAATCGCCGCACCAATCACCGCCAGCGCAGCGCTCAGCAGATACCCCCAGCGCAAACGACGCTTGCTGAGCACATCGTAAATCAGCGTGATATAGAGCGGCGTGAGCACGGTAAAGAGCAGGAATTCCGAGACGGAGAGGTAGACGTAAGCCCGGAAGCTGAACAGATACATGATGCCGAGCTGCATCGCACCCACCAGCATGTACAGCAGAATCGTTTGCAGCGATTGTCCGCGGGTACGCAGGAACGGCAGGAATACCAGCGCCGCCAGCCCTACGCGCATCAGCACCGAGAAGTAGCTGTCGACCGAACCGGCAAGGTATTCGCCAATCAGGCTAAAGGAGAAGGCCCACAGGATAGTGGTGATAATGAGTAGCGCCACAATGCTTGTCTCTCAGGAAGAAGGACAGGCATTGTAGCGAACTCTTTAGTTGACAACTGAACAATAAACAAGCAAATGAAGATTATTCAAGGAACAGTTTGCGCAGATATTTAGGTACCGCGTTGTCAGCATTAGTGCCGATCACTTCCAGCTCCGGGTGCAAATCTTTCAGACGCTGATGCGCATTCGCCATGATGCAGCCTTTGCCCGCCATGGAGAGCATCTCGGCGTCGTTCATGCCGTCGCCAAAGGCGATGCAGTCTTTCAGCTCGAAGCCCAGACGCTTCGCCACCGCTTCCAGCGCGTGGCCTTTGGAAACGCCGCCCGCCATCACTTCCAGACAGGTCAGCGTGGAGAAACTCACGTTAACACGGTCGCCCCAGCGAGCGTTGATCGCTTGTTCCAGCGGCAGAAGTTCTTCGTGGCTTTCGCAGGTAAAGAACACTTTACTGATCCCTTCCGGCTCCAGCAGGCCCGGTTCGTACAGGGAATAGTTAAATACGGCTTCTTTGAAGAAACGCATTTCGTCCGGACGGTGGCGGTTCATAAACCAGTCGTCGTCGCGGTAAACGTTGGTGACGATATCCGGATTGTTATGCACCACACCGAACAGGTCGGCGGCGATGTCGCGATCCAGGTTGTGGGTAAAGATCAGGTTGCCATCCGTGTCGTGTACACGCGCACCGTTGGAGGTGATCATGTACGATTTGATCTCCAGATTATCGCGGATCTGCCCCACGTCCACGTGGTGGCGGCCGGTGGCAAACACAAAGTTTACGCCACGGGCTGTCAGAAGTTTTAAGGTTTCTTTCGCGTAAGGCGACAGGGTGTGGTCGGGGGAAAGCAGCGTGCCATCTAAGTCAGATGCAACAACCTGGTACATAGGGATTTCAACCTCTGGTGGTAAAACAATAATCAGTTATGCCTGTCGAAAAATTCAACAATGGCGTTGAGCGCGACTGAGCGCATAGCGTCCTTTTCGAAAAGGATCTCATGGTACGCGCCGTTTATGACCAGCGGTTTACCCCCTTCACAAGGGTGTCCGGCAGCGGCGCGGAGTTCACAAAAGCGGTCATGCATGCGGTTATCGACCACACGTTCATCTTCTGCCTGAATCAGGAGCGTCGGCGTGTCGTCATCACCAACACCTGCCAGCACATGCTCGCCAGCAAGAATGCCCTCCCGCACCCAGTGCCAGGTGGGGCCGCCGACGCGCAGGCGCGGTTCATCAGCATAAAAACGCAGATTACGGCGGTAACGCTGCCGACTGTGGGTTAACACGTTGATAGCAAACGGCAGCGCGCGCCAGCGTCCTGTGCCAATGGCATACCCTTCCCGAATGCGCTGATGGCCCTCAGCCCAGTCGAGAATATGACGCACCATCCAGTCAGGTAAGCGGATCACGATGCCGAACATCGGCGCGGTAAGCGCAATGGCATCACACTGGTGCTCGTGGCGCTGCAAAAACAGCGTCGAAATCGCGCCGCCCATGGAGTGCGCAAGAATGTACCGCTTACGCCACGGGCCCGGCTCAACTTCCTGCTGCCAGAAAGCAGCCAGATCGTCGACATAATCGCTAAAATTATCCACGTGGCCACGATGGGTGTCCGACAGCAAGCGACCAGAAAGCCCCTGACCGCGATGGTCGATAATCAACACATCGAAGCCCAGATGGAACAGGTCATAGGCCAGTTCGGCATATTTCACGTAGCTTTCGATACGCCCAGGGCAGACCACGATCACCCGATCGTTTTTCTCATCACGGAAACGAACAAAGCGTACCGGAATATCACCTACGCCCGTAAACGCATCTTCCTCACGCTGCCGCCAGAAGTCGGTCAGCGGCCCCATAGAGAAAGCAGCAAATGCGTTTTCTCGTGTTTCCCAGTCCTTTTTCTGCTGAAACATTGGGTTTCCACCCCCCGTAATCCAGGGAATATAGTTTTTTTCGTAACCGGTCACAAAATGACGTAACAATAGCGTATTGTGGCATAAAAACAGACGATTCGGGAGTTTCAAATGACCTTCGAGTGGTGGTTCGCTTACCTGCTGACATCCATCATCCTTAGCCTTTCACCAGGCTCTGGCGCAATCAACACCATGACCACGTCCATTAACCACGGCTATCGCGGCGCGGTAGCGTCCATCGCCGGTTTACAGACCGGGCTGGGCATTCACATCGTGCTGGTGGGGATTGGTCTGGGTACGTTATTCTCCCGCTCGGTGCTGGCCTTTGAAGTGCTGAAATGGGCTGGTGCGGCATACCTGATTTGGCTCGGCATTCAGCAGTGGCGCGCAGCAGGCTCGATTGATCTTAACACGCTCGCCCATGCACAAACGCGCGGTCGCCTGTTTAAACGCGCGGTGTTTGTGAACCTGACCAACCCGAAAAGCATTGTGTTCCTCGCCGCGCTGTTCCCGCAGTTTATCGTTCCGCATCAGCCGCAGGTGATGCAGTACGTGGTGCTGGGCGCAACCACCATCATTGTCGATATCATCGTGATGATTGGCTACGCGACGCTGGCGCAGCGGATTGCGGCGTGGATTAAAGGGCCTAAGCAGATGAAGGCCCTGAATAAAGTCTTTGGTTCGCTGTTTATGCTGGTTGGCGCGCTGCTTGCGTCAGCGCGTCATGCTTAGCGAGAGATGATGAGATGAATACCAAAGCCGGCAAACAGCGCGCCGGCAAAGCCGTCGATCCACTTCGCGATGCGCTGGTAGCCACGGCGCATCGCCGGTAAGGCGAACAGGCTGGCGACGATGGTAAACCAGGCGAACGTCTCAACGACGATCAGCAGGAAGATGCCCCAACGCGCGCCCGCGCCCACGCTGTCACCCACAAACAGCGAGAACACAGAGCCAAAATAGATAATTGCCTTCGGGTTTGCCAGGTTTGTCAGCAGCCCTTTAACGAAGCTACGGCCGCCCGTTGCCAGCTCAACCTTTGGCTCTTCCGGCTTTTTCTCTTCTTTTTTCAATGCCCCGCGCAGCATCTGGTAGCCCATCCAGCACAGGTACAGCCCGCCGCCGACCATAATGATGTTATGCAGCCACGCCATCTTTGCCAGAATCAGGTTCAGACCGAGCAGCGCGACTGCCGCCCACACCATGACGCCCATGGTGATGCCGAGCACACCCATCATCGCCTCTTTGCGGGAGCGGCTGACAGCCGTTTGTGATACGAAGAAAAAGTCAGGGCCAGGGCTCATCAGCGCAACGATGTGCACTAACGCCACGGTGAGAAATAGCATTAACATAATTAGCTCGCGGGGAAATAATTCAGTGAGTCACCATCCTGGCACTTTTTTGCCCGGCTGACTACTCCTCGTCATCACCATCGGCGTAAGAGCGGATGAGCGCCATAAACTCTTTCCCGAAGCGCTCCAGCTTGCGTGTGCCGACGCCGTTGACGCTGAGCATTTCGCTGGCGCTGAGCGGCATCTGCTCGGCCATTTCAATCAGCGTTGCGTCGTTGAACACCACGTATGGTGGGATGTTCTCTTCGTCGGCTATGGCTTTACGCAGCTTGCGCAGTTTGGCGAACAGTTTGCGGTCGTAGTTGCCGCCGTAAGATTTTTGCATCACGCGCGGCTTCAGGGCGATGACGCGCGGTACGGCGAGCTTGAGTTCAACTTCACCGCGCAGAACAGGCCGAGCGGCTTCGGTAAGCTGCAACGCAGAGTGCTGGGCAATATTTTGCGTGGCAAAGCCGAGGTGGATCAGCTGGCGGATGATACTCACCCAGTGCTCATGGCTTTGGTCTTTGCCAATCCCATAGACGGGCAGCTTGTCGTGGCCCATGTCGCGGATACGCTGATTATTGGCACCGCGCAGCACTTCTACAACGTAGCCCATCCCGAAGCGCTGGTTCACGCGCCCGATGGTCGAGAGCGCTTTACGCGCGCCCATCAGGCCATCGTACTGCTTCGGCGGGGCGAGGCAGGTATCGTAGTTCACCCACGGCCCCTGACGCCCCCCCCCAAAGCAGATGAGCCACACCCGACGGCGG
>OJJJ01000301.1_pt1 | contig 28426 bp, 29 predicted proteins | sample 1596311 | NCBI WGS metagenome assembly OJJJ01 (sample SAMEA4350140, study PRJEB24818) | metagenome | biome: human; feature: gut; material: faeces | place: Denmark | collected 2013-09 | reverse complement strand
TTATTGTACCCTGTCACAGCCACGTCTTCCGGAATCCGGTAACCTTCCTGCAAAAGTGCTTTCACTGCACCTGCCGCTGTAATATCTTCTCCACAGACCAATGCTGAGAATTTCTTTCCGCTTTGGATCAGCTCTCTGACTGCCCGCATTCCGCCTTCCAGATCAGATGTTGTATGTAATACCTTCTTCTTTGCCTCAGCAATTCCGGCACGCTGCAGTGTATCGACAAATCCTTCCCATTTGAGCCGGGCACTGACGGTATCCATATCCTTTACATAATAGATATCTCTGTGTCCTTTTTTGAGCAATTCATTTACCGCAAGTGCAATTCCATACTTATCGTCTACAAGAACCGAATAGGAATTAGCCATTTCCAGCTTTCCATTTGCCAAAACAACCGGAACCGTCCGCAGAAGCTTTTTAATTTCTGGTTTCTTACAGATCGTATTAAACACAGATCCGACTAGAACGATTCCATCTACCTTTTTCTCCAACATCGTCTGCAGATATTTCTCTGTCTCCTCTGCCTCTCCACCTGTATTGCAGAGAGTAACCTCATATCCTCTGTGACTTAATTCCCGCTCAATCGTGTATGCCGTCCGAGCATAGTGCGGCACACGAATATCCACCGTAAGCACTGCAACCGTACGCATAGACTTACTGACCATGCCTCGTGCAATGGCACTTGGTGTATAGTGATTGCGTTCAAGTACCTCCTCTACTCGCTCTCTCGTCGCAGGATTTACGTTACCCTTATGATTGAGCACTCTCGACACCGTAGAGATTGAGACTCCTGCTTCTTTTGCTATATCATAAATGTTCATGTTTCTTGATTCCATTTCCTCTCCTTATTACATTTCCCCGTGAAAGGGCTTTCTAAAAGCATACGAGATAAAGTATATACTTGTCAAGGTATTGTCTCCAGATTACGGTTGCCGGACATGTCTCCTCTGTCTTTCTGTCAGATTCCCACCAGGTTCCCTGCACAAATACATCGATCCAGTCGCTTTAAAAACAGATGCAATGCTCTGTAAAAATGTAACTTCAAAAAAGGCATCCTCCGGTACATGTTCTGTAGCCGGAAAATACCTTTTCCTTCTCTATAATTTTATCACTCTGCAACAGTATTTTACAATGCTTTTGTTCTCTTACAGTGCATTCTCCAGGTCAGAAAGCATAATGTTAAGTGCTGTGATCCCCCCTTCTGCTGTATACCACACTGCTGGATGTTCCAAATAGATAATCCGTCCATTCTTATATGCATCTGTTCCCATGACAAGTTCATTCTCCACAATTTCTTTCGCGGTCTGTGCCCCGTCTGCACCAATCGCACTATCTCTGTCCATAACAAAAATATAGTCTGGATTCTTCTCCACTACCGTCTCAAAAGATGCTTCATTTCCATGTGTCGATGTGCTCTCTGCCGCAGTAAGATTTTCAAATCCAACCTCTCTTCCAACAATCGAGCAGCGTCCATCATTCCCCATCAAGTTGAAACTTCCGCTTGTCGTCATACCAACTAACGCTGTTTTGCCTTCTGCTGTTTTCTTCAGTGCCTTAATACGTTCGTCAAACCCTTCTGTCTTTTTCGATACTTCATCTTCCAGACCGAACATAGATGCGATGGTCTCCGCGTTTTTTGTCACACTCTTTACAATGCCGAGCTCACTGTCTGTGGAGAGGAATACGACCGGTGCGATTTCACTGAGCGCGTCATAAGAAGATGCCAGACGTCCTCCGATGAAAATCACATCCGGGTCACACTCCATAACAGCCTCAAGATCCGCTTCTTTGATCGTTCCCAGATTTGCTACCTCTTCATTATCCACATAATCAGTAAGATATTCCAGAGAGGTAGAAGCGGAACCTACAACACGGTCTCCCATTCCCAGATTATCGAGAATGTCAAGTGATGCCATATCAAGCACCGCGATTCTCTCCGGATCGTACGGAACTTCCAGATTCACCTCTTCCTTGTTTCCATTAAAGGATTTGATCATCACATTCTCCGGTGTCTGCTCCTTTGTCTGTTCTGTCTCCGCCTTTTTGGAGGTATTGCTTTTCTCCTCCGCCTGTCCGCATGCTGCCAGGCTGACCGCCATCGCTCCCGCAAGTAATACTCCTGTTAATTTTCTCATCGTTTTCTCCTTTTCCTTCCTTCTTTTGCTTTCTTTTTATTTTCTGTTTCTTTTACCGTAATTCTCTTTGCCTTAATAATAGATGCACAGTGGTTTCCCTTCGATCCTCAATATTTCAAAATCTACCTGGTAAATCTCTGAGAGCACCTCTTTTGTCACAACTTCCTCGACTGCTCCGTATTTTGCAATTTTTCCATCCTTAAACGCACAGATATAGTCCGAGTAAAAAGATGCATAGTTAATCTCATGCAGTACAAGTATCACAGTCTTTCCGAGATCATCACTTAATTTCCTCACCATTTTCATCAGGTTGGTCGCATGGTAAATATCCAGATTGTTCGTCGGCTCATCGAGAAGCACATATTCGGTATCCTGCGCAATTACCATGGCAATGTATGCCCTCTGTCTCTGTCCTCCTGACAACTCGTCGATGAAACGGTCTTCAAACTCCTTCAGTTCCATATAGGCAACTGCCTGGTCTATGATCTTTTCATCTTCCTCTGTAAGCCTTCCTCCTGTGTGAGGAAACCGCCCAAATGCCACCAGTTCTCTGACAGTGAGTTTCATCTGGATATGGTTGCTCTGAGTCAGGATCGCCAGATGTTTGGATAACTCCTGTCTCTTATACACATCTGACGCTGCCGACAAGCGAGCTAGTGTAGGCTTGCATCTTGTGCACGGCAGCCGTTTCGACCTGCTGGCGCTGGGTGTGGCGGGTTGGATGCGCTACGTAGGTGGCGTGGATGAACAGGGCGATGCGATTGAGATTAGCGATCCGTTACTGCCGGTTATCCAGAATGCGGTGCAGAGCAGTAAAGAGGGCGTAGAACGTGTTCAGGCGCTGCTGGCAATCGATGCTATCTTTGGTCGTGAGTTGCCGCTGGTTGAGTTGTTCAGAACCCGCGTTACCGAAGCGTATCTGGCGTTACTGGCGGAAGGGGCGAAGGTGACGGTGGCGAAGTATGCCGCGAAATTGAAGTAACGACGTAAAACGTTGATGTCGCCATCCGGCTTATACTCCAGCCAGATGGCGCGTTATTTGCTGGCACTCACACCAATCAGTTCATACCCAGACGAATCAATTCCAGAGGGGCGTATTTACCTTCACAACCCTCGATTTCCACTGTTTTCCCGCGGCGAATTTGCTCTGCGGTCAGGCCATCGGAATCAATAGCCTTGATGCGGCCAGTAATGCCAGTGTCACTGATCATGACGCGGCTGCCGGTGGTGATTGCGTTACGGTTACGATCGTATGTTTTCATGGTGGTTTCTCCTCTCCAACTTACCGTCAAAGCCCGTGGGCTTTTAGACCCACGTAACGGGCGCAATATAAATACGCTTCTCGTTAAAGAATTTTTTTGTTTTCGATCAAAATCACAGCTTTTTTTTGGCGGTTCAGAGGGGGAGATAAAGGGATGCATAAACTCACCCCGGAACGAGGTGAGGGAGTGATTAATCTTCGCTAAACCAGTCGCTATTTTCCTGACGAATCAGCTGAACAGATTCACCGATTTCCTGCAGGTGCAGCATCATCGCGCGCTCAACGGCATCGCTGTCATGCTTCTCCAGCGCGGCAAAAATGTCGTGATGCTGACGCAGGAGCATTTCCGGCGGGGAGACGTGATCGAGGCTCATATAGCGAACGCGATCGATGGTTGCCTTGATGTTTTCCACGGTGTCCCAGGCGAGCTGACAATCCGCTATTAACGCCAGCTTCTGATGAAACTCATCGTCCAGCAGGAAAAAATCGTTAAGCTGTTTACGATCAATAGCGATGCGCTGCTGATGCAGATTCTGTTCAAGCTGATAACACTGGTTGTCAGTGATCATCGACGCGGCGCGACGGGCAACCGCGCATTCAATTGCCTGGCGAACAAAACACCCATTTTGCATCTGCGACAGCGAAATCTTGTTCACGTAACTGCCACGCTGAGGACGGATCTGAATCAGGCCGTTCTCAGCCAGTTTGATGAATGCTTCGCGTACTGGCTGGCGTGATACATTAAAGCGGACGGAAACCTCTTTCTCCGAAAGCGGCGTACCGGGCGCAATCAGACACTGCACGATGTCGCGACGAAGAATACGATAAATCTGCTGATTTACCGGCTGTGTAGGGTTGAGTTGCGTTTCTACGGTCATTCATTCTTACTTTTTAGAGAGTTAACCCGAATACTTTATCACTTATTCGGTGGTATCTATACCCGGCATAAGGCCGGGTATAAAAATTAACCCCGGTGGACGCTCAAGCCTGCAAAAGACTGTGCAACAGGCATCATTTCAAGGGTGTTAATGTTGACATGCGCAGGTAATGACGCCACCCACCACACGGCTTCAGTGACATCTTCCGGCGTCAGCGCGGTGGTGTTTTCGTAGGCTTTGACGGCTTTATCATCGTCGCCTTTGAAACGTACGTTAGAGAACTCCGTACCGCCAACCAGGCCCGGTTCAATATCGGTCACGCGCACGGCAGTGCCATGCAGGTCGGTACGTAAGTTCAGGCTAAACTGGCGAACAAACGCTTTTGTTGCGCCATACACGTTACCTCCGGCATAGGGCCAGCTACCGGCGGTTGAACCGATATTGATAATATGACCACGATTACGTTCGACCATACCCGGCAGTACGGCACGGGTCATATAAATCAACCCTTTGTTGTTGGTGTCGATCATGGTTTCCCAGTCGTCAACGTTAGCCTTATGGGCCGGTTCAAGACCCAGCGCCAGACCGGCGTTGTTGACCAGAATATCTATGTTGCGCCATTCGGCTGGTAGGGCGGCCAGCATCTCTTCAATTGCGGCACGGTTACGTACGTCAAGTTGTGCGGTATACAGGTTATCGCCCAGCTCGTCTTTCAGCTCTTGCAGACGCTCATGGCGGCGTCCGGTGGCAATAACTTTATGCCCATTCTCAATAAAACGACGCGTAATGCACTCACCAAAACCTGCGGTTGCTCCGGTTACTAAAACGATCATCTCACTGTTCCTCAACGCTTTTTATGTGCTATTACCATACCACGTCAATAAATCGTTTTCAGGAGTGAAAGATGTCGTTAACGAATCCTTTTTTACGTCAAAGCACTTTGCCTTATCAGGCTCCGCCATTTGATCACATAGACGTGCATCATTACCGTCCCGCGTTTGACGAAGGTGTTCGGCAAAAGCGTGCCGAAATCGACGCCATTGTGCAAAATTCACAGCCCGCAAATTTTGCTAATACGCTGCTGGCACTTGAGCAGAGCGGGGCACTGTTAACGCGCGTCACCAGCGTGTTCTTTGCCATGACGGCAGCGCATACCAACGATGAATTACAGCGTCTTGATGAAGCGTTTTCCGCTGAGCTGGCGGCGCTGGCGAATGATATTTATCTTAACGCGGCACTTTTTGTGCGCGTAGAGGCCGTCTGGCGACAGCGTGCCGTGTTGGGACTGGATGCAGAGTCCTTACGGTTGTTGGAGATCGTCTATCAGCGTTTTGTACTGGCTGGTGCCCAATTGAATGAAGAAGACAAAGCGCGTCTCAAATTGCTGAACACCGAATCAGCCACGCTGACAAGCCAGTTCAATCAGCGCCTGCTGGCGGCGAATAAATCAGGCGCCCTGGTGGTGGATAATGTCCATCAACTGGATGGCTTAAGCCCGGAAGAGAAAACTATGGCGGCTGCAATTGCCAGGGAGAAAAGGCTTCAGGACCATTGGGTTATCCCGCTGTTGAACACCACGCAGCAGCCTGCGCTTGCCGCGTTACATGACAGGCAGACCCGTGAGACGCTGTTTACCCGTGCATGGACGCGGGCTGAAAATAATGATGCCAACGATACGCGCGCCATCGTTCAGCGGCTGGCGGAAATCCGAATGCAGCAGGCGAAGTTACTTGGTTTTGCTCATTATGCAGCGTGGAAAGTTGCCGACCAAATGGCAAAAACGTCGGAAGCAGCGCTCACTTTTATGCGCGCTATCGTTCCGGCTGCGCGTCGGAGAGTCCATGATGAACTGGCTGAAATCCAAAATGCCATAGATAAAGAGCTGGGCGATTTTAGCGTGCAGGCCTGGGACTGGGCCTATTATGCCGAACAGGTTCGCCGTGAAAAATATGCTCTTGATGAGGCACAGCTGAAACCCTATTTTGCGTTAGATACGGTGCTGAACGATGGTGTGTTCTGGACGGCAAACCAGCTCTATGGCATTACATTTATCGAGCGTTTCGACATCCCTGTATATCACCCGGATGTACGGGTATGGGAAATTTTTGACCACGACGGCACGGGGCTGGCGTTGTTCTACGGTGATTTCTTTGCCCGGGAATCAAAAAGTGGTGGCGCATGGATGGGGAATTTTGTTGAGCAATCGATGCTTAACGAAACCAGACCGGTGATTTACAACGTCTGTAACTACCAAAAACCTGCCCAGGATCAGCCCCCCTTGCTGCTGTGGGATGATGTCATTACGCTGTTCCATGAGTTTGGACACACGCTGCACGGCCTGTTTGCCAGTCAACGTTATGCCACACTCTCAGGAACCAATACCCCGCGGGATTTCGTTGAATTTCCTTCGCAAATTAATGAACACTGGGCGAGTCATCCACAGGTCTTTGCCCGCTACGCGCGCCATGTTGAAACCGGGGAAAGAATGCCAGAATCGCTGCAGGATAAGATGCAGCGGGCCAGCTTGTTTAACAAGGGCTACGATATGACCGAGTTGCTCAGTGCCGCATTACTGGATATGCACTGGCACACGTTGGAAAACCGCGAGAGGATATTGTCAGTATCGGAGTTTGAGCAGTGTGCGCTGACTGCGGAAGGGCTGAATATTTCTGCTGTACCGCCGCGTTATCGCAGCACTTATTTTGCTCATATTTTTGGTGGTGGCTATGCCGCGGGATATTACGCCTATTTATGGACGCAAATGTTGGCCGACGATGGCTATCAGTGGTTTGTCGAAAACGGTGGATTAACCCGTGAAAACGGCCAGTATTTTCGTGAGGCAATCCTCTCTCGCGGTAATAGTGCAGATTTGCATGGTCTGTATCCCGCATGGCGTGGGCGTGAACCAGGAATTAATGCAATGCTGCGCAACCGGGGATTAGAACAGTAACCGGGATAATACGGTCAGCTTACAATCTGACCGTATTATCGGTGGCCGAGACTGCGGCATATTAATTACTATTAATAAATTTACATAAATTTTCTTTATAGCCGCTAAACTATTGTCTATCAGCAATACTCACACAGGGAAAGGATTCGTGATGATGAGAAAAACGGCAGAAATAGATTCAATCTTGATGGAGTTGAATCACTCGATTGATGCGCACTATAAATGGCTAGTCAAAATGTTTCACTGCGTGGTGTCATCTGATGTCACTCAGGCGGATATTTCAGGTAAGAATTCGCACTGTGCCTGTCAATTCGGACAGTGGCTTACCCCGCGTCTGGTCAAGGATGACGCAGATTATAGTTATTTGAGTAAGATAAATGCAGCCCATGAAAAAATGCATTTATTAGGTAAGGACTTGCTATCGGTAATAGTAGAAGAACGCAGTCAGTCATGGCATTTCGATAGTTTTCAGGATGCGCTTCTGGCTTTTACGTCGGCGGTGATGGATTATAAAATACATTTACTGACTATCCGCAGTAATATCGATGTATTAACCGGTTTACCTGGACGAAGAATGCTGGATGAGTCTTTTGACCAGCAGTTACTTGACGCGCAACCGCTTAATTTATATTTATTATTGCTGAATATCGACCGTTTTAAATACGTCAATGATACCTACGGCCATCTGGTTGGTGACGTCGTACTGCGCAGTCTGGCATCAAATTTATTGTCATGGACTCGTTATGATGAGATCGCGTATCGCTACGGTGGCGAAGAGTTCATCATTCTGATCAGAACAAAAACGGATGAGCAGGCATGTCTCGCCGGGTTGCGCCTGTGTCATCTTATTGAGCAAAAAAAGATCCCTTACCCGCAGGGGGAGTTAGGCATTACGGTAACGGCTGGTCTCACCAGGGTACATCAGGGGGAAACACTGGATACGGCGCTCGGGCGTGCTGACCGAGCTATGTATGCAGGGAAACAGACCGGCAGAAACCGCTGTATGTTTATGGATAAACACGAGCAGGTCACGCGGGTTGGCGCCAACGATCGAATAACGACACAGGTGTGAACGTGAGTTTTGTTGATGTGATTCCATTTCGTTTAACGTTCATTGGGGTTGCGGATGATATGTTGGCTCACTATTCGTTATCTGTGCAGGGAATTGCCTGATAGCGTATAAAGCAAAACACAAATCTATCCATGCAAGCATTTACCGCTGGTCTATCCGGCGGTTTTTTTTGCCTGTCGTTCAGGCCTTCTTTGTGTTTGGACGCTGTGGGAACATGCAAAAAAATGGCCCCTTGCGCAGTGATACAGCAAGGGGCCGGTTCGGTTCAGGACTATCGTCGTTCATCAATCATCCCATCTGTGGCTAAAGTAGGCGGCCAGAAAACCAGAAAATAAAATAATTCCCAGAACGGCCATAAAAACATTCATATTACCCAGCATTGTCTATGCTCCTTTATTTGTGAGTTTCCTCTCTTACCTTAATTTCACCTCGTTAAGGACTATACTAGCAATTTAATCTTAAACAAAGATTGAACCAGGTGAATTATTTCGTCTGAATAGTAAAGTTATCGCGTTATTGGCAGAGAAAAATAAATAAGGATGTCAAAATATGCGGAGCAGGGAAAATATGTCGAGGTTTTCTGAAAAAGCGACAGGGCAGCACCTGCTCTGTCGCCAGAGAAATTAACAAACTACAGGCTGGCCCCAGGGTTTAGCTCGCATGCCTTTTAACATCAGCGTCCAGGCCAGAATGATGGCAATCATCAGCACCACAAACAGCGACCATGACGGCAGGGTCGTCAGAATAACGCCGCTGACTAACGGGTTAAATGCCGCGCCAAGCCAGCCCAGCGACTGGGCGGAGAAATAGCTCGCTTTCATCCCCACGGGGGCAATGTTGTCGATAAGCATATATTCGCCCGGTGCGTAAATGATTTCGCCGATGGTAAAAAACGCCGCGGAAATGCCCCACATCAGCAGACTGTTGCCGGAAAAAATAAAACCCACTAAACCCAGCACAAAGAATAATGTTCCGCCGGCCATTAACGGGCGGATGTTGGCGCTGGAAAGACGGCGCCCGACGGCATATTGCAATGTAACCACCATTGCCGCGTTGACGGGCAGGACCACGGCCACCACTTTTTCTGCGAAATCACCGTCAGCAACCACCATCACGTACTGAGAAATACAGGACGCAAATGCGCCGCCCACAAACGAGGCCAAAAACGCTGACAGGGTAAACCAGCATAACGCTTTATCGCGCAACAGTACCGAGGGGGACCAGACGGATGCGTTCAGTCCCTCGGATGGCACTTCTGAACGTTTCACCCACGTCTGGATAAATACCAACGGGAAGGCCGAGCAAAGCGCTGCCAGCCAGAACGGCAGGTTGATACTTTGCATCACCAGCAGCGTGCCGAGCGGCGGACCCACGGTCCAGCCAATGTTGAGTACTGTATAGTTAAGTGAGAAAATTTTGGTCTTGCTGGTGGCGGAGAGATTATCGGCAAACCAGGCTTTCAGCACGGTGGCAAAGACGGAGTAGGCGCAGTTGATCAGGGCAAAAAGCAACACCACTACGATAACATTATGCACCAGAGGGATCGCGATAAAGCCAGACGCAAAACCGGTAATCGCCAGCAGCATATAGCGTTTTTTATCGAACTTATCGGCCAGAATACCGAAGCCCAGGCTGAAGATAACGCCAATAGTCAGGGCGACCGTCATGGCGTAACCAATCAGATCGACGCTCAGGCCGTACTGTCGGTTGAGATAGATGGTCATAAACGGGAGCGTGGCACCCCGCCCAATCGTCAGTAATAGTGAGGAGGCGAGTAACGCGAGGGTGGATCTTCTCAGAGTGGTATTCATTTTCTTGCCCGACAATGCATGTTGTTATGTTTTTATTCAATTTCAAACAGGAATAGCACGGCAAAAGTGTGATGTACACTCAAAAAGTTGTCTGAAAATGCCCAGTTATACCTACCTGTATTAATGATCTGTTACCCGGCAACGATTTCCGCTACTTTAACTTGTTTACAAAAATTTAATGATTTCAGGGGCGGGTGAATGTCACGTAAAGACGGGTTGTTAGCACTACTGGTCGTGGTGGTATGGGGGCTAAATTTTGTCGTCATCAAAGTGGGTCTGCACAATATGCCGCCGCTGATGCTGGCAGGGCTACGTTTCCTACTGGTGGCATTTCCGGCTATTTTCTTTGTTGCCCGCCCGAAAATCCCTCTCTCATTGCTGCTCGGTTATGGCCTGACCATCAGCTTTGGCCAGTTCGCGTTTCTGTTCAGCGCCATAAAATTTGGCATGCCCGCTGGACTGGCGTCACTGGTATTGCAGGCGCAGGCATTTTTCACCATTGTGTTGGGCGCATTCGCTTTTGGTGAGCGTTTACAGGGCAAGCAACGGGTCGGCATCGCGCTGGCGGTGTTTGGTGTGCTGGTGTTGATCGAAGCCAGCCTGAATGGACAGCACGTGACAATGCTCGGTTTTATGCTGACGCTGGCGGCAGCGCTGAGTTGGGCCTGCGGCAATATCTTCAACAAGAAAATTATGCAACATGAATCCCGCCCGCCAGTGATGTCGCTGGTGGTGTGGAGTGCCTTGATCCCTATTTTACCGTTCTTTCTGGCATCTCTCGTCCTTGATGGCCCAGGGCTCATCGTACACAGCCTTATTGCTATTGATATGACGACTATTCTCTCACTGGTCTATCTGGCATTTGTGGCGACGATTGTGGGATACGGCATATGGGGTGCGTTGCTGGGACGCTATGAGACCTGGCGCGTGGCCCCGCTGTCTTTACTCGTGCCGGTGGTTGGGCTGGCGAGTGCGGCAGTGTTACTGGATGAAACGCTAAGTGGGCTGCAACTTATCGGCGCGCTGTTGATTATGGCGGGGCTGTACATCAACGTGTTTGGTTTTCGTTTGCGCAGGACTGCGCAGGCGAGGGGATAACAGTAGCCCCGCCGTGGCGGGGCATCATGACTTATAAACTGCGCATGTTGTAATAAGGCACACCCAGTTCGTCGGACTTGTCGCTACCGGCGCCCATATGATTAAAATCAAACGGGGACTGCTCCTGCGTAGGAGGCATAATTATCGCGTCGCGATTATTGGGTGTTATGGGCTGCGCGGTTTGTTCCGCCATGCTCTGGCCCGAAACAACAAGCAGCAGGGCCAGCATTGCAGATGACAGAAGTTTCATGATTTCCTCGGTTACGTCTTTATCAGGCGATTAGCAGTTACATTGATTCAGCGGATGCAAATACCGGGATTCGCCGTGCATATTTGTCATACGGTACTTATGGGGTGGCACATCAAAATAGTTTTTGAAGGTCCGGGTCAGCGTTTGCTGAGACTCAAAGCCATAACGCTCCGCCAGGTAGAGGATCGGTTCGTTACTTTCTTTTAATTTTTGCGCTATTTCAGTCATTTTGCGGCTGCGGATGTATTGACCTAATGAATGGCCGGTTTCTTTTTTAAACATCCGTTGCAGGTGCCATTTGGAGTAACCTGAACGCTCTGACACCTTTTCCAGTGACAGCGGTGATTCAAGGTTATTCTCGATCCAGTCCAAAATGCTATGAATAGTGATTGTGTCAGTATTGCGTCTGGACATCGTCATACCTCTTTCTGTTTACGGCAGGATTTTCTTAAGCAAATGCTCAAGTGTTGCCACTTCGTCCGCCGTTAAGTTTTTTGTTAGTTCCTGGTGCAGGTCTTGCCCGACTAATTGATGGCACTGCTCACAAATTGTCGCGCCATGCTCGGTGAGTTTCACCAGCACGCCGCGTTTGTCATGTGGATTAGGAAGTCTTTCAATCCAGCCTTTACAGGCCAGTCTGTCGAGCATACGCGTCAGCGCACCAAGATCGACAGACAGCACTTTTTTCAATTCAACAGGGGTGATGCACACCGCGCAGCGGATGGAGCAAAGCACCTTAAACTGCGATGCCGTGATATCCAGCGGTGACAGGTAGTCGTTTAGCAAACGATCTTTTTTCTGATTAACCATATAGATCAAACGGCCCAGTGGGATGATTTCGTTGAACAGATCACTGGTGTTTTTCACAATGGTTGCCCTGGCAAGTAGTTAGTCACGGCTGATATTATTGCTTAGGCAAATATAAGTCAAATGAATGGGTTGGCAAATGCCACGTTTTGCTAAAACGTCAGCACCTGGCTAACCGTACGTTCGTTTCAATATTTTGATTTCACAGGCTTATGCGTAGAGGAGAAAAATGAATCCTTACATCGCGAAAATGGCTTAAACAGGTGTTTTCACCGTATACTTGCCGTTGACGATTAACGCACAGGAAAGATGAATTATGATGGATTTGTTTAAGGCCATAGGTCTGGGACTGGTAGTCCTGTTACCGTTGGCGAACCCGTTAACCACCGTGGCGTTGTTCCTCGGCCTTGCCGGCAATATGAACAGCGCAGAGCGTAACCGTCAGTCATTAATGGCGTCTGTCTACGTGTTTGCCATCATGATGGTGGCGTACTATGCCGGGCAGGTGGTGATGAATACCTTCGGGATTTCGATTCCCGGATTGCGTATTGCTGGTGGGTTAATCGTTGCGTTTATCGGCTTTCGGATGCTGTTCCCGCAGCAGAAGGCGCACGACTCTCCGGAAGCGAGAAGTAAGTCAGAAGAACTTGTAGACGAACCGACGGCTAATATTGCCTTCGTGCCGCTGGCAATGCCCAGTACTGCCGGTCCGGGTACCATTGCGATGATCATCAGTTCGGCCTCGACCGTACGTCAAGGCTCTGAGTTTCCGGACTGGGTTATTATGGTCGCTCCACCGATTATTTTTGCGGTGATCGGGGTTATTCTGTGGGGCTGCCTGCGCAGTTCAGGCGGAATTATGCGTCTGGTCGGCAAAGGGGGCATTGAAGCGATTTCCCGTCTGATGGGCTTTTTGCTGGTGTGTATGGGCGTGCAATTTATTATTAATGGCGTACTGGAAATTATCAAAACCTACGCTTAAAAAAAGGGTCCGGTATAGTCTACCGGACCCTTTTTTTATGGCTAGTTAGGCTGTTCTTCCAGCGCGACCGGCCACTTGCGAAAGATAATCACGGACCATATCAGCGCAGCCAGTGCGGGTATCGCACCGATGTAACCGATTGTGGACATCGACCAGTGCAAACTGACCTGATTTCCCACCAGTGCGCCCGCGCCGATACCCAGATTAAAGATCCCGGAAAACAGCGCCATGGCAACGTCGGTGGCATCGGGTGCCAGCGCAAGCACTTTCACCTGCATCCCCAGACCTATCACCATAATGGCCACACCCCAGAAAATACTCAGTATGGCGAGGTGCATCTCGCTGTCAGCGGCTGGTAATAGCAGCACCAGGCACACCGTCAGTAACGCAATAGCCGCACTTATCAGCCCGGATGCATGCTGATTACCCAGCTTGCCAAAGATGAGGCTGCCGATAATGCCCGCCGCACCCAGAACCAGTAACAACACGGTCGCAAAATTGGCACTCAGTCCGGCAACGGTCTGAACAAAGGGTTCTATATAGCTGTAAGCCGTGTAGTGCGCGGTCACCACAATCACTGTTAGCAAATAAATGCTCATCAGCGCCGGGCGGCGAAACAGCAGCGGCAGGCTTTTTAGCGAGCCGGAATGCTCACTGGGTAGTTTTGGCAGCAGTTTAATCAGACAGAGCAAGGTGACTAATGCGGCGACGCCGATAGCGAAGAAGGTTGTGCGCCAGCCAAAATACTGGCCGACGATACGGCCAATAGGCAGACCCAGCACCATCGCCAGCGCGGTCCCGGTAGCAATCAGGCTCAACGCCTGCGCACGTTTGCCGGCGGGTGCCATGCGAATCGCTAATGACGCGGTAATCGACCAGAAAATGGCGTGTGCGAAGGCAATACCAATACGGCTAATGACCAGCACGGTAAAGTTCCATGCCAGGAAAGAGAGCACATGACTGGCGATAAACAGCGCGAAAAGGCAAATCAGAAGTTTGCGTCGCTCTACCTGACTGGTAAGCAGCATAAACGGCAGTGACATCAGGGCAACGACCCAGGCATAGATGGTCAGCATGATCCCGACCTGCGCTGTTTGCATATTAAAGCTTTGCGCGATGTCGGAGAGCAAACCGACGGGAACAAACTCCGTGGTATTGAAAATAAAAGCGGCAATAGCCAGCGTAACGACCCGTAGCCACGCGACCTTGCGGGAAACAGTGTGTGTTGTCATATCAAATAAATTGGATTAGCTGCGAAAAGATGAGGTCACGATCTTAAAACGGTTACTGGTGAAAACACAATCATTTCGTGATTCAAATCACATTTTTACGCCTGATGCCTGGAAAGGAGGGCCGGGTGAGCTTGCGTCACCCGGCGTCAGCTAATCTGCATTCTGCGCCAGTTGGGGGTTCAACACCTCAATAAATGCTTCCAGCTGTCGCGTCATCGCTCCCCGACGCCAGACCAGCCATGTATTGAGCCAACGCCAGTTTTCACTCAACGGCCAGGCGTTAACTTGATGGTGTCCCGGCATACTTTCCAGCATCGATCGTGGAATCAGCGCAATTCCCGCCCCGGCAATCACGCAGGCGAGCATGCCGTGATACGACTCCATTTCATGGATGGTGCCCGGCATTGCGCGATCGGCGTGAAACCAGCTTTCAAAATGGCGGCGGTAAGAGCAGTTCGCGCGAAAGGCATAAATACTGCAGCCGTTGACGTCGCTGGCCCGCTGTATGGGGGCGTGTCCGTGAGGGGTAACGATCATCATCTCCTCACGGTAGACCGGCATGCCTTCCAGTCCCGGGTGGGTGATCGGGCCATCGACAAAGGCGGCGCTCAGCGTCCCCTCCAGTACACCGTCCAGCATGGTGCCTGAAGGCCCGGTAGCCAACGCAAACTGGATTTTAGGGTAGCGTCGATTATATTCAGCCAGCGTCGCGGGAATGCGTACGGCCGCGGTGCTTTCCAGCGAACCGAGAGAGAACAGTCCCTGCGGCTCATCGCCAGCAACGACCATGCGTGCTTCCTCTACCAGGGCAAGGATCCGCTGGCTATAGCGCAAAAAATTGTGCCCGGACGGGGAAAGTCGCAGGCGCTGGTTTTCACGAATAAACAGATCGACGCCAAGGTCGGCTTCAAGCTGGCGAATACGCGTGGTGAGATTGGACGGCACACGATGTACCTTCGCGGCGGCCTGCGTAATGCTGCCGGTTTCCGCCACCGCATTGAACATTTCCAGTTGCGTCAGATCCATTATTTTTCTCTATTCGTGAATGGTGTAGTTAATATTATTCATTTTTCAGAAAGAGTAAATACGCTCATGATATGACCATACCCTGCAAAAAGAGAGACAGCTATGACCATCACATCAGCAACACATGCGATTTCCGTCAATCCTGTGAACGGCGAAAGGTTAACGGCGATGCCGTGGGCTAGTCGGGATGAGATTGCCCATGCGCTTGATCTGGCCGCCAGTGGATTTAATGAATGGAAACACACCACCGTGGCGCATCGGGCGCAGATGCTGCGCAAGGTTGGGCACGCTCTGCGCCAGCGTGCGGAAGAGATGGCACAGTGTATCTCACGGGAAATGGGGAAACCGATAAAACAGGCTCGTGCAGAAGTGGCGAAATCCGCGGCGCTGTGTGACTGGTATGCAGAGCATGGACCTTTGATGCTTAATCCTGAACCAACACAGGTGGAGAATAACCAGGCGGTGATCGAATATCGTCCTCTGGGCACTATTCTGGCTGTTATGCCGTGGAACTTCCCGCTGTGGCAGGTCATGCGCGGTGCAGTGCCTATTTTATTGGCCGGGAATGGTTACCTGTTAAAGCATGCACCGAATGTAACCGGGTGTGCCGGTATTATTGCGCAGGCGTTTGCTGATGCCGGTATCCCGCAGGGGGTATATGGCTGGGTGAATGCCGATAACTCGGGCGTTAGCCAGATAATCAACGATCCGCGTATTGCCGCCGTTACGGTAACGGGAAGTGTGCGAGCCGGGGCGGCAATTGGTGCTCAGGCGGGGGCGGCGCTGAAGAAATGCGTGCTTGAACTGGGTGGATCCGATCCGTTCATTGTCCTTAACGATGCTGACCTCGATCTGGCCGTGAAGGCGGCAGTCGCCGGTCGTTATCAGAATACCGGGCAGGTTTGTGCGGCAGCGAAACGTTTTATTGTTGAGGAAGGGATTGCGGCAGAATTTACTCAGCGTTTTGTGGCGGCGGCCAGTGCGCTAAAAATGGGCGATCCTCTGAATGAGGAAAACGATCTCGGCCCAATGGCACGCGTTGATCTGCGTGATGAACTGCATCAGCAAGTTGAGGCTTCGCTGGCTCAAGGGGCGACGTTGTTACTCGGTGGCGAAAAAATTGCCGGAAAAGGTAACTACTATACCATCACGGTTCTTGGTGACGTGACACCTGAGATGACCGCTTTCCGCCAGGAATTGTTCGGCCCGGTAGCAGCAATTACCGTAGCGAAGAACGCAGAGCATGCGTTAGTACTGGCGAATGAGAGTGATTTTGGCTTGTCGGCAACGATTTTCACCGCTGATGAGACACTGGCGCAGAATATGGCTGCACGCCTGGAATGTGGCGGGGTATTTATCAATGGTTATAGTGCCAGTGATGCCCGCGTTGCGTTTGGCGGGGTGAAGAAAAGCGGCTTTGGTCGGGAGCTTTCGCACTTTGGCCTGCATGAGTTTTGTAACGTGCAGACCGTCTGGAAAAACCGTATCTAATCTTCAGGGTGTCTCCACACGGGACACCCGTCCACGCATATCATCTGCATCCTGACGCGGTGCATTCAGCTCTGTTATACTCGCAGGCCTTTCAGACCTGCGAGCAAGGAGCATGTTGTGGCCAGGGCCATGGACAATTCAATCTTAGAAACCATTGTGCAGCAGGTTCGCCCGCTGATTGGTCAGGGGAAGGTCGCTGACTACATCCCCGCATTAGCCTCCGTTGATGGTTCCAAACTGGGTATTGCCATTTGTACCGTTGATGGTCAGCACTATCAGGCGGGCGATGCGCAAGAACGTTTTTCAATTCAGTCGATCTCGAAGGTGCTCAGTCTGGTGGTGGCGATGCGTCATTATCAGGAAGATGAGATCTGGCAGCGAGTAGGCAAAGATCCGTCAGGACATCCGTTTAACTCTCTGGTACAGCTGGAAATGGAGCAAGGAATACCGCGCAACCCGTTTATTAATGCCGGGGCGCTGGTGGTTTGCGACATGCTGCAGGGGCGTCTGAGTGCGCCACGCCAACGCATGCTCGAAGTCGTACGGGCGCTAAGCGGTGTGCCGGATATCGCCTATGATGCGACAGTTGCCCGCTCTGAGTTTGAGCATTCGGCACGTAATGCGGCCATTGCCTGGCTGATGAAATCCTTTGGCAATTTTCAACATGATGTAGCCACCGTTCTGCAAAACTATTTCCACTACTGTGCGCTGAAAATGAGCTGCGTGGAGCTGGCGCGTACCTTTGTCTTTCTGGCTAATCAGGGGCATGCCTTTCATCTCAATGAACCGGTGGTGACACCGATGCAGGCCCGACAAATTAATGCGCTGATGGCGACCAGTGGTATGTACCAGAACGCCGGTGAATTTGCGTGGCGAGTAGGGCTGCCGGCAAAATCCGGGGTGGGGGGCGGTATCGTGGCGATTGTGCCGCATGAAATGGCGATAGCGGTCTGGAGCCCGGAACTGGATCCGGCAGGGAATTCACTGGCAGGTATTGCGGTGCTGGAACAGTTAACCCAACAGATGGGGCGTTCGGTTTACTGATGAACTCGCTCGAACCTCTTTTTTCCCGACTAGCGAAATCGAGTTTTCGTTTGCGATTTCGCCTCGGTGACAAAGAACGACGTTATTGTATAGAGAAAGGCGCGCCGGTGATTGAACAACATGCCGCCGATTTTATTGCTAAACGCCTGGCGCCTGCCTTCCCGGTCAATGACGGTAAGCAGACGCCAATGCGCGGGCATCCGGTGTTTATTGCCCAGCACGCGACGGCAACCTGCTGTCGCGGGTGTCTGGCAAAATGGCATGATATTCCGCAAGGGCAGGCGCTAAGTGCAGAACAACAACGTTACGTTGTCACGGTAATTTATCACTGGATAGTACGCCAAATGAATCAGCCATAGATAACACAATCCTATGATAAGACCCCTTGTGTTGCGAAAAAGTTAAACGCACTATCAAGGGGTTAATCTAAGGAGAAAAACATGGCTTCTGTTACACCCTGCGTCGTGCTCAGCGCACAACAAATTCTGTCGAGAATCGACGAACTTTGCGACATCCTCGAACAGTGCGTGAATGACGGCGCATCTGTGAGTTTTATACACCCCTTCAACCGTGATAAGTCACTGCCGTTCTGGACCGGCGTCGCGCAAAGCGTCGTCCGTGGCGAGAAAATTGTGCTGGCGGCTGAGAACGCGAAAGGTACTCTGGTAGGGACTGTTCAACTTATTATCGATCAACCTGAAAACCAGCCGCATCGTGCCGACGTCGCCAAATTACTGGTGCATCCGCCTGCACGACGGACAGGTATCGCCAGGGAACTGATGAACGCGCTGGAAACGTGTGCGCGTCAACAGCGTAAAACCATGCTGGTGCTCGACACGGCCACCGGTAGCGGTGCGGAGTTGTTCTACCACAATTGTGGCTGGCAAAAAGCTGGCATGATCCCCGACTACGCCCAAATGCCGGACGGAACGCTGACGGGCACCACACTTTTCTATAAATCACTGTAATTTGTTACCGGGGATTGATCAAAACAGGGTTTCAAGGTATTAAAGTTTGCTAACCTATTGGACCAATTCAATCAGGTTGTATGACTAATCAAAAAGGGAACCCATTGTGCAAACACTAAATCGTCGCGATTTTCCCGGTGCTCACTATCCTGAACGCATCATTCAGTTTGGTGAAGGAAACTTCCTGCGCGCCTTTGTTGACTGGCAAGTTGATTTACTGAATGAACATACCGATCTGAATTCTGGTGTGGTCATTGTTCGTCCTATCGAAAGTACATTTCCGCCATCACTGAGCACGCAGGATGGTCTCTACACTACCATCATTCGTGGTCTGAATGAAAAGGGCGAGGCCGTCAGCGACGCGCGTTTAATTCGCTCGGTTAACCGTGAAATCAGCGTCTATAGCGAATACGATGAGTTCCTGAAACTGGCGCATAACCCTGATATGCGTTTTGTTTTCTCCAATACAACGGAAGCCGGGATCAGTTATCACGCGGGCGACAAGTTCGACGATGCGCCTGCGGTAAGCTATCCGGCCAAATTGACCCGCCTGCTGTTTGAGCGTTACAGCCATTTTGACGGCGCGCTGGATAAAGGCTGGATCATTATCCCTTGCGAACTGATCGATTATAACGGCGAAGCGCTGCGCGAGCTGGTGCTGCGTTATGCGCAGGAGTGGGCGTTGCCGGACGCGTTCGTGCAGTGGCTGGACAAGGCTAACGCATTTTGTTCTACGCTGGTGGACCGCATCGTTACCGGTTACCCTCGTGACGAAGTGGCCACGCTGGAAGCCGAGCTGGGTTATCACGATGCATTCCTCGATACTGCAGAGCACTTCTACCTGTTTGTGATTCAGGGGCCGAAGTCATTAGCGACTGAACTGCGTCTGGACAAATATCCGCTGAATGTACTGATTGTTGATGATATTAAGCCGTACAAAGAGCGTAAAGTTGCCATCCTTAACGGTGCGCACACCGCGCTGGTACCGGTAGCCTACCAGGCAGGGCTAGACACGGTGGGTGAAGCGATGAATGACGCAGAGATTTGTGCTTTTGTCGAAAAAGCCATTTACGAAGAGATCATTCCGGTGCTCGATTTACCACGTGATGAGCTGGCATCATTCGCCAGCGCGGTGACCGGACGTTTCTGCAACCCGTACATCAAGCATCAGCTGTTGTCGATTGCCCTGAACGGAATGACCAAATTCCGCACGCGTATTTTGCCGCAGTTGCTGGCAGGGCAGCAGGCCAATGGTCAATTGCCGGCGCGTCTGACGTTTGCGCTGGCGGCGTTGATTGCTTTCTATCGTGGCGAGCGTAACGGTGAGTCTTATCCTGTTCAGGATGATGCCCACTGGATTGAGCGCTTCCAGCTGCTATGGAGTCAGCACCACGATCGTCAAATAAGCACGCAAGCGTTGGTCCACTCAGTACTGGCGGTCAACGAGCACTGGGAGCAGGATCTGACGCAGGTTCCCGGTCTGGTTGAACAGGTTTCTGCCGATCTGGACGCCATTCTGTCCAACGGTATGCGCGAAGCCGTGAAGCCACTGTGCTAAAATAGTCACATAGTTACCCGGTTTAGGCCGGGTTTTTTATACCTGTTTATTAGTTACAACATACAGTGTGTTTCTTAAATTCAGTTACCGTCTGAGACGGTAGCGCCTCATTTGTTCAGACAGGTAAAAAGGCGGGATTTAGTGCGGTGAGGTGCTTGCAACATTGATCGCGATCACGTTTAATGGCGCGGCTTTCACATTTTCCGAAGATAACTATGATTGTTCGACCTCAACAACACTGGCTGCGTCTGATATTCGTCTGGCATGGTTCAGTGTTATCGAAGATTTTCTCGCGCCTGCTGCTGAATTTTCTGCTTTCCATTGCCGTTATCATCATGCTGCCATGGTATACGCTGCTGGGTATCAAATTTACCCTGGCACCATTCAGTATCCTGGGCGTCGCTATTGCTATCTTTTTAGGCTTCCGCAACAACGCCTGTTACTCGCGCTATGTTGAGGCTCGACACCTGTGGGGACAATTAATGATTGCCTCCCGTTCGCTACTGCGTGAAGTAAAAAACACATTACCGGACGACGTCGAGCTGGGGCAGTTTGTACGTCTGCAAATCGCCTTTGCCCACTGTTTACGCATGACCTTGCGTCGTAACCCGCAGGCGGAACCATTAGCGAAATATCTCAGTGCCGCAGATTTGCAAACTGTCTTTGCCTGCCAATCACCGGCCAACCGTATTCTGCTGTTGATGGGGGAGTGGTTAGCCGTACGCAGGCGTAATGGCGAGCTATCTGACATATTATTTCACAGTTTAAACAATAGATTAAATGATATGTCGGCGGTACTTGCAGGTTGTGAGCGGATTGCTAATACACCGGTGCCATTTGCCTATACCTTGATCCTGCATCGCACGGTCTATCTGTTTTGTATCATGCTGCCATTCGCATTGGTGGTCGATCTGCACTATATGACGCCGTTCATTTCCGTGCTGATTTCATATACGTTCATTTCTCTCGACACGTTGGCAGAAGAGCTTGAAGACCCGTTCGGCACGGAAAATAACGACTTGCCGCTGGATGCGATTTGTAATGCGATTGAAATTGATTTGCTGCAAATGAACGATGAAACGACTGTACCTGCTAAACATATGCCCGATAAGCACTATCAGCTGACATAACCGAATCAATTTTCGCCATGTCCTTTTTGCCACCATACCGGCATCATATCGGAAAAAGAGTGAAACTGTGGCGCCAGACTCTCATCATTGGGATCGTCAAATCCCCCGGCTAACAGGGCAATAATCGGGGCGTCATCGATGGCGCCCACGGAACTACCACACTGTGGACAAAAGGCTCGGCTGGATATTTCTGATGATCGCCAGGTCGCTGGTTGCCCCGCAATGCCCGTCCATTCTACGTTTTCAGCGTTAAATTCAATCCACACTACGGTGGGCGCACCCGTATGTCTGCGGCAAATATCACAGGAGCAGGAATGTGAATTATTAGGGGTCGTTGCGGTAAAACGAACCGAACCACACAGGCAACCGCCAGAATAGATTTTAGACATGACGGCTCTCGTCAGCGAAACGTTATCTGACACTAGCAGATGACAAGCCTCGCCACTAGAAGCACATCTTAAAAAAGCGATGGCACGCATATGCGATACCCGCTGTAAAGATAAAAAAGACCATTAAATGAACGACAACCTGTGATTGTCAATACGAAGGCTTATTTATCTCCGCGGAGCGTAAGGCCATTCACAGAATAGATCATTGTCTCGATAAAACCGTTGAAAGTGTAATCATGGCGTTCGTATAAAAAATCCATGTCGTCAGGAGGATTAACCTGCTGACGCTTTAAAAGGATGTACGCACGATAATCAGGAGGATTATCTATGAAAAACTTTCAGCTAATGCCTGCAAAATGCCCCGGCCGATTAGCGATTATTCCCGGACTGCTGTTAGCGTCAACAGGTCTGCTGGTACCCGTAGACGCCATCGCAGAGGAACTGCTCTGTGAACGTGAATCCGCCGCGTTATGCACGGAAAATAAAAGTAAAACTACACTGCAAGCCAGCCGCGTATTATTGGCGGCCCAACCGTATACACCCGCCAATGCCACCAGTGATGCGATCATTAATAATAACGCCAGTGTTCTGTTATCAAATACTGAAAATACTGACGACGTCTGGAATACTTTTCGTGGTCTGATTGTTGGTAAAGATTCTGCAGGTGCGTTGGTCATTGATGGGCGCCAAATTTCTTCGCTTACAGGCTCAATTGGTCGGGGAAGTGCCGGCATTGTGACCCTGACCAATGGGGCAATCTGGATACTGAAAGGGGGAAATCTTGTTTTAGGGACTAACAGCGGCAGTGGCCGCTTATTGGTGGAGCTTGGCAGCAAAATTAGCGGAATTAATGAACTCCGCATCGGCGAATTTTATGCCGGTGCCTACGGCAGCGTCATGATTGACGGAACGGGATCTACCGTTAAAACGAACTGGGTCGTAGTGGGCGATCAGGACACCGGCAAGCTCGATATTCTTAATGGTGGGCAGCTGGTCGCAACCGAACACATGAATATCGGCTATGTTGGTAAAACAGATCGCAATAACTTGTTTGGTAACGGTGCCGTCAGGGTTGATGGTGAGGATTCGTTACTGGATATCGCTAAGCCGATTTTGTTAGGGGGATACGGAACCGGCAACAATGATGCACGCGGCGTGCTAACCGTGAGTAATGGTGGCACGGTAAAATCCGGGAAGTATTTATGGTTAGGCGTCGGTAAGGGAAGTACAGGCATTGTCAACGTAGGGTCTGAAGAGGGGGACGTCGCGCAGCGCGCTGGCGTCATTAACGTTCCGTGGATCTATCTTGGCGATACTGCCGACAATACCAGCACCGTTCAACTGAATTTTAATCATAACAGTGACGATTTTTCACTCGCAGCAGATATAACCGGACGTGGTCAGGTCAATCATAATGGTCCGGGAACTACATTATTGTCGGGAAATAATGCCTACACGGGCACCACGTCGCTACGCAACGGTACGCTGCGGGCTGGCAGCACGGATGCCTTTAGCCGCAACTCAGATTTCACTGTGGATGAGACGGCGACTGTCGATCTGAATGGTTTTAGTCAGACTATCCGCTCGCTGTCGCTCGACGGTATGCTCAGTTTTGGCCAGCCGGGAACGGACGAGGCACTAAAACGTTCCAATAGTATCCTGACCATTAGCGGTAATTACAGCAGCAACAACGGTTTTCTTATCCTCAATACAATAGAAGAAGATGCCGTGCAACAAAAAGCGGTGGTGAACCAACTTCATGTGATGGGGAATACATCAGGGACCACCCGTGTCGCTTTGCAGGTACTGGGCAGCCAGACGGTCAGTAATCTCAATGGTGCACGGGTAGTGCGGGTGGATGGCGAGTCAGGTGGTGAGTTTGTTGCAGTTGGCCGTTTGATCGCGGGCGCCTATGATTACGCGCTACTGCGGGGAAATAATACGGATGATTCCGCACTCATTCCTGATTCGAATCATTGGTATTTGACCAATACGTGGACTCCTTCTGAAGAACCGATACGCGATCCAGAAGAACCGGCTATTGATCCCGACACACCGGTGTTACCTGTCCAACAAGAAGAACCCGCATCTCACGATTCGGTTTTACGCCCTGAATTAGGCGCCTACCTTGCGAATAAATCGGCGGGAAATACGCTGTTTACGACACGTTTGCACGATCGCCTGGGCGAAAGTCACTATATTGACCCCATAACGGGTGAGCCAGACGTGACCAGCATGTGGTTACGCAACGTCGGTGGGCATACCCGGTTTCGTGATAGTAGCGGGCAGCTGAAGACGCAAAGTAACCGTTATGTTCTGCAAATAGGTGGTGAGGTCGCACAATGGAGTTCAGGCGAGGTTGAACGCTGGCATCTGGGCGTCATGTTCGGCTACGCAAACAGCCAAAGTAATACGCGGTCAGACGTCAGCCATTACCGCGCTGACGGTTCGATATCAGGTTACAGCGCCGGATTGTACGCAACCTGGTATGCCAACAATGTGGAGAAAAGCGGGGGATATCTTGACAGCTGGATGCTTTATAACTGGTTTGATAACACCGTTCGCGGTGAAAAACTGGCGACAGAGAAATATCGCTCACGGGGAGTGACCGCCTCGCTTGAAGCAGGATATGCCTTTAAGTTGAAGGAGACGGCACGCCTGAGTTACTGGCTACAACCTCAGGTTCAGTTGACCTGGATGGACGTATCGTCTGACGATCATCAGGAGGCAAACGGCACCGTGATCAGAGATAAAGGCAAAGGGAATCTGCAAAGCCGGTTGGGGGGTAAAGTGTATTTGCGAGGCTATAACCAACGCGATGAAGGAAAAGGCCGGCTTTTTCAGCCATTTATTGAAACTAACTGGCTTCATAATTCCCGAAATTTTTCGATATCAATGAATGAAATACAGGGTGACGTTGATGGCGCAAAAAATATCGTTGAACTCAGAGCTGGTGTTGAAGCGAAAGTAAATACGCGTCTGCACCTTTGGGGAAACGTAGGTCAACAAATTGGCGACAGTGGTTACAGTGATTCTCAGGCAATGTTCGGTGTGAAGGTGTTATTCTGACAACACCCCGCATCCTAAATCAGGATGCGGGGTGTTTATATCGCCACTATCATTCGCGCGCGGAAGAAGTATTAACCAAAAGTGTTAATTCACAAATTGAATAATAATCTTACGGTGTGAAAATATACCAACAGGCGTGTTACAAGGTTATTTCATCTAACAAAAAGACAGTGCTTAAGATCAATTAATTCCTGCGTGCTATCATGTAAAAAAAGTAATAACTCGTCGAATCGCTAATATCTCTTTATTGTTCATCTTAAAATCAACACTGCATTAACCCATGAGATATATTTCATTCCCGCTTTTTACAATAAAGCATTTGACGTTGCTTACCCTCTTTTTATGAATAGTGAATAAACAGGTTAATTTTATGATAAATCAGTCAAATAGGGCAGGTGAACAAGCCCGACAAAAGCACCATGGTCATTTTCATATTCCAGACGAGATCCGCCATCTTGGTGATATGTCGCTTTATAGAGCGGTAGCCTGGTGGGGTTTTCTGCGTAAAACTGAGTTTACTCGGGATGATGTTAGCCAGGCGTTTCAGATAGATTTGAGACGTTCCAGTGGCATACTTAGCTATATTTGTCATCGACATGGGTATGATGATATCACATTTGAAATGCGTAAAATCCCAGTACAGGGTGGTTGTTGTCAACTTGCCGTACGAATTATCAAGGTAGCAACGTCCCCGACATCGGTAAGAAAACCAGAAAAATGCAGCAATACCAGAAAGGATGTGAAAACAAACAATCAACTGGACCAGCTTATGGCCCGTTGGATGTTATCAAGGCCGGCTGGTAATAATGCAACACAATTGGAAGCATGGAAAGCGGGGTGCCCAATTTATGATAATATCAAATTCACCGAAGAGTAATTGTTGAATAGTCACCATTCGAAATAAAATAATACCAGCTAAATACTATTTCTATTTACCCACATTAGCCTCTGCAATGAAAGGCCAATGCAGGTATAAGGGGGGTTAAAAATCGCGTCTGGCAACAATAAACAAACGTGGAAATGACAGCAAGATTTTGCCGTTTTCCTGCAGCGGATATTGCTCTTGCAGAAGTTCATGGTAGCGCGCCAGATACTTTCGTTGCTCACTTTCGCTCAGATCCTGCAACCAGGGACGTAACCCCGTAGCACTGACCCAGTCGATTATCGATTGATGTGAATCCATAATGTGATAATAGGTCGTGCGCCAGATATCAACGTCGCAGCCAGCATCCGTCAAAATATCATAATAGGCATGCACACCGGGAAGTGACGCACGCCCCCGATCGGGATAATCCTGTTCATAGGCGACCTCTCGCATCAACACATGCGTCGGCTCCAGCCAGTTATCCGGCATTTGTACAGCCAGTACGCCGTTACGCTTCAACTGAGAGACAAGATACGGGAACAATTCATAGTGGTCCGGTACCCACTGCAATGACGCATTCGCATAAAGCAGATCAAGAGGTTGCTCAGCCTGGAACGCGCTGATATCGACTTCTACAAAGTGGCAGTTTGGTAATGCAGCGCGCGCCTCGTTGAGCATATTCGGGGATGAATCCACGCCTGTAATTTTGGCTGTAGGCCAGCGCTGATGCAGCAATGCCGTACTGTTGCCCGGGCCACACCCCAGATCGGCGACTAAACGGACATTTTCTAAGGCTACTCTGCCCAATAATTCTGCTGCGGGTCTTGAGCGTTCGCTGCCGTATTGCAGATAAAGTGCAGGGTTCCAGTCGGCCATGTAGCTATCTCCTGTGTAAGATGAGATCGTATTCAATCTTCACGTTAAGCGTACGACATTATGGTCAGATTTTGTTTATTTCTGGGATAGTTAATCAGTAGAGCAGAGCATTTATCACCCTCCCTGAACGGGAGGGCTTTCGCTGGGGGAAAGAGAGTTATTATCCACGACCGACATACGGCATGTTGTTAGCCATAATCGTGATTTCCAACACGTTAGTCGTGACGGGCAGCTGCGCCATCATTTGAATGGCAGCGGCTACATCGTCCACATTCATCATATCTTCGGCTTTAATTGAACCGTCAGCCTGATAAACACCTTTTCTCATACGGTTTGACAGCGTGGTTTCAGCATTACCCTGTAGCTGTTTCCTGCTAAGGAGAGCAGGAGGAATAATCCTGTTTTCGGTACAGCGTTTGAACCTAAAAAGCGTTCTATTGCCTGACTATGGGTTTAATTAGCCCATAAGAGTTATGTGGTTTATGGCAGTATAAAAACCGTAACGCAGAGTGACTTCGTGCATTAGTCCGAATCAATGGCGAAATTCTCACGCATATGCCCGGATGAAATTTGCGCAGATCACACGGGCCTTTGACAAATGATGTCAGAGAGGAAATTTCTGTGCGGTAGCTCACAAGCCGGCTTATTTGCTGAAGTGAGAAGGGCGCGGTAAAGTGCTTAACTTATGGATTAAGTGATGATGCCAACATGATGATAAGGAATAAAATTATGCTCGAGACATGCTTAGGCATGCTTATCCCTTTCATTTATTCGGACCGGACTTCGAGGACATACCCCATGCCACGAACGGTATGAAATAGCTTGACGTCGAATGGCGCATCCACTTTGGCTCTAAGTCGTTTAATGGCCACTTCAACCACGTTGGCGTCGCTGTCAAAATTCATGTCCCATATCTGCTCAGCTATCATCATCTTTGACAGAATCTCTCCCTGATGTCGGGCCAGAAGGCTCAACAGGGAAAACTCTTTTGCGGTCAGTTCCAGCCGTGTTCCGCCACGAAATACCCGGCGAGCCAGCAGGTCGAGATGCAGATCGTGAATTTGCAGTTGGGTGATGTCTGCGCCATCCGTAGCGCGGCGACGTACCAGCGCCTGAATACGCGCCACCAGTTCAATAAGCGAAAAGGGCTTGGGCAGATAATCATCCGCGCCAAGACGAAGCCCTTTGACGCGTTCATCGACCGAGCCGCGTGCCGAGAGCATCAGCACCGGCGTCTGTTTGGCTGCTCGCACACCCTCAAGTACCCGGTAGCCATCTATCCCCGGCAGCATCACATCCAGTATTATCGCGTCGTAGTCGAACTCTAGCGCGTAATGAAGACCTTCAGCGCCATCTGCAGAGACATCTACCGTAAATCCGGACTCGCTCAACGCACGGTTGAGATAGGTTGACGTTTTTTCTTCATCTTCGACTAACAACAGGCGCATAACGGGACTTCCTCTTAACTTTTCATCGGTGCTTCAACATCGGAATAAACCTGCACGGCATCCGGCAGACGTTGCCCCTGGAT
>OJJJ01000298.1_pt1 | contig 28677 bp, 22 predicted proteins | sample 1596311 | NCBI WGS metagenome assembly OJJJ01 (sample SAMEA4350140, study PRJEB24818) | metagenome | biome: human; feature: gut; material: faeces | place: Denmark | collected 2013-09 | reverse complement strand
GTTGATATTTCTGTGTCTTAAGAGTTATTATATATCAAAAATTTGTATCTGTTAAGTGAAAAACTAGAATTTAGTCCTGCAAACAGTAGCCATTCAAAGGAACTGGAATTTACTATTTCATTTAACCATATAAATAATGGAAGTGTGATAAGCAGGGGAATGGTATTGTATGTTTATCTATGTTAAGATAAAGGAAATGGAATACTTTGGAATGGTATCAGTGAAAGTTCCTACTATATATTTTTTGACGAGTGCCAAACAGGAAGGAAAAATACTTTGGCAAAAATAAATAAAAATAAATAAAAATAAATATAAAATTAGAAATCAAAACACCTTACTTGTGCATCTAATAGGTAAAGCAGCATTAGTAGGCCAACAAAAAAGGATGGAAGAAAATGAATAATGATGAATTTGCCACTCGAATAGAGCTGTTAAAAACACGTCTCTACCGCACTGCATACCTATATTTGGGAAGCGAAAGTATGGCAATTGATGCAGTTGATGAAGCGGTGTACAAGGGATTGAAAGGAATAAAAAAACTTCGGAAACCCGAGTATTTTGATACATGGATGACACGTATTTTAATTAATGAGTGCAAAATGGAATTAAGGCGTAGAAAAAAGGAACAATCATTTCACGAATATAAGGAAACAAGTGTAGAGGATTATGACTCACTAGAACTTAAGGAAGCCATAAGTCAATTACCACAAGAGTTAAAAGAAGTTGTTATTTTAAGATATTTTGCTGGGTACACATTAGCTGAAGTATCTGAAAGTTTGAAAATTCCGCAAGGAACAGTGGTTACGCGACAAAGAAGAGCTCTACATTATTTAAAATTAGAATTATTAGAGGAGGAATCATAATGGATCGAATGGAGGAATACAAAAAATTAATGTCGGAACTTGACAATGTTCCAATGGAACTTTCTCATACATTAACTCGGGCTAAAAGTAGATTTAGTAAGAAAAGAATCTTTAATTGGATTGCGGTTCCTATATGTAGCGTAATATCAGCAGCATTCCTATTTGTTCTTATGGTAAATATATCGCCAACGTTTGCATATGCATGTGAAAAGATTCCCTTTTTAAATGATCTTGCATCTGCGGTAAAATTTTCACCTTCTCTAAGTGCAGCAGTAGAAAATGAGTTTGTGCAACCTGTGAATTTAAAACAGACAGAAAATGGTATTACAATGAAAATTGAATATGTAATTGTGGATCAAAGACAGTTAAATGTATTTTATACATTATCTTCCGAGGAAGATTCAAATTTAGATATGGAAATCGTGATTAATGATGCCAATGGTTCAAAAATGCAAGGATTTACAGTGGTATCGTATGGTATTAATTCCAATGAGAATAAAGAATTGCAACATTTTATAGTTGATTTTATTGAACAAGATATGCCAAGTGCTTTGCAACTTCAGTTTAAGCTTTATGAAATAGTTCATACTCCTATTATTTATAAACCTAATTCGATGGAAAATGTATCAGAATCAGAAAATGGTTCAGCAATAAAAGAAGATTCTATAACAGAAGGTACTATAACGGAAGAGACAAGTAAAGAAGATAGAGCATTGTTTACATTTTTACTTGAATTTGATCCTTCTTTTACGTCACAAGTAAAAAATATTGAAATAAACAAAACTTTTGTATTAGATGGACAGACGCTTTCAATTAAAAATGCGAAGGTGTATCCGACACATATGCAGTTTAACCTTTCAGCTGACACAAGCAACACTGCATGGCTTACCTCTTTATCTTTTTATGTAACAGACGAAGAGGGGAATCGCTTTGATACAATAAGTAAAGGAATATTGGCATTAGGTTCTACAGATACGCCTATGATGGAATCCTATCGAATAGAGAGTAATTTCTTTGATGAAAGTAAGCACTTGGATATTCATATCACAGGGGCAGAATGGCTAGATAAGGATATGGAACGTGTAATGGTGAATTTGAAAGAGAAAACGGCAGAGAAGTTACCGGAGGGAGCGTCCTTTGATAGAGCTATAAAAACTAGAAATGGGTGGGAACTAACTTTTTCATCTCATAAAAATTCAAAAAGTTTATTTTTTAAAAGTGATTTTTACGATGAGCAAGGTAACAAATATAACATAAAAAGTTTTATGTTTACAACGGATACATCTAATGTAGAGGATGGGAATCGTGAGATACAAAAGGATAATACTCAATATTCTATCCTACAGTTTATTCTTGAAGATTATACGGATGATATAATTTATCTGTCACCGAATTATTCAAAGTATATTCAACTTGAAGAACCAGTTGTTATAAGTGTATATTAAGAAGATGAATAAAATGTAATGCTTTTGGGCATCCAACATTTATCTTCTAGGATTATGGGCGTAAATTGTTTATATGATAAATATGTTCGTCTCTTAATAATGAGAGTAAATCATTATAATGATTGCCAAATATTTAGCAGGAATATCTTCTTTTGAGATGTTCCTGCGTTTTCTTATTTTCAGTTTATTACTATTTATAATAAAAAAATCGGAAACTGCCTTGACATTCTAATTCAATTGATGTATTCTTAATACAAGATTTAATTGCATACAATTAAATAGAAAACAATACGAATGATTTGATTATGTTTAAACATTCAATTATATTTAGGAATAAATGATGGATATCTCACTTATAATTGAATGAATAAAAGAAACCTATAAATTTTGTTACATGGAAGGAGTATGTTATGAGTATATATGATTTTATAGTAAAGAGAGCAAGTGGTGAGGAAGTATCTTTAGAGAAATATAGAGGTAAGGTTGTTTTAATCATAAATTCCGCAACAAGATGTGGTTTTACACCACAATATAAAGAATTGGAAGATTTATATGAAAAATATGCAGAAAAAGGATTTGAAATTTTAGATTTCCCATGCAATCAGTTTAGAGAGCAAGCGCCTGAAAGTGCAGAAGACATCGTGAAGTTCTGCGATTTAAATTTTGGTATTAAATTCCCTATTCATGAAAAAATAGATGTAAATGGAGAAAATACACATCCATTATTCAAATACCTAAAAGATCAAAAAGGATTCAGTGGATCTCTTGAAGGGAATGAGCTATTAGTATCGATTGTAGAGAGTATGGATCCGGATTATAAGAACAATTCTTCTATCAAATGGAACTTTTCAAAATTCCTTGTTGATAGAGAAGGTAATGTTGTAGAACGTTATGAACCAGTGGATTCCATTGAAGATATAGACAAGAAAATTAGTGAATTATTATAAAGCTATATTTTGTGACTTATGTTTTATTTTATAATTTTGAGCGAAGTAAGAGGCGAATGGAATTGAGTAAAAGATAAAAATAAAGAATAATATAAATAAATATGGGTATGGTTTGGTTATTATTATATAATGAAGATAATCAAACCATTATCTATTCATTGACAATAAAATGAAAATCATTATAATTGGAATGAACGATTATAAGTAAATGAGGTTGTAGTTACGGCATTCCTCATATGCTTGTGTCCATATGAAAAAAAAGTATTTATTAGAATAGAGGAGCAGTATGGAAGATCAAAGAGAAAAAGCTTTGCTACTTGAGAATCAATTATGTTTTGCACTTTATGTCTGTTCAAAAGAGATTATTAGAAAATATAAACCGTTGCTTGATCCAATTGGATTAACATATACTGGATATATTACCATGTTAGCCCTTTGGGAAAAAGACGATATAACAGTGAAAGAATTAGGAGAACAACTCTATTTAGATTCTGGTACTTTAACTCCAATGTTAAAAAAATTGGAACAACAAGGTTTGTTAAAGCGAACAAGAGGAATGGATGAAAGAACAGTATTCATCAATTTAACTAAGGAAGGACAGGAACTAAAAAAAGAGGCACTTGAAATACCAGTAAAAATGGGGTGTAATTTAAATCTTTCATTACCAGAAGCAAAGGAAGTATTATCAAATTTGCATAAAATTATAACTAATATAAGTTGTGAATAATCAAGTTGTGTGGCATAGGTTTCCTGCAAAGAAACGATGTTACACAATTTTTTTAATTTATAGCTAAGAGATTGTTGATAAAATGTGTTAAAGTGATGTTTTCTGTAATAAAAAAAAATCCCTACAGGCGAATGTTGCGCAGCTACATTGCCCTTTGATCTTGTTCAGATAGTGCAGTTTTTTTGCGTTAAACCTCTAGAACTATAAATAAAGTGCTGTAAAATAAGAGACTAATTACTGTTGAAATCGTTCTGTAATTTTTTCTAAAAAAAGTTCCGCTACCGGAGAGAATACCTGATGTTTTTTCCAAATGATATCTAACCCTGTATTCAATGTAGGTTCCAGCGGTCGAAAGCACAGGCTACTGCTTTCGGTAGTATTTGCGATTTTGTCAATGGTAATGGCATATCCAACTCCGGCCTCTACCATGATTGCTGCATTGTAAATAAGATTAAATGTTGTAACCACATTCAATTTTTCAAAATCTAGACCAAACCATTTTCGAAATTCGTTTTCGGTCAAATGTTCGGATAGTGCCTGCCTGGAACAGATTAGCGGAAGTTCGAATAAATCAGATTTTGTAATGGACTCTTTGCAGGCTAAAGGGCTGTCCTTTCGCATCACGACACCCCAGGTATCTTTTGCTGGCATGTGAAGATAATCATATTTTGAAATATCTGCCGGTTGGATTAGGATACCAAAATCTAGCAAACCTCGGTCAAGACGTTCTGTCACATCGGAGGCATTGCCACTGTAGAGATGGTAGTGTATATTTGGATAATATTCCTGTAGTTCTGTAATCACATCAGCAACCAGTTTTACAGCATCTGTTTCTCCACCACCAATGTAAATGTCGCCATTCATGGAAGTTTCCATAGATTTGAACTCTGCCTCTGTTTTATCCACCATAGAGATGATTTCTTCTGCACGTTTCCGAAATATAATTCCTTCTGTTGTCAACGACATATTGTGACTGCCGCGGACAAACAATTTCTGCTTTAGTTCATCCTCTAATTCTCTGATCTGGCGTGATAGAGTTGGCTGTGTGACATGAAGATGATTAGAAGCATTTGTGATACTTCCTTCTCTGGCAATCGCCAGAAAATAGCGTAATACTCTGATTTCCATTGTAGCTCCTTTCTGTTTAAAATGAGAGTAATGATAGAATGGAAAGCACATTATGCCCTGGATTATTTTGCATTGTTTTATACAGTATAAAATGTTTTGATATGCCCGTCAAGTAAACCATGGTTTAAGGTTTAGGTATTTGCTATTTCAAATCTGAAAAAGTAAACTGTAGATACAAGAAGGTACTCTGGAGAAATATACCAGATTACCTTCAATCATAAAAAAAGGAGAATATACGAAGATGAATGATACAATGAAAATTCTGCTTTCTCATCGTTCTGTACGTAAGTACGAAAATAGAGATGTAGAAGGAGAAGTATTAGACCAGATTATCAAAGCTGTACAGGCTGCTCCTAACTGGGTAAATCTCCAACATGTTTCTGTCGTTGCAGTCAAAGATAGAGAACGCCTGAAAATGTTTTCTAAATTATGCGGAGGTCAGAAGCAGATTGCACAAGCCCCAGCCTTTTTCATTTTCTGTGCAGACTTCTATCGTACATGGCTGGCGTGTCAATCGAAGGGACAGAAATTTGATAATGTTATGAGTCGAATCGATAACCTGATTGTAGGTGCAAACGAAGTGGGCATTGCCTTGGGAACTGCGGTAGCTGCAGCGGAATCCTTTGGACTTGGGACTGTTCCTATTGGAGATGTCCGGCTTCACGCATTGGATATGGTTCAGGAATTGAACCTTCCGAAATACGTTCTTCCGATGATTGGTCTGTGTATTGGCTACCCAGAGGAAAATCCTGGAATAAAGCCACGCTTACCGAAAGAAGCAGTTTACTTTGAGGAACGCTATAAGACGGAACTCGGGGATATTTTAGAACAATATGACACTATTTATGCGGAATATTTGAAAAAACGCCCATGGAACAGCCGTGTGGGAAACTTCTCACAGCTTACGGCCGACTTTTACACATCAGATTATAACCATTATCCAGAAGTGGCAGAACTGTTGAAACAGCAGGGATTTGCCGGTGAGGATAAAAATAATACCAGATATTTATAAAAGAGGGTCCAATGGATTATGAACAGGTATATTGATGAATTGCAAAATTGAGAAAAAATTTTAGGAAAATATTATTAATAATTATTTTAATATAACTTAGGGGACTTTTTTAATCTTCGACAAATAAATATATAAATTCGGTAAAGGCCAAATAAGAAAGAGGTTGTTATTCCATATGTATGTGGGGTGACAACCTTTTTTATGTCACTTAGCGAAGATGATTCATAAGTTCTCTTTCTTGTTTTTAAATGTCTGGCCATGAAATGAACATATTGAGTAGTGTTTTAAATGAACGAAATAAATTTAGTCGAAATTAATAATCAAAATGTAAATATTCAATTTGAACTAAATTTTAATTTAAGAATTAAATTCAAACTATATTTAGGAATATTAATAGTGAAATCATGTTAAATAATGTGTTTATAATTATCTATTATTGAATACACTATACAATACGGTATTTCTGCGGAGCTTATTGTGCGCATAAAATCATTGTAATTTAATTTATTTAGAAAAATATATTGAATTATTTTAAAGAATTTAACTAAATACTATTTACAAATTTAAAAAAATTTAATAATATTAAGTTGATATTTAATAAAAAATAGAATGGACGATAATTGAGTGAAACATGCAGGAACATTTATTGCCTAAACAGGGAGGGTTATATGAAAAATATTAAAATTGGTTTTGCACCAACAAGGAGAAGTATCTTTAGTGCTCCGGATGCTGTTAAGTATGCGGATTTAACGAGAAGCAAACTAGATGAACTTAAGGTTGATTATGTTGACATTAAGGATATTAATTCAGAAGGGCTTCTTTATAACGATGAAGATATGGAAATGGTAGCTGAGAAGTTCGCTAAGGAAAAAGTAAAAGGATTATTTATTCCTCATTGTAATTTTGGAACAGAGTATGTTGTGGCGAGATTGGCTAAGAAACTTAATGTACCAGTTCTACTGTGGGGACCGAGAGATGAGAGACCGGATGAGAATGGTATTCGTTTACGAGATAGCCAATGTGGTTTATTTGCTACTGGTAAAGTTTTAAGAAGGTTTCAAGTTCCTTTTACATATATGACGAATAGTAGATTGGATGACTTAGAGTTTGAAAGAGGCTTGCGAGATTTTCTTGCGGTATGCAATGTTGTTGATACATTTCGTAATACTAGAATTCTTCAGATTGCACCTAGACCATTTGACTTTTGGTCCACAATGTTTAATGAAGGAGAATTATTAGAAAAGTTTAATATACAAATAGCTCCGATTCCTCTTCCGGAACTTACACGAAAAGTGCTAGAAGTGAAAGAAAAAAATGATGAAATTAATGAAGTTATTGCATACTGTAAAGAAAATATGAAAATATGTGTTAACGAAGAAGCACTTTTAAACGTAGCAGCCTTAAAGGTTGCAATGAAAGATTTAGCAAAGAAATATGGTTGTAGGGCAATTGCAATCCAATGTTGGAATGAATTACAAGAGCAATTAGGAATTATGCCTTGTGCAGCAAATTCATTGTTAAATGAAGAAGGAATTCCGGTTGTTTGTGAGACAGATATTCATGGAGCAATTACATCATTATTAGTCGAATCAGCTACATTAGATGATACTCGTTCATTCTTTGCTGATTGGACCGTGCGACATCCAGACAATGAGAATGGAGAGCTGTTACAACATTGTGGGCCATGGCCTTTGTCTGTAGCGAAAGAAAAACCTACAATTGGATTCCCACTTGCATTTAATCACCCCGGTGCAATTGAGGCTGAAGCAAAACATGGTGAGATGACATTATGTCGCTTTGATGGTGATAACGGAAATTACTCCTTACTACTTGGTAATGCAAAAGGGGTTGAAGGCCCATATACAAAGGGTACCTATGTATGGATTGAAGTTGCTAATCTTAAACGATTAGAAGCAAAGATTGTAGAAGGTCCTTATATTCATCATTGTGTGGGAATACATAAGAATGTAGTTCCGGTATTGTATGAAGCATGTAAATACATTGGTATTAAACCTGATTTTTATGATCCAATCGAGGAAGATGTAAAAGCGTATTTGCGTGGTGAGTAATAACTGTTTAATAATAGAAGAAAAGGAGTTCACATGGATAAATTAAAAGCAAAAGCATTTGAACTTAGAAAAGAAGTTGTTAACTTGATTTACCAGAATAAAGGTGGTCACATGGGTGGTGACTTAAGTGTCATGGATATTTTGGTAACCTTATATTATAAGGAGATGAATATTGCTGGTTGCAACATGAATGATAAGAATCGAGACCGCTTTATTTTAAGTAAAGGTCATTCTGTTGAATCGCTATACGTGGTATTAGCTGACCTTGGATTCTTTCCAAAGGAGGATCTTACAACCTTTTCTAAGTATCAATCGAATTACATAGGTCATCCCAATAATAAAATAAATGGAATCGAAATGAATTCTGGCTCTTTAGGTCATGGGCTATCGGTAGCCTGTGGGATGGCGTTAGCAGGAAAGAAGGATGGTTTAGATTATCGTGTATACACTGTAATGGGAGATGGAGAATTAGCAGAAGGTTCTGTATGGGAAGGTGCTATGTTTGCTGGGCATTATAAATTAGACAATCTATGTGCAGTAATAGATAGGAACGGATTACAAATCTCTGGAACAACAGAAGATGTAATGAGTCAAACGAATTTAAGAGAACGCTTTGAAAGTTTTGGCTGGCATGTGATTGATGTAAATGGAAATAACATCGAAGAATTAGTGAAGGGCTTTCAGCTTGCTAAGGAGATAAAACATAAACCTACTATAATAATTGCAAATACCATAAAAGGTTATGGCGTTTCATTTATGGAAAATCAATTATCATGGCATCATAGAGTACCTACCAGTGAAGAGTATAACAGTGCAGTAAAAGAACTAGACGAAAGGGGGAGACAGTAATGCATAACATACCTAATAGGCAAGTAATATGTGACGTTTTAATGGAGGCATCAAAAACAGATAAGGATATTGTTGTGTTGTGTAGTGATTCTAGAGGCTCTGCATCATTAACAAACTATGCAAATACATACCCTGAACAATTTGTTGAAGTTGGTATTGCAGAGCAAAGTTTAGTGAGTGTGGCAGCAGGTATGGCAAGGTGTGGAAAGAAATCTTTTGCTGCTTCCCCAGCATGTTTTTTGTCTACAAGGAGTATGGAACAGGTGAAAGTAGACGTAGCCTATTCAGACACCAATGTAAAGTTAATTGGAATTAGTGGTGGTGTAAGTTATGGCGCATTAGGTATGACTCATCATTCGACTCAGGATATTGCAACAATGGGTTCCATACCAGGAATGAGAGTATACATACCTAGTGATAGGCATCAAACAAGGCTGCTTATGGAACATTTAGTATCAGATAATAAACCGGCTTATATAAGAGTTGGTAGAAATCCAGTGGAAGATGTATATGAGGAAAATCGGGTGCCATTTATAATGGATTCTGCAACCAAGTTATCAGAAGGAAGGGATATCACAATTATTGCATGTGGAGAAATGGTAAATGTTGCAAAGAAAGCGTTCCCGCTACTGTTACAGAGAGGGATACAAGCAACTGTTCTTGACATGTACTGCATTAAACCATTAGACAAAGCTGCAATTATTGAAGCTGCGAAGAATACAAAGGCTATTATTACCATAGAAGAGCACTCTTATTATGGAGGTTTAGGCGCTATGGTTGGGCAAATTATTTTAGAACATTGTCCGAAAAAGCTAGTTAGTATGTCATTGCCGGATTCTCCAGTGGTTACTGGTAATTCAAAAGAAATATTTTCTCATTATGGTCTAACGCCAGAAGGAATTGTAGAAACAGCATTGGAGTTGATGAAGGATGTTAAATAAGTATGTACTCGGAATAGACCAAAGTACGCAAGGTAGTAAAGTTCTTCTTTTTGATATATCTGGTAAGCTTGTGGAACGCTGCGATCTTGTTCATAAACAACATGTGAGTGAACAAGGATGGGTATCTCATGATGGTGAAGAAATATATAATAATATAATTCGTTTGGTCCCTATGCTAGTAGAAAAAGCAGGAATAAAAAAAGAAGAAATTATTTGTATTGGTATTAGTAATCAACGTGAGACCTCCATTGCCTGGGATGAATCTGGTACACCTGCTGCAAAAGCTATCGTATGGCAATGTGCAAGAGCATCTTCTATTACAGATAACTTAGAACAATTGGGATTTAACGATGAAATAAAGAATCGTACTGGAATTCCTTTATCTCCGTATTTCCCTGCAGCAAAAATTGCTTGGTTATTAAAGAACGAACCTAGAGTTAAAGAATTATTACATAAGGGTAAACTTCATGTAGGTACAATGGATTCTTATATATTATATCGTTTAACCAATGGAACTTCTTATAAAACTGAATATTCCAATGCGTCAAGAACTCAATTATTTAATATTAGCGAATTACAATGGGATAGTAAGGTATGTGATATATTTGGAATTCCACAGGATATCTTGCCTACCGTATGTGATTCCAATGCAAATTTTGGTGAGACGGATTTTGAAGGATATTTAGATGTGAAAATACCAATTCTTGCAATGCTAGGGGATTCCCATGGGGCTTTGTACGGACATGGGTGCTTTCATAAAGGAATGGTGAAAGCCACATATGGCACTGGGTCATCCGTGATGATGAATATAGGGAAAAACCCTATAATAAGTAAACATGGACTTATAACTTCTTTAGCTTATGGTATTAATGGTGAAGTGGATTATGTTCTTGAGGGAAATTTAAATTATACCGGTGCAATTATACCATGGCTTATTGATGGACTTGGTTTGATACAATCTGCATCTGAAACGGAACAACTTATTAAAGAAGCAAATCCCTTAGATACCACATATTTAGTACCTGCATTTTCAGGCCTTGGAGCACCATATTGGAATGATGATGCAAAAGCCGTTATGAATGGTATGAGTAGATTAACAAGAAAAGCAGAAATTGTGAAAGCAGCAGTAGAAAGTATAGCTTATCAGGTTACAGATATTATATTCGCAATGAAAGAAGATGCTAATCTAGAGATACCTATACTACGAACAGATGGTGGGGTAACAAAGAATGAGTATCTAATGAAGTTTCAAAGTGATTTGCTACAAATTCCTGTATATGTACCATTTGTTGAAGAGTTTTCAGGACTTGGAGTCGCTTATCTTGCTGGTATTACATATGGTATTTATCACAAAGAACAATTATTTGACCAAATACAGGTAAAAGAATATACTTTCTCTATGGATGAAGATGTAGTGAAAATCAAATATGAAGGTTGGAAAAAAGCTGTTTACTCTGCTATTAGCTGAGAGAAAATGTGAAAAGATGAGACCGAAATTAGCATTGTATCGGCAGAATGGAGATTATTATGAGATATACAAATTACAAATTCGAAGTACCAAAGGAAAAAGTGGTAAGGGTTATAACAAATACAGATGCTAAAAATGAAGCAGATGATCAATTTGCCATCGTTCAAACCATATTAAGTCCCAAAATAAATAATGTAGGATTTATTGCAGCTCATTATAAAAGAGATAAAGACGGCATGGAACAAAGTTATAGAGAGTTAGAAGTGATATTTGATAAGATGGGGATTGAATCACAAAATTTATTGTTTCGTGGTGGAGAACATGCTATGGTTGATACTATGACACCTGTGGATTCCGAAGGCGCCAGACTAATAATAAGTGAAGCTATGAAAGAAGATGAAAGTCCATTGTTTGTTACTTTTATGGGGCCATTAACAGATCTAGCCAGTGCATATTTAATGGAACCTAGAATTGCGAATCGTCTTACTGCAATTTGGATTGGTGGTGGAAGATATCCTGTAGGTGGACCAGAATTTAATTTAGGTAATGACATTAATGCGGCTAATGTTGTCTTTGGTTCAAAAATAGATTTATGGCAAGTTCCTAAAAATGTGTATGAGATGATGCCAGTATCCTTTGCTGAATTGGAGCATAAAGTTTATCCCCATGGAGAAATTGGGCGTTATCTTTGCGAACAGTTATTTGAACATTGTATGACAGATATACCAAGAAAAAGTGCTTTTCGAACAGGTGAAACTTGGGTACTTGGAGATAATCCAGCGGTAGGACTTTTGCTTTATGAACATCGTTTCGAATTTGACTTTGTACCAGCACCCTTAATAACAAAAGATATGCAATATGTACATACAGGACTTAATCGACCGATTAGAGTATACAAGAATATCGATTCCAGATTAATATTAGATGATTTATATAGTAAATTATATTTATTTGCAAAAAATACTTTAAATAATGAGATGTGAGAATGGAACAAAAAGAGCTGTATTCAAAGAAAGCATTGATTTTATTAGTGCTCCCTTTATTAATTGATCAGCTACTAGGAGTAATGACAGGCATTGCAGATACTTTTATGGTTTCAGTTGTTGGTGAGGAAGCTGTATCAGGTGTCTCGCTGGTTGATACCATTAACGTTTTGTTCATTACTGTATTTGGTGGATTGTCAACAGGTGGAGCTGTCATATGTGCTAGATTAATAGGACAGGGAAAGAAAGAAAAAGTTTTAAAAGCTGCGAATCAGTTGATTCTTTCTACGGTAACGATTGCAGTTGGTATCATGATATTATGCCTAATATTTAATAAAGATATATTGACGCTTATATTTGGTTCGGTATCCGATGGAGTTATAAATAACGCTGTCATATATTTTATTATAGTTGCGTTATCATTTCCTTTTTTATCCAGTTATTATGCATGTACTGCTTTGTTTCGAGCAATGGGTAATTCAAGGCTTCCGATGCTTGTTTCTTTGATAATGAATGGTATCAATGTGATTGGGAATGGAGTGCTTTTATATGGTTTTCATATGGGAGTAGCTGGAGTTGCGATACCCACTCTCGTTTCAAGAATCATTGCATGTGTGATTATGTTATACTTTCTTAGACAGGAAAAATATTTAATAAATATTTCTAAGTTTTCCTTTCGTGTTGATTGGCATATGATCAAACAAATTTTATCAATTGGAGTTCCAAATGGTTTGGAAATTGGTATTTTTCAAATTGGTAAAATCTTAGTACTAAGTTTAATATCTAGTCTTGGAACAACGGTAATTACGGCCAATGCTATCGCAAATACGATATCTACATTCGCAGCACTTCCAGAAGATGCGATAGCATTAGCTTTGTTAACAGTGGTTGGACAGTGTGCAGGTGCAAATCGTTTTGACGAGGCAAAAAAGTATACCAAGAAGTTATTAAAAGTTACATATTGTTTTATGTGGGTACTTAATATTTTGATTATAATCGGTGCTCCAGTCATTGTGAAATTCTTTCATTTAGGAGAAGATACTGCAAGTGTAGCAACCATTTTAGTAAGATTTAATAGTTGTTTTGGACTTACAATCTGGCCCTTAGCCTTTGCATTACCGAATGCCTTAAGAGCTGCTAGCGATGTGAAATATCCATTGGTAGTTTCTTTCGTTTCTATGTGGACATTTCGTGTGTTTTTGAGTTATTTGTTAGTTAAGTATGCTTCCGTCGGTATTTTAGGAATTTATATGTGCTTTGGTATTGACTGGATTGTACGCGCTATCGCGTTTACAAGTCGCTTTCTAAGTGGTAAATGGATTACGATAGCGAAAAGATACAATGAATAAAATTGAATGATAAAGTTAAAAAACCTTGCTTAATAAAAATAGCAAGGTTTTTTGTAATTAACTTTTATTAAAGTAATTAATTCAATGGGGTTACACTATCTCTTATAATAAGCTCAGTACTTATATAAGTTTTTTGAATACAATCAGAAGAGCGATTAATGGATGTGATTAGCCTATTTACAGCTGTTATAGCCATTTGTTGTTTAAAAACACGTATAGTAGTTAATTTAGGTACTAATAACTCGCAATAAGGAGTATCATCAAAACCTATCACTGAGATATCTTCTGGGATTCGGTATCCAGCCTCTTTTAGTGCTCTTATAGCACCGAATGCAATGATATCATTATCCGCAAAGAAAGCTTCTGGTATCTCTTTTCTCTCTTGTAATAATTTTTTCATATCGTTGTAAGAACCTTCTACGGTAGGTTCTAAATTAAAAAAGTAGTCTTTTGGAAGGCTAAGATTCTTATCCGCCATATACTGTTTGAAACGTAACATTCTTTGTTCAAAGTTATAGATCCAAATATTACTATGTAGATATCCTATTTTTTGATATCCATTGTTAACAAAATAATCTACAGCTTTATAAACTCCATCCGCGTTATTGATGCATACTGTATCGATATCTTGGCTATCGAATTGACTATCTAAAAGAAGCATAGGCAGCCCTAGACGACGAAAGATGGTAATGTCGCCAGAAGCCATTTCAGTTGCAAGTATTAATAAACCTGCACAATTATTTTTTTTGATCATCTCTACTAAGGACGGAATATTATCTTTGGTTTCATCCATGTACGTAATGGTTAGATTATAACCATCCTCTCTTGCAGCTCGGTTGATGGATTCAATTAGCTCGGAAAAGAAAGGTGTATCCCCAACAACCTTACCGTGCTTTTTGTAGATTATGAATTGAATCGTCTTCCCTACATTTTCTTCTGTATGATAAAGATGGCTTGTGCTATAACCATTTTCTTCTAAATAAGAAATTATCTTACTGCGAGTGTCTTCACTAATGCCTGGTTTATTGTTTAATACCAATGAGACAGTGGCAGGAGAAACTCCTAGAATCTTTGCTATGTCTTTTGATTTTAACTTCATATGATATACCTGCTTTACATATATAATTATCCTTTGTGCAAGGATTCGGAATAAATTATTTAATAGTATACCATATATTAAAAAAAATTTAAAGTGGTTTGTATTAAATGATATTATTATAATAAATTAGCAACAGATAATTTAGGAATAATTAAATTGTTTAATTATTTTATATTGTAAAAAAACACCATAAATATTCCGTGAAGGTGCAAATAAAACCATGAGATAATTCTAAGTGTTTTCAGTGATTTATACTTTTACAAGTAAAAATATTTTTCTATGAAACAATAAATTGAACAAACTATAAAAAATGAAACAAATTACTTATTGTTAGTGAGTTTGGTTGATAATTATTAAATAATTTAATATAATTTAAGAGAATATTTAACTCAAATTAAATTGAATCCATTCAAAATCAAATGGAATATTTGCTAATAGTAATTGTTTTGTATGTAAATGGAAGGGTTAATTATCGTAGTAAAAGGAGAAGGATAAAGAAATGAGACAGGAATTTAAGAATCCAGGAAAAGAATTTCGTCCAATACCATTTTGGTCATGGAATGAAAATCTTGAAGTTGATGAACTAAAACGTCAGATAGGGGAAATGGCAAAAGTCGGTATGGGTGGATACTTCATGCATGCTAGAAGTGGACTAACGACCCAGTATTTAAAAGACGAATGGTTTGAATGCATACATGCTGGTATTGAAGCTGGTAAAGAAAATAATTTAGATGCATGGATCTATGATGAAGAGGGATGGCCTAGTGGTTTTGCAGGAGGTATTGTTACTTCTTTGTCCTCTGATTTTCATGCAAAATATATTACATTCATGGAATATGAGAATATAACGCAGGTTCCCTTACATGAAGTAATGGCGGCGTTTATACTTCATTCTAACAATACATATGAAACAGTAAACATGGATGAATTAAGAGAAGGAAATGTTTTATTATCAAAAGGCGATACGATAGGTGTTGTTTTACGAAAAGTACAAAGATTTTATATAGATGTAATGAATAAAAGAGCAGTTGAGGCTTTTTTAAGTGTTACTCATGACAAATACTATGAACGATTTGGTGAAAGTTTTGGAACTTACATGAAAGGTTTTTTTACTGATGAACCAAGGTTTACATGCAATCGTTTCGGGGAGCTAGCATGGTCGGATGAAATGATTCATGAAATCAAAGAACGATATGGATATGACATTTATGAAGTTCTTCCTTGTTTGTGGAAGGAATACGAAGGGTATGAAAACATTCGTTATGAGTTTTGGTCCTTAGCGAATGATTTATTTGTTCATAACTACATGGAAACAATTTATAACTGGTGTAAAGAACATAATTGTATGTTAACTGGACACATAATGTTAGAAGAAAGTATTTTTGGTCAAATGACAAGTTCTGCGGGTGTAATGCCATTCTATGAGTATGAAGATATACCAGGAATTGATTGGCTAAGAAGGAGAATAGAGTCACCTGTTATAGCCAAACAAGTAGGTTCTGTTGCTTGTCAATTAGGTAAAAAGCGTGTTCTAACAGAATCCTTTGGACTTACAGGTTGGAATATTTCCTTCGAGGAAATGAAATGGATATTAGAATGGCAATATGTGAATGGTGTTAATATGTTATGTCAACATTTGCAAGCATATTCCTTAAAAGGTTCTAGAAAAAGAGATTATCCACCTTCCTTCTTTATCCAACAAAGTTGGTGGAATGAATTTAAACACTTTACAGATTATGCTGGTAGATTAGGATATGCTTTATCTTGTGGTAACCAAGTGGCAGATGTACTTCTATTGCATCCAATGCGTAGTGGATACACCTGTTTTGACGGAACAAGAAATAATGCGATTCGAGAACTAGACAATAAATTTATAGAGATATCCAATGTTTTATCTGGAGAACACATTAGTTATCATTATGGTGATGAAACTATTATAAGTAAATACGGCAAAGTACATAAGAAAGAGTTTATCGTTGGAGAGATATCTTATAAAACAGTAATACTCCCTCATATGTATGCTATTGATGAAGCAACATTACGCTTACTTTTAGAATTTGGTAAAAATGGTGGAACCATATTAAGTGTTGGAACATTGCCAAGCTATACCAATACGGAAATGGATTTACTTAAGGAATTGGCTGAATTAGTTCAATCCGTTACCAATGAAGAAATATTACCTCTAATGAAGATGAAAGAATTGGTAACAGTTAGTATTCAGGTGGATGGAAAAGAAGATGATAATATTGCACTACAGATTAGAGATACCAAAGAAGGTCTTTTGTTATTTATGGTAAATCACAACCAGGAAGAGAGTTTAGATGCAAATATCAAAGTATACGGAAAACAATTTGAAGTGGAACTCTTATGTACAGAGACTGGTGATAGTATAAAGCATGAATATGCAAACGATTCAGATACCAAATTTAATCTAAAATTCCTCCCTATGCAATCTTATTTGGTGTTGCTTAAGGAGACTAAGAATTTAGGATTGGAATTACCTACAATAAACAAGCAGTATGTTCCAATCGGTAGTGAATGGAACGTAATGGATATGGGTAAGAACTCCTTAACCCTTGATATTTGTAATTACCGCATCAACGGCGGGGAATTAATGGGACCGATTGCTACGATTCATCTAATGAAGATATTATTAGATATGAAACAAGATGTAGATATTGAATTATTCTACGATTTTAATGTTTCAATGGATTTATCAAAAAACAAAGAATTCCTTTTAGCCTTTGAGGATTCAGATAAATATGAAGTGTATGTAAATTCAAAAAAAGTAGAAAGCAATATTCTAGGAACATGGAAGGATAAATCTTTTGAAACTCTAGATATTAAACCATTTGTACAACTTGGTAAAAACGAAATAAAGTTTGTGGGAACATTCCATCAAAGTCAAAAAGTATATGATGTATTATATGGTGCTGGTGTATATGAAACGGAATTAAATAAATTAACCTATGACATGGAAATGGAATCGGTTTATTTAATCGGTGACTTTGGTGTTGTTAGTAATTCTCCATTTGAAACAACAATTCGGAACGCTATGTTCACAGGGGGTCCATTTGAAATTGTGGATAAACCTACTAAGTTTTCTCATAATAATTTTACAACACAGGGCTTACTTTTCTTTGCGGAGACTATAACTGTTCAAAGGAATCAAGAGATTAGAAAAATGCCAAATGAAAGAATCATATTGCAACTAGGGAAACAAAATGCACCCTTGCTTAAAATATACATAAATGGAACCTATGTAAAAACTTCGATATGGGCCCCTTATGAGGTGGATATCACAGATGAGACAGTGGATGGCATGAACACCATCACAATTGAATGTTTTGCCTCGAATAGAAATCTCTTTGGACCACATCATCATATCAATGGAGAGTGCTACAATGTAGGGCCTAGTAGTTTTACAGGCAATTGGAGTTGGGTAGAAAGAGAGTCTGAAGCAGACGCTACTGATATAGCAGATCGAACTAAAAATTATTGGAATGACGCGTATTGCTTTGTGGATTTTGGATTATCAAAATAAATATGAATAATAGGTATTTGCAAGTTTCTAAAATATGATATTTGTACAATGAAAGAGTTTCGTAATTACACAAAAAATGGAGGAGAAGTGTATGAAAAAGTTAAGCTTAGGTGTATTAGGACTTGGTGAAGGTAGAAGTATAATATCTGCGTGTTTAGAAAGTGAAATGTGGGAATTAGGTAATATTTGTGATATCAATGAAGAAGTATGCAAAGAAAGAGTTGAGGAGTTTGGATTAACAAAATATACAACTTCTTATGAAGATATGCTAGGGGATCCTTCGATTGATGTTATAGGCATCTATACTCCAGACCAGTTACATGCAACTCATATTAAGATGGCTCTTGAAGCAGGAAAACATGTTATTTGTACCAAACCTTTAATGATTAATTTGGATGAAGCTAACGAGTTACTAGAAGTTCAAAAAAGAACAGGCAATCACGTTTTTGTTGGCCAAAGTTCTAGATATTTTGAACCTGCAAAAATGCAGCGAAAAGATTTTTTAGACGGTTTACATGGTGAACTTGTTACTCTAGAAACACACTATATCAGTGATTCAAGATGGTTTTTAACGAAAGACTGGAGCCATAAGAAAGGATTTTCGTGGCTATATAATTTTATGAATCACGCCGTTGATTTAGCGGTTTGGTATCTTCCAGAAGTTGAAGAAGTGTATAGTGTTGGTGTGGTAAGCCAGAATACGAAAGAGCGTGGGCTATCAGTTCCCGATACTATGAAAACAATATTAAAGAATAAGGATGGGATATGTGCAAGTATTTCAGGAGTTTATGCCACTCCAACACTAGGAAGTGCCGTTGAACAATCCATTAGCTGTACTCTTCGTGGAACAAAAGGTATTAGCCGTGCAGGTTATCCAAAATTAAAATATTATACCAATTTTGCACCAATTGAAAAGACTGCACAGTTGCATACATACGACGATTTACATGGATATTTCTTTCGGTTTGAAGCAGAATCTCATCATGCAGGTGAATATCAAAATTACATCGAATATTTTGCAACTTGTTTAAATGAGGGGAATACACCAAAACCTGATTTAAATGAAGGTATTCGTACTTTAGCTGTGATGGAAGCAATCAAAGAAGAGCGGTATGAAGTAATGGGGCGTAATGTTCGCAATGCAATGACCAACGGAGTATGTAAGGAACCCGGAGATTGGGGCTTTGATGTGATAGGAGAACAGGGAGAGCATTATTATCATACCAATTATTATCAATCAAGGTACCCAGGAGTGCTAGGACATCTAGACGAATGGCGTGGTGGAATGCAAGTTTGGAATCCTTCCTGGATCACAGCACAAGTACTTCAAAATAACCTTATGTTCTATCATGAGAGTAAGGTAAGAGAGGATAATGTATAGATGAATCGATTGGATGAGAAGACATTTAAACAAGTTGAATTGCCACAGATTAAGGAACATTCTGTTTCAGTAGAGGAGTATGGTGCAAAATCAGGCATTCATTTTCGCAACACGAAAGCTATTAATGAGGCAATTAAGCATGTAAATGAGATAGGTGGAGGTAAAGTTATAATTCCAGAGGGAATCTGGTATACTGGTCCGATTCAATTACGTTCTCATGTAGAACTTCATTTGAAACAAGGGGCATATGTTATATTCCAATATAACAAAGAGGAATACCCACTTATAAAGACAAATTATGAGGGGACGGATAGGATTCGCGCAACTTCTCCGATTTATGCTTATGATGAAGAGGACATTGCAATTACAGGGGATGGAATTATTGACGGTCAAGGAGAACTTTGGAGACCTACAAAAAAGGTGAAATTAACAGAATCCCAATGGACTCAGCTGACACAAACAGGGGTGAATGACGGCAGAATATGGTATCCATCTCAGTCATCGTTTGATGGAATGCACAATCCAGATATTAAACCAGACGAAGAAAATGCCTTAGAACGTGCGGAAGAATATTACGATTTTTACCGTCCAGTTATGGTTAGTTTGATACGATGTAGGAGAGTTTTGATTGATGGTGTTACACTGATGAATTCCCCTGCTTGGAACTTGCATCCACTATTTTGTGAACATGTAACAATTAATAAAGTAACCATTCGTAATCCTTGGTATGCTCAAAATGGAGATGGACTAGATTTAGAATCTTGCCGTTACGTGAATATATTTGATACTACGTTTGATGTTGGAGATGATGCAATTTGTCTGAAAGCTGGTAAGAATGAAGCAGCAAGAAAAATCCAATTTCCAACAGAATATGTTACAATTAAAGGGTGTACCGTATACCATGGACATGGAGGGTTGGTAGTTGGTAGTGAAATGTCTAGAGGGGTACGTAATGTAGTAGTTGAAAACTGTACTTTTATTGGGACAGATATCGGAGTTCGCTTTAAAAGCACTCTTGGACGTGGTGGAGTAGTAGAAAACATTCGACTTTCTCATATTCGTATGACCAATATTGTAAAAGAAGCTATTTTATTCTCCATGCGCTATAGTGGAGCAATGGATGCATCGAAAGTAAAACAAGATGATATTCCAGAATTTAAGAATATAGAGTTGGATAATATTTCTTGTGATGGTGCGACTGCGGCTTTTAGTGTATATGGCTTAGAACAGTTACCAATTCATGATATTACATTGAGCGATAGTGTACTACGTGCTAAATCAGGTGCTCACCATGAATATGCCAAGTCGATTTGCTTTAATAATGTGACAATCACTGAAGGAGTTGGTGAGGGAGATACTAGATACTATAATAATGTTGATATTACTAAAGAAATGATGAGGTAGAGTTAAGTGTAGAAAATTACTTTCACACCTCCATTACTTTAATGTGCGAAGAGAAAGCGGATGGAAGATGAGAGCGATTTTAAAACCATAACTCAGCAAGTTTGTGTCGCGCTGTGCCCACAAACTTGCTATGTCCAAAAAGCAGCGCAGAAATGAGGAAAAGTATGTATAAAAAAGCACCATGGGAATATGGAAGATTAGAGGTAGAGGCAAATGCTCCTTACTTTTGCAATGGGGATCAACCATTTTTTTGGCTTGGGGATACTGCATGGCTTATGTTTCATAATCTAACGAAGGAAGAAATTGCGACGTATTTAGAAAACAGAGCAGAAAAAGGATTTAACGTAATCCAGGTAGTAGCAGCACATAAGATGCCAGCTAAGAATATCTATGGGTGGGATGCATTTGTTGATGGCAATATGACCATGCCGATTACAGAGGGTGAAAATAATTATTGGGAAGTCGTTGACTATGCAGTTAAAAAAGCGGAAGAATTAGGGCTTTATATGGCAATTTTACCACATTGGGGTGGTGTGGTAAAAGGAAATCACATTACCATCCATCAAGTGGAAAATTACATAGAATTTTTAGCAGGAAGATATAAGAATAGTCCCAATATCATCTGGGTTACTGGAGGGGATAATAAAGGGGATAAGCATTACGAATATTGGTGCCTTATGGCTAAAAAATTAAAGGAAATGACACCAGAGAAACTTGTAACATTTCATCCATTTGGGAGAACCACTTCCATTGATTATTTTCCAGAGGAAGAATGGATGGATTTTCATATGTTCCAGTCTGGACATAGACGTTACGATCAAGCACAATTAAATCAATGGGATGACACATCCAAAAACATGTACTATTATGGTGAAGATACTTTTCGATATGTGGATCATGTACATGAGGTAAAACCATTCATGCCTGTGGTTGATGGAGAGCCATCCTATGAACATATTCCACAAGGATTGCATGATCCTAGTCAGCCGTTTTGGCAAGATTACGATGTGAGGCGATATGCGTATTGGTCCGTACTTGCAGGAGCCGCTGGATTTACATTTGGCCATAGTTCCATTATGCAGTTCTTTGATGGAAATGGAACAGGTGCGTATGGTGCAACCATTCCGTGGAAAGATGCAATACATAGCCCGGGTAGTGATAATATGTCTCACCTTGCCAAATTGATGAATCATGTAGAATTTTCAAAAGGTAAGAAAGCGCAGTATTTATTAGCATGTGAAGAGGGTGAGAAACATGAAAGAATCTCTGCGTTTGCTAGTGGCGACTTTGCAATATTCTATAGCTATACAGGAAGAGCAATTGAAGTAAAACCAGAAGTATTTGAAGGTGCAGCTGTGAAGGCTTGGTGGTTTGATCCAGTAAGTGGCATATTTAGTTATGATGGAATCAAAGATGCAGATAAATTAAAGTTTACTATTCCAATGGGAACCTATACACATAGTGACTGGGTACTTGTTTTAAAACCAGCGTAATTGTTTTAGCTGATAATAGCGAGAGTGAGGACTAGAAACAATGAATGATTTAAACAAAGTATGGTTAGCAGAAGATTTTTCTTATAGGACGTTTCCTGTAAAATCAGTGGATGAGGACTTTACCAATAGTCTTGGCATGAAGATGATTGCAGTAGATAAAGCGAGTTTCAAAATGGGCGGCGGTAATATTGAATTACGTCCAGATGGTCTTCCTGTTCATATGGTTTCTATTACGAATGCTTTTTATATTAGTGAGGAACCAGTTAAGACAGAAGATTTTAAAATGTTTTATCAAGAAGTATACGGTAAGAATCCAGATGTTGTTTCTTACCGAGGTTATGTACAGAGTGTTAGTTGGTATGAAGCTGCCAAGTTCTGTGATTGGCTTTCTGAAAAAGAAGGTACTAGCTGCCGCTTAGCAACAGAAGCAGAATGGGAGTATGTAGCACGTAATTCTAGGCAATTAGGCGTGGATCGTATGTGTGATATACATATGAGAGAATGGTGCTTTGACTGGTATGAAGTTTATAATGATTTAGAAGAGGAGGATCCTGCAGGACCGGATTCTGGATTAACGAAAGTGGTTCGTGGGGGATTTTTAGACAATCCAGCAAGATATAATGAGTTTCATCTAGAGCCATGGATGAGAGGTTCTATGCCTCCATCTTATCGCCACTATGAAGAGGATATACACAATCAATTTGGTATACATCCAATTGGGTTCCGTATTGTATATGGTCCATTACCGAAAACATCAGGAATACATCCATCAAGTTTAGTGTGTATGAATGTTCATCAAGAAAGTGAAGAGTTTAATCATGTTGCTCCAGATACAAGCAAGTCATATTTTAGAAAACGTTTTCTATTTCCTACACCACCTGACAATGCACCAAGTGAAAGTATAAGAGGGGTTGGTTTAAATGCTGGATTTAGACATCATCATCATTCACCAGCATTTGAAGTAGCGCCTAATGGAGATTTGATTTTTACAGCTTATTCTACTTATCATGAATATGATGCAGAATCGGGATTAGTGGGTGCAAGACTACGATTTGGTTCTGAACAATGGGAGATGCCAGATATGTTCTTAAATCCAGTTGGTATCAATGATCATGCTCCTAGCTTATTTAGAGATACGGATGGAACACTGTACCATTTTTGGGGTTGGCAGCAGTTATCAAATTCCTTCCCATTTCAATATACATACTCAAAAGATAATGGGGCAACTTGGAGTGAAATTAAGTTTCCATTCTTTAAAAATGAAGCAGTACGTGTGGTGAGACAACCAGTAAATACTTGCATTCGCGCAAAAGATGGGACTTTTTATGTAACAAGTGATTCTTCCGATGGATCTTGCTCGGTACTATGGAGATCGAAAGATAATTTAAAAACTTGGGAGAATCCACAAGGAAGAACTTCAGGAAGACATTCCACTGCAGTAGAATTAAAAGATGGAGGAATTCTTGCAATGGGGGGCAAGAATTCCCAAATTGAAGGTTTTATGCCAAAAGCAATTTCTTATGATGGTGGGGATAGTTGGATCGTTGAAAAGAGCCCATTTGCAGTTCTTGCTTCAGGGCAACGACCTTGCATAATACGTCTTCAATCAGGAAAATTATTTATGTGCGGAGATTTTCAAAATAAAAAAGGAAATCGATCGGTTGGCGAAACTAGATATGGCTGTTATGGTGCATGGTCAGAAGATGAGGGTGCAACTTGGACGATTAAAAAATTATGGGGAACTCAACCACCGAAGAAAAGTCAACACGAATTTGCAGGGGCGGATATATTAGGATACTGCGTGTGTAGACAATCTCAGAATGGACTGATTCATATTGTTACCTCGAATACACAGCCACTGTTACATCTTGAGTTTAATGAAGAATGGTTATTAAATCATGATGAAGAGATGCCACAAGGAATGGATTTGATGTCTTCAAAAGCTACAAAAGTGGTAGGAGAACTTCAACATAAAAAAGAGTATTATAGTAACGGTCAGTTGCGATGTGAGTGGAGCGGAGCAATTGCAGATGATGGAAGATTCTTGTTAGAAGGTCCAGAATGCTCTTATTATGCCGATGGAACCCTCATGACAGAAGCGTGTTATCATTTAGGAAAAAGAGTAGGCTCATATGTAATGTATGATGGAAATGGTGTTCGACTTTGGAAATGGGAGTATCCTTCTGATGGTGTGGAACTTTACACAACTTATTTTGAGGATGGGGAATTAGTAAAATCACGTTGTAAATTTATTAATCGGATGGCAGAGGGCGTTGCTCAAACGTATGAAAGAAAAGGAACAGTGAAAACAGAGATGACTTTTAAAAATGGTATTATGATTGAGAAAAAAGACCTGAGGATAGAAGTACCATCTCCAATTGGAGAAATTATCGATTAATTAAAGAAGATATAAAAGCCTCAATTCGTATGAATAATTGAGGCTTTTATAAAATGTAGAGTTACTTCTTTGAAACGTAGGAATATAAGAGTGAAAGATTATTAAATCTTTACTCAACAAGTTTGTGTCTGCGCTACGACCACAAACTTATTTTGCGTAATAAGCAGCGCAGAAATGAGGAAAAAAATGAGAGTGTTATCGTCTAAGAAAGAATTCATCATAGAGGAGGATCGTGAGTTTGACAGCGCACATGCCTCTACGTTAGTTCAGTTGAAAAATAAAACTGTGATTAGTGCGTGGTTTGGAGGTAGTTGGGAAAAAGGCGCAGATGTGGCAATCTGGGTAGCAAAACGTAAAAATGAAATTTGGTCAAAGCCCAAGAAAGTAGTAGATACAAGGGCTATAGCCATGTGGAATCCTGTATTGTTCCAAAAAGAAGATGATACCATTGTATTATATTATAAAGTAGGAGCACAGATTCAACATTGGACGACTTGGCTAATAGAATCTAGGGATGAAGGAGAAACATGGAGTATACCAAGAGAATTAGTCCCAGGAGACACGATTGGAGGACGTGGTCCTGTAAAAAATAAACCAATTCGACTAGCGAATGGCACAATATTAGCGCCTGCTTCTTTAGAGGGTGAAATATGGGATTCCTTTGTTGATATTTCCCATGACGATGGAGAAACATGGGAGATGAGCACCATGGTACCACTTCGTAGAGCAAGTTACGATAAACAAGCAATTGATATGCCTTATGAAAAACATCGTTGCTTTGGAAAAGGAATCATCCAGCCAACACTATGGCAAGACAGTCAGGGAGAAGTTCATATGCTATTAAGAAGTACCAGCTCCAAAGTCTTTAGAAGCGATTCTAGTGATGGAGGTTATAGTTGGAACCTGGCATATGCAACAGAGCTACCCAATAATAATAGCGGCATTGATGTGGTGAAATTACCGTCAGGCACGCTAGTTCTAGCCTATAATCCAACGGAAAATCTACCTAATTATTATAAAGGAGCGCGTACTCCATTAATATTATCTTATTCCAAAGACAATGGGGAGACATGGAAAGAATTAATAACATTAGAAGATGCACCAGGTGGTTACGCTTATCCAGCTATTATTTGCAATGATGAGGAATTGTTAGTAACTTATACGTGGAAAAGGGAACGTATCGTGTTTTGGAGTATTCCATATGAGGAAAAAGATGAGACGTAGTTTTGCGTATAAAAGACCAATGCAAAAGAGTTTCTTTTGGTGTTAACGACTTTTATTTGTTCATGAAATTTATTATTTTTGATTTGAACTGCATTATTTATCGTTTGTAAAAGTAAATAGGAGATTGAAATTATCCATATCCTATTGCCTTTACATATTGTTAAATAGTGCGGTTTTTTTGTTGCATTTTACAAGGGGTTACATAGTAGATTACTGGAATTACTTGATATCCTTCGACAATTAACGCTATAATATTCTTAACTATTAAATAATGTTGGAATTTATGAGAGGCATGCAAAGAGAATGAATTACTACTTGGAGGTTACAAAATGAAATTAAAGTTATGTTTCGTTGCTCTTGTGTTAAGTGCAACATTAGTTGCATGTAAAAGCAATAAAAATGAATCGGTGGATTTACTTGCCCCTGTTGCAGGGACGGAGGAACTTGCATCGAATGAACAAACACAAGATAATGCGAATGAAACGATAAATACAGAAGATGAAAGTGTAACGGAAGAATATAATAGCGAGGAAGAAAGATTAGCAAGTGAATGGATCAAGGATTCTATAAATAATCATGAATATTCTAAGGAACAATCAGCGGATGCATTAAATCCGACGATTGCAGAGACGAACGATTCCTTATCCAATTCAAACACATTGGATGATCAAGTGCTTACGACTAAACCGGATGGAACCAATCAGACAACGAAAGATCAAGAACCAACCAAAGTACCAGGTGAAACGAATCATCCTAGTGATACACCGGTACCAACGAATACACCAGGTGTAACGGATGAGCCAAGCAATACACCAGTACCAACGAAGGCACCAGGTATAACGAATAAACCAAGCAATACACCAGTACCAACAAAAGCACCAGGTGTAACGATTAAACCAAGTAATACACCAGCTCCAACAAAAGCACCAGGTGTAACGATTAAACCAACGAATACACCTGTGCCAACAAAAGAGCCAACACCTACAAATGGGGCGGATGAAACATCCAGTGCAGTACTTAACGTTAGGGGTACAACCGTTTCTATGGGTGAGAGTAAAGATTCAATCCTAGATAAGTTTGGTTCTCCTAGTAGAATAGATGAAACAGAATATAATTATGATTTCTATGTATATAAGGGTAATTACAAGAATTTCATGATGATAGGTATAGCAAATAATAAGGTAGTAGCTTGGTATACAGATTCAAACGATTTTTCATATCAAGGAGTTTCGACTTCTTCCAATGTTTCAAAAATCAATTCGGCCTTTGGAAAAAGCTTATCTTTAAAAAGCACATTGTCAATTACAAGCGATGGAAAGTCCATAACATTTTTTATGGATACATTAGGGGATAGTACCATTGATGGTATCTATGTTGCAGACTCTTCTGTTAGCAAAGGAAGTACAACAAAGAGTGTTTTAACAGCTTGGGAAAAAGAAGTATTTGATCTTACGAATTCATTCCGTGCAAGAAACGGCTTGAGTGCTTTAACGTGGTCAGATGAAGCTTCGAAGTCTGCTAGACTTCATAGCGAGGATATGGCAAAGAACAATTATTTTTCACATACAGGACTTGACGGTTCCACTCCGTTTGATCGTATGAAGGCGCAAGGTATCTCCTATAAAAGTGCGGGTGAAAATATAATTGGTGGTTATGGTAATGCCATGCACTCTTACAATGGCTGGGTTAATTCTAGTGGACATAGAACTAATTTACTAAACAGTTCTTTTAATCACCTTGGAGTTGGATTTGCTCTTGGTGGTACGTATGGTAACTATGGAACGCAGAATTTTTTTGGAAAATAGTATAGTATTTAAATCCATCGAATATAGTGAAGGTCCGTTGTGAAAAATCAATGGACCTTCTTTTTTTGCGTTTCTTAGACATTTTTTCACAAGAGCAAAAGAAAAAAATAGAATTTAATTTTCGTGAAAGGTATACAAAATTTACCAATTATGATATACTATAATTCCACAGGAAAGGAGAGCAACAATGCTAAAAATATTTATTTGCCCAGAATGTTACAACATAAGGATGGTATCAAAACGCCCGAATGCGGTATGTTTACATTGTAACGAACCTTTGCTTGAGTGTGATTTGGACTACAATGAATATATTTTATTAACTCCAGAAGAACGGGAGATGTATAAAGAGGTATATAAGGAAAAAGAAGAAAAACGTGAATCAAATACCCAGGAATCGTTATTGGCTTAAACGATTCTTGGGTTTTTATTGTATCGCAATGAAAATAAACCACCGGCTATGCCGGTGTGTCCCCAATTAGCTTTAGCTTCAAGTAAAAAACCTCCTATGTTATAATAAATGTGGGTTTGCCAACCACAAAAATTACATA
>OJJJ01000296.1_pt1 | contig 28820 bp, 24 predicted proteins | sample 1596311 | NCBI WGS metagenome assembly OJJJ01 (sample SAMEA4350140, study PRJEB24818) | metagenome | biome: human; feature: gut; material: faeces | place: Denmark | collected 2013-09 | reverse complement strand
GACCGCAGCAGAAGGTCTGGAGCGCTACCTGGGGGCCAAGTTCCCGGGGGCTAAACGCTTCTCGCTGGAAGGTGGTGATGCGTTAATTCCGATGCTCAAAGAGATGATTCGCCATGCTGGCAACAGCGGCACGCGTGAAGTGGTTCTGGGCATGGCGCACCGTGGTCGTTTGAACGTGCTGGTGAACGTACTGGGTAAACGTCCACAAGAACTGTTCGACGAATTTGCGGGCAAACATAAAGAACACCTCGGTACCGGTGACGTGAAGTACCACATGGGCTTCTCATCGGATATCGAAACCGAAGGCGGTCTGGTTCACCTGGCGCTGGCGTTTAACCCGTCGCACCTGGAGATCGTCAGCCCGGTGGTTATCGGTTCCGTTCGTGCGCGTCTGGACAGACTGGATGAGCCGAGCAGCAATAAAGTTCTGCCGATCACCATTCACGGTGACGCAGCGGTAACCGGGCAAGGCGTGGTTCAGGAAACCCTGAACATGTCGAAAGCGCGCGGCTACGAAGTCGGCGGCACCGTTCGTATCGTTATCAACAACCAGGTCGGTTTCACCACCTCTAACCCACTGGATGCGCGTTCCACGCCGTATTGCACCGACATTGGTAAGATGGTGATGGCGCCGATTTTCCACGTCAATGCGGATGACCCGGAAGCGGTCGCTTTCGTGACGCGTCTGGCGCTGGATTTCCGTAATACCTTTAAACGCGATGTGTTCATTGATCTGGTGTGCTACCGCCGTCACGGCCATAACGAAGCCGACGAGCCGAGCGCAACCCAGCCGCTGATGTATCAGAAAATCAAAAAACACCCGACGCCGCGCAAAATCTACGCTGACAAACTGGAAACCGATAAAGTTGTTACGCTGGAAGACGCGACCGAAATGGTCAACCTGTATCGTGATGCGTTAGATGCGGGTGAATGCGTGGTGAAAGAGTGGCGTCCAATGAACATGCACTCCTTCACCTGGTCACCGTACCTCAACCACGATTGGGACGAAAACTACCCGAGCAAGGTTGAAATGAAGCGTTTGCAGGAACTGGCAAAACGCATCAGTACCGTACCTGAAGCGGTTGAAATGCAGTCGCGTGTCGCCAAGATTTACGGTGACCGTCAGTCAATGGCCGCCGGCGAGAAGCTGTTCGACTGGGGTGGCGCTGAGAATCTGGCCTACGCCACGCTGGTAGACGAAGGCATTCCGGTTCGTCTGTCGGGTGAAGACTCCGGTCGCGGGACCTTCTTCCACCGCCATGCGGTGATCCACAACCAGGCGAACGGTTCAACCTACACCCCATTGCAGCACGTGCATAACGGTCAGGGCACGTTCCGCGTATGGGACTCCGTTCTGTCTGAAGAAGCGGTGCTGGCATTTGAATACGGCTACGCCACGGCTGAGCCGCGCACGCTGACCATCTGGGAAGCACAGTTTGGCGACTTCGCCAACGGCGCACAGGTGGTTATCGACCAGTTCATCTCCTCTGGCGAGCAGAAATGGGGCCGCATGTGTGGTCTGGTGATGCTGCTGCCGCACGGCTATGAAGGTCAGGGTCCGGAGCACTCCTCCGCGCGTCTGGAACGTTATCTGCAACTCTGCGCCGAGCAGAACATGCAGGTTTGCGTCCCGTCTACCCCGGCTCAGGTGTACCACATGCTGCGTCGTCAGGCGCTGCGCGGTATGCGCCGTCCACTGGTGGTGATGTCACCGAAGTCATTGCTGCGTCATCCGCTGGCGGTGTCCACGCTGGACGAACTGGCTAACGGTGCGTTCCTGCCAGCCATTGGCGAGATTGATGAACTGGATCCGAAAGGCGTGAAGCGCGTTGTAATGTGTTCTGGTAAGGTTTATTACGACCTGCTGGAGCAACGCCGCAAGAATGGTCAGAAAGATGTTGCCATTGTGCGCATCGAACAGCTTTATCCGTTCCCGCATAAAGCGATGCAGGACGTGTTGAAACAGTACGCTCACGTACATGATTTTGTCTGGTGCCAGGAAGAGCCGCTCAACCAGGGCGCATGGTACTGCAGCCAGCATCATTTCCGTGAAGTGATTCCATTTGGGTCTGCTCTGCGTTACGCAGGTCGCCCGGCCTCTGCCTCACCGGCAGTAGGATATATGTCCGTTCACCAGAAGCAGCAACAAGATCTGGTCAATGACGCGCTGAACGTCGATTAAATAAAGGATAAATAATGAGTAGCGTAGATATTCTTGTTCCCGACCTGCCTGAATCTGTGGCTGACGCAACCGTAGCGACCTGGCATAAAAAACCGGGCGATAGCGTTAAGCGCGATGAAGTGCTGGTAGAAATCGAAACTGACAAAGTGGTACTGGAAGTACCGGCATCAGCGGACGGTATTCTTGATGCGGTTCTGGAAGATGAAGGGACAACCGTCACGTCTCGCCAGATCCTCGGTCGCCTGCGTGAAGGTAACAGCGCCGGGAAAGAGACCAGCGCCAAGTCTGAAGAAAAAGATTCTACTCCGGCGCAGCGCCAGCAAGCCTCGCTCTCCGAGCAGAATAACGATGCCCTGAGCCCGGCGATTCGTCGCCTGCTGGGTGAGCATAACCTCGAAGCCAGCGCCATTAATGGTACCGGCGTCGGCGGCCGCATCACTCGTGAAGATGTTGAAAAACATCTGGCTAAAGCGCCGGCAGCGAAAGCGGAAGCCAAAGCGCCGGCAGCCGCACCTGCCGCTCAACCTGCACTGGGTACGCGTGGTGAGAAACGTGTTCCGATGACCCGTCTGCGTAAGCGCGTGGCCGAGCGTCTGCTGGAAGCGAAAAACTCCACCGCGATGCTGACGACCTTCAACGAAGTCAACATGAAGCCAATCATGGATCTGCGTAAGCAGTACGGTGATGCGTTTGAAAAACGTCACGGTATCCGTCTGGGCTTTATGTCGTTCTACGTGAAAGCCGTGGTTGAAGCGCTGAAACGCTTCCCGGAAGTCAACGCCTCTATCGATGGCGATGACGTGGTATATCACAACTACTTTGATGTCAGCATGGCGGTCTCTACGCCGCGCGGCCTGGTGACTCCGGTTCTGCGCAATGTTGACCTGTTGGGTATGGCTGACATCGAGAAAAATATCAAAGAATTGGCAGTGAAAGGTCGCGACGGCAAGTTGACGGTCGAGGATCTGACGGGCGGGAACTTCACTATCACTAACGGTGGTGTGTTCGGTTCCTTGATGTCTACGCCGATCATCAACCCGCCGCAGAGCGCCATCCTGGGAATGCATGCCATCAAAGACAGGCCGATGGCGGTAGACGGCAAGGTTGAAATCCTGCCGATGATGTATCTGGCGCTGTCTTATGACCACCGCCTGATCGATGGTCGTGAGTCAGTGGGCTTCCTGGTGACCATTAAAGAGTTGCTGGAAGATCCAACGCGTCTGCTGTTAGACGTGTAACAATAAAGAGTATCACCTGCCCCGTAGGTCTGCGGCCTTATCAGGCCTACGGGTTATAAGATAACGATTACCTGAAGGATGGACAGAACACATGAACTTACATGAATATCAGGCAAAACAACTTTTTGCCCGCTATGGCTTACCGGCACCGGTGGGTTATGCCTGTACTACTCCGCGTGAAGCCGAAGAAGCTGCCTCTAAAATCGGCGCAGGTCCATGGGTAGTAAAATGTCAGGTTCACGCTGGTGGCCGCGGTAAAGCGGGCGGTGTGAAGGTCGTGAACAGCAAAGAAGACATTCGCGCTTTTGCTGAACACTGGCTGGGTAAACGTCTGGTCACTTACCAGACGGACGCCAATGGCCAACCGGTAAATCAGATTCTGGTTGAAGCTGCGACCGATATTGGTAAAGAACTTTACCTCGGCGCTGTGGTTGACCGTAGCTCCCGTCGCGTGGTCTTTATGGCCTCTACCGAAGGCGGCGTGGAAATCGAAAAAGTCGCGGAAGAAACCCCGCACCTGATCCACAAAGTCGCACTGGATCCGCTGGCGGGCCCAATGCCGTATCAGGGACGTGAGCTGGCATTCAAACTGGGTCTGGAAGGTAAACAGGTTCAGCAGTTCACCAAAATCTTTATGGGTCTGGCGACCATCTTCCTTGAGCGTGACCTGGCGCTGATCGAAATCAACCCGTTGGTTGTCACCAAGCAGGGCGACCTGATTTGCCTCGACGGCAAACTGGGTGCTGACGGCAACGCACTGTTCCGCCAGGCTGACCTGCGCGAAATGCGCGACCAGTCTCAGGAAGATCCGCGTGAAGCGCAGGCAGCACAGTGGGAGCTGAACTACGTTGCGCTGGATGGCAACATCGGTTGCATGGTTAACGGCGCGGGCCTGGCGATGGGCACCATGGACATCGTTAAGCTGCACGGCGGCGAACCGGCTAACTTCCTCGACGTTGGCGGTGGCGCGACCAAAGAGCGCGTGACCGAAGCGTTCAAAATCATCCTTTCTGACGACAATGTTAAAGCCGTTCTGGTTAACATCTTCGGCGGTATCGTACGTTGCGACCTGATCGCTGACGGTATCATCGGCGCGGTAGCGGAAGTGGGCGTTAACGTACCTGTTGTTGTCCGTCTGGAAGGCAACAATGCCGAACTCGGCGCGAAAAAATTGGCTGACAGCGGCCTGAATATTATTGCAGCGAAAAGTCTGACGGATGCAGCTCAGCAGGTTGTTGCCGCAGTGGAGGGGAAATAATGTCCGTTTTAATTAATAAAGATACCAAGGTAATCTGCCAGGGCTTCACCGGCAGCCAGGGGACATTCCACTCAGAACAAGCGATTGCTTACGGTACACAAATGGTCGGCGGCGTTACGCCGGGCAAAGGCGGCACCACCCATCTGGGTCTGCCGGTGTTCAACACCGTACGTGAAGCGGTAGAAGCGACCGGCGCGACGGCATCAGTTATCTATGTACCGGCACCGTTCTGCAAAGATTCCATTCTGGAAGCTGTCAACGCGGGCATCAAACTGATCATCACCATCACCGAAGGTATTCCGACGCTGGATATGCTGACCGTGAAAGTGGCGCTGGATGAAGCAGGCGTGCGTATGATTGGCCCGAACTGCCCAGGCGTTATCACCCCGGGCGAATGCAAAATCGGTATCATGCCGGGTCACATTCACAAACCGGGCAAAGTGGGCATCGTTTCCCGTTCCGGTACGCTGACCTATGAAGCGGTTAAGCAGACCACTGACTACGGTTTCGGCCAGTCCACCTGTGTGGGCATCGGTGGGGATCCGATCCCAGGTTCTAACTTTATCGACATTCTGAAGCTGTTCGAGGAAGATCCGCAAACCGAAGCGATTGTCATGATCGGTGAGATCGGCGGCAGCGCGGAAGAAGAAGCCGCAGCCTACATTAAAGATCATGTGACCAAACCGGTGGTCGGCTACATCGCTGGCGTGACCGCGCCGAAAGGCAAACGTATGGGCCATGCGGGCGCGATTATCTCTGGTGGTAAAGGGACGGCGGATGAGAAGTTCGCTGCACTGGAAGCCGCTGGTGTGAAAACCGTACGCAGCCTGGCCGATATCGGCGAAGCGCTGAAGACCGTAATTAAGTAATAAGTAAAAAAACAGCCCTGACTATCAATATGGTCAAGGGCTGTTCCCGTTTCGACATGGTTGGCCATCTGATGATGGCCTTTTTTATTTTCTGCAATCCACCATCTTGAAATTTGATCACAATCATCTTCACAAATGAGATTATTTTTTGCGGTCAGCATCATTCTTTCTTTAGACTAAATTCTGCATATTACCGGCTTTAATATCAACATTGCCGGAGGATGGCGTGCCGCTGAAAATTAAGGATGACGACTTACAGTGTTTTTTCTCCATCGCCGATGTTTTTGCCAGAGCGACAGGATTAGCGACGGTAGTGATTGATGTTACAGGCAAGGTGATATCGGATTGCCATAATTTTAACGCATTCTGTACACTCATGCGTACCAATGAACAGTACCGAGCGAGTTGTCAAAAGTGTGATAAGTATTGCGCTTTTGAAGGGTTAAAACAGCTAAAACCAAGAATACTCTGCTGTTATGCAGGATTAAGCCTCTTCTCAATGCCACTCATTAATGAAGGGAATCTTTGCGGTTTTATTATCTGTGGCCAAGTACGAGCCAAATATCAGGAATATAAAACGATAGTTATAGATGAGCAATCACAATGGATGAGCGACCCTGAAATAAAGGCTGCATGGGATCGCGTGATTGTTGTAGATAATAATATATTGACCGCGTCGGCAAACTTACTGAACTTTATTGTTAATAATTATGAACGAAAGGATACGGTAGATGAAATGGTTAATACCCCTAAAGTAAGTACCCCGCAGATTTATTTTACCGAGCTTTCCCGGCATGAAAAGAAACTCATGGAGGCGCTACGTTATATTGATGAGAATTTATATAGCGAGCTATCTCTTGAATCCGTGGCAGCGCATGTTTGTTTGAGTGCTAACTATTTTAGCCGCTTCTTTAAGAAACGTCAGGGAGTGAATTTTAAAACATGGGTAAATCAGAAGAAAATGCAAAAAGCGGGCGAATTATTGCATGATCCTGTGCATTCAATAGACAGCATTGCCCGGAAACTTCAGTACGCGCAAACCAGTTACTTTTGCCGTGTTTTCCGGGCGGCGCATCAAACGTCACCCCAGTCTTTTCGTCACGCGAGACTTTCGCAGTAGAGGCTTTCCGGTAGCGCGAGGGCTTCAGGAATAAAAGACAGTCTGTCGCTTAGGCTCACAACCTCACCGATAACGATCAGCGCGGGTGGCACGATGTTCGCTTCCTGCGCTTTGTTCAGTAATGACCCCAACGTACAAGTCAGTCGGCGCTGATTCTCCCGCGTAGCGGACATGATAATAGCGGCGGGGGTGTCGGCAGATTTTCCCCCCATGAGCAACTCTTCACAAATAAACGCCAGATTGGCGATCCCCATCACGATAACCAGCGTACCGTTGAGTTTGGCCAGCTGACGCCAGTCCTGCTGCTGATTTCCTTCACGCGTATGACCGGTGACCACGTGAAATCCTGAAGCATAATCGCGATGCGTGACCGGAATACCGGCGCAGGTCAGGCCGCCAATAGTGGAACTGATGCCAGGTACGACTTCAAAAGGTATGCCGATTTCCACGAGATCCTCAACTTCTTCAGCCCCCCGGCCAAACACGTAAGGATCGCCGCCTTTTAAGCGCACGATATGGTGATGGGTTTCAGCATACTGGACCAGCAGCGCGTTGATTTCATCCTGTGGCACACAATGAAAGCCCGGATTTTTGCCGACATTGATGAGCTGGCAATCAGGTGCCGCCCATTCCAAAATTTTAGGATTGACCAGCCTGTCGTAAATAATGACATCGGCCTGCTTAATGCACATCATTGCTTTGAGGGTGAGTAACGATATATCACCGGGACCGGCGCCAACGAGCCAGACCTTTCCGAAAGTTTTCACATTGTGTCCTTTATCACGTCTAACATTAGAATGGCAGAAACTACATCAAGGAATGATTAAAAGCAGTCGTTTGCCGGGTGGTTATAACACTAAATTATCCTAAAATATCGCAGCAATAATATTGATTAAACTCGCATAGTTTTTTCTGCAATAAACAAGATCATTTGAAAAATTATTAAGAACTTATAAGCACTATTTGCCCAAGTTTAACCTTATTTAAATTGTGTTTACTGCCCGGCTTGCGTATTATTGGTTAATATTTATCCGCCTCAGTGTGAGTAAATCATGGATTGGATCAATGACATCAATGGACAAAATAAAATATAACTCTCGATGTTTATCTGGGTGTATTGAAATTTATTTTATAAATTAAACGTTTTTTGTACGCTGCATATGGAAGAGGTTATGAGAGGAAAAATACCGAAGACGGAGTTGCTGGTAACTTTTGAAGTGGTTGCGCGTCACGAAAGTTATACCCGGGCAGCAGAAGAGCTTGCGTTGACACAAAGTGCTGTTTTTCGCCAGGTGAATGCGCTGGAGGACTTTCTAAATACAGCGCTATTTAATCATGCCAAAAAGCGTATTTTCTTAAATGCGGCAGGGAAGCATTATTTAACTATCGTCAAGGAAACGCTTAACAAACTGGAACGTGACACCACTACCATAATGACCTGGCAACCGACCGTGCAGGTTATTGAGTTGGCGGTTAATCCTACGTTTAGTACGCACTGGCTGATTCCTAACTTACGTGAGTTCAATAAACTTAACCCTGATATTATCGTCAATATCCATTCTTTGGCGAATATCGGCGATTTTCTCAATCGTGAGTATGATGCGGCAATCATGCGGGAAGATTTTTACTCGCCATGGTCTGGGGTCGAGTACCTTTTTGAAGAGGAAATTTTACCCGTATGCAGCAGATGCCTGCTGAACGAAGCCGATCGCAAGCTGGCGGTAACCGATCTGCTGAATGAGTTTCCTCTGTTGCACCAAAGTACGCGTATCAAAGGCTGGCAGGAATGGTTTGCATTGTCTGATGTCAGCAGTCCGTTAGTCAATAAAGGTCCGCGCTTTGATTTGCTCTCGATGCTGATCGCGGCGGTACGCTCGAATTTGGGCGTTGCGTTGTTACCTCGATTTGCTATTCAGCACGATCTGGACTGCGGTGATATGGTGATTCCCTGCGATGTTCCGATGCGTACCGGCAACCGGTTTATTATGACGTGGCGTGAAGAGAAAACGGAATCTCCGCATTTACAGACTTTCCGTAACTGGTTGCTTGGTAAATCCGTGGTGTCAGTGTCGTGATGACAACGTCGGCCTACAATGCTGTAGGCCGGATTGTTATTCTTACCAGTCGATTCCAACCTGAGCCTGAATACCGCTATCAAACGCGTGCTTGACCGGACGCATCTCACTGACCGTATCGGCAAGTTCCAGTAAAAGCGTGTGGCATCCGCGGCCTGTGACAATTACACTCTGTTCGGCTGGACGATTCTCGATGGCAGCGATCACTTCCTGAGTATCCAGATAGTGATACGCCAACATATACGTCAGTTCATCCAGTACCACCAGGTCGTACTGCGCATCGGCGAGCATGCGCTTACTTTCCTGCCAGACCACCGTTGCTGCCGCAATGTCCGCTTCCTTGTTCTGGGTTTCCCAGGTGAAGCCGGTGCCCATAATATGGAATTCAACGCCGAGCGGTTGTAACGTGTTGTATTCGCCATTATCCCACTGGCCTTTAATAAACTGCGCGACGCCAACGGTTTTTCCATGGCCGACCGCGCGCGTCGCGGTACCAAAGGCGGCTGTGGATTTCCCTTTACCGTTGCCGGTGAAGACAATCAAAATCCCTTTCTTTTCCGTTGCCGCCGCCACGCGGGTATCAACCTGATCTTTCAGTTTCTGCTGACGCTGGCGGTGCCTGTCGTCATTGGCTCGCGCTTCCATTGTTGCTCCTTAATGTCCTGCAGGGCAGGTTGTGCAGCGATGCTGCTGCTCAAACTGACTAAAGAAGTTGTTGCCTTTGTCATCCACTAATACAAAGGCGGGCATATTTTTCACTTCCATCATCCACACTGCTTCCATACCCAGTTCAGGATATTCAAGACAATGCAGGCTCTTCACATACTGCTGGGCCAGCAGCGCCGCTGCGCCGCCGATGCTGCCAAGGTTAAATCCACCATGCTTCTGACAAGCATCGGTCACCTGCTTGCTGCGATTGCCTTTTGACAACATGATCAAACTGCCGCCTGCTGCCTGGAAAGCATCGACATAACCGTCCATGCGCCCGCCGGTAGTGGGGCCCATTGAACCGCAGGCCAGATTGTTAGGCGTTTTGGCGGGACCGGCGTAATAAACAATGTGATTTTTCATGTATTCCGGCATCGGTTCGCCGTTATCCAGACGTTCTTTGATCTTGGCATGGGCGATATCGCGGGCAACGACAATTGGGCCGCTGAGTGACAGTCGGGTACCAATCGGCAGCGCGGACAGATCCTGCATGATCTCGCGCAGCGGACGATCCAGATTCAGTTGTACGGTCTGACCGCTGTTTTCTACGCGCTGAGAATCGGGAATAAATTTGCCCGGATTATGTTCAAGTTTTTCCAGCCAGATACCGTGCTTATTAATTTTGGCTTTAATATTGCGGTCTGCAGAGCAGGAGAGGGCCATGGCGATAGGGCAAGAGCCACCGTGGCGTGGCAGGCGAATGACGCGAATGTCGTGTGCGAAGTATTTACCGCCAAACTGTGCGCCAATACCAAACTCGCGGCTGGCATTGAGCAGTTCGGCTTCCAGTGCTGTATCGCGGAATGCCTGGCCCAGTTCATTCCCGCTGGTTGGCAGGTTATCGTAATATTTTGTTGAAGCCAGCTTCGCCACTTTCAGCGATTGATCGGCAGAGAGCCCGCCCACGACGAACGCAATGTGATACGGCGGACAGGCAGCGGTGCCCAGTGATTTCATTTTCTCGATCAGGAAGGCGGTGAGTTTTTCTGGCTGCAGAATGGACTTGGTTTCTTGATACAGCGCCGCTTTGTTGGCCGAGCCGCCGCCTTTATTGACGAACAGGAAGCGGTATTCGTTACCCGGAGTTGCACTGATGTCGATTTGCGCAGGCAGGTTCGTTTGGGTGTTGACCTCGGTGTACATATCCAACGGGGCATTTTGCGAATAGCGCAGGTTATTTTCCGTGAAGGTGGTATACACGCCTTTGCTTAATGCTTCCGCGTCATCGCCGCCGGTCCAGACCTGCTGTCCTTTGCTGGCAACAATCGTTGCGGTGCCGGTATCCTGGCAGTTGGGCAGTACGCCTTTGGCGGAAACTTCCGCATTGCGCAGCAGTTGGAGTGCGACATATTTATCGTTACTGCTGGCCTGCGGGTCGTGCAAAATGCTGGCTACCTGCTTCAAATGTCCGGCGCGCAGGAAAAAGGACGCTTCATAAAATGCCTGCTGTGCCAACAAGGTTAACGCCTCAGGCGCCACCTTGATCACTTCCTCTCCGTCTAACTCAGTTACCGTAACGTATTGGTTAGTGAGTAATTCATATTCTGTATTATCTTTACTCTGAACAAAGAGTTCCTGCCAGACAAATGGTTTAGACATTTTTACTTCTCACCTTTAGGTTTTTAGGTAACGTCGGTTCCGGCCAACAAAAAAGCAAACTTTGCTGGCCGGAGAAGTTTTAGCGAGGAGGCCGGATACGCGTTAGCGCTATCCGGCACGGGCTTATTTCGCTAAAAAGACGTTGGCTTTTGTCGCTTCGGCGACATATTCGATAGTTTTCTGGGCACGAACGCTGTTACCGGCTTCATCCAGCGGCGGAGAATAAACAGCTATCGCATATTCACCCGGGACGACAGCAACCATTCCGCCGCCAACGCCGCTTTTCGCCGGCAGGCCGACGGTATACAGCCACTTGCCACTGCCGTCGTACAACCCGGCAATCGCCATTTCAGCCAATACTTGCGGCACATATTTTTCGTTCAACAGCTGCTTGCCGTTAAACGGAGACTTTCCTTTGTTGGCGAGGACAGCACCCATTTTGGCCAGTTGCTCAACGGTGATATCGACTGAGCATTGACGGGTATAAATTTCAACGGCTTCGTCGGTGTTGCCATAGAAGCTGTTGTAGGATTCCATCAGCTTCGCCAGCGCCTGGTTGTGCTGGTTGGTATCCATTTCAGATTTGAACACCGGTTCGTTCACGGTCAGTTTGGCATCTGCCCAGACGTTCAGGTTATCGAGGATTTTGTTCCAGCGATCGGTTTTGTCTTTGGCTTCAATCAGGCTAACGGTGCTCATTGCGCCAGCGTTAACCAGCGGGTTTTCCGGTGCGCCTTTGGTCAGTTCAACGGCTAAGCCTGAGTTGAATGGCATGCCGGTGGCATTAGCGCCGAGCTTATCCAGAACCACCTGCGGGCCGTGCTGCTCCATGGCCAGCGCCATGGTGAAGACTTTACTCAGGGATTCCATCGGGAAGGGTTTGTTGACATCGCCAACCTGGTAGATTTTGCCGTCAACGGTGGCAATGGTGATGGCAAAATTTTTCGGGCTATAGGTCGCCAGAGCAGGGATATAGTCGGCGACTTTTCCGTCATTGTTACTTTTAAATTTCTGGTGTGCCTGTTCGATCAGTTTGGCGTAATCCGGCGTGGTTTGCGCGAACGTGGTTGCGCTAAACAAGATGCTGAAAGAAAAGAGACTGACGCCGAGAAGAGTTTTATTCATTGTGTTTTCCTGGTGGTGTTGTGAAAAAAGATCCGTAGACCGGAAAAACCTTATCGACCTGGTAAGACGCTTCGCGTCGCCATCAGGTGTGGCTCTCTTGTCGGATAGCGGCGTAAACGCCTTACCCGGTCTACAGATCGCAGTTATCAAATGATTAAGACAAAGCAACTTCCGTTTCAGTAACCGGAAGATCCTGTTCCGGGGTTTTCACAGGTGCAGTTCCGCGACAACCCTGGCCGAAGTGTTCACCTTCCCAACGGCCCACGATGGCAGCACCCATGGCATTACTCATTACGTTAGTGGCAGAACGACCCATATCGAGGAACGGATCGACGCCCATCAGCAGGATCAGACCGGCTTCCGGAATGTTGAACTGGTTCAGCGTGGCGGCGATAACCACCATCGACGCACGCGGTACACCCGCCATCCCTTTGGAGGTCAGCATCAGGATCAACAGCATGGTGATTTGCTCGCCCATGCTCAGTTCGATGTTGCACGCCTGGGCAATAAAGACGGTGGCAAAAGAGCAGTAGGCCATGGAGCCGACCAGGTTAAACGAGTAACCGATAGGCAGTACGAAGCTGGCAATTTTGGAAGAGACGCCAAACTTCTCCAGTTTATCCAGCGTGCCTGGGAAGGCCGCTTCAGAACTGGAGGTGGTAAAGGCCAGCAGCGCCGGTTCAAGAATGGATTTGGTCAGACGGCTGATGCATGGGCCGACAATCATTGTCGACAGGCCAATCAGGATGGCCCACAGCATACCCAGCGTCAGGTAGAACTCGCCCATGAAGATCCCGGCGCTCACCATCACACCCAGACCACGTTCGGCAATCAGACCAGAGATAGCGGCAAAAACAGTCAGCGGTGCGAACAGCATGACGTAGCCAGTCAGTTTCAGCATTACGTGGACCAGTGAATCCAGCACCTTCACGATAGGTTCGGCTTTTTCGCCAATGGCAGCCAGGCTGCAACCGAGGAAAATGGAGAACACCACGATCTGCAGGATTTCGTTACGCGCCATCGCGTCAACGATACTGGTCGGTACCGCGTGGGAGATAAATACTTTCAGCGTGAACGGCTCTGACTTAACGGCTGCGACAGCACCGACGTCATGCGGAACAAAGTTGATGCCCGCGCCCGGCTGGAAGATGTTAACGATAACCAGACCCAGCGCAATTGATACCAGAGAGGCGCAAATAAACAGGAAAAAGGTTTTTGAAAATATACGTCCCAGCGTTTTGGCATCGCCCATTTTGGCAATGCCGACAACCAGCGTAGAGATAACCAATGGCGCGATAATCATTTTCACCATACGTAAGAATATAGTAGTGAAAATAGAAATATCCGCTGCATAAGATTTTGCTGTTTCAGCCGTGGCCATATTATTTATGGCCACCCCGGCAATCATGCCGAGTATCAGGCCTAATATGATCATCTTCGTTAAACTAATTTTCTTCATGTGTACTCCATCGGATAAAGGCTGGTAATTAAAATTGTGTAGGGTGGCGTGCGTCTGAGCCGGGACAGCAGCTCAGACGCACGCCTGTTGTGACCAACCGCATGAATACTTCGAAGCACTGTGATACCGCTGAATTCTGTGCTCCAATGGTTGTTATTGTGTTTTTTTATTACAAATCGAATTCAATACTTAATAATGGCGCGTGTTGCTGCGCACCATAAACATCATTGTCACCGACGTTGCCGGAAATAATATCGCGAGGCATGACGATCTTTACCGCATTTGCCGGATCAAACCAGACAATATTGTGAATAAAGTCAGGCTCGACATTATATAATCCAGCAATAAGCTGCGGCGTTAATTGCTCGCAGGCTTTTACCCGCAGATAGTCTTCTTTGGTTTTAAATAAAATATCTAAAACCAATTCGTACGGTCCGGCGTTTTTAGAGCGGATGACCTGCGCCAGTGAACAAATTGAGTGTTTCATGCCTGAACTCCTTCTGGCGTCACCTGTTCAATGTGGAAATCAAAACGCAGTGCATCGCTGGCTTCAATCAGGTGATAGATTGAGAACTCATACACCGGACCACTCTGAATATCAGATGGCGAGAACGGGAAAGCGAGGTTGCCCGCAGTCGCAATGCGATTTTCATAGCCATAGTGCAGCAGGGTAGAGCGCACCAGCGAGCAGACGCTGTTGGCGATATCCTGCGTCGGTGCGACCACGTCCAGTAAAATCCCCAGTTCGTGACCGGCGGTTTTAATCGGCTCATGATTGCCCATCACACCGTTCTTCCCATACAGGTGGAACGTCATGCGGATACTGTCATCATTCAGTGAAAGATTACGTGCTACGCTTGCCTGTACCTCTTCGAGAATGGTGTCAATTCCGGCAATCATAATCGGGTCGCGTGTCCCGGCGATGGTCAGGCAACGGAAGCCAACCTGACGTGCACCTTCCAGTTTCAGCGCATACGGCGTCTCTTCATGACGTGAGCCGCTGACATACACTTCGCCGTCATTTACCTGCGTGAAGGTACACGCCTTCAGGTTCAGTACGCCGCCCGGTCCCGGCAGGAAGTACGGATCGGACTTCTCATACAGGGTGTGCGCTGCGGCAGAAGTTTCAGTGAACTTACGCTTGGGATTGAACGCTTTCAGCGTAAAGCCGTTGTCGTCAATGATCCCCATCGCACAATCTGAGCCGGAGCCTGGGGTGGCGGCAATAGCAGCACACTCAAGGATCTTACCGCAGTGAAGCGCCAGACCTTCATCAAAGCCCTGCATAATCGGCAGGGCGGCGAAGCAGGCCGGATCGTAGGCTCGTCCGCCCAGTACCACCTGTGCACCGGCTTCCAGCGCACGCTGGAAAGGTTCGACGCCCATCTGTGCGACGATGTAGGTGCTCTCTTCAATCGCCTCATGAGTCAGTTCAGGGACGAAATCCAGGGCGGTGATCTTGCCGTTATCCAGCGCCTGATGAACGACTTCTTTGTCGACATCTGACGGGATCAGCGCCATAGAGAAGGACAGTTTTTCTTCCTGGGCAATCTCATGAATAATCTGGCGACACCACTCCAGATGCGGAGCGGCACCAGAACCACCGGCGGTACCGATGACCACCGGGATGTTGTTCTTAACGCCCGCCACAATCATATAGCGCAGATCGCGTTTTACGCCGGCCCTGTCGGTAAACGGTTTACCTGCCCCGAGATAGTGGGGGCCAGGATCGGAGGAACCCGCGTCAACAGCAATAAGATCCGGTGACTCTTCCATGGCTTTACGAAAACTTTCTTCCGGGAAGCCATAACCCAGGATAGCCGTAGGCGATAAGATCTTAAATGTGCGTGCCATTTCTTAATCCTTAGTCTGCAACAGCGCGATGGTGCGGTTCATTTCGTTAAACACGATGTTGAGACCTTCATCGAAACCCATACCCGGTTTGATCAACATGCGCATTGGACGCGCGGCCAGCGCGACGTGTACGCAGGTACGAGCACTGATCTCGGTTTCGTTACAGGTACCGCCCTGATAGGCTTCCATTGCGTGTTTGTTGCAGTACAGCACTGCATCAACGATGTTGTGAATGCCGCCGAGATCCGGAGTTTTGATCTGCACCATATGGCAGCTTCCGGCATCGGTGAAGTCGACGATATCCTGATAGGTGTTACACCATTCATCAGCGACGATTTTCACGCCAGAACCCAGACGGGTCAGTTCTTTGGTGATGGCGGTCAGCATACGGATCTGATCCGGTTTGTTACCGGCATCAACCGGGCCTTCGATGTACAGCGGCAGGCCCTGTGCTTCTGCTTCGAGGCTGGCGATGTATTCGGCGCAGCGAACCGGATCCATATCGAAAATCAGACCGATGGTGCCGTACACATCAATATGCAGCGTTGGGTGGTAACGCTCGCTGGTGCGCAGGCTTAAGATACGGTTAGACAACCAGCGTACATACTCCCGCAGTTTTTCGCCTTTAAAGCCCAGTTTCTCTTCGACGTTGTTGATCAGCGCGTGCGGCAGGACGTCCACGCCTTTAAGGATCATTTTGTCGACGGCGATGTAGCGGTCATCGCCGCTCTGACCAAATAAAGGAATCGCTTCCGGGACGCACGGCAGCTGCCATTCATCACAAACAACCTCTGTTTTCAGACGGCCGGTGGCCAGTGCAGCGGCATCCAGCAGTGCCTGAGACAGACCGTAACGTACTGCGGTATGTAACAGATGACCATCAATACGCAGTTGATCGAAGAAACGGGCGTTCGGCAGGAACGTATCAATATCGCGGCCTTCCAGCAGCGGCTTGATGTGATCGTTGAGGAACGGAATGAAGTTCTCTGCCAGGAACAGCGGGTCACGACCGCCCGCTCCGGAATACTGTACGGCTGCACAATCACCGACCGCTACCGCGCCGTTTTCCAGAATCAGCTGAACCGAAACGCATTCACCCGCCTGGCGAACAGAAGTAAATCCAGGCGTTACCGGCGTGCCGGTATAGATGAACCCATCGTGACCTGCGCCGTCTTTAATGGCCTGCTGGTCGTCAAAATAAAATGAGGAGTAGCCAGCGGTGAAAAGGGCCTGTTTAATTTTCATTATGGTCTTCCTATTAATTTACTGTGGGATACGGCGTTGATGTCATCAATGACCATCTGGAAAGAAGGCTTGCGGCCTTCAAAGTGGGCGCGCTCTGCGACGTAGTCGTGGTGCAGGGCGAGAATATCTTTCGGCAACGGTACGGAGCCGGCTTCAAGGATACGGATGGCGCCTGAGTTATCGCGAACCGGCAGGATTTTGCCAGCATTACAGGCGGCAGGTGCGAAAGGCACGTCCAGTACGCCTGCTTCAAAGGCCAGCACGGTACCGCGTGCAATGTCGCCATTACCCAGTTCGAAGACTTTCTTCAGCACTGCGTGGACTTCGCTCTTAATCAGTTCTACTTCCTGCTCCACGGCTGCGCACTGTGGGAATTTCTGGTCGCTAACCATGTTCAGCATCTGACGTGACGCTTTGAGGCCCTGGGCGTTAGCCGCCGCAGTCGGGATACCAAATGCTTCATGCGGGCTCTTGGTGATCACTTTCGTTGCGCCAGACATGCCAGCTACTGCCGCACCCCAGGCGATGACGGAGAAAGCTTTCGCTTCGTCTTCCGGGAATCCGCCCATCCACTGGTGGAATACGGTGCTCAGCTCATAGTCGTCGAAGCCGTAGTTATGGAAGTATTCGTGTGACAGTTCACGCAGCGCTTGAATCGCAGCAATGTCCTGCGTCAGGCTACCGACCTGGCCGTAGCCCACGGTAATGGACTTCACGCCTTGCTCCAGCGCCAGCAGACCTTCGATGATCGCGACGGAGTGAGACATGAATGGCGGGATCAGGGTGCCGGTCAGCGGACCAAAGGGTTCACGGTTAATGCGAATCCCGTTTTCTTCGTACAGCCCCATCAGACGGTCGCAGTACTGCCAGTCACGGATGGATTTTTCCAGGGTGACGCGCTTGGCGTAAGGGATGTTGTAAGAGATACCGCCACCTTCGTAGCTGGTAAAACCACTGGCCATGGCAATTTCTGCCAGCAAGCGCGCATCTGGCGTACCGTGGCGAACCTGGATAGGTTTCTCCAGGGATTCCGTCATCCGGCGGCAGGCAGCAACCCCGTGGTTGACGACCGGTAAACCATTCAGCTTGGACGTACCCGCTTCGATAGATTTCTGGATCCCGACGGCGGCTTCTTCATAACGGTTCAGACGGGTATAGGCATCGATGGTGCTGGGCAGCAGGTCGCACTCTTGCTGCAATGTTTTGAGCAGCGCAATGTGCTCATCCATTAATGCAACGCCTGCACGCGGCTGGCTCAGGGTTTTACCTTCCTGATCGGCCTTCAACAGCGCGAGGGAGAAGCGCTTCTGGTCTGGAATTGTTTGTTGGTACTTCACGCCATCTTCGAAGTTCTCAACGTCTTTGCCGGTTTCCCAGGTTTGTAACACCTGCAGCCTTTCGGTCATAAATTCGTCATGGGTCAGTTTTTTATTTCGAAGTTCCATTCGTAGCTGCCTTAAGTTTTATAGGGTTAAACACTGAATGCTGGTGCGAGCAGCGGCTTGCGGGTACAGCCTGGCGACGTTTGCCAGTAGAGGGAGCAGGCCATGTGAATCGCGGTAATACTCAAACTGATTCGGTAACAGAATTCTTTTACCCTGGTCGTCCAACTCCCGATATTTGAGCCAGTTATGAATGTCAAATTGGCTGGCGCGCGAGAGCCATCCCCCTGAACCGACAACTTTGCGTACGGTGGTGAGATCGCGACCCATCTGTAAATCCACGTTACCTACGCAGGTGCAAACCTGCTTTTTAGTGCCCGCGTGGCGCTCAGTGGCATAGCCCACGCACAAACCTGCCAGCAGGGTGTCGAAATATTTCTCTTCCTCGCTGAGTGGCAGGTAATCCGGTTGCCCAACCAGATGGCGCAGATAGCGATAAAACGCCTCTTCGCGCTGTGGCTGTTGGGCAAAGATAACTTTCACCATTTCCTGCGTGCTATCTCCGACGACAACGGCGGAAACGCGCATCCCCAAATCGCCTTCAACGGTACGTTTGACGAACGGCTCTGGGACGCCGTGCAGGACGGTGTCAGGGGAGAGGGTATTCGCGCTGGCTGAATAGACATCCGTGGTGGCGCCACCCATATCGATCAGCATGAATTCCTTCCATGCGCTGTCGTAGTCGCTAATCGCTTTTACCAGTTCATACACCGTCCACGGCGTGGGCATCGGCTCTTCGCCGGTTTCACCGACAATAACGTCCAGTCCTTTGCCTTTGACGATGCGGGACAAAAACACATCGCAAATGGCCTGACGAGCAGCAAACGGATTAGGGTGGTCGAGATCGGGCAGGATGTTATCTACCGTGGTCAGATCTTTATGTCCCAGGAGGGTTTGCACATCGTCCTGAATGTCGCGGTTACCGGCGTAGATAATGGCGCAATCAAGCTTTGACTCGGCCAGCGCACGCGCATTAGCCAGACCGTAGCTTTCTTCACCGCCATCCGTGCCGCCGGTAAACAACAGGATGTCTGGTGGGGATGATTCCAGCTCCTGAATGTCATGGCGGTTAAGTTTGTACGAATAATATTGCGCGATTTTTGCGCCAGCCGAATGGGCGGTCACTTTGGCCGATTCCAGCGTAATGGAAGGCACCAGCCCCATTGCTGCAACGGCGAGTCCACCTTTGGCTGACGAGGAATATTTCAACTGCACTTCACCGCTTTTCAGTAACGGGCGAGCATCGGCAACATTTAGCACCTGATTCAGGCTGGCAAAAAAACCGTCTGCCAGATGATGTGTGGTGGTTGGGGTCAGGACATGGTTTACCAGCGTTAATTCTTCACCTTCATGTGCGAAGAGGGCTGCCTTGGTCCATGTCGAGCCGATATCGACAGAAACTGTTTGCATCAGATAGCCTCTTCCAGGCAACGCTGCTCGAGGCCATTGTGTTGGTGAATGTCATTGGTGATAAGCGCGCAAACATCTTCCAGGTCGTGGCTGGGTGCAAAGACGCGGTTAAAGCCCATTTCTTTAAACTTCACTTCGACGTCTGCAAAGTCATGTTTACCCACAACCAGGTTGCCGCCGACATAGAGCAGAATATCGCCGAGGCCACGTTCGATGCAGCGCTCACGCAAGCCGAGGCAGTCGATATCACCGTGGCCATAGATAGATGACACCACGATGGCATCCGCGCCTGTTTCAATCGCGGCATCAATATATTCATCCTGACTCACCATCACCCCGAGGTTGATTACGTGAAAATCGTGGGAGGTAAAAACGCGATCCAGAACTTTATTGCCTACTGCATGGCAGTCAGCACCGATAACGCCAATAACAAGTGTAGATTTCTTCATGGGGAATCCTCTGTAGGGCTGATGGTCAATAAGTAAAAATTATTTTTTAATATTTAGAGCATGGATTGTGACAACCTCTTAATAGAGTCGGAGTTTCTGTGGAAGCTGAAAAGGAAGCAATTGATCTATTTTCAAAATATCCTGATTAAAATGATTGTTATAATTGCATTTTATTAAATCTGCGATAAATCAATGAGTTGTGTGATTGTTTTCGTCGCATTGTCATTTTGTTAGTAAATTCGCTAATAAATAACTTGCCATCTTTGTGATCAAAATCTTATTTTGTTGAACGGGGTTTTAATGTGCATTTTTTAATAATATAAAAAGGTAGGCTCACTAAATAACTTGTGAACGACATAACGTTTTTTTATTTATATATCTTATATGGCAGAAATTATTTTTGTTAAATTTAAGATAAAAATGATAATGGATTGTTCCGAACATATTTAATCTTTGCCGCATAAGCAAAGAGAAGGAATGACCTATAACTTATAGTGATGTTTCGGGCGATGATGTTTGGGTTTCGGCGTGTGGCGGTGATCCCGCTTCGCTGAGTCACTGAATGCAGCCGCATTTCACTTCTGATTGAGATAGTTACCTCTCGGTGTTAATTATAAGTAAAAATAAAATGAATTATTTGTATAAAATAACATTGTTATGGCTTGCTAAAAAAAAACTGTGAGCTACCCAGCAAGAGTCACTCTTTATCTACCTCCAGAATGTTGCCGTCTTGATGGTTTAAAAGATCGTGTGGTTTTTAATTAATAATCTATCATTCATGGTAACTATGATTACTTATTGCAAAACAATAAATTAACATGAAATTCACTAGTCATGTTATCGGTAAACATCATTAACATTAAATCTGTAAATTGATTTAAATCAATGTTTAAAACTTGGTAAACACCATCAAATGAGGTTAAATTGCTGCAGATCAAATTGGTCTGAAAGTGGTAAATTAGCTATAAATTGATCACTATCGAAAAATGCAAATTTGTCTCGATAAAAACCTGTTTATTGTAAGGATTTTACGGCGTAATATAATTGCGGGATCAATTTGAGTGTTTTATTAACATGTTTGTAACTTTTCATCATTGTCCTTTCTTCAAATGAGAAGAAAGAGCGACGGTGGAAGGACGCAAATAAATTTGTATTGGGGCATGCGTGTGACCCTTTCTAACGGGGTTCACTCTCGGAGTCTTCATGCGATGAGCAAGGAGTCATGATGTTAGATATAGTCGAACTGTCGCGCTTACAGTTTGCCTTGACCGCGATGTACCACTTCCTTTTTGTGCCACTAACGCTGGGTATGGCGTTTTTGTTGGCCATCATGGAAACGGTCTACGTCCTTTCCGGCAAACAGATTTATAAAGATATGACCAAGTTCTGGGGCAAGTTGTTTGGTATCAACTTCGCTCTGGGTGTGGCTACCGGTCTGACCATGGAGTTCCAGTTCGGGACTAACTGGTCTTACTATTCCCACTATGTCGGGGATATTTTCGGTGCGCCACTGGCGATCGAAGGTTTGATGGCCTTCTTCCTCGAATCCACCTTTGTAGGTCTGTTCTTCTTCGGCTGGGACCGTCTGAGTAAAGTCCAGCATATGTGCGTCACCTGGTTGGTGGCATTGGGTTCTAACCTGTCTGCGCTGTGGATCCTCGTGGCGAACGGCTGGATGCAAAACCCAATTGCAGCGGATTTCAACTTCGAAACCATGCGCATGGAGATGCTGAGCTTCTCTGAACTGGTGCTTAACCCGGTTGCACAGGTGAAATTTGTTCACACTGTAGCGTCTGGTTATGTCTGCGGCGCGATGTTCGTTCTGGGTATCAGCTCTTACTATATGCTGCGCGGTCGTGACTTCGCATTTGCTAAGCGTTCTTTTGCCATCGCTGCCAGCTTCGGTATGGCTGCCATTCTGTCTGTTATCGTTCTGGGTGATGAGTCCGGTTACGAAATGGGCGACGTGCAGAAAACCAAACTTGCCGCGATTGAAGCAGAGTGGGAAACCCAGCCTGCACCGGCATCCTTTACGCTGTTCGGTATTCCCGATCAGGATGCGCAGGAAAACCATTTTGCGATTCAAATCCCTTACGCGCTGGGCATCATTGCCACCCGCTCTGTTGATACGCCGGTCATTGGTCTGAAAGACCTGATGGTGCAGCACGAAGAGCGTATCCGTAACGGGATGAAAGCGTATCAGCTGCTGGAAGAACTGCGTGCGGGTTCCACCGATCAGGCCGTTCGTGACCAGTTCAACAGCATGAAGAAAGACCTGGGATATGGTCTGCTGCTGAAGCGCTATACCGACAAAGTGACCGACGCGACCGAAGCACAAATTCAGCAGGCAACGAAAGATTCTATTCCTCGTGTCGCTCCGCTGTACTTTGCGTTCCGTATCATGGTGGCGTGCGGCATTCTGATGCTGGCTATCATCGCGGTTTCCTTCTGGACCGTGATTCGTAACCGTATCGGTGAGAAAAAATGGCTGCTGCGCACGGCGCTGTATGCGCTTCCGCTGCCATGGATTGCGATTGAGTCCGGTTGGTTTGTTGCAGAGTACGGGCGTCAGCCGTGGGCGATAGGTGAAGTGCTACCGACAGCCGTGGCGAACTCGTCACTGACTGCGGGCGACCTGATCTTCTCGATGCTGTTGATTTGCGGCCTGTATACCCTGTTCCTGGTGGCTGAACTGTACCTGATGTTCAAGTTCGCACGCCTTGGCCCGAGCAGCCTGAAAACCGGTCGTTATCACTACGAGCAGTCCACTGTGACTTCTCAGCCGGCACGCTAAGACAGGAGTCGTCAAATGATCGATTATGAAGTATTGCGTTTTATCTGGTGGCTGCTGGTTGGCATTCTGCTGATTGGTTTTGCAGTCACTGATGGTTTCGACATGGGGGTGGGCATGCTCACCCGTTTCCTCGGTCGTAATGATACCGAGCGTCGAATTATGATTAACTCCATCGCCCCACACTGGGATGGTAACCAGGTTTGGCTCATCACCGCGGGCGGCGCATTATTTGCTGCCTGGCCGATGGTGTATGCCGCTGCGTTCTCCGGCTTCTATGTGGCGATGATTCTGGTACTGGCGTCCTTGTTCTTCCGTCCGGTCGGTTTTGATTACCGCTCTAAGATTGAAGACATGCGCTGGCGCAACATGTGGGACTGGGGCATCTTCATTGGTAGCTTCGTACCGCCGCTGGTCATTGGTGTGGCGTTCGGTAACCTGCTGCAAGGGGTTCCGTTCCATATGGATGAGTACATGCGTTTGTACTACACCGGTAACTTCTTCCAGTTACTGAATCCGTTTGGTCTGCTGGCTGGTGTGGTAAGCGTGGGCATGATCATCACTCAGGGCGCGACCTATCTGCAGATGCGTACTGTAGGTGAACTGCACCTGCGTGCACGTGCTACTTCGCAGGTTGCCGCGCTGGTTACTCTGGTGTGCTTCGCGCTGGCTGGTGTCTGGGTGATGTATGGTATTGACGGTTATGTTGTGACCTCTGCACTGGATCATCACGCTGCCTCTAACCCGATGACCAAAGAAGTCGCGCGAGTTGCGGGCGCATGGATGGTGAACTTTAACAATGCACCTGGCCTGTGGCTGGTTCCGGCTCTGGGTGTAGCTCTGCCGCTGTTGACCATCCTGACGTCTCGTATGGAGAAAGGGGCCTGGGCGTTCGTCTTCTCTTCACTGACGTTGGCCTGCATCATCCTGACTGCGGGTATCGCAATGTTCCCATTTGTGATGCCATCCAGCACCATGATGAATGCCAGCCTGACCATGTGGGATGCTACCTCCAGCCAGAGAACATTGAACCTGATGACCTGGGTTGCGGCGGTGTTTGTACCGATCATTCTGCTCTACACCAGCTGGTGTTACTGGAAAATGTTCGGTCGTATCACCAAAGAAGATATTGAAAATAACACCCACTCTCTGTACTAAGTAAGGAGCTTAAAATGTGGTATTTCGCATGGATTTTGGGAACGCTTCTTGCCTGTGCATTTGGGATAATCACAGCGCTGGCGCTTGAGCATGTCGAAGCAGGCAAAGCAGGGCCAGAAGAAAGCTAATGACCAACGTTATCGCGATGTTATATAACGCGATGGATAAGCGCCCCTTGCGGGCGCTTTCTTTAGTCATGGCGTTAGTGTTGGCAGGATGTATTTTTTGGGATCCCTCACGCTTCGCAGCAAAAACCAGCGAGCTTGAAATCTGGCATGGCCTTCTGCTGATGTGGGCGGTCTGCGCCGGCATTATCCATGGCGTCGGGTTTCGTCCTCGCGCGGTGCACTGGCAGGGCATCTTCTGCCCGCTGATAGCCGACATCGTGCTGGTGGTTGGTCTGATTTTCTTCTTCTTTTGAATAAGAAACATCCTTAAATATTTATGGGCTTGCATAAGCCCATAATTTTTTACTCTCCGTTTACTTTCCCCCATTCCAAAGCATCATTCCCGCGCGTATAGTAGCACCGGTTAAAAGCTCTAACTTTTGTTGCATTACCGGGATGTAAAGTGAATACAACGCGATATACAAACGACATTCTTGAAGCATCGCGGCGGCAAGAACGCGAGTCACCTGGCGCTTACAAAAGTAAGTAACCGGTGTGAGTGGGCGAAGCCAACAAAGAGGCAGTAAGAATGAATAAGTATATTTTTCGATGGCCGGTTCGTGTCTATTATGAAGACACCGACGCCGGTGGGGTGGTTTACCACGCCAGTTACGTCGCTTTTTATGAACGAGCACGCACAGAGATGCTGCGTCATCATCACTTTAGTCAGCAAGTACTGCTGGCCGAACGTGTAGCCTTTGTGGTGCGCAAGATGACCCTGGAATATTTTGCGCCAGCCAGGCTCGACGACATGCTCGAAGTCCAAACCGAAATTACGTCAATGCGTGGCACCTCATTGGTTTTCACGCAACGCATTGTCAACGCAGAGAACACCGTGCTGAATGAAGCCGAAGTTCTGATTGTTTGCGTTGATCCACTCAAGATGAAGCCTCGTGCGCTTCCCAAGTCTATTGTCGCGGAGTTTAAGCAGTGACTGACATGAATATCCTTGATTTGTTCCTGAAGGCAAGCCTTCTGGTTAAACTTATCATGTTGATTTTGATTGGTTTCTCAATCGCATCCTGGGCCATTATTATCCAGCGGACCCGTATACTGAATGCGGCTTCACGTGAAGCAGAAGCGTTTGAAGACAAGTTTTGGTCCGGCATCGAATTATCGCGCCTGTATCAGGAAAGTCAGGGGCGTCGTGATAATCTGACGGGTTCTGAACAAATTTTCTACAGCGGATTCAAAGAATTTGCGCGACTGCATCGGGCTAATAGCCATGCACCGGAAGCGGTGGTTGAGGGGCATCCCGTGCGATGCGTATCTCCATGAACCGTGAGCTGGAAACACTGGAAACGCATATTCCGTTCCTCGGCACCGTCGGTTCCATCAGTCCGTATATCGGTCTGTTCGGTACCGTTTGGGGGATCATGCATGCGTTTATCGCCCTCGGTGCGGTAAAACAGGCAACCCTGCAAATGGTTGCTCCGGGTATCGCAGAAGCACTGATTGCCACCGCAATCGGTCTGTTTGCGGCAATCCCGGCGGTAATGGCGTACAACCGACTGAATCAGCGTGTGAATAAGCTGGAACTGAATTACGACAACTTCATGGAAGAGTTCACCGCGATTCTGCACCGCCAGGCGTTTACCGTTAGCGAGAGCAACAAGGGGTAAACCATGGCCAGAACGCGTGGACGAGGTCGTCGCGAACTTAAGTCCGAAATCAATATTGTACCGCTGCTCGATGTACTGCTGGTGCTGCTGCTGATCTTTATGGCAACGGCGCCGATCATTACCCAGAGCGTGGAAGTCGATCTGCCGGATGCGACTGAATCGCAGGCCGTCAGTAGTAACGACGAACCTCCGGTCATTATTGAAGTTTCCGGTGTTGGGCAGTACAGCGTGGTGGTTGAGAAAGACAGAATGGATCAACTGCCGCCGGAGCAGGTTATCGCGGAAGCGAAAAGCCGCCTGCAGACCAATCCGAAAACGGTCTTCTTAATCGGTGGTGCGAAAGACGTGCCTTATGATGAAATAATTAAAGCGCTGAATCTGTTACACAGCGCAGGCGTGAAATCGGTTGGCTTGATGACGCAGCCAATCTGATGTCTGCGTATTCCTGGCTTGAAAGATAGCGCGTAACAGGCGAACAGTTTTTTGGGAACCCAGAGTGTCAAAGGCAACCGAACAAAACGACAAGCTCAAACGGGCGATAATTATTTCAGCGGTGCTGCATGTCATTTTATTTGCGGTACTGATCTGGAGTTCGTTCGATGAGCACATTGATGCTTCAGGCGGCGGTGGCGGTTCGTCTATTGACGCCGTGATGGTCGATCCTGGTGCCGTTGTTCAACAGTACGACAGGCAGCAGCAGCAGCAGGCAAGTGCGAAACGCGCAGAAGAACAGCGTGAAAAGCAGGCGCAGCAGCAGGCCGAGGAACTTCGTGAGAAGCAGGCGGCCGAGCAGGAACGACTGAAGCAGCTAGAGAAAGAACGTTTAGCCGCGCAGGAAAAAGTGCGCGAACAGACGGAACAGCAAAAACAGGCTGAAGAAGCGGCGGCGAAAGCGGCTGCAGACGCCAAAGCCAAGGCGGACGCTCAGGCGAAACAAGCTGCAGATTCTGCGAAGAAAGCCGCTGCTGACGCGGCGAAAAAAGCAGAGGCTGACGCCGCAGCAAAAGCCGCCGCTGATGCGAAGAAAGTTGCCGAGGCGCAAGCCGCCAAGGCTGCTGCAGATGCGGCGAAAAAAGCACAAGCAGAAGCCGCTAAGCAAGCTGCTGCCGAGAAGGCCGCAGCAGAGAAGGCCGCTGCAGCTGCAGAGAAAGCCGCAGCCGCGAAAGCTGCCGCCGCTGAAAAAGCCGCTGCTGATAAGAAAGCAGCAGCCGAAAAAGCGGCAGCAGACAAGAAAGCCGCCGCTGCAGAAAAGGCAGCAGCCGATAAGAAAGCGGCGGCTGATAAAGCAGCAGCTGCTAAAAAAGCCGCGGCGGAGAAAGCTGCTGCCGCCTCTGGCGTTGACGATCTGTTAGGTGATTTAAGCTCCGGTAAGAATGCACCGAAATCAGGTGGTGGCGCGAAAGGTAGCGGTCAACCGGCGAAAGATAGTGGTACAAGTGGTGCGAATGGTGGCGCAACAGGTGCTGATATCAGCGCTTATGCAAAGCAAATTCAGGTCGCGATTCAGAGCCGTCTGTTTGATGCGGGCCTCTACCAGGGTAAACAATGCGTACTGCACATTAACCTGGCACCAGATGGACGATTAAAGAGTGTGACATCTGAAGGCGGAGATCCTGCACTATGCCAGGCCGCGTTAGCGGCGGCAAGATCGGCAAGTATTCCTAAACCGCCTAACCAGGCTGTTTACGAAAAGATAAAAGACGCCAAACTGGATTTTAAACTGTAACCGTTTTTCCGTATTTTCGGACGAAAACAGTCTAAGGTTGAGACAGAGTTCTGGTAGTTTTGTGTATTTGAGTTTGTTAACATTCTGCTAAATTATCGTGGGCTTTTGGTCCAGATAAGGGAGATATGATGAAGCAGGCATTACGAGTAGCATTTGGTTTTCTGATGCTGTGGGCAGCGGTGCTGCATGCAGAAGTACGTATCGAGATCACCCAAGGGGTGGACTCGGCGCGCCCGATTGGTGTTGTCCCGTTCCAGTGGGCAGGGCCGGGTGCTGCACCTGAAGATATCGGTGGTATCGTGGGCGCTGACCTGCGTAACAGCGGTAAATTCAACCCATTAGACCGGTCTCGTCTGCCTCAGCAGCCGGGCACTGCGGCAGAAGTTCAGCCTGCGGCATGGTCTGCGCTGGGTATTGATGCCGTAGTCGTCGGTAAGGTTACGCCGAATCCGGACGGTTCCTACAGCGTGGCTTATCAGCTGGTGGATACCGGTGGTGCACCGGGTACCGTACTGGCACAGAACACCTACAAAGTGAACAAACAGTGGCTGCGTTATGCGGGCCATACTGCCAGTGACGAAGTGTTTGAAAAACTGACCGGTATTAAGGGCGCATTCCGTACCCGTATCGCGTACGTTGTTCAGACTAACGGTGGCCAGTTCCCGTATGAATTACGCGTGTCTGACTATGATGGCTACAACCAGTTTGTGGTTCACCGCTCTCCGCAGCCGTTGATGTCTCCGGCATGGTCTCCGGACGGGTCTAAACTGGCCTACGTAACCTTTGAAAGCGGTCGTTCTGCACTGGTTATCCAGACGCTGTCTAACGGCGCTGTGCGTCAGGTTGCGTCATTCCCGCGTCACAACGGTGCGCCAGCATTCTCGCCGGATGGCAGCAAACTGGCATTTGCCCTGTCTAAAACCGGTAGTCTGAATCTGTATGTGATGGACATTGGCTCTGGCCAAATCCGTCAGGTTACTGATGGTCGCAGCAACAACACGGAACCAACCTGGTTCCCGGACAGCCAAAACCTGGCCTTCACGTCTGACCAGGCCGGTCGTCCGCAGGTATACAAAGTTAACGTCAACGGCGGTGCTCCGCAGCGCATAACCTGGGAAGGTTCGCAAAACCAGGATGCGGATGTCAGCAGCGACGGTAAATTTATGGTAATGGTAAGCTCAAACAGTGGGCAGCAACACATTGCCAAACAAGATCTGGTAGCGGGTGGCGTACAAGTTCTGTCGTCAACGTTCCTGGATGAAACGCCAAGTCTGGCACCTAACGGCACTATGGTAATCTACAGCTCTTCTCAGGGGATGGGAT
>OJJJ01000294.1_pt1 | contig 28939 bp, 24 predicted proteins | sample 1596311 | NCBI WGS metagenome assembly OJJJ01 (sample SAMEA4350140, study PRJEB24818) | metagenome | biome: human; feature: gut; material: faeces | place: Denmark | collected 2013-09 | reverse complement strand
CATCCGCCTGGACGATTACGTTATCGGCCAGGAGCAGGCGAAGAAGGTGCTGGCGGTCGCGGTATACAACCATTACAAACGTCTGCGCAACGGCGACACCAGCAATGGCGTCGAGTTGGGCAAAAGTAACATCCTGCTGATCGGCCCGACGGGTTCCGGTAAAACGCTGCTGGCTGAAACGCTGGCGCGCTTGCTGGACGTTCCGTTCACTATGGCCGACGCCACCACCCTGACCGAAGCAGGTTATGTGGGTGAGGACGTTGAAAATATCATTCAGAAATTGTTGCAGAAGTGCGATTACGACGTGCAGAAAGCGCAGCGCGGTATTGTCTATATCGATGAGATCGACAAGATTTCGCGTAAATCAGACAACCCGTCCATCACGCGTGATGTTTCCGGCGAAGGCGTACAGCAAGCGCTGTTGAAACTGATCGAAGGTACGGTTGCTGCTGTGCCTCCGCAGGGCGGACGTAAACATCCGCAGCAGGAGTTCTTGCAGGTTGATACCTCTAAGATCCTGTTTATCTGTGGCGGCGCATTTGCCGGTCTGGATAAGGTGATTGCTAACCGTGTTGAAACCGGCTCCGGCATTGGTTTTGGCGCGACGGTAAAAGCCCAGTCTGATAAAGCCAGCGAAGGTGAACTGCTGTCGCAGGTTGAGCCGGAAGATCTGATCAAATTTGGTCTGATCCCTGAGTTCATCGGACGTCTGCCGGTGGTGGCAACGTTGACCGAGCTGAGCGAAGATGCGCTGATCCAAATCCTGAAAGAGCCGAAAAACGCCCTGACCAAGCAGTATCAGGCGTTGTTCAATCTTGAAGGCGTGGATCTGGAATTCCGTGACGAAGCGCTGGATGCTATCGCCAAGAAAGCGATGGCGCGTAAAACCGGTGCTCGTGGTCTGCGTTCTATCGTTGAAGCTGCACTGCTCGACACCATGTACGATCTGCCTTCTATGGAAGACGTCGAAAAAGTGGTTATCGACGAGTCCGTTATCGGTGGTCAGAGCAAGCCATTACTGATTTACGGTAAGCCGGAAGCGCAGCAGGCATCTGGCGAATAATTAACCATTTTATACAATCGGTTAATCAAAAAGGGGGGATTTTATCTCCCCTTTTATTTTTCCGTAAACATGGCGTTGAATGTGTGGGAAACATCCCCATATACTGACATACATGTTAAAGGTGGTAATAAGAAGCACAGCAATGCCACCTGATTACCTGGCGGACACTAAACTAAGAGAGAGCTCTATGAATCCTGAGCGTTCTGAACGCATTGAAATCCCCGTATTGCCGTTGCGCGATGTGGTGGTTTATCCGCACATGGTCATACCCTTATTTGTAGGGCGGGAAAAATCTATCCGTTGTCTGGAAGCGGCCATGGACCATGATAAAAAAATCATGCTGGTCGCACAGAAAGAAGCATCAACGGATGAGCCGGGTGTAAACGATCTTTTCACCGTCGGGACCGTGGCCTCTATTTTGCAGATGCTGAAACTGCCTGACGGCACCGTAAAGGTGCTGGTCGAGGGGTTACAGCGCGCGCGTATTTCTGCGCTGTCTGATAACGGCGAGCATTTCTCTGCGAAAGCGGAGTACCTTGATTCGCCGGCCATTGATGAGCGCGAACAGGAAGTGCTGGTGCGTACCGCAATCAGCCAGTTCGAAGGCTATATCAAGCTGAACAAGAAAATCCCACCAGAAGTGCTGACGTCGCTTAATAGCATTGACGATCCTGCACGTCTGGCGGACACCATCGCTGCGCACATGCCACTAAAACTGGCGGATAAGCAGTCCGTGCTGGAGATGTCAGACGTTAACGAACGTCTGGAATATCTGATGGCAATGATGGAATCTGAAATCGATCTGCTGCAAGTTGAGAAGCGTATTCGCAACCGCGTGAAAAAGCAGATGGAGAAGTCCCAGCGTGAGTACTATCTGAACGAGCAAATGAAAGCCATTCAGAAAGAACTCGGCGAGATGGACGACGCGCCGGATGAAAACGAAGCGCTGAAACGTAAAATCGACGCGGCGAAAATGCCGAAAGAGGCAAAAGAGAAAGCGGAAGCAGAACTGCAGAAGCTGAAAATGATGTCTCCGATGTCGGCAGAAGCGACCGTGGTTCGCGGCTACATCGACTGGATGGTGCAGGTACCGTGGAACGCGCGTAGCAAGGTCAAAAAAGACCTGCGTCAGGCGCAGGAGATCCTCGATACCGATCATTATGGTCTGGAGCGCGTGAAAGACCGCATCCTTGAGTATCTTGCGGTTCAAAGCCGAGTCAACAAAATCAAGGGGCCGATCCTGTGCCTGGTAGGGCCGCCGGGGGTGGGTAAAACCTCTCTGGGGCAGTCCATTGCTAAAGCGACCGGGCGTAAATACATCCGTATGGCGCTGGGTGGCGTGCGTGACGAAGCGGAAATCCGCGGTCACCGCCGGACCTATATCGGTTCAATGCCGGGCAAACTGATCCAGAAAATGGCCAAGGTGGGCGTTAAAAACCCGCTGTTCCTGCTCGATGAGATCGACAAAATGTCTTCCGACATGCGTGGCGATCCGGCTTCCGCACTGCTTGAAGTGCTGGATCCCGAACAGAACGTGGCGTTCAGCGATCACTACCTGGAAGTGGACTACGATCTCAGCGACGTGATGTTTGTTGCGACCTCTAACTCCATGAACATTCCGGCACCGTTGCTGGATCGTATGGAAGTGATCCGTCTGTCCGGTTATACCGAAGACGAGAAGCTGAATATTGCTAAACGCCACCTGCTGCCGAAGCAGATTGAGCGTAACGCGCTGAAAAAAGGTGAACTGACGGTCGACGATAGCGCCATTGTGGGCATTATTCGTTACTACACCCGTGAAGCGGGCGTGCGTAGTCTGGAGCGTGAAATCTCCAAACTGTGCCGCAAAGCGGTGAAACAACTATTGCTTGATAAGTCACTGAAACATATCGAGATCAATGGCGATAACCTGCACGACTACCTGGGTGTGCAGCGCTTTGATTACGGTCGTGCGGACAACGAAAACCGCGTAGGTCAGGTCACTGGTCTGGCGTGGACTGAAGTGGGTGGCGATCTGCTGACCATCGAAACCGCCTGTGTGCCGGGTAAAGGCAAGCTGACCTACACCGGTTCTCTGGGCGAAGTGATGCAGGAATCCATTCAGGCAGCGCTGACCGTGGTACGCGCACGTGCGGAGAAACTGGGTATTAACCCGGACTTCTACGAAAAGCGTGATATTCACGTTCACGTCCCTGAAGGGGCAACGCCGAAAGACGGTCCAAGCGCAGGTATTGCTATGTGTACCGCACTGGTATCGTGCCTGACCGGTAACCCGGTTCGTGCGGATGTTGCCATGACCGGCGAGATCACCCTGCGTGGTCAGGTTTTGCCGATCGGTGGTTTGAAAGAAAAACTGCTGGCAGCACACCGTGGTGGTATCAAAACGGTCTTAATTCCTGATGAAAACAAACGTGACCTGGAAGAGATTCCGGACAACGTTCTCGCCGATCTGGACATCCATCCGGTGAAGCGCATTGAGGAAGTTCTGACTCTGGCACTGCAAAACGAACCTTCAGGTATGCAGGTTGTGACGGCAAAATAGTGACCTCGCGCAAAGAGCGTCAATAAAAACAGGGCTGGCAGGTCATTTCGGGCTTGCCAGCCTTTTTTTGTATAGCTAATTTAGATGACGGATTAGGCTTGCCATCATTAACGGGTGTTGTAAGGGCATGGCAGGCCTGATATAACTGCTGCGCGTTCGCACTTTGAAGGATTCAGGTGCGATATAAATTATAAAGAGGAAGAGAAGAGTGAATAAATCTCAACTGATCGACAAAATTGCTGCAGGGGCTGATATCTCTAAAGCTGCGGCTGGACGTGCGTTAGATGCAATTATTGCTTCTGTTACCGAATCCCTGAAAGAAGGTGATGACGTAGCGCTGGTAGGTTTTGGTACTTTTGCCGTTAAAGAGCGTGCTGCCCGTACTGGTCGCAACCCGCAAACTGGTAAAGAGATCACTATCGCCGCGGCTAAAGTACCGGGTTTCCGTGCAGGTAAAGCACTGAAAGACGCGGTAAACTAAGTGATTCCCCCTTTGGGGATGTGACTAAGTACAAGGGCGCATCAACAGATGTGCCTTTTTTATTTGTGATTCCGGGACTTTCTACGTGTTGTGGGCTGACAATCGCCCCTGTTTCTTGTCACAATAGACCTTTCCACGCAGCGTTCAGAAAACGCTATGCTGCGTGAGGTATACAGTCACCTACAGCGGAGTGTGGTTACACCATGATGGACAGCTTACGCACGGCTGCTAACAGTCTCGTGCTCAAGATTATTTTCGGTATCATTATCGTGTCGTTCATTTTGACCGGCGTGAGTGGTTACCTGATTGGCGGAAGCAACAACTACGCCGCAAAAGTGAATGGCCAGGAAATTAGCCGCGGGCAGTTTGAGAATGCGTTTAACAGTGAACGTAATCGCATGCAGCAGCAGCTGGGCGATCAGTTCTCTGAGCTGGCGGCGAATGAAGGCTACATGAAAACGCTGCGTCAGCAGGTGCTGAATCGTCTGGTAGACGAAGCGCTGCTGGACCAATACTCTCGCGAACTGAAGCTCAGCATCAGCGATGAGCAGGTTAAACAGGCTATCCTCTCAACGCCTGCTTTCCAGGTTGACGGTAAATTTGATAACAACCGCTATAACGCAATTGTAAATCAGATGGGGATGACCGCAGACCAGTATGCTCAGGCGCTGCGTAATCAGCTCACCACCCAGCAGTTGATCAACGGCGTAGCCGGGACAGAGTTCATGCTGAAGGGTGAAACGGACGAACTGGCGGCGCTGGTTGCACAGCAGCGTATCGTGCGTGAAGCGACTATTGACGTCAACGCACTTGCAGCGAAACAGTCGGTGACCGAGCAGGAGGTTGCCAGCTACTACGAGCAGAATAAAAACCACTTTATGATGCCGGAGCAGTTCCGTGTGAGCTACATCAAGCTGGATGCTGCAGCTATGCAGGAAACAGCCAGCGATGCGGATATTCAGTCTTATTATGACCAGCATCAGGATCAGTTCACTCAACCGCAGCGTAATCGCTACAGCATCATCCAGACCAAAACGGAAGATGAAGCCAAAGCGGTACTGGATGCGTTGAACAAAGGTGGTGATTTTGCCGCCCTGGCGAAGGAAAAATCCGCCGACATTATCTCTGCCCGTAACGGCGGTGATATGGGATGGCTGGAAGAATCCACCACGCCAGAAGAGCTGAAGAATGCGGGTCTGAAAGAAAAAGGCCAGCTGTCAGGCGTGATCAAGTCTTCTGTGGGTTTCCTGGTTGCTCGTCTTGATGATGTCCAGCCAGCGCAGGTTAAACCGCTGAGCGAAGCACGTGACGAGATTGCGGCGAAAGTGAAGCAGGAAAAAGCGCTGGATGCCTACTATGCGCTGCAGCAGAAAGTCAGCGATGCGGCAAGCAACGATAACGAATCCCTCGCGGGGGCTGAGCAGGCAGCGGGTATGAAAGCCGTTGAAACGGGCTGGTTTAGCCGTGACAGCCTGCCTGAAGAGCTGAATTTCAAACCGGTTTCAGACATCATTTTCAATGGTGGTCTGGTGGGTGAGAATGGCACTCCGGGCAGCAACTCTGACATCATCACCGTGGATGGCGATCGCGCGTTTGTGCTGCGTATTGCAGAGCACAAAGCGGAAGCTGTTAAGCCGCTGGCTGAAGTGAAAGATCAGGTAACCGCGCTTGTTAAGCATAACAAAGCAGAGCAGCAAGCGAAGCTGGATGCCGACAAACTGCTGGCTGCGCTGAAAGCCGGTAAAGGCGATGAAGCAATGAAAGCGGCAGGTCTGAGTTTTGGTGAAGCGAAAACCCTGAGCCGTACAGGTCAGGATCCTCTGAGCCAGGCGGCGTTTGGTCTGGCGCTGCCAGCGAATGACAAGCCGAGCTACGGCGTAGCGAACGATATGCAGGGCAACGTTGTTCTGCTGGCGCTCGACGCGGTGAAAGCGGGTTCAATGCCAGAAGAGCAGAAGAAAGCAATGGTTCAGGGGATTACTCAGAACAACGCGCAGATTGTCTTCGAAGCGCTGATGAGTAACCTGCGTAAAGCGGCAAAAATTAAAGTCGGTGACGCGCTGGAACAGCAGCAATAATCGAGACGCTTCGCAAAAAATTGCAAAAAGTTGTATACACCAAAGGCCGCTTTCGCGGCCTTTTCCATTTCTGAATTTTGCCATTTGTCTGCCGTTCTCCACCTCGCTATCGTGATTCCACTGTTAACAAACAAGGAGAAAACAGTATGAAACATGGAATCAAAGCACTGCTTATCACCCTTTCATTAACCTGTGCTGGCGTGAGCCAAAGTACCCTGGCCGCGGAACCGGTCGCTAAAAGCCAGGCAGTCCAGACCAAAGCAGAGGGGGCGGGTGCGGCGCATAGCAAAGCGACGGTACCGACGAAAGCGAGCGATGATGAAGGCACCAGGGTAAGCATCAATACCGCGTCGGCGGAGGATTTAGCGCGGGTCATGAATGGTGTCGGGCTAAAGAAAGCGCAGGCGATTGTCAGCTATCGGGAGGAGTACGGGCCGTTTAAAACGGTTGATGACTTAAAACAGGTGCCGGGGATGGGCAGTTCACTGGTGGAGCGTAACCTGGCTGTTTTAACACTTTAATAACTTGCAGAGCGCTGAAAATTTGCCAGACTGTAGAGGTCATACCAGTTATGGCCTCCTTATCCTCAAGTCTATTCCTATAAAAACAAATTAGGGTTCCTGCGCTATGCAAACACAAATCAAAGTTCGTGGTTTTCATCTCGATGTCTATCAACATGTTAACAATGCCCGCTACCTTGAGTTTCTGGAAGAAGCCCGCTGGGACGGTCTGGAAAACAGTGACAGCTTTCAGTGGATGACCGCGCACAATATCGCTTTTGTGGTGGTTAACATTAATATCAACTACCGGCGCCCCGCCGTGCTGAGCGATCTGCTGACCGTCACCAGTCAGGTACAACAGTTAAATGGCAAAAGCGGTGTGTTAAACCAGACCATCACGTTAGAGCCGGAAGGGCAGGTAGTGGCCGATGCGTTGATTACCTTCGTCTGTATCGATTTAAAAACGCAGAAAGCGCTGCCGCTGGAAGGGGAGTTGCGCGAAAAGCTGGAGCAGATGGTGAAGTAAGGGAAGATTGCCGGGCCTGCAAACATCAGGCCTGCAAATGATACCGATTTGTAGGCCGGATAAGACGCAGTAGCGTCGCCATCCGGCATTATCATCGCGATAAATTACTTTAACCCGGTTTTCTGCTTCATGGCCGCCATCACTGCCGGTTTATCCGCCAGATAATGGTTCAGGCCGTTGGCACGCAGGTTACAGGCGGCACACTGGCCGCAACCGTCGCCCTTAACGCCGTTATAGCAAGTCAGCGTCTCTTCACGCACCAGATCCAGCTTGCTCCAGTAGTCGGCCAGTGCCCAGGTTTCGGCTTTATCAAGCCACATCAACGGGGTTTCAAAGCGGATATCTTTTGCCATGCCCAGACTTACGGCATGATTCAGTGCTTTGACAAACTCATCGCGACAATCAGGATAGCCGGAGAAATCGGTCTCGCAAACGCCAGTAATGACCGCTTCCGCTTGCACTTGATATGCATAAATCGCCGTCAGCGTTAAGAACAAAATATTACGTCCGGGCACAAAGGTGTTGGGAATGCCGTTGGCTTCAGGTTCGTAATCCGGTACCGGAATGTTATCGCGGGTCAAGCTACTGACCGCCAGTTCGCTAAGCAGCGTGACGTCGAGAACTTTGTGTGCGCGAGCGCCGAGTTTTAAGGCCAGGTCACGTGCGACATCAATCTCAGCGCGATGGCGCTGACCATAATCAAAGGTCACACAGTGCACTTCATCATACTGATGCAGCGCCTGCGCCAGACAGGTGGTGGAGTCCTGACCTCCACTAAATACGACAACGGCACGTTTCATGGTTTTTCCTGACAAATAACGAAAACCCTATGGTAGCGCCTGGGCGCGGCGTCGACCAGCTTCTTCACGATGAAGGCGGCGGCAGCCAAGCCTCGGTGAATTCAAACCAGCCTCTGGGGTTGAGCCGCACGCCGTTGACGCCCGGTGGGGCGCTAATGCGGTAATGGTAATTAAACAGCGGCGTTAGCGTGGCGTCATTCATCAGGTTAGTGAAAACCTGCTGTAACGCCGCGTGACGATGATCCTCATTAGCCTGGGTTTGCAGCGCATCCAGCGTGGCCTGTAGATGAGAGAATGCCGGGGCATCCAGAACATGCGGCCAGAGCTGATCGCAGCGTAGCCACTGTTCAAGTGTATATTCTGGCGCTTCGCCAATCAGCCGGTCGCCCATCATCAGGTCGGCCTGGGCCAGAGGATGGTCACCGTCCCAGTTCTTGGCATTGTGAAAAATCAGCGTTAACTCGCAGCCCAGCGTTGCCAGTACCTGGCGAAGCTGTTCGGCCATGGCGTGCAACTCTACTGGCAGGTGATATACCAGTGTCAGTTTTTCCGGCAGGGCCACTTCATCCAACTGATCCCATTGCGGAATGGTCCACCCTGGCAGCAGCGCGTTGCTTGGGGTAATCAGATTCTCTTCCACCTCAAGCGTCTGCAACAGGGAAGAGTGGTGGATGATATTGACCAGCCGACGCGCCTGAAGCACGTTCAGCCGTGCGCTTTTCCTGAGGGTTAAATAACAAAATCCGAGGCTGATCCCGCTACTAACCTGGCTAAGCATCGGCAGTTCCTCAGGCTTGCCAATGGCAATTTGCACCGGATGGCGGCAGCTGGTACCCAGATCCTGGTCGAAAAGCTGCGGTGTTATCCAAAATTCAATGGCTTTCAGCAACGGGTGGCTGAGGTGATAGTGGTCATGGCTCTCGATACGGACCAGTTCCGGTGTAAACAGCGTCAGCCTAAACGGACCGGTGCCGACGAGCGGCTGTTCCGGGTGCGCCAGATGACTGCTGTAGCTGGCCAGACGGTGTGCCAGCCAGAAGTCGGGGCGATGTAAAATAAACGTCAGGCATTGAGGGTGAGTCACCTCAATACACTTCACGCTGATAAATAATTTATTGAGCGCGGGCAGCTCCAGCAGCTGTTGCAGGCGTTGATGTAGCTGCGAGGTGCTGAGCACGTCACCGTTATGCCAGTGCAGCGTGGAGCGAATATAGAAATCCCAGCGCAGGCCGTCGGCGGAGATATCCCAGTGGTGGGCCAAATCACCGCAGGGGCGCTGGGTCGTACTGTCAAAACGGGTCAGTCCGGAGAAGACTTGCCCGGCAAGATGTTGTTCGGCACGACCGGGGAGAAAGCCGGGGCGGAGGGGATCAAGTGGGCGATAGTAGGGAATACGCAGGGTTGGCGTATCGTTATGCCACTGGCCGCCCATAAACGGCTGCAGCAGCGTTCTTAATTCTCCGGGAGCCAGCTGCGCCAGCTCCAGCACGCTACGCTGTTCTCCCTTTTGCAACGCCTGCTCCATCATCGTATTGCGCAGCGAGTCGGGCGTGACCAAAAAGCGCAATTGTCCCCGTTTTCCGCGTCCTGAGCGTGCTTCCCATGCCAGCCAGCCCGCCTCCTGTGCCTGGCGTAGCAGCGTACGGACATGGCGCTCGCTGCAAAAACAGCGTTCAGCCAGTTCGCCGACGGTGACCGACTGCGGCTCTCCGTTTGAGGGCTGCCAGAGGCGTTGGTACTGATTCAATCGATTCAAAAGTCGCATTTGCACTTCATCCTTCGGGCAACATAAACCCGGAACAATTCGTTTTATCTATTCACTATTACTTCCGTATATCTCAGGTGATACTGAACCACAAGTTAACCGCGTCACAGTGTGGAGAAAGAAATGGCTCGTCTGGCTGCATTTGATATGGATGGCACCCTGCTGATGCCGAATCACCATTTAGGTGACGAAACACTCTCGACGCTGGCGCGCCTGCGTGAACGCGACATCACCCTGACGTTTGCCACTGGCCGCCATGTGCTGGAGATGCGTCATATCTTAGGGACCCTCTCACTGGACGCATTTTTGATAACGGGTAACGGGACGCGTATTCATTCGCTGGAAGGGGACGTACTGCATCGTCAGGATCTGGCACCCGAGGCAGCAGATATCGTCCTGCACCAGAAGTGGGATACCCAGGCCAGCATGCATGTCTTCAATGACAATGGCTGGTTCACCGGGCAGGAGATCCCGTCGATCCTCAAGGCGCATGTGTACAGCGGATTCCGTTATCAGATCGTGGATGTGAAACGTATCCCCGCGCATCAGGTGACGAAGATTTGCTTCTGCGGCGATCATGACGACCTGATACGCCTGCGCATTCAATTGAATGAGGCGCTGGGTGAGCAGGCAAATCTCTGTTTTTCCGCCGTAGACTGTCTTGAAGTGCTGCCGCTGGGCTGTAACAAAGGCTCCGCGCTGGCGGTACTGAGCGACCATTTAGGTTTTTCTATGGCCGAGTGCATAGCATTTGGTGACGCGATGAACGATCGCGAGATGCTGGGCAGCGTAGGGCGAGGTTTGATTATGGGCAACGCCATGCCGCAATTAATTGCTGAGCTTCCTGATTTACCGGTGATTGGACATTGTCGCAATCAGGCGGTATCGCACTTTTTAACACATTGGCTGGATAATCCGCATCTACCTTATTCCCCCGAATGAGAGATCCCTTCCAGCAAGCCAGACCATTAGGTCTGGCTTTTTTTTGCCGGTTTACTGGGTATTCAGCAGTTGGGCGATTTCCGCTTTCCATGGTGTCAAATCGCCAATATGCGCATTAACCCACTCTGGGTTGTAGTAGGTCTCAAGATAACGTTCGCCGCTGTCGCACAGTAACGTTACCAGTGAACCTGTTTCTCCAGCCTCACGCATGCGGGCGGCAAGTTGCAGCGTACCCCACATATTGGTCCCGGTTGAAGCACCGACTTTGCGGCCCAACTGCGTTTCCAGCCAGTGCGCGGTAGCGACGCTGGCGGCATCCGGCACGCGCAGCATTTCATCAACCACGTCCGGAATGAAAGAGGGCTCGACGCGCGGGCGACCGATACCTTCGATTTTACTGCCCACCGGGCTGCGTAATGTGGCGTCACGCGCCTGCCAGTATGGCAGAAAAACAGAGTTTTCCGGATCGACCACCATCAGCCTGGTGTCGTAACCCTGGCAGCGAATGTAGCGCCCAATGGTTGCTGACGTGCCGCCGGTTCCGGCGCTCATCACAATGTGGCGGGGAACGGGATGTGGCTCGCATGACATCTGGCGGAAGATACTGTCGGCAATATTGTTATTGCCGCGCCAGTCGGTAGCGCGCTCGGCGTAGGTGAACTGATCCATATAATGGCCGTTGAGTTCACGGGCCAGCTGTTCAGACGCGGCATAAATTTCGCAGGCGCTTTCCACGAAATGGCAGCGACCGCCGTAAAACTCAATCTGCTCAACTTTGCGTTTTGCCGTGCAGGACGGCATGACGGCGATAAACGGTAGCCCCAGCAGGCGGGCGAAATAGGCTTCAGAAACCGCCGTGGAGCCGGAAGACGACTCAATAATGGTGGTGCCTTCTTTGATCCAACCATTGCACAGTCCGTACAGGAACAGTGAACGCGCCAGTCGATGTTTCAGGCTACCGGTCGGATGGGTACTTTCATCTTTCAGGTACAGCTGAATCCCCGGGAACGCCGGAAGTGACAGGCGGATAAGATGAGTATCTGCGGAGCGTTGATAATCCGCATTGATTTCATTGATGGCGTTTTTAACCCAGGAGCTATTCATCATTAATATCCATTTGTCATTTTGTGCCTAGAGTAACGAAAAGCACGGAAAAAATTGTTGCCATTTAGCCTTTAAAATAGAATGTAGGGAGAAAATTCTTCTCTGTGGGGTGGATATGTTAGACAAAATTGACCGCAAGCTGCTCAGCTTGCTGCAACAGGATTGCACCCTTTCTTTGCAGGCACTCGCAGATGCCGTTAATCTGACAACCACCCCCTGCTGGAAACGACTCAAGCGACTTGAGGATGACGGCGTTCTGCTTGGCAAAGTCGCGCTGCTGGATCCCGAAAAGCTGGGACTTGGGTTAACGGCCTTTGTGTTGATCAAAACGCAGCATCACAGCAGTGAATGGTACTGTCGCTTTGTGACCGAAGTGACCGGGATGCCAGAGGTACTGGGATTCTGGCGCATGGCCGGGGAGTATGACTACCTGATGCGTGTGCAGGTCGCCGACATGAAACGCTATGATGACTTCTACAAACGGCTGGTGAACAGCGTGCCGGGGTTGTCGGACGTTACCTCAAGCTTTGCGATGGAACAGATTAAATACACAACTGCTCTACCTATTGAATAATTCTCCCGGCGCTCATTGTCGGAAATCATGTCAGGACATAACGCGTGCGATTATTTGCTCAATTAAGCTGGTACTTTCGCCGGGAGTGGCGTCGCTACCTCGGGGCAGTGGCCCTGCTTATCATCATCGCTATCCTTCAACTTATTCCGCCTAAAGTGGTCGGAATTATTGTTGATGGCGTGACGGCTCAACGCTTCACGACCGAACGCCTGCTAATGTGGGTTGGCACAATTGCGCTGATTGCGGTGGTGGTCTATTTGCTGCGCTACGTCTGGCGCGTGCTGCTGTTTGGGGCATCCTACCAGCTGGCAGTTGAACTGCGCGAAGATTATTACCGTCAGTTGAGCCGTCAACATCCTGAATTTTATCTGCGCCATCGCACGGGCGATCTGATGGCGCGCGCCACCAACGATGTTGACCGGGTGGTGTTCGCCGCCGGAGAAGGTGTGCTGACGTTGGTCGACTCGCTGGTGATGGGCTGTGCGGTGCTTATCGTCATGTCTACGCAAATAAGCTGGGAGTTGACGCTATTTGCCTTGCTACCTATGCCGGTGATGGCGCTGATGATTAAGCGTTACGGCGATCGGCTTCATAACCGCTTTAAGCAGGCGCAGGCGGCATTCTCCAGTCTCAACGATCGTACTCAGGAGAGCCTGACCAGCATTCGCATGATTAAAGCCTTTGGTCTGGAGGACCGGCAGTCGGCCTTATTTGCCGCAGATGCGCAGGATACCGGTAAGAAAAATATGCGCGTCGCGCGCATCGACGCCCGCTTCGATCCCACCATTTATATCGCTATTGGTATGGCGAACCTGCTGGCAATTGGCGGTGGAAGCTGGATGGTGGTTCACGGTTCGCTGACGCTCGGTCAGCTGACCAGCTTTATGATGTATCTCGGTCTGATGATTTGGCCGATGCTGGCGTTGGCGTGGATGTTTAATATCGTCGAGCGCGGTAGCGCCGCCTACAGCCGTATTCGCGCCATGTTGGCGGAAGCTCCCGTGGTTAATGATGGCACGGAACCCGTGCCGGAAGGGCGCGGGGAACTGGCGGTTGCGATTCGTGAATTCAGCTACCCGCTGATGGCGCGCCCGACGTTGGAAAACGTTAATTTCCAGCTTAAGCCTGGGCAGATGCTGGGTATTTGTGGGCCGACCGGTGCGGGAAAAAGTACCATTCTGTCGCTGATCCAGCGCCACTTTGATATTACCCAGGGCGACGTGCGCTTTCATGACATTCCGCTGACGCGCTTACAGCTTGATAGCTGGCGCAGTCGGCTGGCAGTTGTTAGCCAGACGCCGTTCCTGTTTTCGGACACCGTCGGTAATAACATTGCACTTGGACGCCCGCAGGCGACGCAGGCCGAAATCGAACATGTGGCGCGCCTCGCCAGCGTGCATGAGGATATTTTACGTCTGCCGCAGGGATATGACACCGAAGTGGGCGAGCGGGGCGTGATGCTCTCGGGCGGGCAAAAACAGCGAATTTCTATTGCCCGCGCGCTGCTGCTTAATGCGGAAATTCTGATTCTTGACGATGCGCTGTCGGCGGTAGACGGCCGTACCGAACATCAGATCCTGCATAACCTGCGCCAGTGGGGCGAGGGAAGAACGGTTATTATCAGCGCCCACCGCTTGTCGGCGCTGACGGAAGCCAGCGAGATTATCGTGATGCAGCACGGACATATTGCCCAGCGTGGCGACCATGACACGCTGGTCCAGCAACCCGGTTGGTACCGCGATATGTATCGCTATCAACAGCTGGAAGCGGCGCTGTCTGATGCCCCTGCGATAAATGAGGAGGCGGCGAATGCGTAGCTTTGGGCAATTATGGCCGACGCTGAAACGGCTGCTGCGCTATGGTTCACCGTGGCGAAAACCGCTGGGCATTGCGGTGGTGATGCTGTGGGTGGCGGCGGCGGCAGAAGTCAGCGGTCCGCTGCTGATAAGCTACTTTATTGATAACATGGTGGCGAAAAACAATTTGCCGTTGGCGATGGTGGCTGGTCTGGTTGCGGCTTATGTCGGTCTGCAACTGCTGGCGGCGGGACTGCACTATGCGCAGTCACTGTTGTTTAACCAGGCTGCCGTCGGTGTGGTGCAACAGCTACGCACGGATGTAATGGATGCTGCGCTGCGCCAACCGTTGAGTGAATTTGACATCCAGCCCGTCGGACAGCTTATCTCTCGTGTAACCAACGATACCGAAGTGATCCGCGACCTGTACGTGACGGTCGTGGCGACGGTACTGCGCAGTGCGGCTCTGATTGGTGCCATGCTGGTGGCGATGTTTAGCCTCGAATGGCGTATGGCACTGGTGGCGATGGCTATATTCCCGGCGGTGATGGTGGTGATGGTGATTTATCAGCGCTACAGCACGCCGATTGTGCGCCGCGTTCGTGCCTATCTGGCCGATATCAACGATGGCTTCAATGAAGTCATTAACGGTATGAGCGTGATCCAACAGTTTCGCCAGCAGGCGCGCTTTGGGGAGCGCATGGGCGAGGCCAGCCGTTCGCACTATATGGCACGCATGCAGACCTTGCGGCTGGACGGTTTTTTACTGCGTCCGTTGCTGAGCCTGTTTTCCGCCCTGATCCTCTGTGGTTTACTGATGTTGTTCAGCGTGACCTCTGGCACGTCCATCGAGGTTGGCGTGCTGTATGCGTTTATCAGCTATCTCGGGCGTCTGAACGAGCCGCTGATTGAGCTGACGACCCAACAATCTATGCTGCAGCAAGCGGTTGTCGCCGGTGAGCGCGTCTTCGAACTGATGGACAGACCGCGTCAGCATTATGGCGATGATGATCAGCCGCTGAAGAGTGGCAACATTGAGGTTGATAACGTGTCATTTGCTTATCGCGATGACAATCTGGTGCTGAAAAATATTAGCCTGTCCGTGCCTTCACGCAGTTTTGTGGCGTTGGTTGGGCATACCGGTAGTGGCAAGAGTACGCTCGCCAGCCTGATGATGGGCTACTATCCGCTGACGCAAGGGGAGATCCGTCTGGACGGGCGCCCCCTCTCCTCGTTGAGTCACGGCGTCTTACGTCAGGGCGTCGCGATGGTGCAGCAGGACCCGGTGGTGATGGCGGACACCTTCCTGGCAAACGTCACGCTGGGCCGCGATATTTCTGAAGATCGAGTGTGGCAGGCGCTGGAGACCGTACAGCTGGCTGAGCTGGCACGCGGTCTGAGTGACGGTATTCACACCCGATTGGGCGAACAGGGCAATAATTTGTCCGTGGGGCAGAAACAGCTGCTGGCATTGGCCCGGGTTCTGGTCGAAACGCCGCAGGTACTGATTCTGGATGAAGCCACCGCCAGTATTGACTCCGGCACGGAGCAGGCCATTCAGCAGGCGCTGGCTGCTGTGCGCGAACACACTACGCTGGTGGTGATTGCCCATCGACTCTCCACGATCGTGGAAGCAGACACCATTCTGGTGCTGCACCGGGGGCAGGCCGTCGAGCGCGGCACACATCAGCAATTACTGGCGGCGCAAGGCCGCTACTGGCAAATGTATCAGCTGCAACTGGCCGGTGAAGAGCTGGCGGCCAGTGCGCATGAGGATTCCATTATTGCCTGATGGCGCAGTGCGTATCAGGCCTACGGCTAAATTGGTTCGAGAAGCATCAACAATCTGGTGCAAAAATGTAACGCACTATGCACCGTTATAGTGCGTTTTTTCTTTTTCCACCCCGGCCGCGCCCTGCGAGCCTGAATCACCCCGCGTTTTTCATTTCTGGCACACCCCTTGCAGTATTCATCCTGTGTATCTGCAGCCACTACTGAATTCTGACTGGAGGGGATCTATGAAGCTGGTTACCGTGGTAATCAAACCGTTCAAACTGGAAGACGTCCGTGAAGCACTGTCTTCTATTGGTATTCAGGGGCTGACCGTCACCGAAGTGAAGGGCTTTGGTCGACAGAAAGGCCATGCCGAGTTGTATCGGGGAGCCGAATACAGCGTCAATTTTTTACCGAAGGTGAAGATTGATGTGGCGATTGCCGACGATCAGCTTGATGAGGTGATCGACGTCATCAGCAAGTCGGCCTACACCGGAAAAATTGGCGACGGCAAAATTTTTGTCGCCGAGCTGCAACGTGTGATTCGTATTCGTACCGGCGAAGCCGACGAAGCCGCACTGTAACTTCTGGCACACAGTGATAGGAAACCAAAAAATGAAGATAGCAACGATGAAAACGGGTATCGCTTCACTGGCACTGCTGCCGGGACTGGCGATGGCAGCGCCAGCCGTCGCGGACAAAGCTGATAACGCCTTTATGATGATATGTACCGCGCTGGTGTTGTTTATGACCATTCCGGGCATCGCGCTGTTTTATGGCGGTTTGATTCGTGGCAAGAACGTTCTGTCGATGCTGACGCAGGTGACGGTGACGTTTGCACTGGTCTGCATTTTATGGGTGGTGTATGGCTACTCGCTGGCCTTTGGCGAGGGGAATAGTTTCTTCGGCAACTTCAACTGGGTGATGCTGAAAAACATTGCCCTGACGGCGGTAACGGGGAGTTTCTACCAGTACATTCACGTTGCGTTCCAGGGCTCATTTGCTTGCATCACCGTTGGACTTATCGTTGGGGCGCTGGCTGAACGCATTCGCTTCTCTGCGGTACTGATTTTTGTGGTGGTATGGCTGACGCTGTCCTACATTCCGATTGCGCATATGGTCTGGGGTGGTGGTCTGTTGGCCTCCCATGGCGCGCTGGATTTTGCGGGCGGGACGGTGGTGCATATCAACGCCGCGATCGCCGGGCTGGTGGGTGCTTATCTGATTGGTAAACGTGTGGGTTTTGGCAAAGAGGCTTTCAAACCGCATAATCTGCCGATGGTCTTTACCGGGACCGCGATTCTCTACATCGGCTGGTTTGGTTTTAACGCAGGTTCTGCGGGGACGGCAAATGAAATCGCTGCGCTGGCCTTTGTGAATACCGTGGTGGCGACCGCTGCTGCCATTCTCGGCTGGATCTTCGGTGAGTGGGCGCTGCGCGGTAAACCGTCGCTGCTGGGCGCATGCTCTGGCGCCATTGCGGGCCTGGTTGGCGTGACCCCTGCTTGTGGTTACATTGGCGTCGGCGGCGCGTTGATCATCGGGGCAATTGCCGGTCTGGCGGGGCTGTGGGGCGTGACGATGCTGAAGCGTTTTCTGCGCGTTGATGACCCGTGCGACGTGTTCGGTGTGCACGGCGTTTGCGGCATTGTCGGCTGTCTTCTGACCGGGGTGTTCGCCGCCAGTTCTCTGGGTGGCGTAGGCTTTGCTGAGGGCGTGACCATGGGGCATCAGGTGCTGGTGCAGCTCGAAAGCGTGGCGATTACCATTGTCTGGTCCGGCGTGGTGGCCTTCATCGGCTATAAGCTGGCGGACATGACGGTCGGGCTGCGCGTACCGGAAGAGCAGGAGCGCGAAGGGCTGGATGTGAACAGCCACGGTGAAAACGCCTATAACGCCTGATATTTCACTCTGCCGGATGGCGCTAAACGCTTATCCGGCCTACGACAGATGTAGTCTGTAGGCCGGATAAGACATCAGTTGCGATTGCGCATCACCCCTTCCTGTACGGTAGAGGCCACCAGCACGCCGTCCTGTGTATAAAATTCCCCGCGCACAAAGCCCCGGGCACCGGAGGCAGAGGTGCTCTCGACGTTATACAGCAACCACTCATTGATATTGAAAGGACGATGGAACCACATCGAATGGTCGATAGTGGCTATCTGAATCCCTTTCTCCAAAAAACCAATTCCGTACGGCTGTAGCGCCACAGGCAGGAAGTTCAGGTCGGAGGCGTAACCCAGCAGATACTGATGCACGCGCAGATCGTCCTGCACCGTACCGTTGGCGCGGATCCACACCTGGCGTGCCGGTTCGGCGACATGGCCTTTGAGCGGGTTATGAAACTCCACCGGACGCACTTCCAGTGGGCGGTCATTGATAAATTTCTCTTTCAACAGCGGCGGCAGCAGATGCGCCACTGAACGGGCAATTTCGGTTTCGGATTTCAGCGCGTCGGGCCCAGGTGCGTGCGGCATGGTTTTTTGATGTTCAAAGCCCTCTTCCGGCGCCTGAAAAGAGGCGGTCATGTAGAAAATGGGCTTTCCGTTCTGGATGGCGGCAATGCGGCGAGCGCTGAAACTGTTACCATCGCGCAGCACTTCGACATCGTAAATTATCGGTTTTTGGCTATCGCCAGGACGTAAAAAGTAGCTGTGAAAGGAGTGCACCAGCCGCTCTTCCGGCACGGTTTCTTTAGCGGCATACAGCGCCTGTCCGACGACCTGCCCGCCAAAAACCTGGCGTAATCCTAAGTCTTCACTTTGGCCGCGAAAGAGTCCTTCTTCAATTTTTTCCAAATTCAACAATGTCAGCAAACTTTTTAGTGCCAGACTCATAGGTGCTCTCCAGGTCATGTCGATGTCGCAGCGAAGTAGGCAGAGTATAACGCAATTTTGAAAGTGGTCCGATGGGTGCAATTGTCTGAATTACCGGTCGATTGCAGGCAAAAATAGCTACTTTGTGCCACACTTAGTCACGTTATGTTTTTGTTAACCACTCTTCTGGCGAGGAAAGTTCTCGCTGGTGCATTGACGATAAGGAGAATTTAATGAAACTCGTGCACATGGTAAGTGGTTTAGCCGTTGCGGTCGCGCTGGCGGCCTGTGCTGATAAAAGTGCAGATATTCAGACACCTGCGCCAAGCCCTACTACGTCAATTGCTGACACACAGTCAAAAATTCAACAGCCGAATGTTTCTGGTACGGTGTGGATCCGCCAGAAAGTTGCGCTGCCACCGGATGCCGTACTGACCGTCACACTGTCGGACGCTTCGCTGGCGGATGCCCCGTCAAAAGTCCTGTCGCAAAAAGCGGTGCGTACTGAAGGGAAGCAGGCGCCATTTAGCTTTGTGCTGCCGTTTAACCCAGCAGATATTCAGCCGAACGCCCGTATTTTGTTGAGTGCAGCCATTATGGTGAACGATAAACTGGTGTTTATTACCGATACCGTGCAGCCGGTTATCAACCAGGGCGGTACCAAGGCCGATCTGACGCTGGTTCCTGTTCAGCATACGGAAGTTCCGGTTCAGGCCAGCGGTGGCGCGGCAACTACGGTGCCGTCAACGTCTCCCACGCAGGTGAATCCGTCTTCAGCCGTCCCTGCACCTACGCAGTACTAAGTCTGGCATGACCCTCTCCGCAGGGGAGGGTTAATACACCCAGCGATAACGTTGTAAATCGATGTGCCCACTTCCTGAAACCACCACCCCTTCAGCTAGCAATGCCTGACGCTGGCGCTGTAGATCCGGCCCGGTCAGCGATATAGCACCATGGCGATTGACGACACGATACCACGGCAGGGTGCTGCCTTCGGGAAGCCGTTTGAGGACGCCGCCGACCTGACGCGCTGCACGCGGCGATCCGGCAAGTCTGGCGACATCACCATAGGTAGTGACGAATCCTTCGGGGATTGCGGCGACAATTTGCCAGACGCGTTGGGGGAAAGAGTCTTGTATATCCATCATTTATTCCTGCGCTAATTCCCCAGCATAATCTGGAATGGCGGGGGAGTGAAGCCGCATTGCACAAGAAAACAGCATCCGGTGCTGGATGGGTTGCAATTACACGGTGCAGCAGTGATAATGCGCCTGCGCGTTGGTTAACAACGCTCTCAATGGGGGCTCTGTTGGTTCTCCCGCAACACTACTCTGTTTACCAGGTCAGGTCCGGAAGGAAGCAGCCAAGGCAGATGACGTGTGTGCCGGGATGTAGCTGGCAGGGCCCCCACCCAATTCTGCCGTCCGGCAATCTCTTCCTCCTTTTCTCATCACTTAAATTATTTTACGTATTTTCCCATGACTTGCCTGTGAACGCAGAGTGTCCCAGATCGGCTGCAATGTGTTGAAGGCAGCGCGCATCGTGTCATCCGGCAGCGCGAAGGGCATGCGTAAGAAACGATCGAATGCACCCGCTAACCCAAAGCGCGTTCCGGTACCTAACTGAATACCGGCGCTGTCGGCGCGAGTGGCAAACAGCGTCGCCAGCGTATCGGGCAATTCTACCCAGAAAGATAACCCGCCCTGCGGTTGGGTAAATTGCCATTCCGGGAAATGCGATCGCATCAGGGTATGGCACTGGTCGCGTCTGGCGGTGAGCAGTTGTCTTCTGTCCGGGAGAAACTGCGCGGCGTTATCCAGCAGCCAGCCGGTAGCGAGCTGTTCCAGCACCGGTGAGCCTAAATCGAACGTGTCGCGGGTTTGCACCAGTGCGGCAATAGTCCGTGATGACGCCCGCACCCAGCCAAGACGTAATCCTCCCCAGAAACTTTTACCGGCAGACCCCAACATAATGATGGGTGCATCGCGATTGAAGGCGGCGAGCGGTGGTGGTGGCGGGGCGTCATACCACAGATTGACCATTGTTTCGTCCACCACCAGCGTGGTGTGCGTTTTGGCGGCGATATCGGCCACCACCTGGCGTGTGGCGGCGTCCATGCAACGTCCGGTAGGATTGTGAAAATCCGGCATCAGGTAGGCCATGCGTGGGGCGGTTTGTGCGATGGTGGCGACAAGACCCGCGGTATCCCACCCCTGTTCGGGCAGCGACACCCCCACCGGTCGGCAGGAGGCCCCCTGAATCGCCGCAATAGCGAGCGGGTAAGTGGGATGATCAACCACTACGCGATCGCCTGGACCGGTAAGCAACCGCAGGATCAGCGCCAGCCCGCTGACTGCACCATTGACCACCATAACCTCATCCGGCTGCGTGGGTAATCCGCGTTCGCAGTAATGCCGGGCAATGGATTCGCGCAAAGACGGTAGCCCCTGGGGCAGATACCCGGAACTTAACAGATGCTGCGGTATGGCAAACAGCGCCTGCTGGTAAGCCTGATGAATTTCGGGACCCGCGCTGAGCGCGGCGGTGGACAGATCGAGTGCGGTACCGGTGACGGTACGCGTCGGTACATGGCGAATATGTTCCGGCAGGATCACCCGTGAGCCGCTACCCTGGCGGCTTTCCAGATATCCTTCTTCCCGCAGCTGTGCCATTGCGCTGGCGATAGTTGTTCGGCTGACTTCCAGCACCGTAGCAAGTTCGCGCTCGCCGGGAAGCCGGCTATCCAGCGCCAGCCGGCCATCCAGTATCAGCAGACGCAAGGCTTCGGCCAGCTGTCGCCAGATTGGGGTACGTGAGGGACTCTCCTGCCAGTGCCCGAGCAGGCGCTGGAGAGACTGACTTCCATAACGGCGAGATGACATTGCAGTCCACTTTTTGGAAACTGGTCATTAATCATAGTGCCAATTGCGTTGAAGATGAAGACTGTCTGCGCGGGGAGAGGAGAAAAGCATGTTGCGTCGTTTACTGCAATTGTTTATCGGGCTGACGCTTTACGGCGTGTCGACGGCGATGTTTGTGCGTGCGGATTTAGGCGCTGATCCCTGGAACGTTTTTCATCTGGGTGTGGCAAATCTGTTGTCGATGAACATCGGCTTGGTGATTATTGTCGTGGGCGTATTGGTCCTGTTGGCATGGATCCCACTACGCCAGCGTCCGGGGTTTGGCACATTGAGTAATGTCATTATGATTGGGCTGGCGGCTGATGTGGCGCTGATGGTAATCCCGGGATTTGAATCCCTGTTTGCCTGCAGCGGTCTGTTGGTATCTGCGGTGATACTGAACGCCTTAGCGACCAGTCTGTATATCGGTGCGGGGTTCGGTGCTGGCCCACGTGATGGTCTGATGACCGGCATTCACGCGCGTACTGGTTGGCCGGTGAGGCGAATTCGAACGGCCATCGAAGTGTCGGTGTTGCTTATTGGTTGGCTACTCGGGGGAACCCTGGGCGTTGGTACGGTGCTGTATGCACTGGCGATTGGTCCGCTCATTCAGCTTTGTCTGCCGTGGTTTCGGCATCAGCCGCAGTCACGTGTTCGGGTTCGGAATGAACCTACGGCATGATCGCGGGCTGACGACTAAACTTAATCTCGACTGACGCGGCCAGAATTGGCTTGCCGCGCAGTAAACTTCGGAGGCTTTTCTCATGAAGTATGTTGATGGTTTTGTGGTTGCCGTACCCGCTGAAAACAAGGAGGCGTATATCGCGATGGCGGCAAAAGCGGCTCCGCTTTTCAAGGAGTTCGGTGCATTGCGCGTGGTGGAATGCTGGGCAGACGATGTCCCTGACGGCAAATTGACCGATTTTCACATGGCGGTAAAAGCGCAGGATCATGAAGAAGTGGTATTCAGCTGGATTGAGTATCCTTCAAAAGAAGTCCGTGACGCGGCGAATCAGAAGATGATGTCCGATCCCCGAATGAAGGAATTTGGCGAATCGATGCCCTTTGATGGCAAGCGCATGATCTACGGTGGATTCTCGCCCATTATGGATGACTGACGTGACTGGCTGTGCGGCGTGCCGCCAGCCATCTCAATCTTTTCGCATGTCGGCTACAGTCGTGTCTCCGCCCACAGGATAAACTCTGCCTTTGGCAATGCCTTACTGTATAGCCAGCCTTGGCCGTACTGCACGCCATGCTGTCGTAGCCACTCTTCCTGATTTTTCGTCTCAATACCTTCTGCCACCATTTCCAGCTTCAGCGTTTTTGCGATCTCGATAATATGCGGCGTCACGTTGTTGTATCCCAACGCATCCACGAACGATTTGTCGATCTTCAGAATATCGACATCCAGATCCTGCAAGTAACTGAGACTGGAATAACCGGTGCCAAAATCATCAATGTAAATCGAATGGCCGGCCTGGCGGTACTTGGCGATGAACGGAGCGCTGGTTTTCGGATCGGCAAAGGCGCGTTCTGTGAGTTCGAGTGCAATTTGCGACGGGTTTATCTGATAGTGATTCACCTTCCGGCTGAGCAGACCTGGCAGCGTTTCTGATGTCAGATTATCGGCTTCAAGATTGATGGAGATATGCTGCTCCGGATGGTGATGAAGCCATTTGCCCAGATCGTCAAACACGCTTTCGATAATCAGGCGAGTGAGAGGGGTTGTCAGGCCGGTCTGCTGTGCCAGCGCGACGAAAATCTCTGGTGAGAGAAAACTGCCATCGGGCTGCGGCCAACGGGCCAGCGCTTCGGCACCTACCACTTTCCCGGTACGAAGAGAAATGATCGGCTGATAGTACACCTTAATTTCACGGCGCTGGATAGCCTCCTGCAACTGATGATGGGGAGACTGCAAACGACGTAACATACGCAGAACAAAGGCGGCGGTCAGCAGACCGATAAGAATTCCCGCCGGGAGCCAGATAAGCGCCTGTCGGTGCCATATTTTTTTTAGCGGCAGCGTAGATGCCCAACTGACGACGGTAATACCTAATGCAGGGAAGGGACGAGCGTTGTAAATAACGCCCTCTTTTTGCAAATGCGTAGTGGCATTATCTTGTTGAAAATTTTGCAAAATATCTTCGGGTAGCGTTCCGCTACTGGTGACAATCCTGCTTTTATCGGCGCCAATAATGGCGACATCAATCGGCCACGAACCAAACGGAACAACGTCAATGAACGTGGCGGGATCGACCATCACCACATAGTTTTCGCTGCCTAATGCAGCCATAAAACGCTGGATACCTAAGTCGTTCTCCGTGGTTAACCAGGCACGGTAGCCATCCTCGGTGACTTTCATCGCCGCAGGGAAGGCGACAGCACGGCTTTTATTCTCGAGGGAAGAGCATTGCGGGACGTTGTCCTTAAGGTACACCACTTCCTGAATGTAACGATAGCTGTATGACAAACGACGCATTTCCAGTAAATGTTCCGTTCCGCAAGGTTCTCCCTTGAAGGTCTCAATCTGGCGTAATGCTTTTTTCGCCTGCTCGCCGACCCTTTCTGTGCGCAAAGCAACCCGGCTGGTGTAAGAATCAAGCTCGTCCATAAATTTAGTTTCAACCTGACGATACGCCAGCCACAGACTCAAACCCACTGGCGCAAGGATGGACAGAATCAGTATTCCGGTCACCAGGCCGATCAAATGTCGTGTTGTCACAGTGATATCCTTATTTACACAGCGTAGGGAAAGTATATCCGAAAGTGAAAAATCTATTCGAATGACCTAATAGATTTAAGAGGGGTATTTCCAGATTAATTACCCACTGTGTAAATGAGGTTGAGCCAGGGACGAGAGTAGTGTACTTTGTTGTTATGTTATAATGTAACAATTAGAGGTTGCAATGAAACCGGATATCCATCCTTTTTATCGTACTGTGGTATTCCACGACACCAGTGCCAATGAGTACTTTAAGGTCGGTTCGACCATCAAAACGGAACGTGAGATTGAGTTTGAGGGGAAAACGTATCCCTACGTGACCCTTGATATTTCGTCTAAATCACACCCGTACTACACCGGGAAGCAGAAGACGTTCGACAACGAAGGCAGTGCGGCGCGCTTCCAGAAACGTTTTGGCCATTTTATTGGCACTAAGCGAGGTTAACATGCAGGTTCTTAATTCACTTCGAAGTGCCAAACAGCGCCATCCTGACTGTCAGATAGTCAAACGCAAAGGGCGTTTGTATGTTATCTGCAAAACGAATCCGCGATTTAAAGCGGTGCAGGGCAGGAAGAAAAGACGTTAGACATTTTGCCAACATTTCAGGGAAACCAGTGCGTGCCTGCGGGTACGCACTTTTTTATTGGCTGTTAGGCAAGCTACTGACCGGCAGCTTCTGCGCGAGTTAGCGTGAAGACGTCGTAGAAAGAGAGCTCGCCTTTCCGCGCCATCATTTTTTGCAATTGGGCTTTACGTTCACCATCCACCCGCGGTGAATGCAGAATGGTCTCGATAAGCGCTGGCGGAACAAAACGGGTGTTATACCATTCGCCGTTATAGCAGACTCTGAAGTCCAGCACGTCGATGTCTTCGAAACGGTAACGCGGCGCGACGTCAAAAAAGAAAAAACCATTGAGGATGACAAACAATACCACCAGCAGCCACACCGAATCGACCAGCGTTTCTGATTGCAGCATAACCGCCAGCGTGGCGAACCAGGCGACATACATGCCAATAAACAGTCCCGGATACTTGCGAATGAAGCTGATGCTAAAGCGCGGTCTGTTATCGCGCTTTTCGCGCACATTTAAGTCGTCAATTGTTTCGGTGAGCAGGCGCTGTATTTCTGTCATCTCTTGCCTTCGTGATGTCTTCAATATTCAGGTGGGATCGACCCATTTTAAGAGGGGATAGTGCCTGAAAAAAGTAACAGATTAACCACAATTTAGCATAACAGTTACATTTGAACGTATAGCGTTTTGATGAGGCGCTCAGAGGAAACGTTCCCTTTGTCTCGTTGTGACCGCAGTCACCTGATTTGAATTAAATAACTATTGCAAATATGAGGAGGTGGTCAGCCAGACAAACAAATCTAACGCGATACCTGACTTAACCTCGTGAACAATTAGCGAATAAATTTCCAAACGGAAGTTGGAATCTTGTCGTACAGCTTATTCATCGTCAATTCAGCAAGGCGATGATCTGCTGCTGAGTAAAATACAGCCAGTTCATTGTCGGACAATTCATATTTATTTTTCTCAATAACACGCTCAAGCGTGTCAATTGTCTGGCAGCGTCGCAGGCGCATCAAATAATCTGTTTTAGTTAATGGTTTATCAGACATAACTCTTACCTATGATTGTAATATTTTTTAACAAGACAAACTAACAGGATTAGCCCTGGTGGCGTTGACAAAACAGCGAAACAGTCGACTTCCGGACTTTCGCCATTTCTGCAAATCCTGCGTATTAATACCATAATTGCTGAACAACATAAAAGTGTCATCCAGGTATTCATCAATCTGCGCAATCAGCTTATTGTCCTCATTGTACTTAATTTTATAATTAAGTGCGAAGGTTGCAATATGCTCTATCAGTTCGTTGAGCTGCAGGCTGGTTGCTGAAGTCGGGTCATTAACCCAGCCATGGTTGCTTTGTTCAAGGTTTGCAAGACAGTCATGATACAAGGTTTCGCAGAGAAATTTAAGCTGCGCGATATCATGCCGTTTGGGTGAGTACTCGTCCATAGCGCATCCCCTTCTTAGTGGTTTAAACTAACCGAACACCTTCGGGGTGGATACAACAAACTACCTGAAACTTGCCCATGACGCCTGATGATTTAACTATAATCTACTCTAAAAAAGATTTCATCGTCATATCATGAAAAATTACAATTGCGTAAAATTATGATGTGGCACCGTTTTTACATTTTACCTGAAAAATGAAGGTATTCGGAATGGAACAACTTCTTTATTGTTCGGGCAATCATCAGGTTAACGGAGTTAGCTTTAGCAATCAAAGGTAACCTCTAACAATGTAGGTTGAAGGTTAGGAATAATCTTAATATCTATTTAGGTAAAATAAGAAACCTCAAGAATTCTTAAGAATAGCCTCTAAATCTACGGGGATTATATCGCTTATTCACTCGGCAGAAAATAAACGTAATCACAATAAGTGATTTTTATGATTTTTCCAGAAAAAAGGCCGCTTGCGCGGCCTTTTCATTAGCGATGAATCAATGGTGATCAACCGGGTGGCTGTGTTCAACATCTTCATTCTTGCGGCTAAAGCGGCGGCGAACCACCACAAAGAACACCGGAACGAAGAAGATAGCCAGTACGGTTGCTGTAACCATCCCGCCCATTACGCCAGTACCAACGGCGTTCTGCGCGCCACTCCCTGCGCCGGAGCTGATAACCAACGGCATAACGCCAAGAATAAAGGCCAGCGAGGTCATCAGGATCGGACGTAAACGCATACGAACGGCATCCAGCGTCGCCTCGATCAACCCTTTACCCTCTTTATCCATCAAGTCTTTGGCGAATTCGACGATCAATATCGCGTTCTTCGCCGACAACCCAATGGTTGTGAGCAGACCTACCTGGAAGTAAACGTCGTTAGTTAATCCGCGGAACGTCGCGGCCAGCAACGCACCGATAACCCCCAGCGGAACCACCAGCATAACGGAGAACGGAATTGACCAGCTCTCGTACAGTGCTGCCAGACACAGGAAGACGACGATCAGTGAAATGGCATACAGGGCCGGAGCCTGGTTGCCAGACAGTCGTTCCTGATAGGACATCCCGGTCCAGTCATAGCCGATACCGGACGGCAGTTTGCTTGCCAGTTGCTCCATCATTGCCATGGCTTCACCGGTACTTTTACCCGGTGCGGCCTGGCCTAAGATTTCCATGGAAGGCAGACCGTTATAGCGTTCCAGTCGCGGTGAACCATATTCCCAACGTGAGGTAGAGAAGGCGGAGAACGGTACCATTTGTCCATCGCTACCGCGAACGTACCAGTTTCCAATATCTTCCGGCAACATACGGTATTCCGCTTCAGACATGACGTAAACTTTCTTCACACGACCGCGGTCGATGAAGTCGTTCACGTAGCTTCCGCCCCATGCTGCACCCAGCGTTGTATTAATATCACTAATGGAAACGCCCAGCGCCTGCGCTTTTTCCTGATCGATATCGATCTTGAACTGCGGCGTATCTTCCAGGCCATTAGGACGAACACCGACCAACAGATCCGGATGCTTGGCCACTTCACCAAACAGCTGGTTACGCGCCTGTGTTAGTTTGTCATGGCCCAAACCACCCTGGTCAATCAACTGGAAGTCAAAACCAGTTGCGGTACCCAGTTCGACAATCGCGGGTAGGTTAAAGGCGAAGACCATCGCATCTTTAATCTTCGAGAACGCCCCCATCGCGCGAGCGGTGATTGCCTCGACCTTGTTCTCATCACCCGGACGTTCGCTCCAGTCTTTTAACGACACGAAGGCAATACCGGTGTTCTGACCGCGTCCCGCAAAACCGAAGCCGTTAACGGCAAATACCGATTCAACGTTATTTTTTTCTTTGGTCAGATAGTAATCCGTCATTTCGTCCAGCACCTTCTGGGTACGCTCTTGCGTAGCACCTGCAGGTAGCTGAGCCATGGACAGGAATACCCCCTGGTCTTCATCCGGCAAGAAGGAGCTTGGCAGGCGAACGAACAGATAAGCCATACCGACGACAATGATCAGATACAGCGCCAGATAACGACCCGTACTGCGCAGAATGCCGCCAACGCTGTCGGTATAGTGGTTGGTGCTCTTATCGAACATGCGGTTAAACCAGCCGAAGAAGCCTTTTTTGCCTTCTCCGTGATCGCCCTTAGCGATCGGTTTGAGCATGGTGGCACAAAGAGCCGGCGTCAGAATCAACGCCACCAGTACTGACAACGCCATTGCAGAAACAATGGTGATGGAGAACTGACGGTAGATTGCCCCGGTAGATCCGCCGAAGAAGGCCATCGGGATAAATACCGCTGACAGCACCATCGCGATGCCCACCAGTGCGCCCTGAATCTGGCCCATTGATTTACGCGTCGCTTCTTTCGGCGGCAGACCTTCCTCCGCCATAACGCGCTCAACGTTCTCGACCACCACGATGGCGTCATCCACCAGCAAGCCGATGGCAAGCACCATCCCGAACATCGTCAGGGTGTTTATCGAGAAGCCGAAAATGGCCAGCACTGCAAAGGTACCCAGCAAAACCACCGGTACGG
>OJJJ01000293.1_pt1 | contig 28988 bp, 30 predicted proteins | sample 1596311 | NCBI WGS metagenome assembly OJJJ01 (sample SAMEA4350140, study PRJEB24818) | metagenome | biome: human; feature: gut; material: faeces | place: Denmark | collected 2013-09 | reverse complement strand
GTTGTTGAGCCTACCGGCACCGGCATTGGCAGCGATGCGGTTGCGATTGTCTGGGATGGTGACCAACTTCACGGTCTGAATGCGTCCGGCCGCTCACCTGCCAGCTGGCATGCGGATCTGTTTGCCGGTAAAACCGCCGTGCCGGAAATTGGCTGGGATGCGGTGACGGTGCCCGGTGCCGTATCGGGCTGGGTGGCGCTCGCGGAACGTTTTGGCACACTGCCACTGACCACGCTGGCGCAGCCTGCGATTGAGTATGCGCGCAACGGTTTCCCGGTCTCCCCGCTGATTGGTCATCTCTGGCAGCGCGGCTACAACAAGCTGAAAGATCAGCCCGGCTTCAGCGCCTGTTTCGCGCCAGAAGGCCGTGCGCCACGCGTGGGCGAAATCTTCCGTAATCCGGCGCAGGCGAACTCGCTGGAGCTGATTGCCAAAACCAACGGTGAAGCGTTTTACCGTGGCGAGCTGGCGCAGAAAATTGCGGCCTTTGCCAAAGAGCACAGCGCGCATCTGACGGCTGAGGATCTGGCAAACCATCGCGTTGACTGGGTGGAACTGCTGTCGCGTGATTTCGCAGGCGGTTCGGTGCAGGAGCTACCGCCAAACGGCCAGGGGATCGCCACGCTGATTGCGCTCGGTATTCTGGAACAGTGCGGTATTGAGCAGCATCATCCGGACTCCGTGCAGTCCCTGCATTTATCCATAGAAGCGATGAAGCTGGCACTGGCGGATCTCGACCGCTACGTGGCGGATGAAGAACACATGGAGTTCGCGGCAAAAGAGCTGCTGAGCGATCATTATCTGAAGTCACGTGCGGCACTGATCAACCATGATAAAGCCTCTGATTTTGTCTACGGTTCTCCAACGCAGAGCGGCACGGTTTACCTGAGCGCTGCGGATGCCAGCGGGATGATGATCTCCTTTATACAGTCCAACTATATGGGCTTCGGTTCAGGGATCGTGGTGCCGGACACCGGCATCAGCCTGCAAAACCGGGGCTGCGGTTTTGTGCTCGACCCGAAACACCCGAATGCGCTGGCAGGCGGCAAGCGTCCGTTCCACACTATCATTCCGGGCTTTGCGATGGACGGCAACGGTAAGCCGCTGATGTCCTTCGGTGTGATGGGCGGGCCGATGCAGGCGCAAGGGCACATGCAGATGGCACTACGCATTATGCTGCACGGGCAAAACCCGCAGGCGGCGATCGACGCGCCGCGTTGGCGCGTGGTGCAGGGCAGGGAGGTGATCGTCGAATCGACGTTTGATCGCAATATCATTGCCGCACTGCGTGAGCGCGGGCACCAGATCGTGGTGGAAGATCCGTTGCAGGATTACAACTTCGGCGGTGCACAGGTGATCTATCGTATGCCGGAAGGGCACTACGTTGCCGCGACGGAAAGCCGCAAAGACGGGCAGGCGTTGGTGAGTTAATTAACGCCCGGTGGCGCTGCGCTTACCGGGCCTACGTTGTGCTTTTTGTAGGCCGGGTAAGGCGTAGCCGCCACCCGGCTTTTTTCACTCAATGCTAAACGGGTCAGCATCCTGCCATGCCGGAAACTTCTCCCGATACTCCTTCAGTGCCGTTAGCGACAGCTCCGCATCAATCCGCGTCGCCTGATGCGGCTCGGCGGTGGCGATAATCTCTCCCTGCGGGTTTACCACCCGGCTGTCTCCACGATAGTGATGCCCGTTACCGTCCGTTCCCACGCGGTTACAGCCCACCACGTACGCCTGATTCTCAATGGCGCGCGCCACCAGCAGTGCCTGCCAGTGCAGCGAGCGCGGCGCAGGCCAGTTGGCGACGTATAACGCCAGGTCGTAATCGTTGCGGTTGCGTGACCACACCGGGAAGCGCAGGTCATAGCAGACCAGCGGCAGGATGCGCCAGCCGCGCCACTCAAACACCACTCGTTCATTACCCGCTTCATAGTGATGATGCTCATCTGCCATGCGGAAAAGGTGGCGTTTATCGTAGAAATGGACTTTCCCTTCCGGCTCAACCAGCAGGAAGCGGTTAACCGGCCCACGTTCGGTTTGCAGCGCGGCGCTCCCGGCGATCAGCGCGTTGGTCTCCTGCGCTTTGGCGTGCATCCAGGCGACGACTTCATCCTGCGGCATCGACTGTTTAGCGGCCTCCATTGCAAAGCCCGTGGTAAACATCTCCGGCAGGACAATCACATCTCGCCCGGTAATCTCTTCCAGTTGACGATCAAAATGGCGAAGGTTGGCGGGGCCGTCCATCCACACTAAAGGTTGCTGCAAAATAGAAATCTTCAGACCAGGCACGATACAGACTCCTCAAAAGACCGCTTTTTTGACACTGTAGCACGTCATAACAAGAAAATGTGGCAATAAAAAACCCCGCCTGAGGCGGGGTTTGGCAGAGCGAAACGCGTTATGCGGCTTCAGGTTTGCGGACCTTCTCCGGCAGCTTTACCGGCTGTGTCGCCAGCTCATCCGGTTCGAAATCATCCACGTTAATACTGCGCAGACGGCTCTCTTCAGCTTTCACCAGAATAGCGGCTTCATTGTTGTCGATGATCCCGCCCGCCAGCGCCTGTTTCGCCAGTTCATCCAGACGGGTAAACGGCAGGTTTTTGCCCAGCTGTTTACAGATCTTCTGGTGAATCGGGTCGGCGGCCATCACATCCAGCAGAGCCTCTTCCAGCAGACCTACCGGGTTATGCGGCGTTGGGGCCAGATACTGACCACGGCCGATACGGGAGCGGGTTGCACTCGGTATCTGCAGGATCTTCGCTACTTTGTGATCCAGCTTATCGGACGGTGCCAGGTGATGACGTCCGGTCGGGAAGATCACCACGCGCAGGGCACCCGCCACAAAGCGGTTCGGGAAGTTTGCCAGCAGATCGTCAATCGCCTGCTCAGCCTGATACATTGCATCCTGCACGCCCCAGTGCACCAGCGGCAGATCCGCTTCCTGGCGACCTTCGTCGTCGTAACGTTTCAGAACCGCAGAGGCCAGGAAGATCTGGCTCAGCACATCGCCCAGACGGGCAGAGATACGCTCACGACGCTTCAGGCTTCCGCCCAGCACGGCCATGGAAACATCAGACAGCAGAGCCAGGTTCGCGCTCAGACGGTTCAAATGCTGGTAGTAACGTTTGGTTGCATCACCGGTTGGCGTCGCGCTGGTCAGGCCGCGCGTCAGGCCCAGCCAGAAGCTGCGCACCTTGTTGCTGCCCACGTGACCGATATGTTTGAACAGCAGCTTGTCGAAGGCATCCACGTCGTTATTCTGCGCGGCCGCCATCTCTTCCAGCACGTACGGATGGCAACGAATCGCGCCCTGGCCGAAGATCATCATGCTTCGGGTCAGGATATTTGCCCCTTCCACGGTGATGGCAATCGGTGCGCCCTGATAGCCGCGCGCCAGGAAGTTGCCTTCGCCGAGCATAATGCCTTTACCGCCCGCAATATCCATCGCGTCGATGATTGACTGCTGCGCGCGGTGAGTACAGTGGTACTTCACAATCGCGGACAGCACGGCCGGTTTTTCGCCCAGCATAATGCCGTAGGTAATTAACGACGCAGCGGCGTCCATCACATAGGCGTTACCCGCGATACGCGCCAGCGGCTCTTCGATACCTTCCATTTTGCCGATGGAGATTTTGAACTGACGGCGGATATGAGCATAGGCACCAATCCCCATCGCCACCGATTTCAGGCCACCGGTAGAGTTCGACGGCAGGGTAATACCGCGGCCCACCGACAGACATTCCACCAGCATACGCCAGCCCTGACCGGCCATTTTCGGGCCACCGATGATGTAGTCAATCGGTACAAAGATATCCTGACCACGGGTTGGGCCGTTCTGGAACGGTACGTTCAGCGGGAAGTGGCGACGGCCAATTTCAATGCCTGGCGTTGAGGTTGGGATCAGCGCACAGGTAATGCCCAGATCCTCTTCGCCACCCAGCAGTTTTTCCGGGTCGGAGAGTTTAAACGCCAGACCGAGCACGGTGGCGACAGGGGCCAGCGTAATATAACGTTTGTTCCAGGTCAGGCGCATACCCAGCACCTGCTCGCCCTGCCACTCGCCCATACAGACTACGCCGGTATCGGGGATTGCACCTGCGTCAGAGCCCGCTTCCGGGCTGGTCAGTGCGAAACAAGGGATTTCCTGACCACGCGCCAGACGCGGCAGGTAGTGATCTTTCTGCTCTTTGGTCCCGTAATGCTGCAGCAGTTCGCCTGGGCCTAAGGAGTTAGGTACACCAACGGTGATTGCCAGAATACCGGAGACACCCGCCAGCTTTTGCAGCACGCGAGCCTGAGCATAAGCGGAGAATTCCAGGCCGCCGTACTCTTTCTTGATGATCATCGCGAAGAAGCGGTGCTCCTTCAGATATGCCCACAGTTCCGGCGGCAGGTCGGCCATTTCGTGGGTGATGGCAAAATCGTTCGCCATGCGGCACGCTTCTTCCACCGGGCCATCAATAAAGGCCTGTTCTTCTGCTGTCAGACGCGGCTGCGGATAGTTGTGCAGCTTTTTCCAGTCCGGGTTGCCCTGGAACAGATCGCCTTCCCACCAGGTGGTTCCTGCATCGATCGCTTCTTTCTCAGTACGCGACATTGGCGGCATCACTTTGCGGAAGCCTTTGAATACAGGTGCGGAGATCATCGCTTTACGCATCGGCGTAAAGTTAAACGGCAGCAGGATGATAGCCAGCGGAACCAAAAGCCAGATATTCCAGAGACCTGCGACGCCAAGCGCAGCCGTCCAGGCCAGAAGAATCAGGCTGCTCAGGAATAAACTTACACGGTGATAGAACAGCACACCGAGCAGAACAACGGTTGCGATAATGCTCAAAATCATCATAAAGAAAAGCTCCCTTGCTTGTAGGAGGTCTGACCACTTGTGATGATATGGTTGTAGTTGATGTGATTTCCTTTAGCAATGTGTTTACAAAATAATTACAACCTGGTTCACATTGTTCGCGAGTTTGCAGGCACGAAAAATCAAAACGCCGGATGAATCGCATGGCTTTAGCTTCTCGCTTTTATCGCTATCCGGTACACTCCACTGTGTTATTTCATCAATACTGAAGGATTATCCTCATGTACCAGGATCTTATTCGTAACGAACTGAACGAAGCGGCGGAAACGCTGGCTAACTTTCTGAAAGATGATGCCAATATTCACGCTATTCAGCGCGCGGCGGTCCTGCTGGCCGACAGCTTCAAAGCTGGTGGCAAAGTGCTCTCCTGCGGTAACGGTGGCTCCCACTGTGACGCGATGCACTTCGCAGAAGAGCTGACCGGGCGTTATCGCGAGAACCGTCCAGGCTATCCGGCGATTGCGATTTCCGACGTGAGCCACATCTCCTGCGTCAGTAATGACTTCGGTTACGACTATGTTTTCTCCCGTTACGTTGAAGCGGTAGGACGTGAAGGCGACGTGCTGCTGGGTATTTCAACCTCCGGTAACTCCGCTAACGTGATTAAAGCAATTGCCGCAGCGCGTGAAAAAGGGATGAAAGTCATCACCCTGACCGGGAAAGATGGCGGTAAGATGGACGGTACGGCGGACATCGAAATTCGTGTTCCGCACTTCGGTTATGCTGACCGCATTCAGGAAATTCACATCAAAGTGATCCACATCCTGATTCAGTTAATTGAAAAAGAGATGGTTAAGTAAGGCTTCGCTGGGGGGCACCGGTGCCCCCCGCAGTTGTGGAGTGGAGGTGATTTATGTGCGAACTGCTCGGGATGAGCGCCAATGTGCCAACCGATATCTGCTTTAGCTTCACCGGGCTGGTTCAGCGCGGTGGGGGAACCGGGCCGCATAAAGACGGCTGGGGCATTACCTTCTACGAAGGCAAAGGGTGTCGCACGTTTAAAGATCCTCAACCCAGCTTCAATTCACCGATTGCCAGACTGGTGCAGGACTATCCGATAAAGTCCCGCTCGGTGATCGCCCATATCCGCCAGGCGAATCGCGGGGAAGTGGCGCTGGAAAATACCCATCCCTTTACCCGTGAACTGTGGGGCCGTAACTGGACCTATGCCCACAACGGCCAGCTCACCGGCTATAAATCGCTGGAGACCGGGAATTTCCGACCGGTCGGCGAAACGGACAGTGAAAAGGCGTTTTGCTGGTTGCTGCATAAGCTGACCGAGCGCTACCCTCGCACGCCCGGCAACATGGCCGCCGTATTTAAATATATCGCGTCGCTGGCATCTGAGTTACGCGAAAAAGGCGTGTTTAACATGCTGTTGTCTGACGGACGCTACGTGATGGCGTTTTGCTCCACGAATCTGTTCTGGATCACCCGCCGTGCGCCGTTTGGCGTGGCAAAACTGCTCGATCAGGATGTGGAGATAGACTTTCAGAAAGAGACCACACCAAATGATGTGGTCACTGTCATTGCGACGCAGCCGCTGACGGGCAACGAAACCTGGCAAAAGATCATGCCAGGTGAGTGGGTTTTATTTTGCCTCGGGGACCGAGTAGTTTGACGCCAGCTGTGGATGAACCACTTCGTGGCTTAGCGGTTTGCTGACCACGTAACGGCCATCCACAATCGAGACGACCGGCGGCTTATGGGTCTGCTCAAAATAGTCATAACCCGGCTTAAGCTGCTTCCAGAAATCGGCGTAGTAAGAATATTTGTGGCGAGCCATGTTGGCATCGGTCATACGGAACGGGTAGATGCTGATCTGAACGTTTGGCTGACCAAACACCAGCGCACCGGTCACGAACTGGAAGATCTCATCAATGCCGGAGTCGGTCATTGCGTAACAGCCGACAGAGACGCAAGCACCGTGGATCATCAGATACTTACCTTCATAGCCGTGAGCACGGTCGTAGGCATTCGGGAAGCCGATGTTAATCGCTTTATAGAAGCGGCTGTCCGGTTTTAGCTGGCTACGCTGAACGTTGTAAAACCCTTCCGGACTTTTGAAATCGCCCTGACGCTGTTTTGGCCCCAGCCCGCCGGAGTAGTTACAAATTTTGTAGCTATCGAGCAGCTGATATGTCTCGCCCATTTTTACAAACAGATCGAGTGTGCGCTCTTCCTTGAAGATTTGAATATAAACCGGCGATCCCATTAACTGCTGTTTATATTCTTTGCTGACCGGCGTCGTTGAGCTATTACTGCTGAGCAGCCCGGCAAACGACATGCACGGCATCAGAAGCATCGCAATGAATAATGCGATTTTACGCATACTACTGGTTCCTTGATAAAACTATGACCAACTTGCCAGGACGGCAAAAAGAGACCCGAAATCAGATTAATCTGGACAGGAGCGCTCACATTAGCACCGCTATAGATTTTCGCAAGACCCAACCTTTGAGTTTACACATTAGTTTTACTTTATAACCCATTCGAATCGCCTTGACTCCAGGAACTTTGCGCAATAGCTCGCATTTTGGCGCGAGCAAGGGCGGATTTGCTGCCGCCTGCCGAGCTTAAAATGTTACACTTCGTTCCCTCTGGATTGTTGTTCATGGATACCTGCTAACCACATGTTTAGAATAAGAAAAGGACTTGATCTGCCGATCTCCGGCGTGCCTGAACAGCACGTTTCGACAGGTGCCAGCATTCGTCACGTTGCCATTTTGGGCGACGATTACGTGGGGATGCGCCCCGCGATGCTGGTGCAGGAGGGCGATCGCGTCATGAAAGGGCAGGCGCTCTTCGAGGATAAAAAAAATCCCGGCGTTATGTTCACCGCACCCGCCAGCGGCACTGTTGTTGCGATTAACCGCGGGGAACGCCGCGTACTGCAGTCGGTGGTGATCCGCATTGAAGGCAATGAGCAGCGTGATTTTGCCCATTTTGACGCGGCAGATCTCGTGGCTTTACGCCGTGATGTCGTGCAGGCGCAACTGCTGGAATCTGGCCTGTGGACGGCGTTTCGCACGCGCCCGTTCAGTAAATCCCCTGTCCCTGGAACGGTGCCAGCGGCTATCTTTGTCACCGCAATCGACACCAACCCGCTCAGCGCAGATCCGCAGCCCATTATTCTGGCGCAGCGAAAGGCGTTTGATGATGGGCTCACGCTGTTAACGCGCCTGACGCCGGGGAAAGTCCATGTTTGCCAGGCCAGCGGCGGCAAACTCGGTGGACATCCGCAGGGGCAGGTTGCGTTTAATGAATTTGCAGGCCCGCACCCTGCTGGTCTGGCAGGCACCCATATTCACTTCCTTGAGCCGGTGAGCCTGACGAAACAGGTGTGGCATCTTAATTATCAGGACGTCATTGCCATCGGAAAACTGTTTACGACGGGCGAGCTGTGCACGGAACGTGTGGTTGCCATCGGCGGGCCGCAGGCGACCAACCCGCGCCTGGTGCGTACCCTGCTGGGAGCCGATATTAATGAACTGCTCACCGGTGAAACAAAAGCGGGTGAAAACCGGCTCATTTCCGGTTCAGTGCTTAGCGGCAGACAAGCCATCGACACGCAGGCTTACCTGGGGCGTTTTCATCTACAGGTGAGCATCGTTCAGGAGGGGCGTGAGAAAGAGCTGTTTGGCTGGGTGCTGCCAGGAGCAGAAAAGTTCTCTGTGACCCGCACCACGCTCGGCCACTTCCTGCGTCACAAGCTCTTTAACTTCTCCACCAGCACTCACGGTGGTGAGCGTGCGATGGTTCCCATTGGCAACTACGAGCGCGTCATGCCGCTGGATATTCTGCCAACCGTGCTGCTGCGCGATCTGCTCGCCAGAGATTCCGACAGTGCGCAGGCGCTGGGCTGCCTGGAGCTGGACGAAGAAGATCTGGCGCTGTGTACCTATGTGTGTCCGGGTAAATACGAATATGGACCCGTATTGCGCGAGGTGTTAACCCGCATTGAGCAGGAAGGATAACTGATGGGCTTAAAACACCTCTTCGAAAAAATAGAGCCGCACTTTACTGAAGGTAAGCTGAAGAAGTATTACCCGCTGTATGAAGCGACGGCGACCATTTTCTACACGCCGGGGCTGGTGACAAAAGGGGCGGCGCACGTTCGTGACGCCATAGACCTCAAGCGGATGATGATTCTGGTCTGGTTTGCAGTCTTCCCGGCCATGTTCTGGGGCATGTATAACGTCGGGTTGCAGACCCTTCCGGCGCTACATCATTTATACGATGCACCGCAGCTGGCGCAGGTGATTCAGTCTGACTGGCACTACCGTCTGGCGCAGTCGCTGGGCGTGAGCTTTAGCGCAGATGCGGGCTGGATAAGCATGATGACGCTGGGTGCGGTCTTCTTCCTGCCAATCTACATCACCGTCTTTGTCGTGGGCGGCTTCTGGGAAGTGTTGTTTGCCATTATTCGCAAGCATGAGATTAACGAAGGCTTCTTTGTTACCTCTATTTTGTTTGCGCTGATCGTTCCACCAACGCTACCGCTCTGGCAGGCGGCAATGGGGATCAGCTTTGGTGTGGTGATTGCCAAGGAGATCTTCGGTGGCACCGGACGCAACTTCCTCAACCCGGCGCTGGCGGGGCGTGCGTTCCTCTTCTTTGCGTATCCGGCACAAATCTCGGGCGACCTGGTATGGACGGCGGCGGACGGTTTCTCCGGCGCAACGCCGCTCTCTCAGTGGGCTGCACACGGCGGCGAAACGCTGGTTAACAATGCCACCGGACAGCCAGTGACCTGGTTTGATGCCTTTATTGGCAACATTCCAGGCTCTATTGGAGAGGTATCCACGCTGATGATTTTGCTTGGCGGGGCCATCATCCTGTTCGGGCGCGTGGCGTCCTGGCGGATCGTCGCAGGTGTAATGATCGGCATGGTGCTCACTGCCACGATGTTCAACTTCATCGGTTCCACCACCAACCCGATGTTCTCTATGCCCTGGTACTGGCATCTGGTGCTGGGAGGCTTTGCTTTCGGCATGATGTTCATGGCCACCGATCCCGTCTCGGCGTCGTTTACCGACAAAGGGAAGTGGTGCTACGGCGCGCTCATCGGGGTGATGTGTGTATTGATTCGCGTGGTCAACCCGGCCTATCCGGAAGGGATGATGCTGGCCATTCTGTTTGCCAACCTGTTTGCGCCGCTTTTCGACTACCTGGTCGTGCGCGCCAACATTAAGCGGAGGAAGGCGCGTGGCTGAAGTCAAAAATAACGACAGCATCGGCAAAACGCTGCTGGTGGTGCTGGTCCTTTGCCTGGTGTGTTCCATTGTCGTGGCGGGTTCAGCCGTAGGGTTGAAGCCGCTGCAGCAGGAGCAACGAGCGCTGGATAAACAGCGCAATATCCTGGCCGTCGCCGGGCTGATGCAGGAAGGGATGAGTGCAGACGACGTCTCGGCACTCTTTGCCGAGCGCATATCAGCCCGACTGGTGGATTTAAAAACCGGCGAACTGCTGGATAAAGACCCGGCGAAGTTTAATCAGGCCCAGGCGCTAAAAGATCCGCAGATGAGTCTTGTACTTGAGGCATCACAGGACCCGGCCGGTATCAAGCGTCGCAGCAATCTCGCGGAAATCTACCTGGTACGGGATGAGCAAAAACGTGTGCAGGAAATGGTACTGCCAATCTACGGCAACGGTTTGTGGTCAATGATGTATGCCTTCGTAGCGCTCGATACTGATGGGCGCACGGTAAAAGGGATTACGTATTATGACCAGGGCGAAACGCCGGGGCTGGGCGGGGAGGTTGAGAACCCTAACTGGCGTGCACAGTTCGTCGGGAAAAAAGTGCTCGACGACAACGGCCAGCCTGCGCTGAAAGTGATGAAAGGCGCTGCACGTCCGGGGGACGAATATGCTGTTGACGGGCTTTCCGGGGCCACGCTCACCTCTAACGGGGTGCAGCACAGTTTTGATTTCTGGATGGGCGAGCTGGGCTTTGGCCCCTTCCTGAAAAATGTACGTGAAGGAGCGCTGAACAATGGCTGATACCGGTGAACTGAAAGAAGTCAAAAAGGTGCTGATTGGCCCACTGTTAGCCAATAACCCGATTACCCTGCAGGTGTTGGGCGTCTGTTCGGCGCTGGCGGTGACCACCAAACTGGAAACTGCGCTGGTGATGACCGTTGCGGTAACGCTGGTTACGGCGTTCTCCAGCATGTTTATCTCGATGATCCGCCATCACATACCGAACAGCGTGAGGATCATTGTGCAAATGGCGATCATCGCCTCGCTGGTGATCGTGGTCGATCAGCTGCTGCGCGCTTTTGCTTATGAAACCTCAAAACAGCTTTCGGTGTTTGTCGGTCTGATTATCACCAACTGCATCGTGATGGGGCGTGCTGAAGCCTACGCCATGAAAATGCCGCCGCTGGCGAGCTTTATGGACGGCATCGGCAACGGCCTGGGTTACGGCGTGATCCTGATGACGGTCGGATTCCTGCGCGAGCTTATTGGTAGCGGCAAGCTGTTTGGCATCACGGTGCTGGATACGGTGCAGAATGGCGGCTGGTATCTGCCAAACGGACTGTTCCTGCTGGCCCCAAGCGCATTTTTCATTATCGGTTTGCTGATCTGGCTGATTCGTACCCTGAAGCCTGAACAGCAGGAAAAGGAGTAACCGACAATGGCTCATTACCTGAGTTTATTTGTGCGCGCAGTGTTTGTTGAAAACATGGCGCTCGCGTTTTTCCTCGGCATGTGTACGTTCCTTGCTGTTTCTAAAAAGGTGTCGACGGCATTTGGACTGGGGGTGGCGGTTACGGTCGTTCTTGGGCTTTCCGTACCGATTAACAATCTGGTGTTCAACTTCGTGCTGCGGGACGGCGCGCTGGTAGAAGGTGTCGACCTGAGCTTTCTGAACTTCATCACCTTCATCGGTGTGATTGCGGCGCTGGTGCAAATTCTTGAGATGATCCTCGACAGGTATTTCCCGTCGCTCTATAACGCCCTGGGGATTTTTCTGCCGCTGATCGCCGTGAACTGCGCCATCTTCGGCGGCGTGTCGTTTATGGTTCAGCGCGATTACAACTTCAGTGAATCCGTGGTGTATGGCTTTGGTTCCGGTATCGGCTGGATGCTGGCTATTGTCACCATGGCGGGCATCCGTGAAAAAATGAAATATGCCAACGTGCCCGCGGGCTTGCGCGGCTTAGGGATCACCTTTATCACCACCGGGTTGATGGCACTGGGCTTTATGTCCTTCTCCGGTGTGCAGCTATAAGGGAAAGAAGATGGAAATTATTCTTGGCGTGGTGATGTTCACGCTGATTGTTCTGGTGCTGTCGGGTCTGATCCTGGCCGCACGTGCGAAGCTGGTAAATTCCGGTGATGTCATTATTGATATCAACGATGAGCCGCAAAACCAGATCCGCACACCAGCGGGGGACAAGCTGCTTAATACACTCTCCGGCAACGGGATTTTTGTCTCTTCAGCCTGCGGCGGCGGTGGCTCCTGCGGGCAGTGCCGCGTAACGGTGAAAGAGGGGGGCGGGGATATTCTGCCAACCGAGCTGGCGCATATCACTAAACGTGAAGCAAAAGAGGGCTGCCGTCTGGCCTGTCAGGTCGCGGTGCGTCAGAACATGAAGATTGAGCTGCCGGAAGAAATTTTCGGCGTCAAAAAATGGGAGTGTGAGGTTATCTCTAACGATAACAAAGCCACCTTCATTAAAGAGCTTAAACTGCGCGTGCCGGAAGGGGAAAGTGTCCCGTTCCGTGCGGGGGGCTACATCCAGATAGAGTGTCCGGAACATACTGTCGCGTATGCGGACTTTGACGTGCCCGATGAATACCGCGCCGACTGGGATAAATTCAATCTCTTCCGTTTTGTTTCTGACGTCAAAGAGCCCACGTTGCGCGCTTACTCCATGGCGAACTACCCGGAAGAGAAGGGCATTATCATGCTTAACGTGCGTATCGCCACGCCGCCACCCAATGTGCCGGGTGCACCACCGGGCGTGATGTCGTCGTATATCTGGTCCCTCAAGCCAGGCGATAAAGTGACGATTTCCGGTCCGTTCGGTGAGTTCTTTGCTAAAGACACCGACGCAGAAATGGTCTTTATCGGCGGTGGTGCTGGGATGGCACCGATGCGTTCTCATATCTTCGACCAGCTTAAACGGCTTAGCAGCCAGCGCAAAATCAGCTTCTGGTACGGTGCCCGCTCGCTGCGCGAAATGTTTTATGATGATGAGTTTGAACAGCTTGCGCGTGACAACCCTAACTTTACCTTCCATGTGGCGCTTTCCGATCCACAGCCGGAAGATAACTGGACGGGTTATACAGGGTTCATCCATAACGTGCTGTATGAAAACTACCTCAAACAGCATCCGGCACCGGAAGATTGCGAGTTTTATATGTGTGGTCCGCCGATGATGAACGCCGCAGTGATCAAGATGCTTAAAGATCTCGGTGTGGAAGATGAGAACATCTTGCTCGATGACTTTGGAGGCTGACGATGATGACATTTCTGGCAGCTTTCCTGGTCTTTGTGCTGGTGGTGTTCGGTATGTCGTTAGGCTGGATCATTAAGCGTAAAAGTCTCCAGGGCAGTTGCGGTGGCATTTCATCCCTTGGCATGGAAAAAGTCTGCGACTGTCCGGAGCCGTGCGACGCCCGTAAAAAACGGATGGCGCGCGAGGCCCGGCGTATCCTTTAGGGCAAAATCGTCCCACTTCTCAATCCTCACTTATTTACTGTATACTTATCCAGTGATGAGTGAGGGCTTACTATGCGCAAAATAATCCATGTTGATATGGACTGCTTTTTTGCCGCAGTGGAGATGCGTGACAATCCGGCGCTGCGGGATATCCCTATTGCGATTGGCGGCAGCCGCGTCCAGCGTGGGGTAATCAGTACAGCTAACTATCCTGCGCGCAAGTTTGGTGTGCGCAGCGCTATGCCCACGGCGATGGCGCTGAAACTCTGCCCTCATCTTACCCTTCTGCCTGGGCGTTTTGATGCCTATAAAGAAGCGTCTGTCCATATTCGGGAAATATTCTCCCGCTACACTTCGCTGATTGAGCCTCTGTCGCTGGATGAAGCCTATCTGGATGTCACCGACAGTCTGCATTGTCACGGCTCCGCCACACTGATGGCGCAGGAGATCCGCCAGACCATCCATAAAGAACTGGATCTGACCGCCTCCGCGGGCGTCGCGCCGGTGAAGTTTCTTGCCAAAATCGCGTCTGATTTAAATAAGCCCAACGGGCAGTATGTCATCACACCTGAAGAGGTTCCGGCGTTTTTGAAAACCCTGCCGCTTGGCAAAATCCCCGGCGTGGGGAAAGTCTCCGCTGCAAAACTTGAGAGCATGGGACTACGCACCTGTGAAGATGTGCAGCGAAGCGATCTGGCGATGTTGCTTAAGCGTTTCGGGAAGTTTGGCCGCGTGCTCTGGGAGCGCAGTCAGGGAATTGACGAGCGTGACGTGAACAATGAGCGGCTGCGGAAATCCGTCGGCGTTGAGCGCACGCTAAGCGAAGACATTCACGACTGGTCAGCGTGCGAAACCATTATTATCGAACAGCTCTATCCCGAACTTGAGCGGCGGCTAATAAAGGTGAAACCGGATCTGTTGATTGCTCGTCAGGGTATCAAGCTGAAATTCAACGACTTCCAGCAAACGACGCAGGAGCATGTCTGGCCGCGGCTGAATAAAGAGGATCTGATTGCGACCGCAAAGAAAGCCTGGGAGGAGCGGCGGGCAGGGCGTGGGGTTAGGCTGGTTGGGTTGCGCGTCACATTGCTGTACCCGCAGTTAGAGCGGCAGCTGGTTCTGGGACTGTAATCGTAGGCCCGGTAAGCGAAGCGCCACCGGGCAACAGACGATAAATTACTTCGCAGGAATCGCCTTCAGCAGCTCGGTCAGCAGCGTCCAGTAGTGACCCACGCTTTCGATATGAACCTGCTCATCCGGGGAGTGTGGCCCGGTGATGGTTGGCCCGATGGAAACCATGTCCATCTCCGGATACGGTTTTTTGAACAGACCGCATTCCAGACCCGCGTGGATCACCTGAATGTTCGGGGTGCTGTTGAACAGACGCTGGTAAGTTTCACGTACCAGTGCCATCACCGGAGAGCTTGCATCCGGCTGCCAGCCTGGGTAGCTGCCTTTCGCTGAGGTTTTCGCGCCTGCCAGTGTGCCGAGAGATTCCAGCATGCTCACGACGTACTCTTTACCGCTGTCGATAAGCGAGCGGATCAGGCAGATGATCTCTGCGCTGTCGTCACCCATGGTCACCACGCCCACGTTCAGCGAGGTTTCCACCACGCCTTTCGCTACGTCGGAGTTGCGGATCACACCGTTTGGCGTCGCGTTCAGCAACTGAACAAAGGTATCGCGGGACTGCGTGGTCAGCGCCGCTTTATCTGTTGAAACGGATTCCAGCACCACGGTCAGGTTTTTCTCTTTCTCAGAGAGTTCGTTTTTCAGGATATCCAGATAAACGCTGGAGAGTTTTTTCAGCTCGTCCGCTTTTGCCGCAGGCACCGCTACGGTGGCGAACGCTTCACGTGGGATCGCGTTGCGCAGCGTACCGCCGTTGAAATCCACCAGACGCAGATCCAGATCAGCCGCGTGGCCTGCCAGGAAACGTGCCAGCAGTTTGTTGGCGTTACCGAGGCCCAGATGAATATCACCACCGGAGTGGCCGCCTTTCAGCCCTTTCAGCGTCAGTCTGAAGGTCTGGAAGCCAGCAGGAACCGCTTCGCGGGACAGCGGCAGGGTAGAGATGAAATCAATCCCGCCCGCGCAGCCCATGTAAATCTCACCTTCTTCTTCGGAGTCGGTGTTGATCAGAATGTCCGCCTGCAGCCAGTTGGCCTGCAGACTGAACGCACCGTCCATGCCCGCTTCTTCGGTCATGGTCAGCAGCACTTCCAGCGGACCATGCTCAACGCTGTCGTCCGCCAGCACGGCCAGTGCAGAGGCCATACCGATACCGTTATCCGCACCCAGCGTGGTGCCGCGCGCTTTTACCCAGTCGCCGTCGATGTACGGCTGGATAGGGTCTTTAGTGAAGTCGTGCACGGTGTCGTTGTTTTTCTGTGGAACCATGTCCAGGTGCGCCTGCAGCACAACGGGTTTACGGTTTTCCATGCCTGCCGTTGCCGGTTTGCGGATCAGAATGTTGCCAACCTGGTCGCGTTCAGCGTGCAGACCTTTTTCCTTCGCCCAGCCCATAATATGTTCGGCCAGTTGTTCTTCATGATAGGACGGGTGCGGAATGGAACAGATTTTGGCAAAAATATCCCACAGCGGCTGTGGAGATAATTGAGACAGTTCAGACACGATAAGTCTCCTTGTCGATGCGCTGCAAACAACGTTGCAGGACACAGGGTTAGCAGGTTAATAGTTACCACAAGACAGGCTTGCGAGATGCAACTGAGAATACCACTTTCTCTGGTCGCTGGTAGCATAAAGCATGTAAAAACTCAGGCTCAGGGCGCTAAACACTGGTTTTTGGTGCGTCAGATCTCTATAATCTCGCGCAACCTGGTTCACCCTTACTTTTTTAAGCCGTATAAAAACAGGCTGGGACACTTCACATGAGCGAAAAATACGTCGTCACCTGGGACATGTTGCAGATTCACGCACGCAAACTGGCGGCGCGTCTGATGCCTTCCGAGCAGTGGAAAGGCATTATTGCCGTCAGCCGTGGCGGTCTTGTACCGGGGGCGCTGCTGGCACGTGAGCTGGGTATTCGTCATGTCGATACCGTATGTATCTCCAGCTATGACCACGACAACCAGCGTGAGCTGAAAGTGCTGAAACGCGCTGAAGGCGACGGTGAAGGCTTCATCGTTATTGACGATCTGGTGGATACCGGTGGTACTGCGGTTGCGATCCGCGAAATGTATCCAAAAGCGCACTTCGTCACTATCTTCGCTAAACCGGCTGGCCGCCCACTGGTTGACGATTACGTGATTGATATCCCGCAGGATACCTGGATTGAGCAGCCATGGGATATGGGTGTGGTCTTTGTACCGCCTATTTCAGGCCGTTAATTTCAGAACGAAACTTTACACGCCCGGCTATGCCGGGCGTTGTTCTTTTTAGCCTGCACCGCGTTACAATGGTCTCCAGATGATGTATCCATGGAGGCAACGCAATGACGCAGGCCAATCTCACCGAGACTCTCTTCAAACCCCGTTTCAAACATCCTGAAACGTCGACGCTGGTGCGTCGTTTTAACCCTGGCACCATGCCTTCAGTGCAGTCTGCGTTAGACGGCAAAAATATCCCTCACTGGTATCGTATGATAAACCGCCTGATGTGGATCTGGCGCGGTATTGATCCGCGTGAAATCCTTGACGTGCAGGCGCGTATCGTCATGAGCGAGGCCGAGCGCACCGACAGCGAACTTTACGACACGGTGGTGGGTTATCGCGGCGGTAACTGGATCTACGAATGGTCTAAACAGGCAATGCTCTGGCAGCAAAAAGCCAGCCAGGAAGAGGATGCCACGCTAAGCGGCAAGCACTGGTTACATGCCGCGAACCTTTACGCCATCGCAGCATACCCGCATCTGAAGGGCGATGAGCTGGCAGAGCAGGCACAGGCACTGGCAAATCGCGCTTATGAAGAAGCTGCTCAGCGCCTGCCTGTCCTGATGCGAGAACTTGAATTCACCATTCCAGGTGGCAGCCCGGTCACCGGGTTTCTGCATATGCCTGAAGGCGAAGGTCCGTTCCCGACCGTATTAATGTGCGGCGGTTTGGACTCGCTGCAGATCGACTATTACAGCCTGTATGAGCGCTACTTCGCACCAAAAGGGATCGCGATGCTGACGCTCGATATGCCCTCAATTGGTTTCTCCTCGAAGTGGAAGCTGACTCAGGATTCAAGCCTGTTGCACCAGCATGCACTGAAAGCACTGGAGAATATTCCCTGGGTCGACCATACACGGGTCGCAGCATTCGGTTTCCGCTTTGGGGCGAACGTCGCGGTACGTCTGGCTTATCTGGAGTCATCCCGCCTGAAAGCAGTTGCCTGCCTTGGCCCGGTGGTTCACGCGCTGCTCAGCGACCCTGCCCGACAGGGTAACGTGCCAGAGATGTATCTCGGCGTGCTCGCCAGCCGTCTTGGCATGCATGATGCGTCAGACGAAGCGCTGCGCATTGAGCTCAATCGTTACTCATTAAAAACGCAAGGTTTACTGGGGAGACGTTGCCCCACGCCGATGTTGTCCGGTTTCTGGAAAAACGATCCTTTCAGCCCGGAAGAGGAGTCGCGCTTAATCACGTCGTCATCTGCGGATGGCAAACTGCTTGAGGTGCCGTTCAGCCCGGTGTATCAGAATTTTGACAAGGCACTCAAAGAGATTACCCGCTGGATCACGCAGAGATTGTGTTAAGAGATTGCTAAATTTTGATGGTTTGGTAAAACAGTGGCTTCACAAAAGGAGATCGCAATGACGTTACCGAGTGGACACCCGAAAAGTAGACTGATTAAGAAGTTCATGGCTCTTGGCCCGTATATTCGAGAAGAGCAGTGTGAAGAGAATCGCTTTTTTTTCGACTGCCTGGCTGTTTGCGTCAACGTGAAGCCTGCTCCCGAAAAACGTGAGTTTTGGGGCTGGTGGATGGAAATGGAAGCACAGGAAAAACGCTTTACCTACAGTTACCAGTTTGGCCTGTTCAATAAAGACGGTAACTGGCAGGCAACAACCATTAAGGACCAGGAAGTGATTGACCGCCTGGAGTATACGCTCAAAGAGTTTCACGATAAGGCGCGCAATTTGCTGGCCACGTTGGATCTGAAACTGGAACCTGCTGACGATTTTTCCAGCGAAGCGGTGAAACTTACTGCCTGACGCCACAGCGCCGGGTGGCGGCTTCGCCTTGCCTGGCCTACAAAATGCACTATTCCGTAGGCCTGGTAAGCGCAGCGCCACCGGGCAAAAAAATCCCGGCTTATCTGCCGGGATTTTCTTATTCGGATAATCTTAGAACTGGTAGGTCATACCCAGCGCAACGATGTCATCGCTGCTTACACCCAGTTTGTTATCATCGTCAATCTGGTTGATTTTATAATCAACAAACGCTGACATATTTTTGTTGAAATAATAGGTAGCGCCCACATCAATGTATTTCACGATATCTTCGTCACCAATCCCTTCGATATCTTTGCCTTTAGACTGGACATAGCCAATGGAAGGACGCAGGCCGAAATCAAACTGGTATTGCGCGACCGCTTCAAAGTTTTGCGCTTTATTTGCGAAACCACCGGAAATAGGTGCCATATTACGTGTTTCAGAATAAATAGTCGCCAGGTAAATATCGTTACCGTCATATTTCAGACCGGTCGCCCAGCCTTCCGCTTTTTTACCTTCGCCACGTGCCTGCAGGTTCTGTTCGTTAGTACGATCAGAGTTGGCGTAGGCACCAATGACAGAGAAATCGCTGCCACCGAAGTCATAGCTCAGGGAAGTACCGAAACCGTCACCGTTCTGTTTTTTCACGTCGCGGTTTTCATTTTTACCCTGATATTGCAGGGTCATATCAAGCCCATCAATCATACCGAAGAAATCGGTATTACGGTACGTTGCCAGACCGCTGGCACGTTTGGTCATGAAGTTATCTGTCTGAGCCAGGCCGTCACCGCCGAACTCAGGGAACATATCAGTATATGCTGCAACGTCATACAGCGCCCCCAGGTTACGACCGTAGTCGAAAGAGCCAACGTCTTTCAGCTTAATCCCGGCAAAAGCCAGACGCGTTTTCTGAGAAGAATCGCTCTCTGCTTTGTTGCCAGCAAATTCTGCTTCCCAGCGGCCATACCCGGTCAGTTGATCGTTAATCTGTGTTTCGCCTTTAAAACCAAAACGGACATAAGTCTGGTCACCGTCTTTAGCGTCATCATCACTGATGTAGTGCATTGCTTTAACTTTGCCGTACACGTCCAGTTTATTGCCGTTTTTATTATAAACTTCGGCTGCATGAACTGATGCTGAAGCAATAACGCCCATTACCACTAATGCCAGAGTACTCTTTTTCATTTTCAATCCTGAGTTTTATAAACGCGCTAATATTCGCTGAACGATAAGCTCATGCTTATGTCCCGTGAAAAAACAGGAAGGGTTTTATCGTTTACGGGTGAAACTTTTATGACAAAATAAGAATATGTTTAAAAAAGTATGTTTTAATTTTTCGGTAATAAAGCTGTCAAAATTTGCCGCTACGCTTCCTGATCCCGCGCAATAAAGTGTTCTGCTTTGTGTTAAGGCAGTTGGCAACGGGGCTGAGTCCTGTTAAAACGTTCGTTTGACATCATTTTCCCTTATTGTTGAACGGCAGAGAATCATGAGTGACAGCCAGACGCTGGTGGTAAAACTCGGTACCAGTGTATTAACCGGCGGATCGCGCCGCCTGAATCGCGCCCACATCGTTGAGCTTGTACGTCAGTGTGCTCAACTGCATGCCGCAGGGCATCGTATTGTGATTGTCACCTCCGGGGCGATTGCCGCCGGGCGTGAACACCTTGGCTATCCTGAACTCCCCGCAACGATCGCGTCTAAACAGCTGCTGGCCGCCGTGGGGCAAAGCCGACTCATTCAACTCTGGGAGCAACTGTTCTCTATCTATGGTATCCACGTCGGGCAAATGCTGCTGACGCGCGCGGATATGGAAGACAGAGAGCGCTTCCTGAACGCCCGCGATACGCTGCGTGCGCTGCTGGACAACAATATCGTTCCGGTGATTAACGAGAACGACGCCGTTGCCACCGCTGAAATCAAAGTGGGCGATAACGATAATCTTTCTGCGCTGGCCGCGATTCTGGCCGGTGCCGACAAATTATTGCTGCTCACTGACCAGCAAGGTCTTTTCACCGCCGATCCACGCTCTAACCCGCAAGCCGAACTGATTAAAGACGTTCACGGCATTGACGACGCGTTGCGCGCCATTGCGGGGGACAGTGTCTCTGGTCTCGGAACCGGCGGGATGGGCACCAAACTGCAGGCCGCCGATGTAGCCTGCCGTGCCGGTATCGACACCATTATTGCTGCGGGCAGCCGCCCTGGCGTGATTGGCGACGTAATGGAAGGCATCTCCGTGGGAACGCGCTTCCACGCGCAGGAATCTCCGCTGGAAAACCGTAAGCGCTGGATTTTTGGTGCACCTCCGGCTGGTGAACTTACCGTTGACGAAGGCGCGACCGCGGCAATTCTGGAACGAGGGAGTTCATTACTTCCAAAAGGAATTAAAAGCGTGACAGGTAACTTCTCCCGTGGTGAAGTGATCCGCATCCGTAACCTCGAAGGTCGCGACATCGCCCACGGCGTAAGCCGCTATAACAGCGATGCGTTACGCCGCATTGCGGGACACCATTCGCAACAGATCGACGCCATCCTGGGCTATGAATATGGCCCGGTTGCTGTGCACCGCGATGACATGATTATTCGTTAAGGAGCCTGAATATGCTGGAACAAATGGGCGCAGCCGCGAAGGCCGCCTCTTATAAACTTGCGCTCCTTTCCAGCCGCGAGAAAAACCGCGTGCTGGAAAAAATCGCTGATTATCTGGAATCACAGTCGCAGGAAATATTGCTCGCGAACGAGCAGGATTTGCTGGAAGCGCATCGCAACGGCCTGAGTGAGGCGATGCTTGACCGTCTGGCACTGACTCCGGCGCGCCTGAAAGGGATCGCAGACGATGTTCGTCAGGTCTGCAATCTGGCTGACCCGGTAGGGCAGGTGATTGACGGTGGATTGCTCGACAGCGGTTTACGCCTTGAGCGTCGCCGCGTACCGCTCGGTGTCATCGGTGTGATTTACGAAGCTCGCCCAAACGTGACGGTTGATGTCGCTTCTCTGTGCCTGAAAACCGGTAATTCCGCTATTTTGCGCGGTGGTAAAGAGACCTGGCGCACCAATGCCGCGACGGTAAAAGTCATCCAGCAGGCGCTGGAAGAGTGCGGCTTACCGGCAGGTGCCGTCCAGGCGATCGAAAGCCCGGACCGCGCGCTGGTGAATGAAATGCTGCGCATGGATAAATACATCGACATGCTGATCCCACGCGGGGGCGCAGGTTTGCACAAGCTGTGTCGTGAGCAATCGACCATTCCGGTGATCACCGGTGGTATCGGCGTTTGCCATATTGTGGTGGATGAAAGTGCCGAGATTGAACCGGCGCTGAAGATTATCGTTAATGCCAAAACCCAGCGCCCTAGCACCTGTAACACGGTGGAAACGCTGCTGGTGCACCAGGGGATTGCGAGCACCTTCCTGCCCGCGTTGAGTAAACAGATGGCGACAAGCGGCGTGACGCTGCATGCGGATGCTAACGCGCTGGGGTTATTGAAAGATGGCCCGGCTACTGTGGTTCCGGTTAAAGCGGAGCAGTACGATGATGAGTTCCTGTCACTGGATCTGAACGTGAAAGTTGTGACGGATCTGGACGACGCGATTACGCACATTCGTGAACATGGCACCCAGCACTCAGACGCGATCCTGACGCGCACCCTGCGCAACGCCGATCGCTTTGTAAACGAGGTAGATTCCTCAGCCGTCTACGTAAATGCCTCAACCCGTTTCACCGATGGTGGCCAGTTCGGCCTGGGCGCGGAAGTGGCTGTCAGCACTCAGAAACTGCACGCGCGTGGCCCGATGGGACTCGAAGCACTGACCACTTATAAGTGGGTTGGCTTCGGCGATGATACAATTCGTGCGTAAATGAATAAGGGTGATGTAAAATTAGCCGTTTGATTCAAAAGGGCATTGACGCATCACCCTGTTAGATCTACTCTTTTGCCCCGTGGTTACGCTCGTAACCGGTCTCTCAGGGCCGATATAGCTCAGTTGGTAGAGCAGCGCATTCGTAATGCGAAGGTCGTAGGTTCGACTCCTATTATCGGCACCATCTAAGAAAATCAATCACTTAGCGTAAAAAATCTAACGGATTGTATCTTCAATTATCATTCTTGATAACACTTGGTAAACGCCTTTGCGTTGTATCGGCTCAAGGATTGTACAACGTAATGGCGGGTAGTTACCAGGCTCAAGCCCGAACAGCATTAGAAATTTTGCCATCCCTTGAAGCTGAAAGAGTTGCCGGACTCTCTAAACACATCACTTGAACCCTTAGCGATACGTTCCGCGCTTCGTGCGGCGCTCAATGATGCTACACCTTGTGAAAGGTCGCAGAGAATAAACAGGCGTAATGTTGGGAAGACTAACCGGATCGGGAAAGAATCTGGCTCTGCCACGGTTTCGATCACCGGAGTATAACGATCACCTGATAAGAGAACGTGCTAAGGCTTTATCCTCCCTGCGATGGGATTACACCCTGCGGAAGCGCTACGCGCCGCCTTTTCTTATGTGCCCAACACGGCACGTAATGGTCATCTATTATCTGCACCATTGTAACTTTCGTTGTACTGTCTCTCTGCTGTACGTTGAGCGCTGGCAGATTCAGCGGAGGGGATACCATGTCAAAAGCTACGAATACAGCAGCCACTAAGCGCAACAACCGTAAGATCCATGCCCGTAAATTTCTGGCAACTCCAGAAGGTAAAGCCTGGCTTGCGAAAAAGCAGGAAGAAGAAGCAGAGATCAAATTAGCGCGAGCGGCTAACGCTATGTTTTAGTGGATATGTGTTAAACCCCAGATGACCAGCCCAACCAATACGATAGCGCCGACGATGTTGATCGCGTTAACTGCGTTTTTTGTCGTCTGGGTGTAGCCTTTTCCCCTGCCAACATTAGCATGACACCAATCATTGAAAGCCTGATGATGCTTTAGCTGTGTCTCTGAAGCTGTTCTGGTGAGTTGACCGTTACGAGGCTTATAAAGCAATACCATGTCTTCCACTATTACTGTCGCATCTTGAGGGAAGTCTTGCGGAATGTCGCTCACCTTTTCAGGGTAGAGCTTGCGGAAATCCGCTGCTGATAGTTTCCGTTCCCCGTAGGCGTAGATTTCGTTCTGGCCCCCATACTTTAGCTCTATGTCGCTGAATCCACGGCGCACCATGTCATCAAGTTTTGGGGCTATCTTCTCGTAGGTTTTGGTGATCGTAACCATTTCTGAACTGATTCCTGCGATATAATTATCAGTGATTTTGATGCTTTATAACGGAACTTCTATCGAAAGATTTTATTCGTGGAACTCTGTACAGTTTATGAAATGCCATAGACGCCCATCGGGATCGCCAGACTTGGCTGTGAGTACGAAACTCACTGCATCAGGTGTAGATACCTTTAAAGCGATTTCACTGTCGTTACCAGTATAGGTTTCACGACCAGCACCAGCATCACCAACACGTAGGAGTTTTGTTTCTCTGTCTGGTGAAGTAATAATCATCCTTGAACCAGAAATGAGCACTTTGGTTTGTGCGTTTATCTCGTTTTCGTCCGAATTACTTTTAGGTTTAATTCGTGCGACTTGAGTGCAATTGTAACTCTCTACATCCGCAATGGCTTGGCCTGCCAGTGATAAAGCGACAATTCCGCCAAAGAAGGTTGAGCACCGAAATTTCATCATCAGATTAATCCCATTTAACGAATAGTAGCTATTGGTTTGTAGCATGTTTTCAGCATAAAGTATGCTTAGCGTGATGAAATTTATAGATAATTTATCAACTTCAGAAATTGTTTTTCAAACGTTACTCCTCCTCAAAGGTCATTGTGTAGCGGCATTGCTGCGACGGCCTGATCGTCACTGTCTCAGTAAAGTTGGCGTTGGAATAAACGCAAATCTTCGCGTTGTCTGTCTCCTGTTCGTCACTGAGAATCAGGGTTATCTGTCCGGCATTCGCCAGGGCTGGCATGATCCCCAGCGTCAGCATCAGTAAGCTGTTTTTCATGTTTACCTCCTTATAAATCCATCTCATTGATCACACGGCTAACGGCTTGCTTGTCTAAATCCAGATAGCGCCTGGTGTCGGTGATGTTGCTGTGATTGAGCACGGTCATAGTGAGGGCCAGGTTATTTCCAGAACGCCGATAAAGGGCATTCCCCCCCGCCTTTCGAAAACTGTGTGCTGATACAGTGCCATGAATCCCGATAGCTTTAGCGGCCTCTGCGATCTGCTTGCTCACTTCCTCGCGTCGTACAGGCGCTTGCTTGTTCATTGATCGGTTACGCTGGCTTCTGAACACATGCACATCATGCGGATACTTAGCACGGCGACGAGCTATCATCTGCACCACTGGAGCAGGGAGGGTGAGGGCTTTACGCTTCCCTGTCTTCTGTTCTTCTATGTCTATCTCTCCGTTGATCACTTCGTCGAAGCGCAAAGCTACGGCATCCCCCACACGCAATACGGCGGCTTGCATCATTAACGTAACGTCGGCTATCAGGCTCTTGTTATGAGCGTTTAGCCACTCCCTGATCACTTTGGCTTGCTGTTCGTCTAACACCACGGCTCTGTTCAATTTACCCTCCTTCAAGGTCACACATCTGAACTTATGAAATAAACAATATGATCAATTTCAGTAAGTTGCAATGTAAATGATCAAAAAATGATCTTCGTTGTGTGTGGTGGATGGCGCGATTGTGTCCAGGGTTCAGCGCGAACAAGCACATCCTCCTGTTCGAAATTCGCACAAGCCGGAAATATCCTAATAAAATCATAATGTTGGCAAGTCTAAACAGATGTTTGGACGTTGCCAAATCCTCAACTCTGCACGAAGAACAGCGGCAACAACGGAACATCACACTACAGGTGGTTGTGTGTGGTTGTTATCTATCTTATTGATTTTATGGGAATTAATGTCTGATTGTTGGGCGAGGGCGGCGCTAACCTGCCTGTATGCACAGATTATGCGGAGTTTATGCACTTGAAACTGATCGCATCAAGAAATGATTAGAACGCTAACTAATTGGCGGGTTTCAGCATGGAAAAAAGCGAATTGTTACTTTATAACATAAAACGAGAGAACTCGTTCAGCAGATTGCACCGAACATGAAAGTGTTCATTGTGGACAATGATCGCTGTGAGCCGCACGGCACAAGAGATTGTGTAAAGTGGGTGATAGTTTCACATGTAACTATCTTGGTTGGTTTAGCAACTTTGCCCTGCATCAATGGCGCTTCTTTAACTGCGAATTACCAGCGTGTTTACCGTTATTAACCACCGCTTTCGTAGGATTAATCTTAGCATGATGATACACGGGAAAAACCCGTGTGTTCGGGTATGGGAAAACTTGATACACGGGAAAAACCCCAGTGTCCAAGATTAATACACGGGAAAAACCCGAGCATTCGGCACTGATACCAGGGAAAAACCCGTCCAATAGAAAGAGATTTTAGAAATCGATTCTAAAGAAAGAGATTTCTAAAAGATCTGTGTTTTTGCGCTTGTCGCAAAGATCATTTGCTGGCGGCACTTCGCCGTCACTCAAGGGGAAATGTCCTGGTACGCCGTTTGGTGGCTTCCCGGACACCCACGTTCCGCTCATACCCACAGCAAAGCGTTACTCTTTACCTTCTGGACTCGTGCAAACTTCGTTTCTGACGAACGTCAGGCACGAAAGATTATTTGCCATCGGCAAGAGATCGCTTTCGCCGTGGGCGAATACCATTGCGCTGTGCGCGGTATGTAACCATGTTCCCAACCATCTGACGATGATTGACCACATGCCAACTCTACCTAACGACAATTAACCCCTCCTACGTCCTGTTGTCCGTAGTCGTGCTCATTCTCGAAGGTAGAGCGGCTAAAGTTCACTGTTCACCGTGCTACGGTTCCAGTTCACCAAGCCAACTTATCCATTCATCTACACCCGTCCGATCTCACTGCCGTTCAATCTTCTGTGTGCAGATTCTTGGTGTTGGTGTGGGATAAGTGCCAGAGGTGCGCCTGAATGCCGCCAGGCTTCACAGGAAGCCCGTAGAGCGATTTAAACAGGGTAGAGAATGCCATGGTAGTCTGAAAGCGTCAGAACGTCGCAGAGAGCATTACAGGAGGTTTTTGGCAATGGTTATAGGTAAACCGCTTGAGAATAGATCATATCACAAATTTACCTTGACCGATAGGATTGTTTTTTGTTATAAAGCACGTAATGCACTTGACTTTTTGTAACTTGTTGAAATAATGCTTGACAACAGGTATGCTTTTAGTGTATTATTAAAAGTATAGTGATAAGCGTTATCATTTAACCCTCATCTAACAACATTCCATACGCATGAATTGCAGCCTCCACCAGGTTTTTGGTGCGGGGGCTTTTTTGCGTCTGGAGAAAACCAAACAGGAGCAAACAACATGCGTTACTTCAACGTTGACCAAATCTACGCAGATTTGATTACAGGCCGAACAACACGAACACTTGTTTACAGTTCACTTGTCCGGGCGCGTAAGAGTGAACAGCCCGACAGAGTGGAGATGTTCGAGGAAGCGATCCGACGCTTTGACGAATGGCGAGCAACGCCAAACTTCACACCAGTGACCAGCTAACCCAGGAGGAAACCAGAATGATCGAGAAGAAAACCAAATTACCGCCGTCCACGTCGTTAATGATCCCTGATGCGACATTTCAGATTCTGTTCAAAGAAGCAAAGCGCCGAAAAATGAGCGTAAGCGCACTCCTTCTTGAAGAATGCCAAACTCTGGCGGTCAAATACTCGAAAGCTGGCGCGTAATAACCACGTTCCAGCGTCAAAACCCAACCCACGAATGAGAAGCGGAGAAAACCAAATGAAGAGCATTCGTAATTTACTGAGCATACATAGGAGCAAACAACGATGGCAAAGAACAACTTTATCGACGGGGAAGTATACAAATACGCCTCAATCGAAGAAGCATTATTATCAGCAACCCGAATTACAAATCTCAAAACGGGCGAGTCAGTAAAGCTAATCGGTAACGCTAAACTCGCATATATGATCTTGCGAAAGAGATTCTATCACTTCACCAAACCGCCAAAAGATAAAAAATATTTTACGAAGGGCAAGCATTACGACACCATCGAAAGTATCGCTGCGGCAATCGGTGTTTCTGACGTTGGTACAGTGAGAAGTGCAATTGGCAGCCTGGAAGCCGCCGGACTGCTAACCAAAAAGAAATTTGGAAAAACTTATGAATGGACAGTTGTCGATCTCACTCCAGAGTTATTCCTTCTCGAACGTAACGCAGGAACATCAAAAAAGCCTGTCTGGGTGGATTGTCTGAAACATCCAGTGTTTGGCAACGCTAAAGAAGACGTAGCGCCAGAGGTGCAGGAAGAAAAGCAACAGTCTGTTCCAGAAGCCGATCCGATGTGCGAGTTTGACGATACGCCGGAAGAGGAAGCGCCAGCGCCGGAAAAAGTGGAGCCAGCACCGAAGCCAAAGCCCACGAAGAAACCAGCGGCAAGGAAAGCACCAGACAAACAGCAAACCCTTTCCCCATTCGAGTTTAAAACGCCACGAGATGAAAACCGGGATTGGTGGTATTTGGAACGCTACAACCATGCAGATCAGTTTACTGGATTTAATGACTTTGATTTGCCTTATCTGGCAATGTTTGAGAGTCAGGGGAAGCTAACCAACCCGAAAGCCATAGAACATCTGAAAACGAAGAGGAATCTCTTCGAAAGAACAGGGCGCTTGTAGCCATAAACATTAGGAGAAACATTGAATAAACTGTATTTATTGAACGAAGCCACGCATCACCAAATAGAATGTAACACCGTCTGCCAACGTCTTTATTATCACCTCGCATCTCTCAAGCGTGAAAGCGGAGCAGTAAAAGCCACCGTGAAACACATTGCTGATGGCGTGGGCATAAGCGAAAGCGGGGCGCGGTATTGGATGCTATTAATGCGCGATGCAGCCGTTATTACTATGGAACGTCACGGAAAGTATTACGACATTACCGTAAACGAAGCGGTTAGCTTCATCACGACAACCAACTAAGAAACAATACGGGAAACTTTTATGATCATCGCTATGTATTGGTTATTTGCATTTTACGCAGTATGGACATTAACGAGAAAAAAAGGAGTTTCCCCTCTACGAGGAATGAATGGGACGAAAAGAACGAAATCCAATTAAACGGATAGAACAAGGAAAGGTGCGAACAAGTTCCTGATATGAGATCATCATATTCATCCGGAGCGCATCCCAGAGGGACATCATGAGCCATCAACTCACCTTCGCCGATAGTGAATTCAGCACTAAACGCCGTCAGACC
>OJJJ01000292.1_pt1 | contig 28999 bp, 30 predicted proteins | sample 1596311 | NCBI WGS metagenome assembly OJJJ01 (sample SAMEA4350140, study PRJEB24818) | metagenome | biome: human; feature: gut; material: faeces | place: Denmark | collected 2013-09 | reverse complement strand
AAGAATTGATACTGCAAACATAGCTATGCCAAGACAAACAATACTACTTAACTTTTTCATTTTCTTCACCTCTAATTTTTATTTACCTTAATTAAACCAGATGTGAGATTAAAAGTAAACTATAAATATAATTTTAAACATTATCATCATTATTTTATTGTTTATCGTCAACGTAGTAAAATTTACCCTAAAGTCATGCAATATTATGATATAACTATGTTTAAATATAGAAAATTCTATATTTCTATATTCTTCATTGTACACCTATTTTCTATGCGAATGATACAGTAATCTCATAAACTACTTTTATGACCATTACACAAAATGAAAATAGAAAATAAATTTGAATACGATAAACTTACAATATAGATAACTGTATTTAGTATTAGCTATTTTACTTTAAATTAGATGTTTATTATTTCACTTAGTTTTTTGTTTATTTAAAATTTTTATCTGCTAGTACAGAAAGCTAAAGTTCACCTTTGAACAATGTCGTGAAAACGTTATAATGGAGTTGAATGGAAATGTTAATTTTAAAAGGAGTATATAAAATGATCTTAAACAAAATAACAATTCAAAATTTTCGACTTCTAAAGAACTTTGAAATTGATCTCCAAAATAATTTGTCCTTAGTTGTGGGTAAAAATAATTGTGGTAAGACCTCTCTTTTAGCCATATTAGAGAAAATGCTCGCAAATGAAAGCAAACATTTTGCTTGGAATGATTTCAGTTTGGAAACACAGCAAAGTTTTTATGACCAACAAATTGGTAATGATCTTCCAATATCAGACAATGATTCAATACAAATGAGGCTGTTCATAAAGTATGACATAGACGACTCATACACTAATCTTCATAATTTCATGATGGATTTGGATCCCGACAGCAATATCGTCATACTTGAATTTAATTATATCTGCACCGAAGAAGCACTTAAACTACTAAAATCAGATCTTGAAAAAAACGGCATTAGAAAAATAAACGATTTTGATAAATTCTCGAAATACATGAATAAAAATTCGAAAGAATATTTTTGTTTAAAAAAATATTCATGTGGATATAATAATGATAAAGATGAAATAACTGATGATCGATCTAAAGAGTTGAAAGATTCAGATATAAGAAAACTGATAGCTTTTAGAAGTATAAAAGCCAACAGAGAAGCTTCAAACAAAACAAATGATCACTCCCTGTCCAGTCTGTCCGCTCAATATTATAAGCTTACTAAAGAAGAAAATACCCTGGAACTTGACGAACTCCAAAATGTCATAAGAGAAACTGATGAAAAATTGAACGATGTCTATAATGGAACATCTGAAAATAAGGGAGTTTTCCACGATATAGTTTCAAGTATAAAACGATTTGGTGGTTACCCAGATGAGACCAAGGTCACAATTCAATCCTCAATCGAAGATAAGGATCTATTAAAAGATAATACAATTCTTTACTATGAACATAAAGGAAAACGTCTACCAGAAACATACAATGGACTTGGATATCTTAACCTTATCGGTATGATTTTTGAGATTGAAACAATTATTGCAGAATTTAAGAAGAATAACGAAGGTGTTCCTTCAGATATAAATTTACTCTTTATTGAAGAGCCAGAAGCTCACACTCATCCGCAATTGCAATATATTTTTATAAAAAATATAAAAAAACTTATCGAAGAAAAAAAAGAAGCCATGAGCATACAGACAATAATTACTACTCACTCATCTCATATAGTAGCTGATTCAGATTTTGATGATATGAAGTATTTAACAAGAGAGACAAGTGGAATAGTATCTAAAAACTTCAAGAAATTAAAAGAGGATTATGAAAAAGATGAATTAGCTTTCAAATTTGTAAAGCAATATTTAACTTTGCACCGATCTGAATTGTTTTTTGCAGATAAAGCAATTTTTATCGAAGGAGACACAGAGCGGATTTTAATTCCAATGATGATTAAAAAGATTGAATCTAGTTCTTTACCCGATCTTTCTCTCTTGTCTCAAAATATTTCTATTATTGAAGCTGGTGCCCATGCCTATACTTTTAAACCACTGATAGATTTCCTGGGTATAAAAACATTAATAATTACAGATATTGATGGGGTCAAGGATGAAACGATTCTTAATGGTAAGGGGAATAAACAGATTGTTAAAAAAGCTTGTTGTTCTGATGAAGCAGAATACACTTCTAATATGACCTTAAAGTCGTTGTTCACTGATCTTCCAAATGATAAATCTCAATTTAAAACATTAATAAATAAAAAAAGCGTCGACAAAGCAATAAATAACATTAGAGTTGCTTATCAAACCACTGAAAATAATTATCAAGCAAGAAGCTTTGAAGATGCTTTTATTGCACTAAACTTTCATTTTGTTGATATAAATAAGGATAAATTTACGCACGGAATCAAAAATAGGAAGTTTTTTGAAAAAGCGCCTGATTACTACAAAATCGCTGAACAATGTATAGACAAAAAATCTGCTTTTGCAACAGAAATTCTGTATTACGATGGAACTGATGGCGAATACTGGGAAGTACCACATTACATTAAGGAGGGACTAGAATGGTTGAGAGACCAATAGAAAAAGAAGTAAAGCAAGCACTAGCTTGCATTTCGAAGGGCGAGAATTTCATTTTAACTGGTGGCGCTGGCAGTGGTAAAACCTATTCATTAATCTCACTAATTGAGGAAATCGGCAGAAAATATCCTGAGAAGTCTATTGTTTGCATAACATACACCAACAATGCTGTTGCTGAAATAAAAAAAAGAATATCTAATAAAAAACTATATGTTTCTACGATCCACGAATTTATTTGGGGTGTTATCAGTAAATATCAAGCAGAAATGAAAAAAGTGATTACTTACCTAGTTAATGATACTTCTGCGACTCTCTTTAGGTATCCAGATGACTTTAATGATACCACTACTTTTACTATTGATTTTTTCGATAATTCTGAAATTACTTACGACGAATTTTATAATCTAAAATCAGATGGAAATAGTTCAATTAGTCATGACCATCTATTAGTTGTTGCTGAACGGATGTTTAAAGACTATACAAAGCTAAGTGATATTCTCAAAGATATCGCTAATTTTATTTTTATCGATGAGTATCAGGACACGAACCCTTTAATTATAAAAATTCTCAATGAACATTTATCTAGAAGTTCAAAGAAATCTATTGTTGGTTTTTTTGGAGATTCTATGCAATCAATTTATGATGATGGTGTCGGTTCAATTGAGGATGATTTTTTAGTTCGAATTAACAAAAATTTAAACAGGCGCAATCCGCAAGCTGTTTTAAATATAGCTAATCAATTTAGAGATGACGGCATACAACAAGAACCTTCTAAAGATATTACTGCTAAGAATATGGAAAACGGACATATAATAAACGGCAGTGCTAAATTCATATATGCAAAAGACATTAATACATTGTCAATGATAAAAAGCAGTAAATTTTTTGACAGTTGGGAATTTGATAATCCTAAAGAAACTAAAGAACTATGGCTAGTTCATCGAGCTAATGCTAAAATGTCAGGTTTTGAAAAACTATATGAACTTTATAATAGTGATAGGATCATCGAACTAATATCAAGAGTCAGATCTAAAAAAATAGATTTTCCGGCTGAAATTAGTTTTGGTGACGCCGTTAAAAAAGCAGCTATATTTAGTGGTCGCGGTGCATCGAAAAAACCATATATCGAATCCGATATATTTTTACCATACCTTAGTGTTTATGAATCGCTTAGGATCAAACCCTGGATCGAAGTTAAAAAGTATAGAATAAATAAAGACTCGCTATTATCATACAAATACAATGGACTGACTGATAGTTATGATGGAAAGACACTTAGAGATAAAATATTGAAAAAATTGGATAATATCTATGAGTTAATAGATCATTATCAAAATAAAAGAATCAATGAGTTTCTAATAAAAACAAACAAAAAAATTAATACTTATAACGATAAAAAGAATTTAAGTCTAGGTATGAAACAATTTGATACTATTAAAGATATTACAATTGAAGAAGCTATAGTAAAAGCAAATAAAATACTTAATTTATCTATAGATGAATCTTTTGAAAAGTATATTAATGAGAGTGGTCAATATCTTTGGGAATCAATTAAAGTCTTGCCATTTGAAGAATTTATTAATTCAATTAAATATCAAAAAGAATATCTCCCTTATGCAACTCAACATAGAGTCAAAGGCAGTGAATTCGATAATGTTCTAGTTGTCTTGGACAATATGAAATGGAATAATTACAACTTTAACTTGTTATTCAGTAATGTTCCGTCAGATTCTTCTATATACAACAGAACTAAAAAAATGTTTTATGTATGTATAACTAGAGCGAAAAGAAATCTAATAGTCTTTATGCCCACAGCAGATGTAAAAATCATTAAAAAAGCTGAACAAGTTTTTGGTAAGAACAATGTCCATAACGGTGATGATATTTAGCTCTTAATCACTTTGTCAAAATTTAATGATAGACCTCTTAGACGAGTAAAAGCTTATTTAGGACTGTTACGTCGACTTGATAATTTTGTCTGTCTAACTAATCGAATTCCTTCAACCATAGTGATTAGTTCGTCTTCATACCAATACCTCTATTTTCTGCATAATGTTAAAGTGAACCCAGCTATCACATTATAATTCGATAATAATAGGCATATAATTAGTGGCATTAAAAAAGCCCCTGCCCCCTATTAATGGGTTATGGGCTTTTTATTTTTTTACTTTCTTAAATATATAAAGCATTATTATCAATTTGTTTAATCCTGAAAATTGATCCGCTACGATCTCTATTTGAATTATTTAAGCCTCCTAATCCTTTGTCTATCATTGATCGCTAATCTTTATGAGTATCTTTTACTTATTGTCTAAGTTCACAGTTCTTTTTTGAAATTTGTATAACTTTACTTGTTTCCTTTTAGCAATTTAATCCCTAATATTAATCATTGATAAAGCTCTATTCTTTCGATAAAACATTTAAATAATATATTTATTATTTAATAAACATATTATAGACTATATGAAAACTCTTATCCAAAATTTCAAATGATTAAAAAATATGATAAAAGATATATATGATAATATATCTTTTATCATTAAATAAGACTACCTGAAAATATTGTATTATCATAATATTCATATACTTTACATCCCTATTTAATTTATAAAGTATACTATTTACGGAATTCATATGATCACTTTCTACTGATAATGAAATAGATAAATATGATAATAGATAAATTTATATATTATCATATTTATCTTTTGTCATAGATTTGAAAGAGTTTTAAATGCTCTCTTTTTATCTGGATCTAAAGAGCTTTCCACATAATTATCTATCATTGTGTCAATCATTTCATATGCAAATTTGTTCTCCGTTAATTTCATAAGTATATCAATTTGGTTTTTTGTTTGGCGCGATACTTTTATATTTGCATCTTGGTTTTTTGCAACTGCTTTTTTTTGTTTCTTTGGTGTTGTGACAATATTCCCCGTATTATTAGCTGACTGATTAGGTATTATTTTCGTATTTTTTATTAAACCTGTTGGTTTCTTTTTTAATTCACTCATATTAGGCTTCTCCTTCAAAATATTTTATTCGCTCCATTAGTTCATTTGATACAATATCATACAGATCTATAACTTTTTGATCATGACGATCAAACTCAGTTATCCCAGTATTATCAAACCGTTTCAATCTTGCCATATTTGGGATTTTTGTATTAAAAATATTTTCTTCTCCAAAAATATTTGTTGCATTTTCTAATACAAATTTATCCAAACTAGCATTACCATCCATTAAAACTGGTAAGACACCTACAATTTCAAAATTTCCTTCGTAGTCATTTGCTAACTTTTGAAGATCATTTAAATACTCTATTGCTCCATCTAAAGAAAGTTCTTGCGTTTGCAATACGATTAGTACATAATCCGATGCTAACACTGCACTGTCGGTTATATAAGACTTTGTTGGTGGAACATCAATAAATATATAGTCATACTTATCTTTCAAAGGATCTAATAAAGCTTTAAAATGATTTATTTTTTTTACAGTTAACTCATTATAAGTTGGATCACTTTCATCTACTAATCCATATTGGAGATCCAGAAAAGTACTATAATTAGCAAAATCGATATAACTTGGAAGCAAAGATAAATTAGGCATTATTTCAGTCTCAATATCAGAAATATCTCCTTCTTTAATTGCAGACATAAGTGTTTTATCAAAACTAAAAACTTCTTCACTGTACAACTTTTTTGTTCTCAATAATACCGTTGTTGCATTGGCTTGGGGATCAAGATCCACTACTAATGTTTTATACCCTTTTTTTGCTAACTCATAAGCATTCATAATGTTATTCTTGGTCTTACCTACCCCACCCTTATAATTGCCAACCGTCAAAGTGATAGCCATATCAATACCTCCATAAATTTATCTTTTTATCTATTATCATATTATCATATTTATATATATGAGTAAAGATATATATGATAATATCTATATATACTAATAATTTCTAAACACTTAATTAATCCTCTATACAGTAACGTTCTTAGATGATTATCATAGATGTAAAATGATAATAGATATATATCTATATATCTATATATATCTATTATCATATTTATATATATAGATATATGATAATATGATAACGATATAAAATAATTGTTGAAAGTTTTTGAGTAATACGTTAATCTCTTATTGTATAAATAAAAAAACTGCCCACGAACAGTCATTCGTGAACAGCTGGCAACAACACTATGATAGTGTTCCAATATTCAAAACTATTATAGCACATTGTCCGTTGTTTTGGTAGTAAGAGGAGAGTATTAACCTATGTACACTGAAACAGGTAGAATTGTTCAATATAAAAAAAATAAAGGATTTGAATCTATTCCTCGGGAATTATTGCAAGATGAAAATTTGAGTTTAGAAGCTATCGGACTACTATCTCATATTTGTAGTTTGCCGGAAACTTGGAAAATTTATAAAACTCAACTTTATAAAAAATTCAAGAAGAATAAACGTACTTCTGTTCAACGTATTTGGAAGGAACTTGTAGAATCTGGTTACATTTTAGAATTTCGTAAAAGAGAAGGGAAGAAATATGTTTACGAATATGTTTATTCCCTGACACCATTCTCTATAGATGAAATTTCTGATGTAGTTGAGTCTATGTCGAAAGCCGGATTAGAATTTTGGAGTGCTGATTTTGAACAGTCCAAATTGAACTGTTCAAAACGTGCAGATAATAAATTAATTAATAAAGAAATTGACTATAAAGAAAAAGATACAATGTTAAATACGAATACTACTCCTGATGAGATGCTCTTGGACAGTCTTCCAGAGCTATTGCATGGAAAAACATTTTTGAACCAGCAATCGATTAAAATTATTAAAACATTTTCTAAAAATATTAAAGAAGTTCATTCAACAATTGGAGTAATTCTACGTGCTAAAAATGATATACAAAAAGAAGAAGGTTTAACTCTAGTCATAGATAATAATGAAACTTGGCAGCATGAATTACAAAAAACGATTATGAATGTGTATTTTAAATTCAAGACAGAGTCTACCTTAAATAATTTCGAAAATTATTTATATATATCAGTTAAAAATTGTATAAAAAATTTTATCATAGAAGAACAAACCAATAGACTGATTTCCAATAATAAAAAAGATAATGAAGATAGTGTATATAGTCTTTTAGCGGAATATAGATATGAATAAAAATGGATGGATATATTTAAACTTAAAAAAATTTAAACCCAATTTTTTGAAAAAAAAAGGATTAACTCTTTTTGTATTGATAAATACTTTTATTATTATTTTTTTGTATGAATCGTATTGGCGGGAACATATCTTACCTGACTTTTACTATAAAGAATTTTTAACAACGCTATTATCTGTTGGGGCCAGTGTTTCTTTATTGGGAACATCATTAATTTCTTTAGGACTTGAAAAAAACAGAGATAGGTTTTTAGGGATTAATGTTTCAGAATTTGTGACTAGAATAAAACCTAAAAGTTTATCTATGCAAACGATAATTAATTTGCAATTAATAATTGTAACCTCTTCAGTTATACTTTATATTTTTATGGAGAGATATTTGTTTACAATTATTTTTTTATTTATAATTTCTGTTACTCTGATATGGTTACTTATTTCAATGATATTTAAATTACAATTTGAAAGTGAACTTATTGAGGAAGAAATTAAAGAGTACCTATTCAATATTTTTATAAAAGAAGATATAAAAAAAGATAAAAAGAGATTATTAATCAACTTAAATAAGTATTATGAAGAGAGTGTAAAGAAAAATTCTATAGAAGACATCTTATATACTCAGGAATTTTTCTACAACATGATTTCTTCTGTAGAATTTGAAAAAATAGATGACCCAAAAAAAAATAGTATATTTGAAAATTATTTTGAACTTTGTAGAATAGGTATAAGATCACAGAAAAGCGATATTTTTTTTAATCAGCTGATTTTTTTGCAAAAATTTATGACTACGAATTCAAATTTATTATTGAATTTCGAATTTTATTACTATTTTAAATATGAGGTATTTCCCAATATGAAGAATATAAATTATTCTGATTTTTATGAACATAAGATAAGTTTTTCTTTAATGCATGAATGGTTTATACATTCATATTTGAGATGTAAAGAAGAAGACAGAAATAGGGAAGATTATTACACATTAATAACGTACTTTTATGCTTTTTTATTTGATAACTTACCATCGATGAGTGAAAGTGATCGTAAAATTTTTATAGAACAAAATTTTCAACATATGGAAATGAGTATCTCTAATGAAGCATATATGAACGAAGTAGATCAACTATTAGTGAGAAGCTTAGAGATAACTTATAAAGGTCTAATTGATAATGGTGAGTATGAACTTTTTACAAGAATAATTAAGCCTTCAATGGAAGAAGCTTTTAATATGTACAGTTCATATAAAAATAAACTAAAACCAGTATACGTAGTAGTAATAGCATATTTAATTAAATTATATTCGGTAGATCAATTGACGGAAAAAGATACTGCTGTTCAATTAGCTAAAAAATTTTTACTTGAAGAAAAATCATTTCTTAAATATATATTGAATGAGATTTATAATCCATTTGAAATTTTAGTAGGATGTAATTTTACTAATAAAGAATCAATATATTGGTCTGTGACTAAAGAAAAACGAAGGAATATAATTGAGTTTGTCGGCGCAGAAATTAATTTATATATTTTTTCTTTTCAGTTATTTTTAGTTGCTATAGGTATTGGAAGTAATCAATCTTTAAAAGATAACATGAAAAAAATTATTTTGAATAATAGGGATTTAGATAATAATATTGATTCAGAAGAAATTTATGAGTTCTATATAAAATTTGAAAAAATCCTCGGAATTGATCATAATTTAATTGATCATAAGTTAATTATGATAAAACAAGCTTATTTAGAGATTCAAAATGAATATTTTATAAAATCATCTATAAATTTAAATAGAGTGAATTTAAAAGATGAACTGAGGAATTTAAATTTTACAAAAGAAAATAATTTTGATGGAGTAGGGATAATCAATTTAAGTTTTGACTATTTTGAATATAGTGAAAACTGGAACTTGGAAAAAATTAAGAAAGCTATAAAAAAAGAGATAACTAAAGTTGAGAATTTATATGGTAGGGAAGTAATTACCTGTAATGTCAGTTACCATTCTAATTATTTAAAGTATAAAAATAAATTAGATAAGTTCTTTTCAAAAGATGAAAAAACAAATTTATATTATTTTTTCAACATATATAGACGGTCACGATATGAATATACGGAGAATGAATCTAAACTAATCGTGGCTACAAGATCTATATGTATAGATTTAAAATTAAAAATAGAATGTTCAAGTATCGCTAAATAGAAGGAGAAAATGTTTAAAGACAAAAGAAGAGTATTCAATAACTTAACAGTTATTGAATACTCTTCTTTTGTCAGGTAAAATAAGGGTTATAATTTGTTCAAAAACTTTATTCAGAAAGTGAGCGATAAAATGACTATATTTGGTTATGCACGTGTTTCTACTCGAGGGCAAAATTTAAGAGAGCAAATTAAGCAATTAAAAGATGCAGGTGTTGATAAAGAAAATATTTTTCACGAAAAATTTACTGGAGTAAAATCTAATCGTCCTGAATTTCAAAAAATGCTATCGCTCTTAAAAAAAAATGATACAATAATTGTAACGAAGTTGGATCGATTTGCTAGAAATACTAGGGAAGCTTTAGGTATTATTGAACCGCTTTTAGATAGTGAAGTAACAATAAAGGTTTTAAATTTAGGTACTATTGAAAATACGCCAATGGGGAAAATGATTGTGCGAACGTTACTGAGTGTTGCTGAAATGGAAAGGGATATGATTTTAGAGCGTACTCAAGAAGGGAAGGCTTTTGCAAAGAAAAATAATCCTAATTACCGTGAGGGTAGACCAAAATCGATATTGAACAAACAGAAATTACATGCGTTTGAGTTATTACAATCAGGAAAAAGTTATAGAGAAGTTGCACTAATGACTGGTTTTAGTAAGAGTACTCTGCAACGTATTAAAAAGCTTGCTTTAATGCAGAATAAAGAGAATTTTACCTAAATATGAGGTCTCATATAAACAAGAAAGAGATTAAAGTAGGTAAAGGAATTATGATGTATCTATGTCTAAATTTACAAGTAATTTGGAGAAGTGGAATAACAGAGTAGAAAAATTAGGCTGTCTGATGAATGGGGTATTGTTTTTTTGTGCTTCTTATTCGACAAAGTTACTTAGAAATATTGTTATTGATTATCTAGGCAATTCATGGAGATTGCCAGTTGCTCTTATTTCTCCTGTTCTTTGTATAGCTATATTTTTAGTTTTAGTTCAAATTATTAGTAAAAAAGAACGAAAAATTGAATGGATAGAGACAAACGCAAAGATAATAAAAAGTTTTCTCTCGAGTAATACGTGGGGGACAGAAGTAAGTCATGCCAAGGGGGAATCTGATCGATTAGTTAAGCTGACTGTAGAAATTCCATTGAATAACGGAGAAATGGTAGTTGCTACTAAGAAAATCTGGACATTGACTAAAAATAGAAATATGTTTCGGGAAGGAAATTATATATCAATTTTATATAAAAAAAAAAACCTAGCCAATTTAAGCTTAACCTGAATAATTCATAGCTTTAATTCTTTGGCACATTTTATTGAAATATGTATCACTAATATCCCTATCAACTGATTTTGACTAAAAAGTTACTTCAAACATTCACTGTTCAAAAATATTGAGGAATAAATTTTGGGTGTAAGGCATTTTGAGCATACTTCTCCCTGGATAACTTCCCAGTAAAAAAATCGTTAGATTGTTGGATTAGATCCATTGACTGGCTCGCCTCAGGCGAGCAAAGACCCTGTAGAATTCATTCTGATACACATGATAACTAGATAATTTGAGATAGACTCGTCTACCCGTTTGGACTAATTTCCCAGCAACTTTCAGAAACTTCAATCGAATAGAATGAATGGTCATTCCCTTTTGGACTTCTTCAAAGCCAATCGTTCTTAAGAAGTTGACTAAGTTGTAAGCTATCAAGCTGAGCATCATTCGGACATGATTCTCCAAAAAGCGAGGACTGTCTGTTTTGTCAAAGTAAAAGCCAGCTTTCGCTTCTTTAATGAAGTTCTCCATTGTGCCACGTTTGGCATAGATAGAAAAGATGGTATCAGGAGAAACATTTTCTGATAGATTCGTCACGATAAATTCATGTCGAAAGAGTAGTTCGCCCGCTTCACGTGTTGAGCGTATACACACGCGACGACTTTGTGACCAGGATTGTGCTTGATAAGTGGTCGAGAAGTACTGAACTTCTCGTTCTTCCCACTTTTGATTATCGCCATAAAGTACTGATTTCTCAGCTATTTGACCTAGTCTACGATTATTCTTCAGTCGAATAACATAATGACTCTTTTTTGATTCACACGAATCATACACACCAGGTGTAGCGAACCCGCTGTCTCCACGAACCAAGATGTCAGTGTTTGGTAGAGAGTGATTATAGTGCTCTAATAAAGGTGTGAGAAACTCCTTTACGCCTTTTGATGTATATTGATTTCCTGAACGTAGTTCAGCTTTTAAGAAGTCACCAGTCAATCCGTCAAAAGCTACCAATGGATGGTAACCATAGGTTTGGTAGTGTGTATTATAATTCGTTTGTTCTTGGTGACCAAATGTATCTGAATGGGTCGAATCTAAATCAATGATTAATTCCGTATCATTACGGATGAGGCGTGCTTTATCGATAAGTTCTTGGTTCAAAGCTTGAAGTTCATGGATATTCTCCTCAGATAGTCGATCTAAAAATCGGGAAAGTGAAGATTGAGAAGCGAGTTCTTTCCTATCTAAAACAGCTTTAAACACAGGATCTTGTCTCAGGAGATTAGCTGCAGAATCAGCTGAGTAACCAGCAATTAATTGCATAATGAACTGCTCAAGTATGGATAAGTTGTCATGAGTAAAATACGCTCGTTCGTCTTCAATGTGAATGTGTTGCTTAGCCAGCTCAGAAAAACCAAAGATGTTCATCAGCTCTTTCACTAGGACGAGACCCGAATCACTCGATAATTGACCACCTGTATGAGAAATAGTGATATTTGAATTGAATTTTACTTGGTTTTTGTGTAAGCTAGTCATGAAAAGAACTCCTTTCTTTTGGTTGGTTTAGTCACTTTAACCATAGCAGAAAGGGGTTCTTTTTTCATCACTTAACGGGTGAAGATGAAAAAGTAATTTTAAGCTGCCGTGAGGCAGTTTCACATGGTTTTAATTAAAAGTATGAATTATTCAGGTACTATAATTAATTAGTAAGTTCTGCACTCTTATACTTATATGCATATCAAAATAAAATTAGAGATTTCTATGAACAAATCACCTTCATGGTTAGAGGAGAGGAGAAAATAATATATTTACTTGTACTGAATTAACCATTATTTTTAGTAATATTTCTTACGCCTATAATTCTATAGTTCAGTAAATAATCTTAACGCTTGCACAACAAGTAAAAATATGATAAATTTAAACAGTCCTATATCGGACTGTTTTTTTAGAAAGGAGATTTATTATGGAAATAAAAAAAACAATAGAAGAAAGCTATAAATTTTGGTTTGGAATGAATAACGTTTATGAAGAATGGGCTAAAGAAAATGATCTGACAAGCAATTCATTAATGATTTTGTATCTAATTGAAAATTCTAATCATGAAATAACTCAAAAAATGATTGGTGAAAAGTTATATCTGCCTAAACAAACCGTTAATTCTACTCTTAATAACATGGAAAAAAAAGAATTACTCGTAAGAAGAGTTAATAAAAAAAACAAAAGAGAAAAAAATATCATTTTAACAAAAAATGGCACAGAGTTTGCAAAAAAAATCCTAAATAGATTATATGACTATGAGTACCAAGCTTTTTCTCTGCTAACAGAAGAAGAAAGAGAATTATTTGTTGCTATTAATAAAAAATTATTGCTTTCTTTGCTGGGTAAAGAAAGCAATACCAATTAAATAATGGAGGATCAAAATGGAATTACTAAAAGACTTTACAAAAACAAATAAAAAACTACTGATGCTGAGCATCCTATTTATTACACTTAATACATTGACTATGCTGATTATTCCGTTTTTTGTATCACATATGATTAATGATGGAATATTACAAAAAAACATGCAAGTTGTCAATTCAATTAGTCTACAAATGGTGGCTATATTAATCTTGGGAACCGTCGCAGGACTAATAGGAAGTTACCTTTCCGCTTCTTTTGCTTCTAAATTTGCACAAAGTAATCGAAAAAAAATGGTGAGAAATATTGAGAAGATAACACTAGATCAAGTGGATCAATTTGGAATTGCTTCATTGGTCACGCGTGTTACTAACGACAATGCTAATGCGCAACAAGTTATTCTTACTTTTTTACAAATGATTTTACCAAGTCCTATTATGGCAATTATTTCGATTTTTTTAACGGCTCAAATTTATCCGTTACTGGCTTTAGTTCCACTGTTTGCAATTACTATTTTTGTGATTACAACTTGGTTCACATTAAATAAATCACTTCCCTACATTCAAAATATACAACGAAAAATGGACAAAATGACATTAGTTTTACGTGAATTTTTTGTAGGCGTGCGTATTATCAGGGCTTTTGATAATTCAAAAAGAGAGAAAAAAAGAACAGATGACTCATTTGAAGACTATGCAAAAAATAACATCAAAATCAATCAAAATTTCGCTATTTTAACTCCTGTAGCATTTTGCTTAATGAATCTAGCTATTATTTTGATTGTCTGGTTCGGTTCAATGCTTGTAGCTGGAAACACCTTGCAAATCGGCTCGATTACAGCATTGATTGAATTCACAACAACGACAATTGCAACATTAATTATGTCCGCCTTAGTATTATTTCAGTTACCCAAAGGGATTGCATCTATTAATCGTATAAACGATATCATAAAAGTAGAAAGTGAGATTAAAGATCAAGAAAACCTTCTAAGTGAATCAGATCAATCTAAAATTACCCCAATTCAAAAATTAGAATATCAAAATATTAATTTTCGATATAAGGGTGCTGAGAAAAGAATTCTTGACACGATCAACTTCTCTGTTAAGGCTGGTGAAACACTAGCAATTGTCGGAGGAACGGGATCGGGGAAAAGTTCTATTATAAAGATACTTTTACGATTAAATAACATCGAATCAGGAGAAATAAAAATTAATGGAACAAGTATTCATGAATTATCTCTAGCTTCTTTACGTAATAGTATTAGCTACGTGCCTCAAAAGGCCTTTCTTTTTAGTGGAACTATTAAAGAAAACTTCCAATTTGCGAATCCAGCCATCACTCAAGAAGAAATGGAGGCAGTGGCTGAAACTGCTCAAGCGCTTGATTTTATTCAATCTCTAGAAAAGAAATTTGATGCACCCGTTTCTCAAGGTGGTATGAATTTTTCTGGTGGACAAAAACAACGTTTATCCATCGCAAGAGCTTTATCAAAAGAGGCTGGAATCTATATTTTTGATGATAGTTTCTCTGCGTTGGATTACGCGACAGATGCAAAGCTTCGAAAATCTCTTGATAGCTACTTATATGATCGCATCATTATCATTGTCGCTCAGAGACTAAGTACCATTGCGTCAGCCGATAAAATTATCGTTTTGGATGACGGGAAAATTGTAGGAACTGGAAATCATGAAACGTTATTACGTGAAAATAAGCATTATCAAGATTTAGCTCGCACACAAGGCCTTTTAAAGGAGGACTCATAATGAGATTACTTAAGAAAAAAAATAAGAAAAATATTACGAATGCTTCCTATGAGAAGCCGAAAGATATGAAAAAAGCCATAAAATACTTTGTTGCTCTGTTAAATGAATACAAAGCAACTGTAACGATAACTGTTCTATCCAATATTGTTTCCACTGTTCTCTTTGCACTCGTACCTTGGATTACAGCGGTTGTTGTGGATGATGTTATTAAGGTAATGACAAATCAATCTATCATAAATAAATGGCCTACAATTCAAGATACAATCACAATGCCTATTATTTATATCTTAATGATAGCAGTAGTTAATTTTGGCTTAAACTACTACCAGGAATATCAAATGGCTAAAATAGGTGAGTCAGTAAGTTTATCCCTAAGAAAAAAACTTACAGAAAAAATGAACAAGTTACCATTGAAATTCTATGATAATACGCAAGTAGGAGAAATTCTCAGTAAAGCAACAACTGATATTGATAAGATTTCAGAAGTGATTATCACAGGATTTAATCAATTTGTCTATTCCTTTTTAACTATTCTTTTAGGGATTGGAATTCTTTTTGTGATTAATGCTCAAATGTCTTTCATTGTAGTAGCTGTATTAGCTATTGGCGTTATTCTTGCTGGCCTGATTTCGGTATTAAATCAAAAATTATTTCATAACAATATGTTGACACTTAGTTCCCTGAGTACATTAACAGAAGAAACACTTAGTGGTAACTTAGTTGTAAAAACGTATAGTAAGGAAATTGATTTTATAGAAAAATTAGATGGAAAAATTGATGAACAATACGAAGCAAATAAATTATCACAATTTGTCAACTTCTCAATTTATCCAGCGATTCGATTTGTTAATCAGATAGCCTTTATTCTCGCCGCTCTGTTTGGTGCGCGTTTTGCCATTCAAGGTATATTGACCGTTGGTTTAATTCAAGCGTTTTTACAATATTTGGTACAAATCTCTGAGCCTATCAACAACTCTTCTTATGTTATTAATTCTTTTCAAGGTGCTTTAGTTTCGATTGAGCGAATTCAAGAAATTTTAGCTGATGCTGAAGATACGCAGTATAACGGTCAAGTTATTCGCGTAGATAAACCAGAAGGACGAATTATTTTTGATCATGTTTCTTTTGGTTATTCTAAAGAGAAACTATTGATGAAAGATGTCAGTTTTGAAGCAAAACCAAATAAAACGATTGCGATTGTAGGGCCTACAGGTGCTGGAAAAACGACCTTGGTTAATCTATTGATGCGATTTTATGATATTAACGGTGGGCATATCTTTTTTGACAATAAAGATGTAAAAAAAATATCAAGAGAAGAATTACGCAAGCATTTTGGAATGGTTTTACAGGATACTTGGCTATTTAAAGGAACGGTGGCAGACAATATTTCTTATGGGAAACAGCATGCAACCAGAGAAGAAATTGTAGAAGCAGCAAAAATCGCACAATGTGATAATTTTATTAGAAAACTGCCTCAAGGTTACGACACGATTATTTCTAGTGATGATGGTATGATTTCTCAAGGAGAACAACAACTATTAACTATTGCGAGAACTGTTTTATCCAATCCTAAAGTTATGATATTGGATGAAGCGACATCAAGTATTGATACGAAAACTGAAAAAGAAATACAAACAGCGATTGCAAGGGTAATGCAAGGAAGAACAAGTTTTGTTATTGCCCATCGATTATCGACAATAAGAAATGCGGATTTAATTTTGGTAATGGATAAAGGCGATATCATTGAAAAAGGAAATCACGAAGAGTTAATACAAAAGAATTCCTTTTACGCAAAACTTTATAATGCACAATTTAATTAGGAAGAAAAAATATGTCTATTTTAGTTACAGGAGCAACAGGAAGTATTGGAAAGCAAATTGTGAAGCAATTAGGTGAACACGGAGTGAAAGTTAAAGCTATGACTTCCTCAAATAGGAAAAGTATGTTCAACGAAAACGTGGAGATGGTTCAAGGTAATCTAGATTCTATCGCGCCTCTTTTAAAAAAAGGTTGATTCCCTTTTTCTACTATTACGATCAGATGATTCTAAAGAAAAAAATAACTGCCTTAGTAAAAGCTGCTCATGTAAAAAATTGGTCGCGTTAATGGATAAACAAGATGATGAAATGATGCAATGTATTAAAAAATGCGACATGAAGTGGACGATCGTTCTCCCTGTTGAATTCATGAAAAATATTGTGTATGAATGGCAACATACGATTTTAGCCGATTTTAGCGGAACAAAAAGTTTATACTGCTTTTCCAGATACCCTTTCTGCTAAAGTACATGAACTTGATGTAGCAGATGTTTCAGCAAAAATTCTGATGGAAGATCATATACACGATGGAAAAATCTATGTTTTAACTGAACCAGAAATTCTAACTCTTGCTAAAACTGTTGAAAAAATCTCGACATTCTTGAAATGGGTAAAAATCCTAGCCCATACTCTTACACGATTACCACAACCATCGAAGATATCCTTCACAAAAAACTTCGGACTTTTGATCAGTGGCTTGAAAATAGTGGCAACACTTTAAAAAGGAAATAAAAACCTGAATAATTCATAGCTTTAATTCTTTGGCACATTTTATTGAAATATGTATCACTAATATCCCTATCAACTGATTTTGACTAAAAAGTTACTTCAAACATTCACTGTTCAAAAATATTGAGGAATAAATTTTGGGTGTAAGGCATTTTGAGCATACTTCTCCCTGGATAACTTCCCAGTAAAAAAATCGTTAGATTGTTGGATTAGATCCATTGACTGGCTCGCCTCAGGCGAGCAAAGACCCTGTAGAATTCATTCTGATACACATGATAACTAGATAATTTGAGATAGACTCGTCTACCCGTTTGGACTAATTTCCCAGCAACTTTCAGAAACTTCAATCGAATAGAATGAATGGTCATTCCCTTTTGGACTTCTTCAAAGCCAATCGTTCTTAAGAAGTTGACTAAGTTGTAAGCTATCAAGCTGAGCATCATTCGGACATGATTCTCCAAAAAGCGAGGACTGTCTGTTTTGTCAAAGTAAAAGCCAGCTTTCGCTTCTTTAATGAAGTTCTCCATTGTGCCACGTTTGGCATAGATAGAAAAGATGGTATCAGGAGAAACATTTTCTGATAGATTCGTCACGATAAATTCATGTCGAAAGAGTAGTTCGCCCGCTTCACGTGTTGAGCGTATACACACGCGACGACTTTGTGACCAGGATTGTGCTTGATAAGTGGTCGAGAAGTACTGAACTTCTCGTTCTTCCCACTTTTGATTATCGCCATAAAGTACTGATTTCTCAGCTATTTGACCTAGTCTACGATTATTCTTCAGTCGAATAACATAATGACTCTTTTTTGATTCACACGAATCATACACACCAGGTGTAGCGAACCCGCTGTCTCCACGAACCAAGATGTCAGTGTTTGGTAGAGAGTGATTATAGTGCTCTAATAAAGGTGTGAGAAACTCCTTTACGCCTTTTGATGTATATTGATTTCCTGAACGTAGTTCAGCTTTTAAGAAGTCACCAGTCAATCCGTCAAAAGCTACCAATGGATGGTAACCATAGGTTTGGTAGTGTGTATTATAATTCGTTTGTTCTTGGTGACCAAATGTATCTGAATGGGTCGAATCTAAATCAATGATTAATTCCGTATCATTACGGATGAGGCGTGCTTTATCGATAAGTTCTTGGTTCAAAGCTTGAAGTTCATGGATATTCTCCTCAGATAGTCGATCTAAAAATCGGGAAAGTGAAGATTGAGAAGCGAGTTCTTTCCTATCTAAAACAGCTTTAAACACAGGATCTTGTCTCAGGAGATTAGCTGCAGAATCAGCTGAGTAACCAGCAATTAATTGCATAATGAACTGCTCAAGTATGGATAAGTTGTCATGAGTAAAATACGCTCGTTCGTCTTCAATGTGAATGTGTTGCTTAGCCAGCTCAGAAAAACCAAAGATGTTCATCAGCTCTTTCACTAGGACGAGACCCGAATCACTCGATAATTGACCACCTGTATGAGAAATAGTGATATTTGAATTGAATTTTACTTGGTTTTTGTGTAAGCTAGTCATGAAAAGAACTCCTTTCTTTTGGTTGGTTTAGTCACTTTAACCATAGCAGAAAGGGGTTCTTTTTTCATCACTTAACGGGTGAAGATGAAAAAGTAATTGTAAGCTGCCGTGAGGCAGTTTCACATGGTTTTAATTAAAAGTATGAATTATTCAGGGCTTAAGTATAATATATAAGATCAAAATGATTAAAATGTTGTTAGCAAAGAAATTTTTTGTCAAAAAGCTAATTGCTACAAATATTCAAGAAAATTTTATGGCACAGTTGAATTTGTAAAGTGAGGTGAGAAGAAATGATTTGGATTAAAAGAATTTTTTTCACGTTTATGTATCTTTTACTCGTATATTTTATTTTGACATTTACGGATATTTCACCGTTAATTGTACTACTGTTCTCAATTATTTTCTCTAGTTTCATATCTAGAAATAGTATTTTTTCTGGATTAGAAAAATATTTGCATGGCTAATTGAAAGAAGATGAAATAGAAAAAACAAATAATGAGGTAGTTTCTGAAATCGAGAAAACGAATCTAACTACTTTAAAGACATTAAGGGATATTAAAAGGAAATGAATGTAATGAGAGGATTTACTTCTGTAGATGATCTAATGGATGATTTAGATAGTTTAAATAGTTATGATTTTTATGTTAGATCTGAAGTAGTGTCATTAAGAATTGAATTTGGGGGACATTATGAGTAAAAAAGCACCTTATAGCATGAATAAATTTCTTGATAAAGTAGTTAAAGTTGGATTAACTGATGGGAAAAGTTTAAATGGGAAACTAGTCCATATTTCGCAATATGAAATATTTTTAGAGGTAACAAGAGAAGGTAAAGATCCTAAGGTAATCTTGGTCATGAAGCATGCTATAAAATATATCATGTAAATTAGTTCGCCCTTTACATATTGTACGATATGTTGTACAATATAAATGTATTATAAAAGGGGTGATTATAAGTGGAAGCAGTAGCATATTCAAATTTTCGACAAAATTTACGTAACTACATGAAACAAGTCAACGAGGATGCAGATGCATTAATTGTTACTACAAAAGATGTTGATGATACTGTTGTTGTACTCTCTAAAAGAGATTATGATTCCATGCAAGAAACCTTGAGAGTTTTATCTAACAACTATGTCATGGATAAAATCAGACGTGGAGATCAACAATTTTCTGAAGGAAATTTCGAAACGCATGAATTGCTTGAGGTAGAAGCGGATGATTAAAGCTTGGTCAGATGATGCCTGGAACGATTACATTTATTGGTACGAGCAAGGGAATAAGAATAATATCAAAAAGATCAATCGATTGATAAAAGATATAGATAGAGATCCTTTTAGTGGATTGGGAAAGCCGGAACCTTTAAAACATGATTTATCAGGAAAATGGTCTCGAAGGATTACGGATGAACATAGACTAATTTACAGCGTTAAAAATGATACGATATATTTTTATTCTGCTAAGGATCATTATTGAATCATAAGAAAAAATATGGTGGCTATTAGTAAAAACAACAAAAAATAAACCTATCAAAGACATTCGGTCAGTTTGACGGGTTTATTTTAAACCAAAAAATTTGCTACCGTCTTAAAAATCTAAGAAGTAGGGAGTTGCTAGCGCAACTCTCTTTTTGCTTAATCTTTTTTCATACAGGCATGATAATATATGCAATCATTTTTTTAAAATTTTTAAAAATAAGTTCGCTTGTTTCTGTCTTTAAAAGGGGAGAATTTATTTAGATCTTCAAACAAAACAAGAGGATCTATCTCTAACGCAGCTGCTAATTTTAAATAAATGTTTAAGCTAACTTTGATTCGTTTTCCATTCTCTATTAAGCTTATGTGATTATCTGAAACACCGGATAAGAGAGACAGTTCTAATATGCTGATTTCTTTTATTTTTCTTTCTGCTTTTATTCTGCGCCCTATGTGCAGTGCAATAAGTTGAAAATCGCTATCTGTAAGCAACACGTCCGCCCACTTCCTTTAGTTATCATAACCAAAAACAATAATACAAAGAGGAAAACCTAACATTGTAAAATAGTTGGTAAAAACATTAAAAGTTGTTATGTATTAGTTTTCTTTAATTTAATATATTTTTCGTATATAGTTTGTATTGTTAGAACGAAAATCTTTTCTTAAAAGGGTATTAACAAACGAATTATTATGACGATTAATAATTATGTGTTGATCAAAAATGATATTACATAGGTTTTAATTAGTTATTTTAGAATTTATATTTTTTTGTGCTAGTTGCTTCGATTGTGTTTAAATATTTTTTTCGTGAATCAATGGTTTGAAATATTGCTATATCAGTATTTATTGTGGTTGGTGTAGAAAAATATAAAATTTCTTTAAAGAAAACAGTTGCTTTTATATAATGACTGTGTTTATAATCTTTGTGAGTTGATCTTGCTTAACAAGTCGTTGAGCAGATAATTATTTTGTTCGTTAAACACAAAAAAAGAAGGCTCACAAGTAACTCCCAGGTTTCTCAGGCCTGGTCAGACGTTACAAGTGAATCACCCAAACCACTAATTTGGGCGTTTACCTTCTGTGTTATAGGCGAACCTATAACGTGGCTAGTATAGCATTATTTATATGGTTTTGGAAACTAGATAGACGTGTATTTTAAGCGCTCTTTCACTTTCTTTAATCAAAAAATTCTGTTATTGACGAGTTTGATAGGTTCCTATGGCATAGAAAAGGAGAGAACGTCTAAAAAGACATCCTCTCCTTTTTTTGTTGGCAAGATCAACTCGCAATTAAATGTTAGCGATCTTTGACAACTAAATAGCACAAGAAAAATAAATCCAATAATAGCTTAATTTTTCTTGCACGCTGCATTTTAGATAAATCTAAAATACGACCTGAGAAACCGTATTATATCATGATTATCTGAAAATTTGTAGTGGTTGGTTTAGGAACCATTTATAAAATCCAAAGTCGCAGGAATGCGCTGATGATTCTATAAGGTGTTAGATGGGTTGGAAACAAACTTCTAATGAATCTATGTGGTTAAAAACCAAAGAAAAACAAAGAGAATATGCCAAGAAGCAGTTTGCTGAGCGTATATCATTGTTTGAAGTTTCGTGTATGATTAAGGTAAAGGGGAGTGAAAGCATGATTTATACAATCGAAGAAATTAAAGAGATTTGTTTGCCAATATTTTTGGAGAAAAATCTAAAAAAAGTTTATCTATTTGGATCTTATGCTAGAGATATGGCGACAAATACAAGTGATTTAGACTTCTTGATTGATGGAGAAGGCTCTTCGCTCAAAACCCTATTTGATCAAATTGCATTACAGTTAGCCTTGGAACGTGTTTTAGAAAAAGAAGTTGATTTGATCACATTGAATGCAGTAAACAGTGAAATCAACCAGAAAAAAAGTCCAGGGTTTAAAGAAAATATTCAAAAAGATTTGGTTGTGATCTATGATCGGGATGAAAGAACAACTAGCATTAACCAGAATATTAACTCTAATTGAACAAATAGATGGAACCGTCACTAGATTTGGTGACGGTCTTTCTATTTTCCAATCGGATGTAGATTTTCAAAATTCTGTAGCATTTTCATTAGTTCAAATTGGTGAAACAGTAAGAAATGACTTGTCCCAGGAATTCAAAGAAAAATATAATGCGGTGCAATGGGATGGTTACAGAATGTTGCGTAATGCATTGGCTCACGAGTACTCGCAAATGGATTTCGAATATTTGTGGGAATCTACAAAAAATCCAATGAATGAATTAAGAGATTATTGTCAGTATATTTTAAAAGAAAATAGAAACTAGGAGGAAATTATCAATGGCAAAAGGTGTAAGCAAGATTTATGTACCTGATACATTAACAAAAGGAGCAATGTTCATTTCACACTTACGGACAAGAGCAAAACGTGAAAACACTCCGTTGGCTGAAATTTTTGAAGTATATTTACCAGAACATGGAGTAGTTGAATTGACTTGTGAGGAGCCGTTTAAAATTCCTGCTCGTCCGAAAGCCAAAACAGCAATTAAATTAACCGATCCTTATATTACAGTGCGCAATCGAGTAAGTGGCGGTGATGGCAATAAACGTGCGCGTGTACTTTATAATTTAAATGCAACTGGTTTTGAAATTGAAGGGGGAACAAAATAATGGCTGAATTGAACTTTGCTTTTGATAACCGTGGACGTATTCCAACGGATGTTAAAAAAACTTTGGGTACATTGGAAGTTTTAAAAGTATTGGAACCAAAAATTAAATTTGAAGATGGCGAATCAACTGGTGAAATTTCAGAACGCCCTGTTGAATTTTTGAGCGCTGCTGTTGGAGGAAGTGTTGTCATTTCATTTGATCCAGGAGTAGATACGGCGCAATTAAAAACCTTTGACCAAATTGAATTAGAAGATGATGATACAGATGTTATCGCTTGGGCAAACATTGATCCAAATGCTTTTGGAAACTTTGCTGAATCGGATGTTAAAATTCGTGCTACTAAATTTAGAAAAGTAAATGCAGCAATGCCTAATCCTGGTAAACCGCAGCAAGAAAATAAAGACATTAAATAAGCAACATATATTTGTTTGCTATTTAAAATGAGGTGATAGTTTGAATAACTTTGCGCCTTTTGATCAACAGATATTGGCTATCTTAAAAGAAAAACGGAATGAGTTGAGAAAGTATTACGAAAATACTTCTCAACTCATTTTTTCGGCAAAATTTTCTAATGATTTGGAAGAAGTATTTCGTGTGTCGTCTATGGAATTAGATGTTTATGACTATACAGTATTAGATGATTTTCACCGATCATTAGAGGATAGTCTTGGAATTGAAAAATCAGCTTTTCAAAATGTTTGTAGTTTATGGATAGAAAAGCAGTGTCAGATTCTTCTTAACGAACAGATTGAACAATATCAAGTGAAAATGGATGCTATCTTCTCTTCTTATAGTCGATGGCATGATCAAGAGGAATAAAAATGGCAATTATTAAAACGATTTTCAAGTATAGGGGTAGGCGGATAAGGAAATTTCATTTGTATGATTGGGTGTTGCATTATTTCTTACTCTTAATACCCTGTATTTTAGGAATTGGGTACCTGACATACAAGTTTATCTATCCTAAAATAAGTAATTTTCAAGATTATAAAAGTTTGATTTTACCAGGCATATTTGTCCTTCTTTTGTTTTGTTTGGTTAATCTGTTGATTTTTGTTTTTATGAAGTGGTCGCAATTAAAGGGTGGGTATTTTTTAAAAGTAAAATACTATAATATGATAGCCACTATGCTTAAACTTAGTGGATTTATTTATAAGACACCTTCTAAGAATAAATCCAAAAAAACAAAAGAAAAATTTCCTAAAGTATACGTACGGAAAAGCAAATATGTAACATTTGTTACTTTGCCATTAGATGGATCACAATTTCATGATCGCTTTTTGCAGCTAGGAAAAAAACTTGAGGAAATGTTTTTAGCGGATCTCGTATCTGAAGAAAGAGATTTTGGTTTCGTTACGTACGGATTTATGACGGATGTCATTGGCAATCGAATTTCTATTGAAAATGTCATTTCTAAAGATGGATCAATTTTATTAATGAATGGCGTTAAGTGGAACTATGATGAAATGCCTCATATGCTCGTTGCAGGCGGTACCGGTGGCGGTAAGACATACTTCTTGTATTCCTTAATCAAAGCCTTACTGAGTGTCGGTACGATCGATATATGCGATCCTAAGAACGCTGATCTGGCTGATTTGAGTAATATTCCTGTTTTTAAAGGTCATATTCATTATGGTGCAGGAGAAACAATGATTCGTTGCTTAGAAAATGGCGTTAAAACAATGGAAGAGCGTTTTAAGTACATGAAGTCGCTTCCGAATTATGAATCTGGTAGAAACTACGCTTACTATAAGATGCCGCCACATTTCATTATTTTTGATGAATGGAAAGCTTTTTATAGCATGTTGGATTATCAAAATCAAAATCGTGTGGGTATAGCTGTGCAACAATTAGTAATGAAAGCTAGGCAAGCAGGGGTGTTTTTGATACTGGCAACACAACGACCAGATGCGGCAGATTTCCCTTCAGGTGTCAGAGATAACCTGATGTGCAAAGTTACTGTTGGTAAACTGGCTCAAATTGGGTATCACATGGTATTTGGGGAAGAAAGCAAAAACAAAGCTTTTTTTAATAAGGGGATCAAAGGTAGAGGATATATTGACGATGGAAATGGCGTTGTCAGAGAGTTTTACTCACCTTATGTACCAAAAACCTATAATTTTTTAGCTGAGTTTGCAAAGTATGATCAGATGATTGTGTTGGATTTTGAAGGCAAAACAAAAGAAGAAAAAGGTGATTGAAATACAGAATAATTGTCTTGTACTATATGATTCTAATCAAAAAAAGTATTTAGGAAAACCTGAAAAAATAAACCACCTAAACTTGTTTTAAATGAAACAGAAGCTTGGCGGTTTACAGATTCTAAAGAAGCTTGGTATTTTGCTTATAAAAGTGCGTGGTTAGGGATAGGAGTTTTTTACGTTCATAAAGGATAGTTATTCATTTACTATTTGAAAATAGAATTCCTTGTCATAGGAAGTCAGTCTCCAAGTATTATTCCTAACAAATTAAAAAAAGGCGTGGCAGCCATGCCGTGCATGGCAAGCAGTGGGTAGTGCGCTAGCACATGCCCACGTTAGACTTTTTGGTCGGTGTAGGCTCGCCGTGCGAGCCTACGCTGACCATTAACCCCCATTTACTAATAGGGGGGTTAGAAACATTAATTCTACTATATGGGGGGTCTGATAAACCTTAGAGCCACAAGGGTTTGACGATTTACAAAGCAGGTCACATTTTCGACCAGGGAAAGTTGAAGATGTGACCTACTTTTTGGGTGGTGCGAATGGAATCAAAAAACTATAAAGAATTGCGATTGAAATGCGGTCTCACTCAAAGTAAAGTAGCAAAAGATCTTGGAATAAGTCGTGAATTTATTAACCGAATAGAATCGGGGAAGAAAAATCCTTCTGAAGAATTAGCCGAAAGGCTAAATGAGTACTATCAATCGTTTTTAGATACTATTCACAAATCAGATGATGTAACAGCAATATTTGACTGGGTGCGGGTTCGTTTCCCAACAAATGACTGGCAGATGGTCTGTGAGAAAGTTTTGTGTATCGATCCGGATCTTTTCTTTTACAAGCACACTGGAAAATATGGGTATGTTGAATGTTACTACTATGGCAATATTCAAATATTAAACTCTAAGAATGGTGATTCAAGGGGTGTTTTAGTTGATATGAGTGGTCAAGGATGCCGAAACTATGAAATCGTTTTGGATGAATTAAACCAGCGTTGGCATGATTTTTTTAATAGATGCCTAGACATAGGTAAAGGAACATTTACACGTTTGGACTGTGCGTTAGATGATAAAAAGGAAATTATTTCTATTCCTAAGTTTGCGGATAAATGGCGTAAAGGCTATTTGAAAACAGATTTTAAAGTCGTAAAAGTCATTGATGAACGTCTGATGAAAAACAATAGTGATAATGGAATGACTATTTATTTTGGTAGTCGTAACGGTACCATTCATTTTGCTTTCTATCAGAAAGATTATGAGCAGGCGAAAAAGAAAAAAATCGCAAAAGAAGATGTGGAAGTAAAGAATAGGTACGAGATCCGGTTGATGGATGAAAAGGCAAATCGATTTATCGATGAGTATTTAACTACCTATGATTGTTCTTTACTAATACGTTCAATCATTGATAAGTATGTCACTTTTTTTGATTATGACAAGTATAGAAAAGAATTGGTTGTTTCTAAGGAATGGAATGAACTTTTGAAAGAAACGATCGATGTTGATTTTTCTATGGAACCAAAAGAAGTTTCTTTTGAAAAGTCCTATCGTTGGATGGATTATCAAGGGGGAAGGGTATTAAAGAAACTACGGTTATATGGCGAATATACCGGTGAGGATCTTATCGAAAAAATCATAGAGAATGCAGAATTGTCTGATGAAGATGAAATGCAGGTTGAACAGGCTACTACGGATAGTGCAAATATCGTTGTTTTGGACGGCATTGGCTATCTTAACAGAGAAACAGGACAATTATTTGGAGGTTCGAATGGATAAAATTGTACAAGCAATACCTAGAATAAAAGAATTTATTAATCGAATTGGGTCAAGAAGGTTTAGCTTTCATGATATTGATAATTATCTGGTATCTGAGAAGCATGAAAAACCTTTCTCAACTAAGGAAAAAATGATTTTTGTTTCGTTTGCGAACAATTCTACTTTAAAACGTACTTATCGGCAGAGAGAAAATACATTTGAAAGTATGTTTCAGCTGAACCAATAGCCTTGATCTGAGTTGTTTTATTTTATTAATTACTATGAAAATTGATAAAATACAACGAATGAAAAAGTGAGGGATCATGTGAAAACATATGTTGGTATATTGGGAGATGCTCGGTTAATAAGTTCTGCGCCTATCTTAGTAAGTTTTACCCTTGATACACCAGAAGGAACAATAAGATGTCTTGTTTGTGACTATAATATATCTAATGCAATTATGATGTTTCCTGACAGACAATTTGTACTACAAGTAACCGGGCGATTTTTCAAACCAAATCAATTTGAAATTAGAAAAATTAAGGTGAAAAATCCTAAAAGAATAATTAAAAAGCTGAAAATTAAGGTGTGAATTTTTACTGGATTTAGTACCCAAAAATTGAGGTGTTTATGGAACAGAATGAATTTGTAGGGAAATACCTATCACTTGTGGAAGGGGTTATTCGTTCTAAGGTACCCGATATTAATTTGAAAAAGGCTAATAACCAGCAATGTTTCTATTGGGAAGAGGAGTTAATAGAACAAGCCTATTATTCTTATGTGAGTGATCATGGTAGAAAGCCCGATTATGCTTTTTTAATGGATTGTGTGACCGATTTTGGCATGAAGCGCTTGGATTTATTTGATAAAAACGAACGCCAAGTTAGTTGTGATCAATTTGTAGCTTTTTACATTGATCAATTAGAAAAAAGCCAAAAATTATTGGTTACAGATTACACTTTTGAAGACTATCGTTTTATCCTAAAAAGAGAAAGATACATGGCGGAAAAATATTTTAATGAGAAGAAAAATAATTCTCCGCTATACAAAGAACTAAATATTGAAACTTCTAAAAAGGCTCAGGAAATGTTGTTGAACGTGTTAAACACACGATTTCAACATGATCTTGAGTCTTTTTATCATGGAATGAAATCTAAACGAGGTGCTTAATATGGGAGCATTTACGTTAAGTGATTACTTAAAGAAGCGTGGCTTTATGTGCTATGTTTCTAGTCCAAGTGATCAAGATGCAGAGGAATTTATGAAAATTTTGGTTAAAACAGGAAATCAACATTTGAAGTTTAAACCATATGTACCAGTCTGTTACGAAAAAAAGTTGTCAGCGATCACTTCGTTAATTATTGAAGGGAGTAGCAAAAAAAGCATTTATTTTTATGACTTTTATAAGGCAACATTTTTTAAAAAAGATAATCGAGCAGCCAGGATAAAATTGTATGGCAGTTCGCTTAGAAGAAATGAGT
>OJJJ01000290.1_pt1 | contig 29184 bp, 23 predicted proteins | sample 1596311 | NCBI WGS metagenome assembly OJJJ01 (sample SAMEA4350140, study PRJEB24818) | metagenome | biome: human; feature: gut; material: faeces | place: Denmark | collected 2013-09 | reverse complement strand
TTTAGCAATATATTCCTGAGCAATCATAGCTCTCCATTCAGGTGTGTGTGGTGATTTAGCCATAAAAAATCCCCCTTAAGTAGATTTTGGTTATTAACCTTGTCTACTTAAGGGGAATCATATCATTTAGGTTAACTAAGTCTATGGTGTTTTTTTTATACACAGAAATAAAAATCTGAACTAGGGCTCAGTTAATGATTGACTTCTTATTATTTCCATAGTAAAGTATATATGACTAAAATTATTAGAATAGTCACAAAGGAGAAAGGAGTAGCAAATGCCCAAAGGATTCACAGAACAAGAAAGAATTAATATAAGTGAAAAACTGATTACCGAATGTAAATTAAGCTGGCAAAAGTATGGTTATAAAAAGACAAGTATTGATGACTTATGTAAAAAGGTAGGGATATCAAAAGGTGCTTTCTATCTTTTCTTTGAAACAAAAGAGTCGCTTTTTATGGAAACGTTAAAGAGAGTACAAAAGCATTTGTACCGTGTGGTTGAGAATGTATTATCTGAAAATCAAAATAGAGATGGAATTGCAAAGGCTTTAAAAGAAATATATAGGGAATATTCTAAAAGTTCATTTATGTATGAGACAACCAGTGTAGATTTTTTGAGTTTTTTCAATAAACTGACGGAGGAACAACAAAAAGAGATTAATAATGATAGCTACTCTGGTGCTAAGATTATGCTGAATAAACCTTTTTTAAAATTAAAAGTAAGTGAAGAATTAGCCGTATCGGTACTTTCTTCCGTTCTTTATACAATATCACAAAGAGAGAAAATGCTATGCGATCCAATGGATGCATTTGAATTTATGATTGATAATTTGGTGGAAGCTATTTTTGAATAGGAGGTTTGGGGAATGAAAAAGTTTAGTTTAAATGAACACAACAAAAAATATATGGGTTTAGCAAATCAAGCTGCCAGAGGAACTTATCCCTCTAAAAAAGTGGCGCGAGTTGGCTCTATTGTTGGTGGGATGATAGGCATGATATTATTGTTGATAGGGATAGTTGGTAGTTTAGGAGGGCATGCCTGGGGAACAGGGAGTTTGATCGCAGGGGGAGTAACAGCTATTTCTAATATTTTAAATCTCAGAAGATTAAAGACAAGATAAAATTATATTTAGTTCGATTATACCTACGTTTAATTCATAAAATGATAATTTACTCGACAAACGATATTGTTTCTACCAATATGGTAATTCAAAGGATATGCCTGAAACATAAATAAAATGTATAGAGATGATTTTAAAGGTTTTAGTGAAATAAGAAAAGTGATTTGATATAATCAATTTAACTTTAGCTTTTAAAATTGGAGGTTTTGTATGGAAAAAATACTGATAATAGAAGATGACACCGATATCAATCATTTATTATCCAGAATACTAAAAAAGGCCGGATATGATGTAACATCAGCTTATTCGGGGACAGAGGCACAGCTTCGTCTTGAAAAAGAAGTTCCGGACTTAATTCTTCTAGATTTGATGCTCCCTGGGATAGCAGGTGAGGAAGTTATTAAATTTGTACGTGAAGAATTACATCAAAGTGTACCAATTATTGTACTATCTGCAAAAATTGCTCTAGAGAATAAAGTCTTTACGATGACCATTGGAGCCGATGATTATATTACGAAACCTTTTGAACCAGAGGAAGTTTTAGTGCGGGTTATGGCAGTGCTGCGCCGTTATCATACAAATGGAGATGAATTAACACAGGAAAGTTACCATTATAAGAACTTGGTATTAAACCCAAGCTCTAGAATAGTAACAGTGGATCAAAAGGAAATTGCATTGACAAGGCACGAATATGATATTTTACATATTTTAATTAAACAGCCGGAAAAAGTATTTTCTAGGGAAGTTCTTTATGAAGAGATATGGCAAAATGGATACTACGGTGAGGATAATACGGTCAATGTCCATGTAAGTAACATACGAAAAAAAATAGCAGCGATGGATTCTGAAACAGAATATATAAAAACTGTTTGGGGAATTGGATTTAAAATGGCATAGTTCTTTATGATTTCTTTATAGTTTCTTGAGTACTTATTTATGAGCAAAGAAGTAATATAGATGCAGAAGGAAACTTAGAGAAAGGATGAAAGTAAAATGACGAAAAGCATTATAGAAGCCCAAAAGCTTACCAAAAGATATGGAAATTTTACTGCGCTTACCAAGGTGGATTTAAACGTCAGACGCGGAGATATTTATGGATTGATTGGTGATAATGGGGCTGGAAAGACTACTTTTTTAAAACTATTAACAGGACAGATATTTCCAAGTGAAGGAGAGCTTAGATTGTTTGGATCCCATTTGCCTAAAGAAATGGAACAGCAAAGAAAGCGCACAGGAGCAATTATAGAAAGCCCAGGATTCTATCCGCAGATGACAGTAGAAAAGAATCTAGAATATTATCGTTTGCAAAAAGGAATACCAGGAAAAAAAGCGGTTGATGAAGTTTTGGAAATGGTAGGGCTTACAGATAGAAGAAAAAAACGCTGTAAGGAGCTTTCCATGGGTATGAAACAGCGTCTTGGACTAGCCATCGCAATTATAGGCGAGCCAGAAATTCTAATTTTAGATGAACCAATCAATGGATTGGATCCTAGTGGAATTATTGAAATGCGAAATCTGTTACGCAAATTAAATTATGAAAAGAATATGACGATTATTTTATCAAGTCACATTTTATCAGAGTTAGAGCAACTTGCCACCGTGTATGGATTCTTGAACAATGGTCGATTAGTAGAACAAATTACAGCAGAAAAATTACGCGAAAAGTGTACGAGTTATATTGAGATTATGGTATCGGATGCAGAACAATATGCTGTTCTACTGGAGAAACATTTACATCATGAAGAATATCAGGTTTTACCGAACAATATCATTCATATATTAAGGCCAGAAAAGAAAATTGACAGTTACAGTCAGCTAGCTAGTGAAAACGGGATAGGAATTCTCCGTCTTGAAATGCGCCAAGTAACACTGGAAGAGTATTATATGGATTTGAAAAATGGAGGTAAAACATCATGTTAAATTATATTAAAAGTGAGTTTTACAGGGTACTACACACCAAAGATATTTACCTTTTTACAGGAGTTATTTCGATATTATTTGTGCTCATGAATATAATTCTCTTTGTGTCAAATACGAATTTAGATAACTTTCCATATGGAACCGTAAGTTTTTCATTGAATGCAATCATCGGAGGTATGACTTGGCTATTTGTTGCAGGTGCATTGGTGGTTGCCACGCTGTACTCAGGTGAAAAAAAATATGGAACATTAAAAAATACCATTGCTTATGGCATTTCAAGAGAACATATTTTTTTAGGAAAATGTATTGTAAGCTGCGTGGTTGCTTTCTTTAGTATGATAAATATCCTTATTGCGTATATAGGAAGTGCTTGCCTTTTATTAAGTGGGCCAGTGAATGTTCCGATAAAGGAATTGATAAGTGGAGTTTTCGCTGTTTTACTATGCGCTTTTGCATCAGTGATTCTTGCTGTTGCGTTATTTCAATTCTTCGATAAAGAAATACTAGCGGCTATTGTATGGCTTTTAGTTATGGATTATATTCCACAGCTATGCTTTTATGCGGGACTTAAGATAGACATACTAAATAAAATAGCACAATGGCTTCCATGGAATTATCTGAAATATGAAGTAAGAGCAAACATGAGTGGATATCAATGTTTATGGAATACATCCTTTGGCTTAATGAAATGTGTTGTAACTGGAATAATTGGTATTGCGGTTTTTACTGTTTTAGGACTGGTATTGACTAGAAAAAAAGAAGTCTAGAATACGAAGTCAAAAAACGAAATCAAAATACGAAATCTAAACTACGAGGAGGTGCATGAGAGTAATGCTGTATATAGTGATTGTTGTATTAGCCGTTCTAACAGCTTATTTTTATGTACGCTATCGGCTGCTATGTAGAGCTATTAAAAAGACAGATAACGAGCTGAAAAGTATTAACAAAAGCTTAGATGATAACCAGATAATTAAGCTAGAAGTACCGAATAAAGAGCTGGAAAACTTGCTGGTTACAATAAACGATACCTTAAAAGCAATCCGTTCTGAACGGATTATGTATGATAAAAGAGAAAAGGAGTTTCAAAAACAGATTGAAAATATTAGTCATGATTTAAGAACGCCTTTAACTTCCATACTTGGTTATTTAAGAATTTTAGATCAGTCTGGACTAGATCAAGAGGATAAGGAATCCTTGGAAATTATACAAAGGAAGGCATATTTTTTACAGCGTTTAATCTCACAGTTTTATGATTTTTCTAGGCTTACATCCGAGGATTATATCTTAGACCTGGAACAAATTGATATCGTCAGACTTTTGCGAGAAACAGTAATTGATTATTATCAGGAATTGTCTGTTAAAAATCTTCAGATTGATTTAAATATACCAGAACATCCAATTCTTGCTCATGCAAATAGCAATGCAATGGAGCGAGTATTTTTAAACCTTCTGCAAAATGCTTGCAGATATGCAGTAAGTGAATTAAAGATAGGTATAGAGCAAAGCAATGATGAAATTACGGTTACCTTTGAAAACAACGTTACGGATTTTTCAGAAGGTGATTTGCATCGTATATTTGAACGTTTTTATATGAAAGACTATGCCAGAAGTGAAGGGGCATCTGGCCTTGGTTTAACAATAGCAAAGCATTTTGTGGAGAAGATGAATGGAACATTGGAAGCTGAACTAAAGGATGAAAAATGGCTGCTGTTGAAAATCAGGCTGAAGAGTATTAAGCTGGTGAGCCAGAGTACTTATCTAATTTAGATAAGCATCTGTTTGATTCCGGATATATAGTAGGTATGAAACCAAAAGAGAAAACGTTACGGACCTATATGCCATTAATAACGGAAAAAACAATGCTTGACTCTTATATTGATACTTTAGAGACTAGTCTAAAAAAAGCAATTTATAAACTCTGGTAGCGAATATTCGATTGTTTCTGATATTCTATTAGAGGTGGAACTGCCAAATAAGGCTAGATATGTAAAGTAAACAAATCCGCCATGGTGCGGATTTGTTTTCCATTTACTATTCTTCATCATATTGATTATTAAGCTTTTTTTGCCTCATTCTTATAGTTTCACCAAATATAAAGAACAATAAAAATAAACCTATAAAAGTAGAACCGCCCGAAATTAGCATTGGTAAAAAGGTGTGTTTTGAAGAATTGTCTTTACCTATTCGGTATCAATCTGGAGGTATTCAAAAAAATGACTCACTATTTTTTATTCAATTTAATAAACATCTACGCCAACTGCTTCGCTCCCGTAAACAAATCATAATATCGACCCTTTAGAGCAAGCAATTCCTCATGATTACCTCGCTCCACAATTTCACCCTGTTCTAAAAATAAAATTACATCTGCATCACGGACCGTAGAAAGTCTATGAGCAATTACAAATACCGTTTTATTTTCCATAATGGCATCCATACCTTCTTCTACTAACTTTTCCGTACGTGTATCAATGGAACTGGTTGCCTCATCTAGGATAAGAACTGGAGGATTTGCAATGGCAGCCCTAGCAATTGCAAGTAACTGTCTTTGACCAAGAGATAAATTATCGCCATCATTTTTTAGCATCGTATCATATCCCATAGGGAGTCTTCGTATAAAGGAATGTGCATTTGAAAGTTTTGCTGCCTTTATAACATCCTCATCCGTAGCCTTTAAATTACCATAACGTATATTATCAGTAATCGTGCCTGTAAACAGATGGGTATCTTGTAAAACAAGTGACAAAGATTTTCGTAAATCATTTTTCTTAATGTCCTTAATATCAATCCCGTCATAGGTTATTTGACCACCTTGAATATCATAAAATCGATTGATTAAATTAATGATTGTTGTTTTACCGGCTCCAGTAGAACCAACAAAGGCAATCTTTTGTCCAGGTTTAGCATAAAGATTTATCTTATTTAAAATCTTCCTATTGGAATCATAGGAGAATTCCACATCATAGAATCGAACATCTCCCTTTACTGGTATAAGCGTATTGTTTCCAGGGACATTCCATCCAAAGTTTCCTGTGAATTCATCTGATTTTACAAGGTCACCACTTCCATCAAGCTTTGCATTGCAAAGTGTAACAGTGCCCTCATCTACCTCGCGTTCCATATCAAAAAGATGAAAGATTCGCTCTGCACCTGAAATTCCGGCCAGGAAAAGGTTAATTTGTTGCGTAAACTGATTTACGGGTGCTGAGAATTGTCTTACAAATATCAAATAAGACGCAAGTGTGCCAAGATCTAAAAGGTTTTGTAACACCATGATACCACCAACACAAGCAGTAAATGTATAATTTATAAATCCAATGCTTACAACCATTGGTGTCATAATACTAGAATAGGTAAAGGCATTTGTAGAAGCAACCCTTAATTCCTCGTTATGAACACGAAAGGCTTTTAGGTTGTTCTCTTCGTGGCGAAATACTTTTTCAACTTTCTGACCTTCAATCATTTCTCTAATAAAACCGTTGAGATTCCCGGTGGATTTTTGTCTTTTACTCGAGTAAATTCTTGATATTTTACCATTATAATAAACAATACCTACAATAACTGCGATGCAAACAAGGGTGAAAAATGTTAGTGGAACATTTAATACAAACATCATAATGGCGGAACCTATAACAGTAATAAAGCTTTGAGCCATTAATGTAAAGCATGTATTTAGAGCATTCTCAATGGTATCAATATCATTTGTAAAATGGCTCATTAAGTTACCATCACTATTCCCATCAAAATAAGAGAGTGGTAGTAAGTCCACGTGGTGATATAAATCTTTTCTAAGTTCAAAGATAACCTTTTTTGTAATTCTCACCATGATTTGGTTACAAAACAGGGTAGCGATTGTACCTGATAAATATAGTATAATCAGTACAATTACAGAAGAAAGCAATCCTTTTATATCTCCAGGAATGATGTAATTATTTATAATAGGTCGTAAAAGGTAAGAGCCAATGACTCCGACAAGTCCACTAATTCCTGATAAAATAACAACGAGGAATAAGAAATATTTATTTGGTTTTAAATATTTACTCAATCGTTTTAAGATTACAAACATGTTCTTTTGCTTTGGAGAGTTAGTCATTTAAGACACCTCCTTTTTGTTGTGAATAGTAGATTTCCTGGTATATTTTATTATGAGAAAGAAGCTCATCTGGTCCACCAATCTCATCAATCACACCATCATTTAAAATGATTATTTTATCTGCATGGGAAACAGAGGAGATACGTTGTGCAATGATAATCTTAGTTGTGTCTGGATAATAAGTTTTTAAATTCTCGTAAAGAGTTTTCTCTGTATTCATATCAAGGGCAGAGGTGGAATCATCAAATATTAAAATCTTAGGATGTTTAAGTAAGGTTCGCGCAATACAAAGTCTTTGCTTTTGTCCACCAGAAAAGTTATTCCCACCTTCATCTACGTAAGAATCATATCCGTCTTCTTTTTGTTCTATAAATTCGCTTGCACAAGCAATATCGCATACTTGCTTCAGTTCATCAAGTGTTGCAGTCTCATTTCCCCATCGTAGGTTCTCAGCAATAGTCCCACTAAATAATGAGTTTTTTTGAAGCACCATTCCAACACGATCTCTTAAATGATCTAAAGTATAATCTTTTACAGGAATACCATCGATGTAAACAGTACCTTTCGTTGCATCATAAAGTCTTGGAATCAGTTGAACCAACGATGTTTTTGAAGCACCAGTTCCACCAAGAATACCAATGGTTTCACCCGCACGAATGGAAAGATTGACATCTTCAAGAACATATTCCTTTGCTTCTTTACTATATTTAAAGAAAACATTTTCCATTCTTATAGAACCTTCATTAATCTGATTGTTAGAATCACCTTCATCTAATAATTCTACTTCTTCATTTAAAACTTCGCTTATACGGTGAAAGGATTCCATCGCTTTTGTAAGATTTATAAATACGGCAGAGATCATCATTAAGGAATTAAGTATTTGAAGCACATAGCTTAAAAATCCTGTTAACTGACCTACCATTAAATTTTCTGAAATAACAAGGTTTCCGCCAAACCAAACAAGAGAGATTATCGTTCCATACATAACAAGTTGCATTGCAGGAGAGTTTAGCATTGAAATACTATAAGCTAGAGTTGAAACCTCTTTAAGGTCCTGATTAACATTTTCAAACTTCGCAGCTTCATAATCTTCTCTAGCGTAAGCTTTCACAACTCTTATGGCTGTTAAATTCTCTTGTGTAACACGGTTTAAAACATCAAGGGTTCTTTGCATCTTGTGATAAATAGGAGGTAAGCTTTTAACGATTAGGTATAGCAATATAAATAATATTGGAACCGCTACAAAGAATACGATCGCCAATTCCTTACTCATTAAGGTAGCCATAATAACTCCAGAGATTAGCATAATTGGTGCTCTAAAAATTGAACGAACGCCAGGTGTAATTGCGTTCTGAATGACAGTTACATCAGAAGTTAATCTCGTAATCAGGGATGGGGTTGTAAAATGATCCATGTTAGAGAATGCAAAGGATTGTATTTTTACATATTCAGCATCTCGAATTTCAGCGGCAAAACCATTACCAAATTTCGAAAAGTTATTGCTGCAACCTCTTCCGAAAATGAAAGAAAATATGGATAATAATAAAATTATAAACCCAATTTTAAAGATATAATGATAGTCTTTGTTGCCAACACCAATATCAATGATTTTTGACATAAGGGTTGGTATCATTATTTCAAAAACGGCTTCTAAAACACAGCAAAAATATCCGATACACCACTCTTTTTTGTAGTTTTTTGTGTACTTGAAAAATTGTTTGAGCATAATTTGTCTCCATTCATGTCATGCTGCCCGGCGTATTATGTTTTGGATTAAATACGGACAAAAAAGTGTAGATTTTAATTACATTAGAATTAAAAAGAACATTGTAAGCGCTTACATTAATTTCATTATAGTTCTTGTAATCTAAAAAATCAATAAATAGGACTAATTTTATAGATTTTGTATGTTTTATGTTAACTTGAACCTGCAATTTAAAATTCATCGGAAAAGTACTAATAAAACAATATATTCTAACATTAGAAACGGATTGACAAAATTTAGTAACAGGTTATAATAAAAGTAGTAATAATTTACTATTCTAAAAAACTAAAGTACTATAATGTGAGTAGGAATGGGGACGATCGTAAAGCACATGATATCAGTAAAATTAATGATGGCATGATGAAATAAGTATATAACGCAAGAAGACAAGGAAGTATTATGACAAGCTAGTTTTGTAGCAACTAAAATAAGTGAAGGCTTACGTTAGTTGCATTTATTTTCTACTAATAAGTAAAAAAAAGTGTATTTCATACAAAATACAACAGTAATATCTTTTGAATTTGCATAGGAATGTTAGTTTAAGTAATTTATAGTAAGTGAATAGAATGGAGTATGGCATGGACTTTAGCAGCAACCGAAAACGTATGGGAGACATGCTTGTTGAAGAGAGAGTAATTACAGACGAACAATTAAATTATGCTCTTAAAGAACAGAAAAAAAGGAAACTAAAAATCGGTGAAACTTTAGTTGATTTAGGATTTATCGATGAACTAACCATTGTTAAGGTTTTGGAAAAACAACTAAAAGTAGAACGGATTCAGCTAGCGAGTATCGTTATTGATCCTGAGATTTTAAAATTGGTAAGTGAGCAAATCCTTCGCAAATACATGGTTATGCCTTTTGAATTTCATAAAAGTAATCCGAATGTTCTTCGAGTTGCGATGGCTGACCCTCTTGATATAATCGCAATTGATGATATTGCAATAATTACGAATTTAAAGATTGAGCCAACCGTTGCTACGCCAAAAGAAATTGCGACGGCCATTGATAAATATTATGGAAATGCAGAAGCAAAAGCGGTGGCGGAACGCTATACCAAAGAGAAGGAAACCCAAAATAAAGGAAAAGAAGACGAGACGGTTTATGATGATGTTAATAATTCGCCAATCGTTTTATTAGTAAAAGCCATCATAGAACAAGCAGTGAGACAACGAGCAAGTGATATACATATAGAGCCATTTGAACATACGATTCGCGTTCGGTATCGTGTGGATGGCATCTTATCAGAAGTTATGAATTATGAAATTAATCTATTACCAGCAGTGGTGGCAAGAATTAAAATCATTGGAGATATGGATATTTCAGAAAAAAGAAAGCCACAAGATGGTCGCATAACAATCATTGTAGATCGCGAGGAGTTTGATATTCGTGTATCGATTTTACCAACGGTGTATGGTGAGAAAATCGTTATGCGTATTACTTCAAAAAAGGGATTAACAAAGGCAAAAAAAGAATTGGGATTTTCAGATGAGGAAATGCAAAAATTTGATTTAATTTTAAAGCATCCCCACGGAATGATATTAGTAACAGGTCCCACAGGAAGTGGTAAGTCAACTACATTATATACTGCATTAAGTGAGTTAAATACTAGTGAGGTTAATATAATTACCGTAGAAGATCCAGTGGAAGCGAACATAGATGGAATTAATCAGGTTCAGGTGAACCCAAAAGCAGAGATGACTTTTGCAACTGCTCTTCGTTCTATTTTACGACAGGATCCAGACATTATTATGATTGGTGAGATTCGAGATCTTGAAACGGCGGAGATTGCGGTTAGAGCGTCCATTACAGGGCATCTGGTTGTTAGTACACTGCACACCAACAGTGCAGCAAGTACAATTACAAGATTGGTAGATATGGGAATTGAGCCATATCTGATTGCAGATGCTACCGTTGGAGTCATTGCGCAACGCTTGGTAAGGCGGCTTTGTCCATCCTGTAAAAAAATACATATCACCGAGGAACTTGAATATGAACTACTGGGTGTAGATAAAAATGATGAGCTTACAATATATGAACCATGTGGTTGCCATATTTGCAATGGAACCGGATACTTTGGTCGAATTGGTTTGTATGAAATTATGCCAATAAGTTCAAGAATTAAAGAGATAATCAGTCGCAATGGAAGTGCAAATCAAATTAGAGATATAGCATTGGAAGAGGGCATGAATACATTGCAAATGAGCGCAAGGAAGCTTGTGTTAGAAGGAATCACCTCGGTGGATGAAATGAAGAAGATAGCGTTTGATCAATAGCTTCTAGAAGTGGAGAGTTGTTATGTTTACAATAGAGGAATTACTTTTATTGGCAAAAGAAAAAGGTGCATCTGACTTACATATCACGGTTGGAATTCCACCAAAATGTAGGGTTCATGGGACCTTGATAAATCTAGGTTTGGAAAAATTATTACCAAAAGATACGGACTTGATCATCCAACCGATGTTGTCTGAGTATAGCAAGCAGAGGTTAGAAAAAAACGGAGAAGTAGATTTTTCCTATTCCATTCCCAATCTAGGAAGATACCGAGTGAATGTATTCAAACAAAGAGGCTCCTATGCAGCTGCAATTCGTTTGGTAGGAACTAGCATACCAGCACCGAATCAATTGGGAATACCAGATTCCGTTCTTGAACTAACCAAAAGAAAGAGAGGGCTGGTTTTGGTAACAGGCCCTACTGGAAGCGGTAAATCAACCACCCTAGCTTCCTTAATTGATTTGATCAATAGCAATAGTAATTTACATATTATTACCCTAGAGGATCCCATTGAGTATTTGCATCAGCATAAAAAATCCATCGTAAACCAGAGGGAAATCGGGCTTGATACCTTTTCATACCAAGATGCATTAAGAGCTGCACTAAGAGAAGACCCAGATGTTATTTTAGTTGGTGAAATGAGAGATTTAGAGACCATAGCGATAGCGATTACGGCGGCAGAAACAGGACATCTCGTGTTTTCTACCTTACATACCATCGGTGCTGCAAATACAGTAGACCGAATTATTGATGTGTTTCCACCCCATCAACAGCAACAGATTCGCATTCAGCTCGCTTCTGTTTTAGAAGCAGTGGTATCCCAACAACTAATCCCATCTTCGGATGGTGCAGGTAGAGTGGCCGCTTTTGAAGTAATGCATGCAAATTCAGCAATTCGAAATCTTATAAGAGAAGCTAAGGCACATCAAATCACAACCATCATCCAAACCAATAGAAAGTTAGGGATGCAAACGATGGATGAGGCAATATACAACTTATATATCAATAAAAAGATCGATGCAGAACAGGCGATACATTTTGCACAAGATCAAATGGCGATAGAGAGGCGATTATTTTAAAGTATAAGTCTCAAAGTTTCTTTGTTGAAATAAAATATGGAGGAGTGTAATGAACAGTTATTCTTATCTGGTCATTGATAAACAGGGAAAAGAGAAAAAGGGAACGATGGATGCAGCCAATGAAGACATTGTGAAAGCGTTTCTAAAAGCCGAGGGGAATTTACTTATCTCTATTTCACCCCAGAATATATTTACTAAGGACATTCAAATTAATCTAGGCAATCCAATTAAACCAAGGGATTTAAGCGTATTTTGTAGACAGTTTGTAAGTATTTTATCTGCTGGCGTGTCCATAATCAATGCACTGGATATGTTAAGCGAGCAAACGGAAAATAAAGTCTTATCAAAAGCCATCAAAAATGTACAGACATCAGTGGAAAAAGGCGAAACCTTAGCAGATGCCATGATAGCGGAGAAAAAGATTTTTCCAAGACTTCTTATACATATGGTAGAGGCAGGAGAGGCCTCTGGTGATTTAGAAACAGTTTTTGAGCGTATGGCAGAACATTTTGAAAAGGATACGAAACTTAAGGCGCAAGTTAAGAAAGCCATGATTTACCCAATGGTTGTAGGCTGCGTTGCAATCATAGTGATATTTGTCATGATGCTTGTGGTAATACCGAATTTTGTTGGAATCTTTCAGGATATGAATATGGAATTGCCTGCTATGACTCGTATGGTAATCGGGATGAGTGATTTTGTTAAAGGAAAATGGTTTCTCATTCTACTTGTAATTGCGTTTGCAGTGTTTGGATTTTACCTTACAAAGAAATCAGATACCGGCAAGTATTTCTTAGGAAGACTCGCACTAAAGCTACCGCTGTTTGGAAAAATCATTACCAAATCAAACTCTTCTAGATTTGCTAGAACATTAAGTACTTTATTGACTGCGGGAATACCAATGATTGAAGCCTTAGATATTACAGCAAAGACACTGGATAATGTAATAGCAAAGCAGGTGCTATTTACTGCAAAAGATGATGTAATCAAAGGGTTTCCTTTATCCAATCCCATTAGAGTGTCAGGAGTTTTTCCACCGATGGTTTGCCAAATGATCAAAATAGGAGAAGAGTCGGGAAATCTTGAAAGTATGCTAGAGAAACTTGCAGATTACTACGACGAAGAAGTTAAAATTGCCACGGAATCTTTAACGGCGGTATTAGAACCTATGATTATTGTAGTACTTGCACTGGTTGTTGGCGTACTTATTATGGCGATTATGCAGCCGATGATGTCAATGTATACTGGCTTGGATAATTTGTAGTTTAGAAATAATAACAAAGGTAATCTTTACTGTTAAGTTAATGGCAGAGCAGCGTGCGATAACTTACAGTAATAATTATAAATTAAATTTATAAAGGAGAATTGTATATGAAAAAAGAAGATGTAAAAGTAAAGAAACTAAATAACAAAGGATTTTCACTAGTTGAGATTATTATTGTAATTGCCATTATGGCAGTGCTTGCAGGGGCACTTGCACCACAGTTAATGAAGTATATTGAAAAGTCAAGAATAGCTACTGATATAAACAATTGTAGTGTGATAAAAACAGCAGCACAAACTGCATTAACTAATGAGATTATTTATGATGAAGTAACAGCATCAAGATCTATAGATATTATTAATGGAGCAAAACCATCAGGAGCTCCTGAAAAATTTATCAATGAAGTGGAAGATATTATAGGTACATGGCCAAAAGCTAAAGAAAAGGGAAAATCAGGGTTTCAAATCTATTTTGATGGGAACAAGAACGTAACGGTACAAGTGATTCCGACACCAACACTAACTCCAACAGCAATACCAAATCCATAATTAATAATCTAGGTATAATACAAATCAATCAAACGTTATGTTTGATTGATTTGTATTAGAATTGAGTGAGATGAATGATTATTTTAATTTCTATTGTTAGTATAAGTGTGATAATAAGTGGGTTTGTTCTAGATTATTTTAAAGAACTATTTTTAAGAAAGTTAATAATAAAAGATAACATCATAAAGTATAAGAATAAAAAGAGTATTAAGTTAATATCTATGATTACAAAACTTTTATTGATGCTTCTTTTTCTATTAATATTTAAACATACAGCCCACCCCCCACTTGCCATCCTCTACTGCCTATTCACCTCAGCATTGCTACTTCTTAGCATAATTGACCTACTGACATACGAGATACCAATCCAAATCAACTATTTTATAGGTGCTTTAGGTATCGTACGAATATTAACAGATCCAGCCAATCTTATGTCTTACCTCATAGGATTTTTTTGCATTAGTGGATTCTTATATATTATTTATGTGTTGACGAAAGGAAAAGGAATTGGTGGGGGAGATATTAAGTTGATGGCGGTCAGTGGTTTGGTGGTGGGATTTCCGAATATCGTCGTAGCCTTTTTGATAGGGTGCATACTTGGATCTGTCATCCATACGATACGATGTAAAGTTTCAAAAGCGGACCATGTGTTAGCCTTTGGTCCTTATTTATCCGCGGGATTAGTGATATCAATTTTATATGGAGAGAAAATCATACAATGGTATGTAGGATTATTTTAAAATATAGCAAAGGAGGGGGAAGATGTTTCAAAAAGTAATAAGTATAGAAATTGGATATCAAACAACTAGAATATGTGAAGTGGAATATCGCCAGAAAAAAGCGTATGTCTATCAGCATATTAGTTTTGAGACGCCAAAAGATACCTTTGATGATGGATATATTAGAGATAAAGAGAAATTTGTTGAAGCTGCTAAATTAGTGTTACAAGAGCACAGTATAAAGAGTAAGAAAGTTGTGTTTACGATTTCTTCATCGAAAATAGCAAACAAAGAAGTGATTCTCCCTCTTATCAAAGAAAAGAGAATACAGGATGTAATCGAGGCCAATGCATCGGATTATTTTCCGGTGGAGATATCAGATTACACTTTAACATATAGTATTTTAGAAAAGACAAATACGAAGGAGGACAAAAAACTAAGAATATCTGTATTTGCGGCGCCAAATAGTTTGATTAAAAACTATTATAGTATTGCAAGTATGCTAAATTTAGACGTCATAGCAGTAGATTACATTGGAAATAGTGTGTATCAGGTATTAAAACACACTCAAAGTAATAAAACAGAACTATTCATTCAGATGAATGAGCAGACCACTCTCATTAGTGTTCTTCGTGGAGGAATTTTAAAATTACAAAGAACGGTACCTTATGGAACGGCTTTGGTTATTGAGGCGATTTTACACAATCGTTTTTTTGTCGTTGAAAATGAATCACAGGCAGCCCAGCTTTTATACAATCGAACTTATATCAATCATCAATTGCATATGAGTTACGGAGAAGTAGCGGCAGCAGCGGTGGATGTTGACGAAGATTATATGAATAACCAAACGCTACGATATGAAATTACGGAATCTTTGAACTTATTAATCAATAACATACTACGTGTCATTGATTACTATTCATCAAAATATCCGACTGAAAAAATAGAGGAAATTTATATTACGGGGCAGGGCTCTAGATTTCGTGGTATGAAAGAATTGCTCAAGCATGAAACTGGGCTTGTTGTAAATGTACTAGAAGAACTCCCTTTGGTTGTGTTTCCAAAAGACGATTCCATGACGAAACTAGAGCAGGGTGAGTACATAGCAGCCATTGGTGCAGCAACACGTTCTATCAATTTTTTGCCAAAAGAATATTTGCTTAGCGAGAAAAAACAAAATCGGATCCATTCAAGGATTGTAATGTTAGTTGGCTCGTGTCTTATTAGTATTTTACTTTTGGTGACTTCTTACCTGAATGTGATAACCGAAGAACAAGATAATGCGCAGTTGATACAGCAAATCGCATACTTATCGGCAATTGACCGTGTTTATACCGCACATATCAATGCGAAAAATCAATATAACATGGTAAAAGAAATGTATGATGCTACGAATCATCCAAACCAGAAATTAGGGGAGTTAATATCAGAATTAGAAGAAAAACTTCCGTCAAATTCATTGATTGAATCCTTTATGATTGCTTCCAATGCCATTACATTTAGTGTAAAAGCAGATTCTAAAGAAACGGCGGCGATGGTATTACAACAACTAAAATCAATTTCAATATTATCTCAAATAAATACAAGTGGTATCACAGTAGAAGATAATAAAAATGGTATGGTGACGGTACGATTTGTCGTAACAGCACAATACAATACGGTTACAGGGGAGGGCAAAAATGAAGATAGCAAGTAACCTCACAGATCATGAGAAGAATCTTTTGTTTTTATTATTTACCCTCCTTATACTTTTTTGTGCATATCAGTTTGGATATGTACCATTTACAGAACGTGCAGAGAATTTACATAATGAAAATTTACTATTAACTTCAAGAGTGAATGAATTGCAGATAAAGAAGAATCAAGAAGAGAAATTTATCACCGAAACCAAGGACTACGAGGAAAAGATAAATGAAATGTTAGGGGAAATTCCGGTTCGTATTACTCAGGAAAAAAGCATTATGCTGATAACAGAACTTGAAGCTTTTGCAGATGTTAAAATATCATCAATCAATTTTCAAGATATTTCAAAATTCTATTCTGGAAGTTTCCAGGGAAGTAATATGCAATCCTCTGCAAATGTTAGTACAAACGAATCAGAACAAGATAGCGATGTAGCAGAGAATAACACAGCAAACAATGAAAGTACTATGGATGTTACAAAAGAAGCAGCAACAAACGATTCCTCTCGTGATAGTACCAATTTATTGATTAATACTGCGGTAACGGGTTACAGTACTGCCATTGTCTTAACATATCAGACGAGTTATGAAGGGCTAAAAAAGTGTATAGAATTCATCAATGAGAATGAAGAAAAAATGAATATAACTGATATCTCGGCTGCCTTTGATAATACGACAGGCAATCTAACAGGTACGTTAACTATTAATTTATATGCCTTGGATGGAATCGATAAGCAGGATGAAGAAGTTAAGGTTCCAGGAATACATATAGGAGTAGATAACATTTTCGATTCTATTGAGCACTCAATACTTGATTAATGTATTTGAATGACTCATTCATTTTATCTACGATATCTAAAATGTTAGAGTGAACTGATATGTTATGAGGCTACTTAAGTATACATAGGGATTTCAAAATGGAAATAGAGAAGAGTGGGGGGGATTTGATGCAACAAGAAAAAAGATACAATGGGGGGCGAAAGGGTCTTAACGACCGTGGATTTTCCTTTGTTGAGGTTTTAATTAGCATTTTAATTCTTGCCTTACTTGCTACGCCTTTATTGAAACAATTTGTGACGATATACAAGGTCAATTCAAAATCAGACCGCATACAAAAAGATACCTTCATTGCACAGAATATTTTAGAAGATATCAAAGCGAAAAAGTTTCAAGAGATTAAGGAAGAATACAACGATCCCTCTGGATTTAGCGATGTGCCAAATGGAGTATACTATTTTGCAAAGAAGGGGATAGAAAGCAATAACAAAAAGTATGATGCACTCATAACAATGGATGAATCTGCTTATCGCGTAGAGAATCCAACGGACCCTTCTGGTGAAAAGATTGGATACAATACCTTTGAAATGCCGATCATAGCAGACATTAATGTTCCTAAAAATATCTTAGCAATTGAATCCTATGAAACAGAATTGGCCATAGCAGCACTTTATGCCAATCATGTGAATTACATAGCAGAGCAGAGGGAATTGCATAAAGATGATCCTACTTATTCAATAACAGAAGTGAGTTCCTCAGATGTTAGGGAACAGCTAGTAAAACAAATGATTGTTGAAATAAATAAGCTAGATGGAAGTATTAAAGTAAATGTAGAATTTGATTTTTCAGCGCCCACCGTGGATGGATGTAAAAATGAGAGATATACCATTACCGATAAAGCATTTCATGCAGCGATTGGCAATGTGTATTTATTTTATTTTCCCAGTTATAGTGATCAATTAACCATCACAAAAGATATCACAATCATAGAGGATATTGATGTATATGTGGTAAGACAAGAGCCTAAAACTTCAACTACTACACTACCAGAAACATTAATAGGGGCACTGCCACTTGGAGTGAATCTATATAGCAATGCTAATTTTGGAGTTAATTCGAATCCATTGGTCAAAAAGGATGAGGCAAAAAACAGAATATATGATGTGACCGTGGGCATATTTCCAGCTGGAACGGATTTTGATATGGGGGAACTTTTAGTTGAATTCCATTCCACAAAGGAGGAATAGGATATGAAAAGAAAAAGGAACTTAATCTTGGACAATCGGGGCGGAAGCTTAATACTAGTCATTGTTTGTATAAGTTTTGTTAGTATACTTTGTTCTGTTTTACTATCCGTAGCGGTGAATAATATTCAGATGAAATCCGTAGATCGCTTAGCAAAGTCGAATTTTTATGGGGCAGAGATTGCGATTGATGAAATAAAAAAGGGCATAGAAGAAGTTGCTGCCGTAGAAATGGAAGAAGCCTACAATGAAGCAATGGGGCACTTCATAGATAAAACGGAAGATGAAAAGAAGCAAATATTTCACAGTGCGTTTGTATTAGGTTTGATAGAAAAACTTGGTGATTCCATGGATTCTGCCAAATATAATCGAAGTTTTATTATGAATCTAATAAAACAAAGAGAAGCTGTTTTTATTACAATGGAAGGAACGAATCAGCAACTTATAAACACCATAAGTGATACAAGTGAGATTACCTTAAAGAATATTTCAGTAAAATATGTGGATGAGAATAGCTATGAAACAAGCATTACAACTGATATTGTAATTGAAGTGCCAAGTCTTAGTTTTAATTATTCTGCAGCTAGCGTACGGCCAACATTTTCAGAGTATAGTTTAATAGCAGATCAAAAGATCGTAGTAGATACGGCGCCTCATGTGTCGGTAAAAGGCAATGCCTATGCAGGGCTTGGTGGTATATTAATTAACAATGGATCCAGTTTAAATATTAGCAATGCTTCCTACATTATCACAAGAGGAAATATTCAAGTACAAGAACGTAGTTCGCTAAGCATTTTGGATAACCCTAAAATTTGGGTGAAAAATATTGAAACAAATGCGATTACTTCCTCGAACTCCCCAACTTCGATACAAATGTATGGACGTTGCTATGTGGCAGATGATTTGATGCTAAATGCAGAAAATAGTTCTGTGACTATCTCAGGTGAGTACTACGGATATAGTTATGACAGCTATAAAAAATCAGCAACGGATACGGGTGAAAAAGCTTCCAACAGCAGCGCTATTATCTTAAATGGTTATAAGTCAAGCCTTGATTTATCAGCTACAAATAAATTAGTCATTGCTGGGAGGGCTTTTTTAGATCCGTTATCGAAAGGGAATGATTATAAGGAAGAGCAAGGAAGCGTCCAGACAGGGGAGTCCTTAGCAATTAAGGGTAACCAATTAATATATCTTGTTCCTTCCGAATACATTTGGTGTGGCCAAAATCCGGTGTCGGTGAGTATGTTAGACGAAGGTTTGGATGGTGTAAAAGAAGTAGACTTTGATAAGATAGTTTCGGATAGTAAAATTAATTTAAAAGAGTATGTAGACCCAGAGAATGGTTATACAAAGATTGTATACCAACTTGGAGACAAGCAAAATTTTGTTTACTATTATTTAAAATTTGCGTCTAAGCAAAAGGCAAATCAGTATATACAAAAATACTACGAAGTCTATAACCAAGGGGCGAGTGTTGGAATTATTGACAATAATGTAAAACGCTTTGCAACGAGTATTAAAATAAATCCTTTAAATACTAGAATGTCCCTTGGAAATGTGTTTACCTTTGATTCCGAAACAGGAAAAAGCGTCTTGCACTCCAATACAATCAATCCAGATGCAGTAGATAATGTGAATCTTCAAGCATTTGTTCAAATGGCGTCCAATTTATCGGATAAGTACGATGCATTGAAAGAAAACTTAACGGAAATATCGATAGGTGAACCTTATAATAAAGATTCATTATTTCATACACTCATTCATTACGAGAATATAAAAAATGATGATATAAAAAATAATTTTGAGGATGGGGTTAAGACTGTGGTTGTTGATTCGCAATATGTTATTTATATCGTCGACAATGAAGAGAGCACATTTGAGATTCCAGTGAATGATAATCTACCAAGTGGTGGACGAAAAGGAATTGTAATCGCTACGGGTTCGGTTCGCTTGCAAGGGGAATATACAGGATTAATTATAGCGAAGGGGACGATTTCTCTCTTTCCAGGTGCAAGTATCAATGCCCCGAATGGAATGCTTGAGGAGATATTTTCAGCGAATGAAAAAGATGTAAATCGCTATTTCAGAGAGTATGCCTCTGGAACATCGGAAACCGGTGGTTCACAGGGAAATAAGACAGGGCAAATTCAAGTTTCCGATTATATTTATTATGATAACTGGAGAAAGAACGAGTAAAAAGGATTCTTACACATAAAGCAATCTGGAAACTATATAAATTAACGAGTTAATAATTATGCGAGAATATCTATTAGTTTAAATAATAAGAAAATTTGATTTCTCGGTTATAGCGTAAAACTAGCTAATATAGCTAAAGATTAGGCTACAACCAACGAATATACAATTGATAAATAAGATTCATGGTAGAAGACAAACTGTGCAGAAGAATAAGATGGTTGAATGATAGGATGGTAGAACAATAGGATGGTAGAACAATGACAAATTCTAGAAATGAAAAGGGATTTACCTTAATTGAACTTATAATTGTAATAAGTATTTTAGCAATTATATCATCAGGAGTCGCTTATTTAGTTACGACTATTTCATATATGGATCCGTTTAAAGCAGCTACCATGCTAAATCACACGATGGAAAAGGTACGCATTGAATCCATGAGTAAAACAGAAAAAAGCTATTTATATATTTATAATAAAGACGAAGCAATCTATTATAAAGTAAGTTCAAACTCTGATGCGGAGAGGGCTGGATTGGATGTGGAATCTGGAACAAAACTTGGAAAAGGAATTAACGTATATTATAAAGAGATAGATGGTGTTGAAACTAAATTAGAAGATGATGGAACGATCTGCGTGTATTTTACAAAAAGCTCAGGAGCATTTGCCTCAGATATTGAATATATCAGGTGCACCGCTAGAGGGAAGCAAGCAACGCTCTTTTGTGTAAAGGAAACTGGTAGAAGAGTGATTAATTAGTTAAGGCGTCAAAAACTGTTAATTTTAAATGAAGAATTAAGTTGTGGATGGGCGGAGTCCTAAAGTAAGGGAAAATGGAGTCATAGAGTGTGGGTAAATGAAGGACTATGGCAGGAGTAAAACGTAACTAGAGCCTGGGTAGACCGAGAGCTAATGCATGGATAAGCGGAGTCCTAAGACAAGGGTAAAACGAAGTCATAGGGTGTGGGTATATGAAGGACTATGGCAGGAGTAAAACGAAACTAGAGCATGGATAAACTAAGAGCTAATGCATGGATAAGTGGAGTCCTAAGACAAGGGTAAAACGAAGTCATAGGGTGTGTGGAAACGAAGAACTATGGCATGACGAAACGGATAACTAGGGAGTGAGCAAACGGAGGACTAAGGTATGAGTAAAAGGAGGAGCTTAATGGAGAAGTCAAATAATAAAGGATTTACATTGCTTGAGTTAATGATTGGAATAACGATTATGTTACTCGTAAGCAGCTCCATCTTATCATTGATTGTTTACAGTTCAAGAAATTACCGCAAAGCCCAAGAGGAACTAAGTCTTCAAATAGAGGCTCAAACGATTATAAATCAGCTCAGTGATTTGTTGATGGAAGCAGAGAATGTTAAATACCGTGAGGACGAATTGATCATTTATCATGGGGATGCAAGGTATATCATAACCTTTGATGCTTCTAGTAGTGAATTAATGTATGAAAAAGTGAAAACAGGAGAGATTACATCGGGAGATAAAAAATTATACGGTCAGTATGTGGTAGGAATTTCTGTTGTGGATACTGGTGCAAATGATCAAAACAAGACAATTCAAATATCAATCGACTTAAAAAAGAATCAGACGGAGTATTCCATACAGAATCACTCGGTGACGCTTCGTAATAAAATAAAAAAAGTCATTACTCCATAAAATAATGGAACGCTTCCATATCGTATGCAGGCATTGCCTTGAATTAATTTATAGGAAAGGAATGGGCAGATGGAGAATAAATTCATAAATCTAGTAAAAAGAATATTGCTGATTGCTATACAAATTTTTATCGTTATTTTGATATTAATGATGATTCGCGAAGGAAAATTGGATACGTCCATTGCTGGAGATACATCAAGCAATGACTACTTAAAGTTTTATGGTTTTAACCCGGATGCAAAAACAGGTACAAAAGAAAACCCATTCATTATCCTAGAAATTGTACCATATCGAGGAATGGGGCAAATTGGCTATCTTGTCGGAGGGCAAGAACCAGTAGATCCGTCTGTATCAACATATGAAAACCAGCTATATGGAGTCTTTAATGGTTTTGCACAAGGAGCTTTTGAAGTAAAAATTGTGAAAAAAGATATGTTAGATGCGTCCGATAATGTAAATGCCTGGACGTGGAAGAGTTACCAGTTAAAGAATCAAGAAGGGTATTTTGAGAAATTAGAAATTCAGAATGGACTATATGATAAGGTTGTCTCTGGAACTACGGTTACGTTTGTAAAAAACAAGTATGGCAAAGGGAATTATCGTTGGGTCAGTGAAAAAAATATAAATGGAATACCTACGGATTATAATTCGAATAAGGTATGGATGAAAGAATATACCTTAGATATTTCTTGCTTTGAGAATAACGGAAATTGGATGTTTAAAAATAAGGAAATATTTAAGCGTAATATTTTACATATTGCAGAGGAAGAGATTGATGATTTTTATGTTCGAGTTGTAGCCATTACCCCAGAGGAATTAAAGAAAAATGTTGATAAATTTTCAAAATATTATGATGTATCAGATCGTGGTAGAAATCATAAAGTCTTTGTAGGCTGCAATGAGGATGGAGAAATTGACTTAATTGGAAATGCAGATTTAATTAGTATAAGTCCAAGTGCCCAAGCAGGAAATAATAGCGTGATTGATTTCTGGGAGAAATATGGAAGAGACCGTTCTGGTATTTCAACCTCAAGCAAACGTTATACGGCCAATTTCGGGGAAAATGATTTGGATTGGCAAACAGTAATGGAGTTATTCATGAAAGTAGCCATTGTAGAGGATAAAGCCCCACTTGTATATGATATTACATGCTATGATGCGCCAAAGGTATCGGGGGTAGCAGGAGAGATTCCAGAGACAATGACCGTAGGTTGTTTGATCGGCAGTGAAAAAAAAGATGGATATTTAAATAACTTATATAAATTATTATTGCTGCTGCGACAAAGAAATCCAGTGGAAGTGTATAACCTTTATCTAAATACCAATGATGGTGATGAAATACCAACTGTGACGATGACAACGATGAAAGGAAAAACTACTGGAAGTTTCAATCTCCAGAACAATGAAAATTCCAAAGTTTATTGGAATACGAATACCTTTTTACCACCATTTCCAGATGGAACGTATCCTGCTTATATTTCGCAACCAAGTCCAAATTATCAGAAGTATCTTGTTGACTTAAATATCATACTTGGTTGGTCGGATAAGCACGATGCAGTCATACGCAATACATACTCCTATAATGGAACGTCGAATATGGTACAGCGATTTTTACAGCTTGACTACGGCTTGAGAAAAGAAAGTGCGACAGATACAAAAGTAGGATATAATGAGGAATTTTTTGATTATTTAAACAAAATCGGGAACAGTAACGCCTCTTCCAATGTAGCAAGTCCATGCGATGCGGTGGAGTATATTTTAAAGAAAATCAAGGATGAGGTGATACAAAAAAAATCAATCACAGTCCTTGATTTAGAGCCGTGCAATGATTTTAAGTTAACCGTGCAGCAACTACGGAACATGATTCCAGCATATACAGGATACATACAGATCATTCAACAAACAACGGCAGAATTCATCGGGAAAAATGAGGATTTAAATGCTACCTATGATTTAATCTATATCGGAACGAATACCGGTAAAATGAATGTCGAAGCAGGGCTCACAGTATACAATGACCCGCTTATGGATGGCTTAGTATACAGCCATGTTGGAGATCGTATCCTTGGGTATGATAATTTATATGGTGTGTTAAAAGAAGGATCTGGTAACATCAAGGCAATGAGCTATATCAATTTTATAGATATGACATTTGCTAAGAGCAATATTTTTAAAGGATATCATAAAGTTAAAGGTAATGATGTAGAGGGGATCTACCTTGAAAAGGTGGCAGATTTTTATCGGTTTTCTGGTAATGATATCACAAAGATAAAATTAAAAGAGTTAGAAGACTATACTTCAGGTGGTTATCCAGTATTACTAGAAGGCAAATTGTTTAATTGTGATAACCGTGTAGTGGATGATTCTTCTAACTTGTATCAGTTTTTATATCGGAATAAAGGGAGCGCATCGTTTGTTAATAAGGAGGATCTCTTTCTTACATCCAAGCAGGCTGTTGCGCAAAAGAAATTGTTTGATGGAATTAATAAAGAAAAGTTATCCATTTACATAAGTGGTTCACCAGTGGAGTTTCAAGTAGATGTAAAAAGTACGTTATTGGAAGACAGACTTTTAAAATTTGAGTTCCGTGTTGCATCTAGCTTAAATGTAGTAAGCTCAGAAACTTATAATTGGAGCATCTTTATTGATAGCGATGCAGATAACATTTATGAGGATGGCGAAAAGATTTTATCGGGTGTGTCTAGAATTGGCGAAACAGTCTCTAGTAGCAAGAGAATGCCAGATGCGTATGCTGGAGCGATACCCTGGAAGTTAGTGGTAGTAAAACAGGGGCAATCCTATCTCCGTTCTGAGAAAAAAGGTTATGCAGCCTTTAAAACAGCTGGGAGTTCTGAAGAAGAGCGGAAAAAGACAAGAATACATATTCTACAAATTAATTCGGATGATTCAACGCTTAACTTAGAGAAACTATTGAATCCGCCAAGTGGAAAATCAAGTTTACTTTATGAATATACCAAGGATTTGGATGATTTTAATGTTAGCATAAAAACAATATCCGTATCTGAATTTTTAGCAATGTATCGAGGAAGCGGGAATTCCTATGACAAAAGTCAACCTGTGTTAACGGATAAGTTGTACTTTGTGGATAAAGGAGTTAAAAAACCATATGACATGTTGATATTTGGTTTTGGTGATAGTTATTCAGACATTAAGAATGACAATGGAGCCTTGTATAACATTCAAGCATTTATTGATAGCGGAAGAAGTGTAATGTTTACCCATGATACCACATCCTTTGTGAATACAAAAGTAGATGGAGATATTTATGATAATACAAATGTGGGAGTAACCTTAAAAAATTGGGGATATGGCATCAACAAGTATCTACGAAGTCGAATGGGGATGGATCGCTTTGGAGTTATGGCCGAGAAAATAGCTGGGACCCCTTATGATGTTGCAACAATGCCTAGCAAGGTAAATAGAAATATTTATAAAACTGGTGCTTTAACCAATGGTCAAACCAGCTATCCTGAGATTCAAGGCTTTACATATGGTGCTTTAGTCGCATATCACAATCCAAGCAATTCACCATTGGAGAATATATATCAAGGGAATCTCTTGTATCCACCATTTTTATATGGAAACGCTTTTGTAAAAGGTACGAATATTAGTAACTACGAAACGAACTATGCAACTCGAGTGAACGAAGGAAGGATTACAAATTATCCATATAAAATAGATACGAATATTAAAATAAGCTCTACCCATACACAGTATTATCAAATGAATATGGAGGACCCTGCGCTTGTTGTATGGTATTGTTTATCGGATGATGAAGCGGATGCTCAAAATAAAGAGCGCTCTAGTGATGAAAAACATACCAATGTCAAAGAAATCGGGGCATACAGCGTTTCACCAAACGATGTACGAAACAACTATTATATTTATAGCAAAGGTAACATTATGTTTTCCGGGGTAGGGCATAGCTCTATGGATGGTTTATGGGATAAAGGAACCTTAGAGAATAAAATAAAAGCCAATCAGTCAGATGAGGAGGATGGCCTTTATAAAAATGAAGTGAAGTTATTTATTAATACATTGATTGCTACGTATCATACAGGAGCGAGCGCGCCAAGTATTTCAATAACAAACGAAGAGGCGATAAAAAACAATACGCTTGGCCATATTATATACGAAGATTCAGAAGGCGATGCCAAGGTTCCTGGTGCAACAAAGCAGATTAAGTTTATTGCGGAAGATAAAAATGTGTCCACAGAACAGCTCATTGTAAGAGTATACAATTATGATGTGGACGGAACGATGGAATTATTAAACCCTACCGTGAAAAAACTAAATGGAACTAACGCAGAATACATACATGAATCTGGAAAAGAACCAGGATATCGGATTCAAAGTGGTGTGGAGTATTGTTTTGATTTTCCACTGAATCACTTTGGAATGTATGGAACGGATAAAGTCACGATTATCGTAACAAATGCAAGTGGTCTGATGGATTCAACAAATGCGACATTACAAAATCTTGTTTTGTTCGATTTGGACTAAATAGTAAGGATAGCGTCAAATTTAATAGCTCATATAATAAAATAAGGGGGCCTTCAAATAAGCAAATACAATGGCTTAGAAGGCTTCCTTTGCTACATTTTATATTTTTTACTTGTAAATAAAGAGTTCTCATTTTATAATTAGGTAAAAATGACTACGAGTAGTAATAATGTAGCATTGAAACGTCGGATTTAGATCAAAACACGAAGGGTAAAATAATGGAACGTAATATGGTAAAATTATGATTTTAACATTTAACGTTGATTATAATATTTGAAAGGACTTAAGTATGAAACTACGTTTTATGTTAAACACCTAAACAAGTGGGAGAGATTTTATGTATGACAAAAGTATGATAGACGGGGAGTTAGATTTACAGGAGTTTCAATCGTTGTGGAATGATCCGAAGTATCTTATAGGTATTTATAAGTTTACGCATGGATATGAGTTACTTATTGATAGGGCAAATGATACATTTATTAACTTGTTTCATCTTAATAACCATGACTTAAAAAAGCCAGTGAATGCATTTTTACCAGATGAGACGATACAAAACCTTACGACGTCTGTTGAAATCTTTAATAGTAAGCCTCTAGGTAGCAAGGCAACAAAACGGGAGTTTGAAGAAATATACGGACAAACGTATTGGAGTATATCGCATCAATTGAGTCATAATAAAATTATTTGCATAGGAAAGAAGATATATGATCTAACTATATTACCCAAGAAAGATCCCATTGATTTAAGTGAACCATCTATAATGGTTACTTTAACCGATGATAATCGTTATAAAATAGAATCATTTAGTGATTATTTTTTGGAAAAGGCAGTTCATTCTTGGATGTTATCTGGATATTTAGATGAATATCCGTTTGCGGTAAATAATATAAAAACAACGAGAGTGGTAGATGAGTGTATTCGATTAAATCAAACCGTACAATTTATAGATGCTATTAGATATCACAGAGAACAGCATTTTGTACTAGTGACACTGGTTCCCATAATTCATATCAATATAACAAAAGTTTTAATTTTAGTAAGGCAAGTGAATGGACTTATGGATTATGACAGGAATGATAAATTGCTTAGCTTTAAAAATGATTTGTTGCAATACTTTAACTCAAAACTTGTCGCCATCTGCTTTTTAACATTATCAAGTAATAAGTTTTTTGAGATGGCCCTATCGAATGAATGTTTTGATGGACTGATTAGAAAAGATAATTTAATGCAAGATAATATAGTTAAGTCAGCCGTATTTAAAAAATGTATCCTTACTAAAAATTCAGTTCGTGGATATATATATACGAAAGATCCAAAGGAAGTAAGTGCTAAGTATTTTGTGCAAATGGTACCATTGGTAACTGATTCTATAGTGGATGGGGTTCTTTTGACCCTTGATCCTGCGTATGAGGTTACAAACAATGGGAAAGAGTTGATACTAAAATTAACGAAACGTGAAAGAGAAATCTTATCTTTTGTTGCAGAAGGATATACCAATAAGTTTATATCATCAAAGCTTAACATCAGTGAAGGTACGGTTAAGAGAATTATATCCAATGGATATAAAAAACTGGGAATAAGTTCAAGAGTGGAGCTAGCAAAGCTTTACTTGACGGAAGAATAATACAAAATGATAATAGTGATAAGTACATATTAAAAGGATTTATTTTTATAGTAGAAACCATAGAAAAAACAATAGTGAGAACAACTAAAACAATAGTGAAAACAATAATAAAAACAAGAGTGAAAATAATAGTAAAAACAATTGCAAAAACAATAGTAAAAACAATAGAAAAACCAACCATAATGAACATAAGGATATTTCATGTTATAGAAAAAACGTAAAGGCGTTGTCCTGTAACATTAAAAGGCTCTGCTTAAGATGCGCATGATGCGCTATAGTAATATGTCACGCTCGTGACAGTTTGTCAGCATAGTTAGCACCTGGGTGAATGCAATGCATCGTTGGATAAGTGCTTAATAAAGGCCGGACACCTTAAATTCATTGTGGTTGTTTTTTTTGAGAGTTTTTTAATTAATATCTTTTGAACTTTCTGTGTTTTGTTAAATCTTTTGTACTTTCTATATTCTATTAAATCTTTTGTACTTTATATGTTTTTATATCTTTTGCACTGTGTTTTGTTATATTTTTGCACTTGTTTCGTTAAGTCTTTTGTACTTATAATGTACCCATAACTGTGGACACATTATTAAGTGAGTACCTATCTTTCAGACATCCTTACTAAATAGATCCTAAGTTATGGACATTACCTCTTTAACTGGACCTTAATACTAGACATCATATAA